>ENA-UEOO01000544-UEOO01000544.1-human-gut-metagenome-genome-assembly--contig:-NODE-544-length-12746-cov-4.775436_pt1 | contig 12746 bp, 10 predicted proteins | sample MGYA00242888_ERZ507892 | MGnify/ENA primary metagenome ERZ507892 (study PRJEB26167, sample SAMN06115415) | human gut metagenome | host: Homo sapiens | place: China:Sichuan | collected 2015-02-04...
AGGAAATGCCCGTATTCATGGATGCCACCGACGGGCTTGCCGCTGCCTACTGCCATTTTCTGCAAATGGGGCGTCCTGTTGCAGAGAAAGGATATCACGGCTGGAAAGACTTCATAGCCAAGAATCCCGACAAAGTAAAACGCTGACCTATACCTTATATATTATACTTAATATTTTATACTTAAAAATACTACCATGAAATTGAACAATCTTGTCATTATCGGAGTTGCGGCTACAACAGTTGCCAGTTGCGCCCCCTCAAAGAAAGAATACGCGTCGTACGAACTCTATCCGGTCCGTACGGGCAGTCTGGCAGAAATGGAATATGCTCCGGCTGCTTTGCCTAAATATGTCGATATTGCGAAAGCAATGAATGTTTATAAAGATGGAATGAGCCGGGAAGAGGCTGCAAAAGCAGCTGTTGATGCAGTCAAGACTCTGTCTGTCAAGGTCGGCATCCCCCAACACTTGTCGGAACTCGGTATAAAAGAAGAAGATTTGCCTCGTCTGGCTGCTTCTGCCATTGCAGATGTTTGTACTCCGGGCAATCCGCGTGAGGTGACGGAAGAAATAATTCTGGAATTGTATAAGAAGGCCTTCTAAAGGCGGTTTCGGCAGTTGTTGTTATTATGCTTGTCACTATTCGTTGCGGGCTATGTTTCTGCACAGGATTACCGGGCGATTGTAAAAGGTATTGTGACTGACGAAACCGGAGAGGGGGTTATCGGAGCCACAGTGTTGGTAAAGAACGAATCGACCGGTTTCAGTGCCGGTTCTATCACCAACGAGACGGGAGAGTACATTGTGAAGCAACTCCCTTTGGGTTCACCTTACTCTGTCACCGTCAGCTATGTAGGCTATGGTGACCAGAAAAAGACAGGATATACGCTGAACCAAGGTGATGTGCTCCGTCTGGATTTCCAGTTAAAGGAGGAAAGTGTCGTGATGGAGGCTGTACAGGTGGTGGCTAATTCATTGAAGAATTCTATCGCCACTACGGGGGCCGCTACTTCGGTGACGGCCAATGACCTGAACAAACTGCCGGTAAACGGGCGTAACTTTACTTCGCTCATTGACCTGTCACCATTAAGTACAGGTTCCAGCCTGTCCGGACAGTTGGCTTCTTCTACTAATTATACCATTGATGGTATGAGTGCCAAGGGACCTACTTCGGGAGGTAGTACAACCAGCCGAAACGGTGTGCCATATGCCATTTCGATGGAGGCTATCCGTGAGTTCAAAGTCGTGACGAATGAATATGATGTGACTAACGGTCGTGCCGGAGGAGGTACTATTAGTACGGTGACCAAATCGGGAACCAACCAATTGACAGGTAGCGCTTTCACTTATCTGCGTTCCGACTGGTTGTCCAGCAAATATGATATCCGCGGCAACAAGCGCTCGAATGATTTCTCTACTTACCAGTTTGGAGCCTCATTGGGCGGTGCATTGGTGAAAGACCGTGCCCACTTCTTTATTTCTTGGGATCATCAGGCTGATTCACGTCCGTTGTATATTGCCGATATTCATAATGCTGCCGATGAAAAGCGTTATAATTTGACTACGGAGACCAGAGACCGTTTTCTGGAAATAGCCCGCAATAAATATGGAGTGTCGGACCATCCTCAGTTCGGGTCTTTTGATAAAAAACAGAATACCGATGCGGTATTTGCTCGTTTGGACTGGCAGATTAATGCTACAAACCTGTTATCGTTTACTGATAATTTTGTGAATGACAATAACAATATGGGCTTGAGCGACAATAGTGCTATCAATCTTTATGAAGTGTATGGTGATGTACATTCGTTGAACAACAGCGCTTTACTGACTTTACGTTCGGTACTGGGACCACGCAGTACCAACGAACTGAAGTTGCAACATCTTTATACATTGGAAAAATCCATGCCGGGCAGTGAACTGCCGGCTGATAATATTCCACGTGCCATTGTGCAACGTGTAGAATCGGAAATAGATGGAAAAACGGCGACTACTACCATTCAGCTGGGTGGTCAGCGTTATAGCCCTGAGAATTTCTATAATCACGTACTTCAGTTGGTAGATAATTATTATTATAATACCAATAAGGTAAACTATACATATGGTTTTGATTTGATGTACACGAATCTTAATTCTCGTTACGGTAGTGAGGCCAACGGGCGTTTTTATTTTACCGGACTGGATAATTTCGAGGCATTGAAGCCTTCTCGTTATGTACGTGAAGTGTATTTGGATCCTGACCAAAACAATCAGCGTGTACGCCAAAATATATTGAATGCAGGTATCTATGCCCAGTTGCAGACTAAACTGTTCACAGGATTCGAGCTGATGGCAGGCTTACGTTTGGATAATGCCACTTATTTCAATAAAGGTAATTTCAGCCAACTGGTGTATGATGAATTGGGACTGCGTACAGACAATGGACTCTCTACTTTCCAGATTCAGCCTCGTGTCCAGATTACTTGGGACTTTAATGACAAGCACACGGATATTCTTCGTATTGGCGGGGGAATCTTTGCATCTGATATCAACAACTATGCCATGATTAATAATATGGTATTTGATGGTACGAAAGTGATGTCGGTTGATATCAAGAATACGGAAGAAGAACCGGATATAGTTCCCACTCCCGATTTTATAGGGTATCGGAAAGATCCTTCTACGGCTCCGGGTATTGATTTGCTGAATAATCCCAAATATGCGGACAAGGCTGTACCTACGATCAATATGAATAGCAAGGATGCCAAGGTTCCCGTGGTTTATAAGGCGAATATTTCATACACTCACTTCTTCAGTGACCGTTTGAAAATGAGTGTCAGCGGATATATGACTTTGGGTCGTAACAACTATATGTATATAGACCGGAACATGGTGGATGATCCTTATTTTCGTCTTTCTGCAGAAGGGAACCGAGGTATTTATGTACCTGCTTCTACTATAGGAAAAGATGGTACTCTTGATTGGATGGAAGGACGTAAAAGTACCAAAGTAGGGCGTGTGCTCGAATTGGTCAGCGAGGGAAAAGTAAATCAGTTCGCTTTCACCGTAGATGGAACATGGCGTTACTATAAAGACGGAGAACTTTCTTTCAGTTATACTTGGAACGATACCAAAGACAATACTTCCTATAATGGTAATGTGGCTAATTCCGCTACTCTTTCCCAAATGGTGGTTGACGATCCCCGTGATTTAAGCAAAATGACTTACTCCAACAATCAGTTCCGTCATAAACTGGTGGTTTATGGTTCGGCTCCTACTTTCTGGGGCATTACCGTAGGTGCTCGCTTTTCCGGCATCGGGGGAACACGTTATACCATGATTGTGAATGGAAATGTGAACGGTGATTTTGTGGATAGTAATGATCTGGCCTATGTATATGATCCGAATAGCAGTGCTACTCCTGATTATATTCGTGAAGGTATTAATTCTATATTGAACAATCCGGATGCGGAAAAGAGTGTGAAAGATTATATTCGTAAGAGTTTTGGTAAAGTGGCCGAACGTAATGGAGGAGTCAATGGTTTCTATGGCACTTTAGATCTTCGTTTGGCCAAGAAATTCAAAACTTACAAAAAGCAGAATCTGGAGGTGTCTGTTGATATTTTCAATGTGGCCAATATGTTGAACAAAGATTGGGGAGCCGGTCATAATCTGGGAACACAGAAAATTTATAGTATCAAGGGGTTTGATAAAGATGCCAAACAATATACTTATAATGTAAATGCCAACACAGGTGTATCCAGTCTGAACGGTACTCCTTTTCAGGTTCAGATAGGTTTGAGATATGGATTCTAATAGATAATGATTAAATAAGAAATAAAGATGAAACTAAGTAAACTAATGATGGCTTGTGCCATGTGTGCTGTTACTTTGACCGGGACTGCCCAGACCAAAGTGATTGCCCACCGCGGATATTGGAAATGTGAAGGTTCTGCCCAAAACTCTATTGCTTCTTTGACAAAGGCTGCAGAGGCAAAGGTGTATGGTTCGGAGTTCGACGTACAACTGACGAAGGACAAGGAAATCGTAGTCAATCATGACGATAGCATTCAGGGAATTTGCATTTTTGATACTCCTTTTGCTGAATTGAAAGATTTGAATTTGAGTAACGGCGAGAAGTTGTCCACTTTGGATGATTATCTTGTAGCGGGTAGGAAACTGACTGGTACTCAGCTGATATTGGAAATCAAGCCTCACAGAACCGAAGAAGCGGAAAATGAAGCGGTAAGAATCATTGTAGATAAAGTGAAAAAGATGCGAATGGAGAAACAGGTGGAATATATTTCATTCAGCATGAACATTTGCGAACAGTTGGTGAAACTGACTCCGGATTCGGAAATAGCTTATCTGAAAAGTGATGTGGCTCCTAAAGACCTGAAGGCGAAAGGAATTAATGGTATTGATTATTATATCAAGGTATTGGCTGAGAAACCGGAATGGATTGCTGAAGCACATCAGTTGGGTATGAAGGTGAATGTGTGGACAGTCAATGATATGGAGATGGTTCAGAAGATGATTGACCAGCAGGTGGATTATATAACTACTGATTATCCATTGGAAACTGAAAAGCTGATTCGGAAAAATGGAGGAGATTCTTAATAAAAATGTAATTCCTTTCAAATAGGGATGTAATAGGAACACAATACATTTGCACTGTAATTTAAAAAAGGATAATATGAAAGCTGGTTTATTAAAGAAAATCTCATTGGCTTTGGGATTGGTATTATGGGTGACAGGTTCTGTATGTGCATCGCCTGCTGACGAAGAAGGTGCTAACAAGGCTAATAACAATCTGGTAAAGGTTCTTGTTATAGGACTTCACGACAATGTGGAATCCAACTATTTTCCCGGCAGTATGATTACTGAGGAAACTGGAATACCGACTGATAGCATAGATTATACTTATAATCAGATTATAGCAAAGAATATTATTGCATCCAATAAGAATAAGAAATACCAGTTCGTTACTCCGGAAAAGGCGGCGGCCATCAGCAGTTTGTTGGATAAAATCAGACTGGAAGGTGAAGAAGAGGAGAGGTATGCGGATCTTAGTCAGGTGGATGATAATCGGTATGAACAGCTGATAAAGGATACTGATTCGGATTATGTATTATTTTTGAATCAGCATTATTTGAAATGGCAAGAAAAGCCTTTGCGTACTTTGTTTCATATCACCAGTTATTCTTTGTTTGATAAGAATCAGAAGGAAGTAACCCGAGGTAATAACTATTTTACCAGCATGAATTTGGAAAGTAAAGATAAGTTGAGTAAGGATAGTCGGAAAAGTTCTTCAAAGATAGTTTCCACTATTGTAAAAAGCTTGTCAAAGTGATGTCGTTATTCAGAAATTTATAAGAATAGGTGGGGCTGAAGTTCAAGACTTCAGCCCCCTTTTTCTATTTTCTTTTCAGATATTCGTACCCTATCCGGCAATACAGGCATTTTTTCTTATCGCAATATTCTTTCTTTAATTGTATCAAAGCTTGGCTGTCGGCGGCATTGGAGGCTTTCATTCCGCATTGTTCCCACATGCGGGTGATATAATTGTTCTCCGCTTTCAATTCTTCCAGAAAACTGCCGGCACGTGCACAAAGTACACGATTCCCTTTATGCAGTCCGTAAGCATAGAGAAATGTCACTACCGTGTTGATAATGAGTAAATCCAGTGAGGTGTTACTTAGAGTCTTCGGACGGGAAGGGGAAGAACCGCCAAATGTATAATGAGTGAGCCAGTATTCTGACGTTCCTCCTTTCAGAATATCTCTGACACCTTGTAGTGTTTCCGTTTCCATGATGCGAGAGAGCAGTCCGTAGGCACGATGATAAAGACATGCCAACTGTGCAATCCGTATATGCGGAAAATTAGCAGGACGTAGCCGGAGAAAACGCCATAGGGAAGCATCCATCGGGATAAGTCCGAATTTATGCTGTAGATAGGTGTACTCTTTTTTTAGCCGGAGATAGTATCCGTCTCCATCAGAATCTTCCAGAATGCCGGCTTGTCCAAAGAAGATGGCTTCTATCTGGAAAAGGTCGTTCCGATGCTTGTCTACTGCCCGGAAGGGAAGCCGATGAGCCCAGGTTTCGAAAGCGTCTCCGTTCAGCCCGAAACCGAAATTACGTGCCAGTGTGATAAAAAAAGCATCTTCCCAATTGCCTTGACAACGTTTTAACCGTTCATTCAATAAGGTCGCTTTTTGCTCGAATCTTTCCATCTGTAAGGCAGTCATCCATGAGTGGGCGGTGAAAGGGGGGAGTGAAGGAATGATGCGGTAACAAGGGGGGTAGCTGTCTGTTTCCAACAGTTCCTTGTAGTTGGTGCGGACCGCTTCCGGGCAGATGAGTTGTATTTGGGGGATTCTTTCTCCATTGCTCCTGCTGATTTCCGTATCTATTTCGGAGGCTATATGCAGAATGACAGAGTTGTAACCGGCATCTGCATGATGTCCGTGTTTGAACCAGTCTGAAGATCTTTCATGTATCTCGATATTGCCTATCCAAAGCACACCGTCCAGCTTGAGCTTGGCATTAAAAAAATCGGGACCGGCGTCGGTATTCGCCAGTCCCGTATCTATAACTTCCACTTGTTGGCCGGTTGTTGTTTTCAGTTCTTTGAGAGGAAATATTTTATGTTTCCATACATAGTGTAATAGTTGTTCCATGTTAATGAGGTGTAAATGTTTGGCAAATGTAATGGTTTACAACGAAAAACGCTATCTTTGTGGCTGAAATAACATTCGTAATTATGAAAATAGCATTAATAGGATACGGAAAGATGGGCAAGGAGATTGAAAAGGTTGCAGTTGCCCGCGGACATGAGATTGTGAGTATTATAGATGTTGATAATCAAGATGATTTTAATTCGGAAGCATTTAAATCAGCAGATGTGGCTATTGAGTTTACTAACCCGATGGTGGCATATGACAACTATATGAAAACTTTTGCTGCCGGTGTCAAATTGGTATCGGGCAGTACCGGATGGATGGACAAACATGGTGATGAGGTGAAAGAATTATGCACGAAAGGTGGAAAAACCTTGTTCTGGTCGTCTAATTTCAGTCTGGGTGTCGCTATATTCTCTGCTGTAAATAAATACTTGGCTAAAATAATGAATAACTTTCCCGCTTACGAGGTTTCCATGACCGAAACTCATCATATTCATAAACTGGATGCGCCCAGCGGAACAGCCATCACGCTGGCCGAAGGGATTCTGGAAAATATGAACCGCAAGAGTAAATGGGTGAAAGGGACCATGGTGGCACCGGATGGAACCGTGTCGGGAACATCGGAATGTGCCGAGAATGAGTTTCCTGTAAATTCGATCCGTGAAGGGGAGGTGTTTGGTATTCATACTATCCGCTATGACTCTGAGGCGGACAGCATCTCAATTACCCATGATGCCAAGAATCGGAAGGGGTTTGCCTTGGGAGCTGTTTTGGCGGCGGAATATACATCCAGGCATGAAGGGTTATTAGGAATGAGTGATTTATTTCAGTTTTAAGATATGATAAGAGCAACACGTACACAGTGGATTAAGTTTGCCGTTGTTCTGGCGCTTTACCTGATATTTCTTGTCTGGTTGAGAAGCTGGCTGGGATTGGTGGTTGTACCGTTTATCTTCGATGCGTATATCACAAAGAAGATTCCATGGACTTGGTGGAGAGAGTCCAAGAACCGTCATGTAGTGACTGTCATGGGATGGGTGGATGCTATTGTATTCGCACTGGTGGCGGTATACTTTGTCAACCTCTATTTCTTCCAGAACTATGTGATTCCTTCTTCCTCGCTGGAAAAATCATTGCTGACGGGTGATTATCTGTTTGTGAGTAAAATGAGTTATGGGCCCCGTGTGCCTCAGACTCCGCTGCACATGCCGTTGGCACAACACACACTGCCGTTTTTTAATTGTAAATCATACCTTGAGCATCCACAATGGGATTATAAACGGGTGAAAGGTTTGGGGGATGTACAGTTGAATGATATCGTTGTCTTTAACTTTCCGGCCGGAGATACAGTTGCCACCGGTGTGCCCAATGATGATATTTACCGTCTGAGTTATGGCGCAGGCAAGGAGCTGGCAAAACCGGTGGATTTGGCTTCCATGACTCCGGAGCAGCAACGGGTGGTCTATGATTATTATTATCAGTTGGGACGGGAGTACCTGAAAGAGAATCCACAGAACTTCGGTGAGATAATCAGCCGTCCGGTAGACCGCCGTGAGAACTACGTGAAGCGGTGTGTGGGTTTGCCCGGACAAACGCTGGAGATAAAGGATCGTATTATTTATTTGGATGGTAAAGCTAATAAAGAGCCTGATAATGTGCAGTATCGTTATCTGGTGAAAACCAAGCGTCCTATTCCCGATGACCTGGCTCATGAACTGGGTATCAGCAAGGAGGATATGATGATGTATTATACGGATGCTTCTGTTTATAATATGCCTCTGACGGAAAAAGCGAAAGCGGGTTTGTTGGCGCGTAAGGATATTGTAGTCAGTATTGAGAATACACCGGCTGATGATGCGGGGGGCTTGTACCCGCTGAATATGTATAAGAACTGGACTACGGATAACTACGGACCTGTATGGATTCCCAAAAAGGGAGAGACGGTGAAACTCACGATAGAGAATCTTCCTGTTTATGAGCGTCCTATTCATGTTTACGAGGGTAATGAACTGGCGGTGAAAGATGGAAAGATTTATATTAACGGCAAGGAAACCGATGAGTATACTTTCAAGATGGATTATTACTGGATGATGGGAGATAACCGTCATAATTCGGCTGACTCCCGCTTTTGGGGATTTGTTCCTGAAGATCATGTGGTGGGAAAACCTATCTTTATCTGGTTGTCATTGGATAATGACCGTGGCTGGCTGGATGGAAAAATACGTTGGAACCGATTGTTTACCTTTGTAGATAACATTAAATAAATTGCGCATACCCTGTATTCCTGTATGGATAAAAGCAATGCTTACTGCTGTCATTCTGGTACTGTTGGTAAAGACATTTGCTTTCACCTCCTGCACCATTCCCTCTACCGGTATGGAGAATAGCCTTTATCAAGGGGAAAGGGTTTTGGTGAATAAGTGGAGTTATGGGTTTCGTGTGCCTTTTTCTATCTGGCGGTGGCTGGGAAAAACTGCCGGGAAAGGGGATATTGTGTTGTTCAACAATCCTAATCCACGGTCTCCTCAGACGTCGGTGGGCAATCGGGAAGTGTTTATAAGCCGTGTGGTAGGAGTACCCGGAGATACGTTGATGTTGAATGATGAACTGTGGGTGACCGACGAACAAGTGTTGAGCCCGGATAGTAAATCTTTGTATGTCTATTCTCATACGGAAGAAGAAACGATGCAGGCTGCCATGCAGCAAGTGAACATTCAGGGAAACAGGTTGGTGGGGTATGCCGAGGGGAAGTATATACGTACCTTCAGTCATTATGAATATTACCTGTTAAAACAAAAACTGGCGGGAAAAGTGGATTTGATTCCTCTTTATCATAAGGATATAAGCAAGAGCCATCCCTTTGTGATCCCGGAAAAAGGGAAACCTGTCAAGGTATATCCTTGGAATGTGACCTTGTTGTGCAATACTATTGTCCGCCATGAAGGGAGAGTGGCTTCTGTCAGGGGAGATACCCTGTATGTAGGGGGAAAACCTGTAGAAGCCTATACATTTAATAAAAATTATTACTGGATGGCATCCAATAATCCGGTGAATCTGTGTGATTCGCGTTTATTCGGCCTGGTGCCCGATGACCATTTGATCGGTAAAGCTTGGCGCATTTGGTTTTCATCCAGAAAAGGGCGCATTTTTCAACGAGTGCAATAATGGAGAATACGATATATTTAAGTTCGGCCTATCTGGCCCCGGTGGAATATTATACAAAACTGTTTGCCTGTGAGAAGGTCTATGTGGAACAGTATGACAATTATGTGAAACAGACTTATCGCAACCGTTGTGTCATTGCGGCAGCCGACGGTCCGCTGGCACTGACTATCCCTACGGAAAAAAGCGGTACGCCTAAATGCCTGATGAAGGATGTCCGTATTTCGGATCATGGCAATTGGCGTCATATACATTGGAATGCTTTGGTGGCTGCATATAGAAACAGTCCTTTCTTTGAGTACTATGCTGATGATTTCCGCGTCTTTTATGAAAAGAAATATGCCTTCTTGTGGGATTATAATCAGGAAATTTGTTCTTTAGTATGCGATTTGATCGATATTCATCCCCATATGGAAGGAACAACGGAATATTGCATGGAATTTGTTCCGGGTGAGGTTGATTTTCGTGAGACTATTCATCCGAAGCGTGACTGGCGTAAGGCGGATGCTGACTTTTGCCCTAAACCTTACTATCAAGTTTTTGATGCCAAATACGGTTTTCTGCCGAATTTGAGTATCGCCGATCTTTTGTTTAATATGGGGCCGGAGAGCCTGATTGTTTTGCGAGATAGTGTTAAAGGTATAAACCATAAAGAATAATATCATGAATAATTTGTTTAGTGTAAAAGACCAGGTGGTGGTAATCACCGGTGGAACAGGGGTTTTGGGAAAGGCTATTGCCGCCCATTTGGCAGAAGAAGGTGCCAAGGTTGTTATATTAGGCCGTAAGGCAGAAGTAGGAAATGCCATTGTAAACGAAATCAAGGCCAAAGGCGGGGAAGCCATGTTTCTTGTAACGAATGTGTTGGATGAGGCTATATTGGAGCAGAATCTGAAGGATATTCTCGCAGCATATGGTCGTGTAGATGCATTGCTGAATGCAGCAGGAGGTAATATGCCGGGTGCTACGATTGCTCCTACAGGAAATTTCTTTGATTTGAAGGTCGATGAGTTCCAGAAAGTGCTTAATCTGAATCTTACCGGAACCGTTCTGCCTACACAGGTATTTTTGAAGCCGATGGTGGAACAGAAGAAAGGAGCTATTGTGAACTTCTCTTCTATGGCGGCATTCCGTCCGATGACCCGTGTATGTGGTTATGCGGCTGCAAAAGCGGGAATCTCTAATTTCACTGCGTTCATGGCCAATGAAGTGGCTACGAAATTTGGTGAAGGCATCCGCGTGAATGCCATTGCTCCGGGATTCTTCCTGACCGAACAGAACCGTACTTTGTTGACAAACGAAGATGGTACATATACTCAGCGTGGTAATGATGTGATTCGCCAGACTCCGTTCAAACGTTTCGGTAAAGCAGAGGAACTGTGTGGAACCATCCAGTATCTCATCAGCGATGCCAGCAGCTTTGTAACCGGTACAGTAGCCGTAGTAGATGGTGGTTTCAATGCATTTGCCATGTAACAAGTCTTTAGTTTTTAATTCTCAATTTTTTTATTTGATATGATTTTATGTGAGCAAACATGGCGCTGGTACGGACCGAATGATCCCGTATCATTGTGGGACATCAAACAAGCCGGAGCAACCGGTATTGTCAATGCCTTACATCATATTCCCAACGGTGAAGTATGGACGGTAGAGGAAATAATGAAGCGCAAGAAATTGATTGAAGAAGCAGGATTAACTTGGAGTGTCGTAGAATCCGTGCCCGTACACGAGCATATTAAGACACAGACAGGAGATTATCTGAGATATATCGAGAACTATAAACAGAGTTTGCGTAATCTGGCAGCATGTGGTATCTATATTGTGACTTATAACTTCATGCCTGTACTGGATTGGACCCGTACGGACCTGGCATATACGTTGCCCGATGGTTCCAAGGCATTGCGTTTTGAGCGGGCTGCTTTTGTAGCGTTCGATCTGTTTATCTTGAAACGTCCGGGAGCCGAAAAGGAATACTCGGCCGAAGAGATAGAAAAGGCAAAAGCGCGTCTGGCACAAATGGATGAGGAAGAAATTCATCGTCTGACACGAAATATGATTGCAGGATTGCCCGGTTCGGAGGAAAGTTTTACATTGGAGCAATTCCAAAATGAACTGGACCGTTACAAGGATATTGATGCGGACAAACTCCGCAATAACTTGATTTTCTTCTTGAAAGAAATTTGTCCGGTAGCCGATGAAGTGGGAGTAAAGCTCGTTATTCATCCGGACGATCCGCCTATGTCTATTCTGGGCTTGCCGCGCATTATGAGTACGGAGGCGGATTTCAAGCTGTTGGTGGAAGCTGTACCTAATCCGTCAAACGGACTTTGTCTGTGCTGTGGCTCATTTGGCGTATCTGCACAGAATGATTTGCCGGGTATCATGGAACGTTGGGGAGACCGTATCAATTTTGTTCATTTGCGCAGTACCCAACGTGATGCTGAAGGGAACTTTTATGAGGCGAATCATCTGGAGGGTGATGTGGACATGTATCATGTAGTTAAGAACCTGTTGAAAGTGCAGCAACGTCGTGGAATATCTATTCCTATGCGTCCGGATCATGGTCATCAGATGATAGATGATTTGAACAAGAAAACAAATCCGGGCTATTCTTGTTTGGGACGTATGCGTGGCCTTGCCGAGCTTCGTGGTTTGGAAAAAGGAATAGCGATGAGTATGGAAACAAAATAATCTTTTTTTAACATATAGAAAGAAGGCCTGAATGTCTTCCGGTGATGAGGTATATCCGGAAGTGTTCAGGTCTTCTTTTTGTCTAAAAGATAGATAATGAGGACTATTCTAGACAAATATAGAGATTAATTAGACAAATAAAGAGGTGCAGGCAAGGGGAGGAGGTTTATATTTGCAACAGATTTAATCTAATTAACCCTTAAATTCTTTTATTATGAATAAAAAAACAAA
>ENA-UEOO01000546-UEOO01000546.1-human-gut-metagenome-genome-assembly--contig:-NODE-546-length-12720-cov-340.748477_pt1 | contig 12720 bp, 9 predicted proteins | sample MGYA00242888_ERZ507892 | MGnify/ENA primary metagenome ERZ507892 (study PRJEB26167, sample SAMN06115415) | human gut metagenome | host: Homo sapiens | place: China:Sichuan | collected 2015-02-04...
GATGGAGCCAGATAAGGTGTGCTTTGCAATTGGCAGAGCACACAGTCGTGCATGGTATTCTGCAGGGCTATCAGATGACCGTCGTGATGAACATGATGGGCGCAATCTGCACAATAGAAATCAGCATGAGTTCCCTGCGCTTCACCATGATGGTGAAACGTAACGACCAGCAGCATCGGCAGGTAAACCAATAGCAGCAGCCAGGAAATTCGGATTCTCTTATGTGTTATCCTCTGCATTTATCTACAGTATTCTGATTTTATTTGCAAAATTAATTATTTCTGTCGGGATTATTCTTAGGATTTCGATATTTTAACGAAGATTATTTGTTTTTCAGCAGAAAAGCCATGTAGAGGGGAAGAATGAGTGTTTGTGGGGCTGTTCCTACATTTACATCTCCCAGTTTGATGGCTTGAGATACGTGATACTTTTCGGGGTTCGAAAGGATGGTCTTGGCACTTTTAATGTTTCCGTTGCTCGCCTTTACTTCTACCAGCGTGCATTTGCCTTCGTATCTTGTAACAAAGTCGATTTCCAAACCCGAGTCCTTGCGGAAATAATAGAGCTTGCGATTCATCTTGCCAAAAATGTCGGCTACCAGATTTTCAAAGATGGCTCCCTTGTATCCATAGAGATTGCCTTGCAGAATGTCAGCTGCCGTTCCTGGTTCGAGCATACTGATGAAAAGCCCTGTATCTGCCATGTAAACTTTAAACTGGTCGGGAATGGAGTTGCCATCAAGTGGGAGTTCGGGCGCTGACAGGTTGTAGCAACGGCGGATAATGCCAGCATCTTCTATCCATTGCAAACTGCCCTGATAGTCACGTCCTCTTCCGTTGGATCGTACTGTGGCGTATGCGAATTTCTTGTTTTCCTTACTCAGTTGACGCGGAATTGACTCGAAGCATTCTCTGATTCTCGACTTGTCTGCTTGTGGAGCATATTTCAGCATATCTACTTTGTATTCTTCGATGATGGCTTGCTGCATCCGTAGCACGTTTTGCATATTATGAGTTTCCATAAATACGCTCACGGCTCTTGGCATTCCACCAACAATGCAATATTGTAGCAGCAGTTGGCGCATTCTTTCGTGGATGGCTTCTTGTACTGGAGTCTTTTCTTCCAGGCAGCGATGCAGGTAGTCGATGGTCATTTTCTTAATGCCATTTGCCCAGAGCCATTCCTCAAAATCCATTGGATACATGTCTATGATAGTCTCGTAACCAACAGGAATTGGAGCCTCTGACGAAGCATTGGTATGGTAACCGCTGACTCCCAGCAGGGAACCCGTACCGATGACATCGTATCTGCCATCCGTCTTGAAGAATTTCAAGGCTGTGCGAGCACGTGGGCATTCCTGTATCTCGTCAAAGATGATACAGGTTTTGCCCGATACGAAATTGGCATCAGGTATTAAGGTAGAAAGTGTCATGCAGAGAAGATCGATGTCCAGGCCACCATCAAATACCGACTTGTATTCTGGGTGCTGGAAAAAGTCAATATACACAACATGCTCATAATTCTTATGGGCAAAATCGAGTACAGAGAATGTCTTTCCGCATTGGCGACATCCTTTGATGATGAGAGGCATTTTATGCTCATCACTTTTCCATTCTTTGAGATATTTTTCAATTTTTCGTTTAAACATCTGTTTTCTAATGATTTATGATGTATTACTCTTGATGCTGTGCACGTTTTCCAAGGGACTTTTCTTGAATTCATGCACGTTTTTCAAGGGACTTTTTGCTTTGTTCTGCCACTTTTTCAAGGGACTTTCGGTCGCAAAGATACAAAATTTCCTTTTAAAAGGGAAAGAAAACGGCAATTATTTCCTTTTTAAAGGGAAAGTTTTTCCTTTCTCTCCAATTATTTTTGTATTTTTGCAACAAAATTTTTAAAATAGGCGTACCCGATTCCAGGGGGATGTTGTATTATGAACAAAGTAGAATCATAAAAACAAGAAAAATGATGAAAAGAACGACTTCCCTTATACTGTGTCTTGTCTTGAGCATTTCCCTATTTGCTCAAAGCAGAGGTATGACCTTTCAGGTGCATAACGAAACGCTTACTTCCGTGTTGAAGAAGATTGAAAAGGCGGGCGAGAAGAATATCCTCTTTGCCTATCAGGCTACCGACCAATATCACGTAACCGCCAATATCCAGGCTAAGCGACAGAAGGAAGCCCTGGAGATGGTGCTGCAAGGGAAACCTTTCTCCTTCGTAGAGCACAATACCTATTTCGCCGTTCAATACACGGGCAAGACAACCCGGGTGGAACAGATCAAGGGCCGCGTGGTGGATGAGCACCAGAAGCCTCTGCCTTTTGCCAACGTGGTGTTGATTTCCTCCGTCAGCAAGGCTTATGTGGCCGGTTGCGTAACGGCAGAAGATGGAAGTTTCGTGCTTCCTTATGCCGATAAGGATGTGATGCTGAAGGTTTCGTTTGTGGGCTATAAGTCGCAGACCCTGGCCTGCAAGCCTACCATGCATATCGGTCTGCATCCCGACACCCAGCAGCTGAAGGCGGTAACCATCAAGAGTACCCGCCCCAATGTGGTGTATAAGGACGGAGCCTTCACTACCCTGGTATCCGGTACCATCCTAGGCGAACTGGGTTCTGCAGAAGATATGATCAGCCAGTTGCCATTCGTTTCGGGCGAAGCGGGCAGTTGGGAAATCATCGGTCGTGGAGCGCCCGAGATTTATCTCAACGGCAGGAAATTGGAGAATCTGAACGAACTCAAGCGATTGAGCGCCAAGGATATTCTGAAGGCAGAAATTGTTACCGTTCCCGGTGCGCAGTATAGTTCCAAGACCAATGCAGTAATCCGTCTGCGTGCCGTTCGCAAGCGCGGACAGGGCTTGAGCGGAAGCCTTTATTCTGAATATATACAGGGTCGTTATTCGCCTCATGGCTATGAGGATGTGCAGTTGAACTACCGCACGGGCGGACTCGATATCTTCGGCGAAGTGGGAGCGGGATTGGAACGCTCGCACACCACCGCCCATTCCGAAACCCAGCTCCATACTACCAGCGACTGGGAATTCAACAGCCGTAGAACCACGAAAACCCTTGGTGGAGAGATTCTTATGAACGCAGGTTTCAACTATGAGATTTCTGAGCAGCAATCGCTGGGTATGCGCTATGAGACAACCAACATGATAGGTAACAACTACACTCACAGCTGGGGAGCTACCGATGTGTGGGAGAATGGTAAACTGACGGAAAGCATGGGCGTAGATCTGTTTTCGAAAAGCAAGCCCCATTGGTCGCATAGCGTGAACGCCTATTATAATGGCGATTTCGGCAAATGGAACATCAATTTCAATGGCGACTTCTATAATAAGGTGAGCCAGAGCACCCAGACGGCGATAAACGACGGACAGCTGGATGCGGAATCAGAGAGCAAGGTGAAGAGTAATCTCTATGCTGCCAAGCTGGTGGTGTCGGGACCTTTGTGGAAGGGTAGGCTTTCCTTCGGAACGGAAGAGATGTTTACTAACCGCCACAACGACTTCACCCAGAGCGGCTTTTCTGCCGATGCCTTCAACCACATCCGCCAGTCTATCTATGCCGGATTCCTGGAGTATTATCTGAACATCGGACACATGAACTATGGAGCCGGTTTGCGATACGAATACCAGAAAACCGATTATTACGAGAAGGATGTGCTGCAGGCGGAACAGAGTCCCAGCTACAGGGATTGGATTCCATTTGCATCCATCGGCTACAGCAAGGATAATCTGAATCTTGCCTTCTCCTATCGTCTGAACAAGTACAGTCCTATCTACGTCATGCTTCAGAGCAGCATCGACTACGACAGCAAGTACGAGTACAAGTCCGGTGACCCTCATCTCAAACCTCAGAAGCAGCACAGTTTCAACCTGTCGGGCAATTACAAGTGGTTGTCGTTCATGGCTTACTACAACTATGTACTTGATATGTACATGACCTGGTACAAGCCTTACGATGAGGTGAATCATCCGAGTGTGCTTTTGCAGACGATGGCTTCGGTGCCTCATTCCTACTATTGTGGAGCCAATATCCGTGTGGCGCCTTCGTTTGGAATCTGGTATCCTAACCTCACGGCGAGTGTCTACTACAGTCATGATAATGTAGATCATCTCAATATTCCCAAGTTTGGCAAAAACCAGCCTCAGTTTACATTCAGCATGAACAACAATCTGAGGCTTCCCCACCGGTGGTTCATGAATCTTTCGGGCAATGTCAGCACGAATGCAGAGATGGGACACGGAAGAAAGAAATGTATGGGTAACATGCAGTTCCGGGTTTCCAAGGACTTCCTGAAGAACGATGCCCTCAAGGTGATGTTTGTAGTGCAAGACCTCTTGCATACAGGATATTATTATTTCGAGGCAAACGGCACGCAGTCGCATCGCACGTTAACCCGATATGCAGATAATCAGAAAATTCTCATGAATGTGAGATACACATTCAATGCAACAAGAAATAAATATAAAGGTAGTGGCGCAGGACAGAGCGAAAAACAACGACTTTAAGCAGCTATTCCTGGAAATGTATCCTCGATTGGTGCGTTATGCCGTGTCTCTTTTGGGAGACGGCAACGAGGCCCGTGACGTTGTGGGAGATGTTTTCGAGAAGGCGTGGAACCAATTCTCCTCCTTGCAGATGGAAACAAGGAGGAGCTGGCTCTACGCATCGGTGAGAAATGCCTGTCTCAACTGGCTCAAGCACCAGCAGGTGGAACAGACCAACGTAGAGGCGCTGATAGAGGCCACCCGGTATGATATGAGTACCCAGTATGAGGAGCACGAGCGCCTGCTGCAACAGGCGGAGCAGATTGCAAGGGAGCTGAAGGAACCCACCTGCACGATCCTCCGCCTCTGTTATTTCGAGCATCTCACCTATCAGCAGGCAGCCGACAGGCTGGGCATCAGTCCCAACACCGTGAAGAAGCATATTTCCAAGGCACTCGCCATCTTGCGCGAGCGAATGAAGCATACAAACATAGAGAATTAGGAGGAAAAATCATGAATAAGGATAAGAATCAAGATCAAGAACTGGATTATAGAATGGATTCTGTATCAGAAAATGTTTCTGAGAATGCTTCTGAGAAAGTTTCAGAAAATGCTTCTGATGCCCGGCTTTCCCGGATATTCGGGGAAGCCCTGGGCGATGAGCCTTCGATGGAAGAAACGCTGGCGGCTTGGGAAGCTTTCGAGAAGAAGCATATTTCTTCAGAGAAGGAACATCTACAGAAGGCAGAAGATGAATTGTCTGGGAAAAAGATAGAGAATGAAATCGGAGGAGAATCTTCATCCAGAAAGATTTCCAAAGCCCGAATCCTGGCTTGGATTACTGCCTCAGTTGCAGTAGCGGCAAGCCTCTTCCTTTTTATTTTCCGTTCATCCCAGGAGATTTCTCAGCCTACGGAGTTCTCCATGGAACTTTTCTCGGAGGTCACTTCTCCCAAGCAGGTGGAGCAGACCCTGAGCGATGGCTATTGCGTGGTTTCTACCCCGGCAGCAACCACCACATTGGTAACGCTGAGCGATGGTACCAAGGTGATGCTCAACGCCAATTCTACGCTCGAATATCCTGCATCTTTCGATGATGCAGAAGTCCGGGAAGTCCGTCTGAAGGGCGAGGCTCATTTCGAAGTAACCAAGAATTCTCATCGGCCTTTCGTGGTAAAGGCAGGAGAGATGCAGACGCAGGTGTTAGGTACCGTATTCGATGTGAAAGCCTATCGCAAGGATGCCCCAAAGGTAACCCTGATGCAGGGCAAGGTGAAGGTGAGCAATGCCGATACGGAAGTGGAAATGCGCCCAGGTCAGACTGCCACGCTTCAGGCGGATAATATTGTGGTGTCTAAGGCTTCCCCTTCAGCCTCCGACTGGCTGGAAGGCGATTTCGATATGGATCAGGTTACGCTGGCAGAAGCGATGAGCGACATCGGAGCCTGGTACAACAAGACCGTAGTCTTCCAATCCCAGGCGAATATGGATAAGCTCATCCACTTCCGCTTCTCCCGCAGGGCAAGCCTGCAGGAAATCATCACGGCGCTGAACGAGATGGGTGTGGCAAAAGTCAGAATAGAAAAGGGCAAGATCATGGTGCTTTGAGCCATGGTCTTGCCCCTTTTCCTATTCCATCAAAATCGATTCCTGCAATCGGCTGCAAATGTAGAAAGTTTCCTTCTAAAAAGGAAAGAAATCGGCAATTATTTCCTTTTGAAAAGGAAAGTTTGTTCTTTCTTTATCCCAATCTTGTATTTTTAATTCAAGTTTCGCATTTCTGAGGGAACATTTGTAATTTTGCTCATGGCTTTGAGCTTTGAGTAATATTAAAAAACTATGGAATATCCGCCGAATTACGTCACTTTATTTGTGCCCTGATCCGGCTCAGACTTGCCTGTGTTATGCCTAAATAGGTAGCAATGTTTCCCAACGGCAACCGTTGCAACAACTCGGGTTCTTTCTCTAACAACTCTTTGTACCGTTCCGAAGCAATGGCGGACAACATGGAAATCAGCCGTTCCTCGGTGGCAAGCAATTCCATCTCCGCATAACGCCGACCCCAATTGGCAATATGCAAGTCTTCCGTAAACAATTCTTTCAGCTTTTTCTTCTTCAATACGTATAAGACAGAATCTTCCATCAGCTCCATCGTCTCATATCCCGGCTCATCGTTCACGTATCCTTTCATGGAAACAAGGGTCGCTCCTTCCTTGCCAACCCAAAAGGTGATTTCTTTCCCGTCCACCGAAGTGTAAGCGCGGACAATGCCGTTCTTGATAAAAAAGATATCCTTTTCTATCTTGCCGTTTTCCAACACGCGGAATCCTTTGGGGTACGAAACCTCACTCAGGCATTGCCGCAATCTATCCAAAGACGCATCCGGCATGGCATATCTTTGATTGATGATTTCCTTTATATCCATAACTCATTGTTGTATTTGGTGTGCAAAATTATAAAATTGCACATAAAAACGGAAATGAACGGCTGTTTTTTTGCAAATGTAAAATCAGTTTTTACCAAATGAAAAAAGCAATTAGAGATTATTTACTTACTTTTGCACCTGAATTTAATAAATCATAGTTATGAATTGGATAATCTTATTATTGGCAGGATTGTTTGAGGTGAGCCTTACATTCTGCTTGGGTAAAGCGAGAGCTGCGTCAGGACTTGTTTTTTATCTGTGGGGTAGCGGCTTCTTGGCTTCCACAGTATTGAGCATGACCCTGCTTGCCAAGGCGGTTCAGACTTTACCTTTGGGAACGGCATACGCCATTTGGACGGGTATCGGGGCGGTCGGCACGGTCTTGATAGGGATATTCGTCTTCAAGGAGCCGGCCTCTCCCATCCGTCTTTTCTTTCTGTTCACGCTTATTGCTTCCCTGATTGGATTGAAAATCGTGTCATATTGAAAGGAGGCAGAAGATGAAGTATGAATTGAGGGAGAACCAAGGCATTTCGGCGCCTCTGCTGGCGCTGATGGCAGTCGCTACCGGGCTTTCCGTTGCCAACTGCTATTATAACCAGCCTCTGTTGGGCAGCATGGCTAAGGATTTCGCGGTAAGCGATTTTTCTGCCAGCATGGTGGCGACATTGACCCAGATAGGCTATGTGGCAGGGCTTGTATTGGTCATTCCGCTTGGCGACCTGGTTTCACGAAAGAGACTGATATTGACCAATTACATCGTTTCTTCGTGCGCCTTGCTTGCCATAGCACTCGCCCCGAACATCTACTGGGTGTGGGGCGCATCCTTGCTTGCCGGGGCATCTTCGGTCATGCCGCAGTTCTTCATTCCGTTGGTGTCGTATAATTCAGCTCCGGACCACAAGGTGCGCAACGTGGGGATTATACAGTCCTGTTTGCTCATAGGCATTCTTGGGTCACGGGTATTCAGTGGTTTTCTCGCCGATATATGGGGATGGCGTTCTGTCTATTTTGTGGCTTGCGTGTTTATGCTTGGGTGTTTTCTGATGATTCACAAAATGCTGCCCGTGTTGCCTGCCCGTTCACGAGAAAGTTATGCAGGGCTGTGGAAATCCTTGTTGCGCCTACTTTCCAAATACCCGTACTTGCGTATCGCGTCGTTGAGGGCGGCATTGGCTTATGGCTCGTTCTTTGCCTTGTGGAGTTGCCTTGCTTTCCGAATGAAGCAAGAGCCTTTCTTTGCAAGCGACGATATTATCGGAGCACTCGGTTTGTGCGGATTGGCAGGTGCATCCACGGTGGTTTTCATCAGCGGATATATCCAAAAGTATGGCGCAAGATTCTTCTCTATTGTCGGAGGATGCGTCATCCTGTTTGCATGGTTGTTGGCATTTTGGGGAAATGACAGTTACTTGTGGATGATAATCGCCATCCTCTTGATTGATGCCGGAATGCAAAGCGTCCATCTGTCAAATCAGACCAGTGTGGTCGCTCTTGACGCATCCGCCATCAACCGGGTCAATACCGTTTATATGACCATTTACTTCTTGGGAGGTTCTACCGGTACATTTGTTTCAGGTCTATTCTGGCAACATTATGGATGGACGGGTGTGGTAGGGGTAGGAGTTGCCTTTACCGCAGCTTCCTTGCTTGTTAATTGCTTCAACTCAAAAACGGCATAAGGGTGGATGCCAAATATTCTTTCAGCTTGAATATAGTAATGCAGACTATATGGCGCCAAAAGATGGTTTTATCATCCGTCCAATCAAGAAGATGGATAATGCTTAAATGCAAATGCAGAAATCTCGAACTATGCTGCTACGCATAACATCACGGATTGGGTTGTGGAGTGAGAAATGCCTTCTAGAGAAGAGGGGATTTTCTCGGGGCTGCGTTCCGGTTGTTCCAGTTGTTCCAATTAATTTTGAGTGGGTTTATATCTTTTGCTTGTCCTTTTTCTTTGCTTCTTTATATTATATAACTTATTAATTATTAATTATTTATATATATAATATATATAAATATATATAAAATAGGGGTAGGTGGGATATGCTAAAAAAATAATTGGAACAACTGGAACTGGAACGCTTCCTCTTTTTCTAGAAGGCTTATTATCAGATAGTTAATACAAAAAAGTGGCATTCCAATTAATTGGAAGCAGTCTCAGTCTCAGTGTCTCAGTTAAAAAATATGGGGGTATCATTTTCCCCTTTTTCTCTTTCTTTCCTTTTTCCCCTTTTGTAACTTGTTGATTATTAAACAATTATATATAAATATATAATATATATAAGAATAAAAGAAGAAGAGGGGGTACTTGAAAAATAACTGAGACAACTGAGACTGAGATTTTTGATGCCTTTAGCTGAAATCAAAAACAAGTCTAACTCCCTATCAAGCAGATGTTTATGTGGATGGTATTCGTGCGTCTAAGTTTGTCACCATCTTCTCGTAATCAGAAAAAAGAAAATATTTCTTCCAAAAAAGGGGCGTTTTTCGGGATTTTATTCGTATTTTTGCCCTGTCGTTTGATACGATTTCAACAACAAACAATTCAAAACCTAAAAAAATAGTTGGATTATGAACATATTTAAAAAGCTATTTGGTGGCCAAAAGACTACTGAGGAAGTGAAACAGGAGAAGGAAAAAGACTTCGACATGGTGAAATATGATGGTGTTCGTGCTCTCCGCATGCATCAATTTGACCTTGCAGCCAAGTCTTTGGAACACGCTCTGCAGTTGAATGCCGAAGATTTGGAATGCCGCGACTATCTCTCGCAGGCTTACATCTCTATGGGTGATCTGCAGAAAGCCTATGAGCAGTTGCAGATTCTCTCGGAAGCCCAGACCGACAACGTGGCGGTGTTGCTGCGTATGGCGGATGTGGCGTATATGATGGAGAACTATACTGCCATGTTGGAGGTATGCGATAAGGCTCTTCACCTGGACACATCGAATCTGCAGACCTATCTCTATTATGCCAAGGCTTGCCGGGGATTGGGCGAACCCATCCGTGCCGTGTCGATGCTGACTGAGGCGATAGGCAAGCGTGAGGATTTCTATGCCGCCCGATTGCTTCGTGGCAGCATCCTGTTGGATCAGGCTCAGCTTTCCGAGGCAGAACTCGATGCAACTTTCCTCTATGAGCATATTCCGGGCAACGAGGATGTGCTGTTACTGAAGGCTCGTGTAGAGAAGGCGCAGGGAAAGATGGAGGAGGGTGAGCAGACCTACGGTAAGGTGATGGATGTAAATCCTTTCTCTATTGATGCGTATCGCGAGCGCAGCGAGGTTCGCAGAAGTCTGGGTGATAGTGCCGGTGCTGCCGAGGATGAGGCTGCAGCCAAGGAAATGGGTGCCGAAATTCCGGAACCATCAGAGGGAATAGAGCAGAAAATAAAGGAAAAAATGCAGCAGTTGGACCCCTACAAGGTTTTCCATAACGAATACTGAATAATAGAATTTCATCTTTCTAACTGGAAAAAATATTTTCCCAGTTAGAAAGATTATTTTTTATAACTACAAGTCGCCGTTCTATCTGATACCATTATCTCTATCGCTATTGTTCAGCTTACGGCTGCCTGTATGGTATCTGCGGCCATGGCTGAAGTTGAAGCTGGCAGTAAAGACAAGCATGTTGCCCTGGTCAGCAAGGCGTACCTTGTTCTTCTGCTGCACATACTTGTTGAAAAGTTCATCCTTATACACGCAGCCATGAGGATAGAATACGAATAATCCGAGAACGCCAAACTGCCAGTTCTTATAACTGTAGGTTACGGCAAGATTGGAGGTTGGCTCTCCGCCGTTTGTCTTTTCTCCCCAAAAACTCTTTTCCACCTTATAGGCACCATAGCCAATGTTCCAATTGCCCGTCATGTACCGAATTTCTGCTCCATAACTGAAGTAATTGAACTCGTGGGAATAATCCAACCCCTTTGTCTTGACATTCTGATACTCGCACATAAGGTTCAAATCCAGATGATCCTTGATGAGGTGAATTTCAGGAGTCAACAGCAGGTGCTTGTAATCATGACTCTTCTGATTCTCCGGTTTGCTCACAAAGAGATAAGAGCCATCCTCCCGCTTTTCTGGCAAGATAGAAGTGGCTATAGGCTTGTCGTAATACGTCCAGTTTCCCTCCAGGTACACAGACATCAGCGGAATGTTCCAGGAAGCCGACAAGGTATTGTTGTAGCCAGTAAATGGCTTCAGACCGCTATTGCCGTCACGCGCCTCAAAGCTGTTGGAATATTGGCGCAACTCGCTCAAGTCGGAAAGGCTTGGGATGTCTGACGTGATTTTGCTGCTCCATTTAAAACTCAGACGGTCGCTAGCCTTTGCCTGTAAAGTTACCTGTGGTCGAAACAGCCATTTGCTGTATCCGTTCTCCCCCTGATGGATGGAAGACCTGGTTGCGCCAACTCCCACCTGATAACTGAACCACTTCTGCTGTCCCTGTAGCTGGGTGAAAAGATAGAGATTGCTGTACTTCAATTCCGTATCAGCATTACTGCTTCCCACATAGATGTTATCTGTGTGACTGATATTATATTGCCCACCTACCGATAAAGCCATCTGTTTCCAGTTCTTGCTGTATGTTCCTTCACCAATAAGAGAGCGCTTTCTACCAGTTGCATCATAACTGTAATCGGTCAGCGGAGCGTTCTTTACAGATTCATCCGGCGATTTGTTGAAAGTATATTCCCTCATACGATACTGGTAATCTGTGCCGATGTAAGTACCCACCAGGTTCAGAGCCAGGTTCTGGTCATGGGGCATGTTGAGCGAATAATAAATGTCCAGAGATGGAATCTGCTCCAGCATTTTTCTGTTGTTTTGCAGATATTGATTTGCCTTGCCGCTTTCCTGATAAAGCTGGTTCATGCCTCTCACAGGACTGTTGTGATTGTAGAAATTCAACCGTACATTCAATGTATATTTGTCTGGCTCACTAAGATTATAACCCAACTGTACATTATTGGTGGTGTATAGGAACGGAGAATCATAACCTAAATAATTGCGATGTAGAGTTTCTCCTGTGGGCAGATGATAAGTACCGAGACTCTCATAGCTTCGTTCCTCTACCGAGCGATAGGAGAAACTGTAGTTGATGCTGAATTCCGATTTCTTCACATTGTATTTGAAATAACCGTCGCTATTATTGAAACCAGCCTTGGTGCCTTGCATCGTAGAAACTCCACCCACATAACCGGCATAGCGTCGGCGGACCTGGTAGTTGATGACTGCATCCAGATTGCTGTCTCCATATTTGAGTCCTGGAACATTGATGAATTCCACCTTTGTAACTTCATCCGGCTGCAAAGCCAATACATCTTGCATGCTAGCCTTGACATCGTTGATGCGTATTTGCACATCTCCGCCCTTTAATGACTGAACTTTGCGTTCTGCTCGATTTACGATAATGGTAGGCAAAGACAAGTTGTCCAACAGATCATAACCATTGGAAGCCGTTTTCACCTGCTCTTTTGTAGGGAAGATGATTTGTCTATCTACTTTTTCTACAACCCTTGCGGCTTCAACGGTCACACCTTTCAATAGGTATGAATTCGCCTGCATCCTCACATTTCCGATACGGGCAATAGGTACCAGCTTGCAAATCGTCTTGTAGCCCACGAACGAAACCTTCATGAGGGCCTGTTTCTGCTGACAGGGGATGACGAAATCGCCGTTAGCGTTGCTCACGCCTCCACAGAGAAAGGAGGAATCCTTCGGGTTGAGCAGCTGGATATTGGCGAATTCTACAGGAAGATTGTGATTGTCTATCAGTCTGCCTATCA
>ENA-UEOO01000550-UEOO01000550.1-human-gut-metagenome-genome-assembly--contig:-NODE-550-length-12686-cov-3.153224_pt1 | contig 12686 bp, 6 predicted proteins | sample MGYA00242888_ERZ507892 | MGnify/ENA primary metagenome ERZ507892 (study PRJEB26167, sample SAMN06115415) | human gut metagenome | host: Homo sapiens | place: China:Sichuan | collected 2015-02-04...
GAAATCGGTCAACAAACTGATATATCGTTCTTCTGATTGTCTCATAACTAATTGTATTATAGCTCAAGGCAAAGATACAGCATTAAATCAGAATAATCAAACTTTTGCAAGAAATTATACGAGAATTAAACAAATGTTTACTTCCAGAACAAACCATCCATTATCTCGTAACGCTTCTCCATGTTCGGGTCTTCCTTTACGAATGTGTTAACGTCAATCTGGAGAACCGGAGCGATGGCTTTGCCGTTGGTGGTGGGCCAGTCAACAAGACCAAGACCATTGGGATTACCGGTCTTTACGAAGTTTACGTAGTAATTGCTGAAGATGTCAGACACGACGTAGTCTTCAGGCTGCCAATCGTATACGCGGTTGGTAGGCAGTGTGCCCATAGCATACTCAATGTCGGCTGAGTGGACAGCACCGAGAGCACGCGGAGCAGCAGGAGTGTCAGAAGTCTTTTCCTGAACTCCACCGGCAAGACCAGCCACCTTATCCTTCAACACCATGTCAGGACGCGGATGGCAATAGCGGTAGCGATAAACGGGCTGACCACCAGTGAGCTTGTGCATGTTGCCCCACTTCCATGTAGAGTAATCAAGGAAGAGGTCGCCAGCGAGCTCGTTGCCCGGCTGTCCCATCACGTCTGCATCGGTGTTGAGGCCATAAAGCTTGAAGAGTTCGTCAGTAGCGTCGCCGAAAGTGGCTTTAACCGCATTCTTCAAGTTCTCCACTGTGGGAGCCTTTCCGTAGAGAACTGCCATCACGTTCATCTCCTGATTGTTGCCACCGATGAGCAAAGGCACCTTGGTCTGTTCGCCATTTGCGAACACATCGTAAGGCTGCTTGGTCCAGAAGTAACCGTCTACATTATATATAGGAACGCTTTTCACATTGGCTTTCTTCATCAGTTCTTCAGCAGACATAGCACGCAGGTCCTTGATGTCCTTACAGCCAATCTTTTTAGTCAATTGCAAGCCCTTAGCCTCAGCTTCTTTAAGCGTAGAAACTTTCTTCATTCCTACCACCGAACCGCTTGATCCCATTGCCTGGGCGAACAGTCCTTGACATAAAGGCGAAGCCATAAGTGCGCTTACCGACATCGAGCCAGCCGACTCGCCTACGATGGTGATGCGATTGGGGTCGCCACCGAACGCAGCAATGTTGTCCTTTACCCATACATCAACATCGATCCGGGTACGCTAAACCCTTACGAGCACGGCGAGTGCTACGTTACTGTTGACGGAATGGAGACAGACCTCGACCTCGGCCACTACGAACGCTTCACTGGCATACAGACCACTAAGGCGAACTCGCTCACAACGGGACGCATCTATAAGGCTGTTATCGACAAGGAGCGCCGTGGCGACTATCTCGGAAAAACCATCCAGGTGGTGCCGCACATAACCGACGAGATTAAGCGAAACGTAAAATCGCTCGGACAGAAATACCATTACGACTTCGTAATAACGGAGATCGGAGGAACCATCGGCGACATCGAGAGTGCGCCGTTCATGGAGGCCATCCGACAGCTCAAGTGGGAGCTGGGCAAGAACGCCATAAACATCCACCTCACCTACGTGCCCTATCTGAGAGCCGCCGGTGAGCTGAAGACCAAGCCGACGCAGCATTCCGTGAAGGAACTGCAGAGCGTGGGCATACAGCCAGACGTGCTTATCCTCCGTACGGAGAAGCACCTCGAGGAGCCTGTCCTCAAGAAGGTGGCAAGCTTCTGCAACGTCGACCTCGACTGTGTCATCCAGAGCGAAGACCTTCCGAGCATCTATGAGGTGCCCATCAACATGCAGAACCAGGGTCTTGACACCGCCATTCTTCGCAAGATGGGTGAACCTATCGGCGAGAAGCCGTCACTCGGACCTTGGCGTGCTTTCCTCGAGCGTCGCAACAACGCCAAGGACACCGTCAACATCGGACTCGTTGGCAAGTACGACCTGCAGGACGCATACAAGTCAATACGTGAGAGCCTCTCTCACGCCGGAACATACAACGACCGCAAGGTGAACATCACCTTCATCAATTCCGAATACCTCACAGATGACAACGTGGCAGAGAAGCTCGAGGGTCAGGACGGCATCCTCATCTGCCCGGGATTCGGACAGCGTGGCATCGAGGGAAAGATTGTGGCAGCCCACTACTGCCGCACACACAACATCCCCACCTTCGGCATCTGCCTCGGCATGCAGATGATGGTCATCGAGTTCGCTCGCAACGTGCTCGGTTACGCCGACGCCAACAGTCGCGAGATGGACGAGAAGACGCCGCATAACGTCATCGACATCATGGAGGAGCAGAAGAACATCACCAATATGGGTGGCACAATGCGTCTCGGCGCATACGAATGTGTGCTCAGACAGGGATCGCGCGTCTTCGACATATATAAGAAGGAGCATATCCAGGAACGCCATCGCCACCGCTATGAGTTCAACAACGACTTCCAGAAGGAGTATGAGCGTGCCGGCATGCAATGCGTGGGACGCAATCCCGAGAGCGACCTCGTAGAGATTGTGGAGATACCGGGAATGAAGTGGTATATCGGAACACAGTTCCATCCCGAATACCAGAGCACCGTCCTCCATCCGCATCCCCTCTTCGTCGATTTCATTAAAGCAGCAATAGCGCAAAAAAGTAACAAATAAAAATTAATAAATAATAATTAAAACAGATCGTGGACAAAAACAACATCATCGGCATTACCCTTATAGCCGCCGTCATCATCGGATATGGCATCTGGAGCCGGCCATCTGCAGAGCAGGTGGCAGCACAGAAGCAGAAGGATTCCATTGAGAGCGTGGCAAGGATGAAAGCCGAAAATGCTGCAAAACTGGCAGCACAGCAGAAGACTGCACAAGCCAAGGCTGCTGCAGAAGCCGACACCACAGCTCTCTTCTATGCAGCTCTGCAGGGCAAAGCACAGGACGTAACGCTGAAGAACAAGGACCTCAGCCTTACCCTCAACACCAAGGGAGGCGTGGTGACGAAGGCTGTCATCAAGAACTTTGAGGACCGCAACGACAACAAGGACGTGACGCTCTTCGACGGCAAGACGCAGAGCCTTAACTTCGCCCTTGCTGCCAAAAGCGTGAACATAAACACAGCTGACCTCTATTTCACACCGTCTGAACGTACCGACTCCACCGTGACGATGACCGCAGAAGCCGGCAAGGGCAAGGCGCTCATCATCAGGTATCGACTCGGAAGCGACTATATGCTCCACACTCAGCTTCAGGCTGTAGGACTGGGTGGCGACTTCGCTCCCTCTGCCACACAGATGGACGTACAGTGGAAGGACCTTATCCGCCAGCAGGAGCGCGGCTTCACATTCGAGAACCGCTACTCTTCGCTCACATATCACAAGGCGGACGGCGGCACCGACTATCTCTCTGAGGCTAAGGAGGTGAAGGACGAGACCATCGAGAAGAAGATTGACTGGGTGGCTTTCAAAAACCAGTGCTTCTCTGCCGTGATGATTGCCAAGAACGACTTCGCCGATAACGCCGTTATGACCAGCATCCCGCAGGAGAAGGGTTCGGGCTACCTGAAGCAGTACGAGGCTAAGATGAAGACTTTCTTCGACCCCACCGGAGCCACACCGTCAGAGTTCGACTTCTATTTCGGACCTAACGACTTCCGTCTCCTCAAGCGCATCGAGAAGGAATGCTCATTCAATAAGGACCTCGAGATGCAGCGCCTCGTCTATCTCGGATGGCCGCTCTTCCGCATCATCAACCGTTGGTTCACCATCTACGTCTTCGACTTCCTTACAGGACTCAACATCAACATGGGCATCGTCCTGATACTCATCACTCTGCTCCTGAAGCTCATCACCTATCCGATGGTGAAGAAGAGCTATATGTCGTCTGCAAAGATGCGTGTGCTGAAGCCGAAACTTGAGGAAGCCACAAAGCACCTCAACAAGCCCGAGGACCAGATGCAGAAGCAGCAGGCCATGATGGCGGAATACTCCAAGTACGGCGTGTCGCCTCTCTCAGGCTGTCTGCCGATGCTCATACAGATGCCTATCTGGATTGCAATGTTCAACTTCGTGCCGAACGCCATCCAGCTCCGAGGCGAGAGCTTCCTTTGGATAAAGGATCTCTCTACGTATGACCCCATCATCGAGTGGAACACCAATCTCTGGCTTATCGGCGACCACCTCTCGCTCACATGTATTCTCTTCTGCGTGGCAAACATCCTCTACTCGCTGATGACCATGCGCCAGCAGCGCGACCAGATGGTCGGACAGCAGGCTGAGCAGATGAAGATGATGCAGTGGATGATGTTCCTCATGCCGGTGATGTTCTTCTTCATGTTCAACGACTACTCGGCTGGTCTTAACTTCTATTACTTCATCTCGCTGTTCTTCAGCGCCGCTATCATGTGGACGCTCCGCAAGACCACCAATGACGATAAGCTCCTCGCCATCCTCGAGAAGAAGTATGAGGAAAACAAGAACAATCCTAAGAAGCTCAGCGGACTGGCTGCACGTCTCCAGGCTATGCAGGAGCAGCAGCAGGAACTCCAGCGTAAGCGTGAAGAACTCGAGCGCAAGCGCAAGGGACTTCAGTAATACATAATAGTAGCGGAGGTTTCCAGCCTCCGCAGCATCCAAAAAAGAAGATTAGTTTCTTTCAGGCTTTAGATAAATGGGGCTGTTTGCTGCGGAGGTTTGATACCTTAGCTACTTTTTTTATTTCTTCAGAAAACACCAGAAAAATACGCCTAACTTAAACAAACTATGAACAAGACATTATCAACCATCGCTGTCGCCGCCGCAATCGGTTGCGCCAGCATCAATGCCGAAGCACAGACCATGATCGGTAAGACCACGGACGTGGCTGCCATCAGCAAGGGCGACCGCATGACGCCGGAGACACTCTGGGCTATGGGACGCATCGGAGGAGCAGCTGCTTCTCCCGACGGCAAGACAGTAGCTTACCAGGTGGGCTATTACAGCGTGAAGCAGAACAAGAGCCACCAGATGCTCTACACCGTCAGCGCTGACGGAAAGCTCCAGCGTACGCTCACCACTACGGCTGCAAGCGAGACTGACGCTGCATGGATTGACGGTGGAAAGCGCATCGCATTCCTCACCAAGGGTCAGCTCTGGAGCATGAACGCCGACGGATCTGACCGCCGACAGCTCACCAAGAGTGACATCGACATCGAAGGATTCCGCTTCTCGCCCGACGAGAAGAAGGTCATCCTCATCAAGTCGCTCCCCTATCACGAAAGCATCAAGAAGAATCCGGACGACCTGCCATTGGCTTCAGGTCGACTGGTGACCGACCTCAATTATCGCCACTGGGACCATTATGTTGAGTCCGTAGCTCATCCCTTTGTTGCCAATGTCACAGCCGAGGGCGTCGACAATGGCAAGGACATCATCGAAGGCGAACCGTATGAGTGCCCGATGGCTCCCTTCGGAGGCGTGGAGCAGCTCGCTTGGAGCCCCGACTCGAAGACCATCGCTTACACATGCCGCAAGAAGACAGGCGTCAATTACGCCACTTCCACCGACTCTGACATCTATCTTTATAATGTAGAGACCGGCAACACCAAGAATCTCTGCAAGCCCGAGGGATATAAGGACCCCGAGTATGACCCCACAAAGACCAAGAAAGACCAAGCCATCAACCATCAGCAGGGCGACCTCAATATGGGCTATGACGTCAATCCCAAGTTCTCGCCCGACGGCAAGTTCGTGGCTTGGCAGTCAATGAAGCACGACGGATATGAGAGCGACCGCAACCGACTCTGCGTCTACAATCTCGCCACCGGTGAGAAGACATACGTGGCAGAGAAGTTCGACTCTAACGTGGACGACTACTGCTGGGCTGCCGACTCGCGCACGCTCTACTTCATCGGTTGCTGGCATGCCTGCGTCAATATGTATCAGACCAATCTCAACGGCGACGTACGTCAGCTTACTGACGACTGGATGGACTTCGGTTCGCTCCAGATGCTCGGCAATACCGGCAAGATTCTCGCCTCACGCCACAGCATCTCTCAGGGCGACGAGCTTTACGTCATCACTCCCGGAAAGGACGTCAAGAAAACAAAGATTAAGCAGATAACCTCGGAGAACAAGGCTTTCTACGATCAGCTTGAGATGGGCAAGGTGCAGCAGCGCTGGGTAGAGACCACCGACGGCAAGCAGATGCTCGTATGGGTAATTCTCCCGCCTCACTTCGATCCTAACAAGAAATATCCTGCACTCCTCTTCTGCGAGGGTGGACCTCAAAGCCCCGTCAGCCAGTTCTGGAGCTACCGCTGGAACTTCCAGATTATGGCAGCCAACGACTACGTGGTCATCGCTCCCAACCGCCGCGGACTCCCCGGCTTCGGATCAGAATGGAACGAGGCTGTGTCAGGCGACTGGACCGGCCAGTGCATGGACGACTATCTCTCTGCCATTGACGACGCCGCCAACAATCTCCCCTACGTCGACAAGGACCGCCTCGGATGTGTAGGCGCCAGCTTCGGAGGCTTCTCGGTATACTATCTCGCCGGCCACCACAACAAGCGCTTCAAGGCATTCATCGCCCACGACGGAGCCTTCAACCTCGAGTCGATGTATACCGACACCGAGGAGGCATGGTTCTCCAACTGGGAGTACGACGACGCTTACTGGAACAAGGACAAGACAGACCGTGCCCGCCGCACCTACGAAAACTCACCGCACAAGTTCGTAGACAAGTGGGACACACCAATCCTTTGCATCCACGGCGAAATGGACTATCGCATCAACGCCAACCAGGGCTTCGGCGCTTTCAACGCCGCCCGTCTCCGTGGCATCCCCGCCGAGCTCCTCATCTTCCCCGACGAAAACCACTGGGTGCTCAAGCCTCAGAACGGCGTGCTCTGGCAGCGCACCTTCTTCGGATGGCTCGACAGATGGCTTAAATAATAAGTAACAAGTAATAAATAATAACTACTAAATAATAAATAAAAAAAATGAAACAGACCCTTCGTGATTCGGCTGCCCTTCGTTGGACCGCCCTGTTGCTTTTGGCGCTCGCAATGTTCTGTGCCTACATCTTCATGGACATTCTTTCGCCCATCAAAGACCTCATGCAGTCGCAGCGCGGCTGGGATTCCGACGCATTCGGCACAATGCAGGGATCAGAGACGTTCCTCAACGTATTCGTGTTCTTCCTCATCTTCGCAGGTATCATCCTCGACAAGATGGGCGTTCGCTTCACAGCACTCCTCTCAGGAGCCGTGATGCTCGTAGGAGCATGCATCAAGTGGTATGCCGTCAGCGACAGCTTCATCGGCAGCGGACTCGAGACATGGTTCACCAACAACCTCAACCACATCCCCGTCTTCGAGCAGCTCGGCGTGTCGCCCTTCTTCGAGGGCATGCCCGCTTCAGCCAAGCTCGCCGCACTCGGCTTCATGATCTTCGGCTGTGGTGCAGAGATGGCAGGCATCACCGTCAGCCGTGGTATCGTTAAGTGGTTTAAGGGACGCGAAATGGCACTTGCCATGGGTTCGGAGATGGCATTGGCGCGTCTTGGCGTTGCCACATGTATGATCTTCTCGCCCTTCTTCGCCAAGCTCGGCGGTCAGGTCAGCGTGTCACGCTCAGTAGCCTTCGGCGTAGTGCTCCTCTGCATTGCCATGGTAATGCTCGTAGTCTACTTCTTCATGGACAAGAAGCTCGACTCACAGACCGGAGAGGCAGAAGAGAAGGACGACCCCTTCAAGCTCAGCGACCTCGGTCAGATTCTCACCTCAAGCGGATTCTGGCTCGTTTCTCTGCTCTGCGTGCTCTATTATTCAGCCATCTTCCCCTTCCAGAAGTACGCCGTAAACATGCTCCAGTGCAACCTCACCTTCACTGAAGTGCCCGCAGAATCGTTCTGGGCATCAGAGGCAGTCACCATCTATCAGTATGTCATCATGCTCGTAGTGGCAGCCACAGCCTTCATGTTCAACTTCATGAAGAAACCCGCCCTCAAGTACTCTATGCTCACGCTCTCCATCCTCTCGCTCATCACCTATTGCTACATGGGCTACATGCGTCAGTCAGCAGAGTCAATCTTCGCCGTATTCCCGTTGCTCGCCGTAGGCATCACACCAGTGCTCGGCAGCTTCGTCGACCACAAGGGTAAGGCAGCCTCCATGCTCGTTCTCGGTTCGTTGCTGCTTATCGCCTGCCACCTCACCTTCGCCTTCGTACTTCCCCAGTTCAGAGACAATCAGGTGGGCGGCGTCATCGTAGCTTACGTCACCATCCTCGTCCTCGGCGCTTCCTTCTCGCTCGTACCCGCCTCACTCTGGCCGAGCGTTCCAAAGCTCGTCGACGCCAAGGTCATCGGTTCAGCCTACGCCCTCATCTTCTGGATTCAGAACATCGGCCTCTGGCTCTTCCCGCTCCTCATCGGTAAGGTTCTCAACGCCACCAACGAGGGAGTGACAGACGCCACACAGCTCAACTACACCGCACCCCTCATCATGCTGGCATGCCTCGGAGTAGCTGCACTCCTCATCGGCCTTATCCTCAAGGTCGTTGATAAGAAGAAGGGACTCGGACTCGAGCAGCCCAACATTCAGGAATAAGAAAACATTTATATAGAGTTTAGGAGTTAAGGAATTTCTTTAACTCCTAAACTGCTTTAATAACCCCATCAACTATAGACATGTCTAAACACATCGCCATTCTTGCCCTTGGCCTTCTTGCTTCGGCTGCCTCACACGCCGTCCCCGCCAAGCGCATCAAGACCGCCGTAAAGCAACCCGACGGCACGTCCCTCATCATCACCGTACGAGGCGACGAACACTTCCATTTCACATCCACTGAAGACGGCATGCCGCTCATCCAAGCCACAGACGGGGCTTACTGTTACGCCGTGCTCGATAAGGACGGACGCCTCGCACCTTCCTCACAGATAGCTCACTCTCCCTCCGCACGCAGCGCCCAGGAGCTTAGCTTCCTCCGCACTTACGCCTCTCTGGCAGAGAAGGTGAAGCAGATCGGAACAGAACGTCGCGCAGCACGCAATGCCTCACGCATAGCACGCCTCCAGAAACGCGCACCGCACAAGATGGTCGGAGCAGGCGGAGGCGAAGGCATCGGAGTGACCGGCAAGCGCAAGGGACTCGTCATCCTCGTCAATTTCCAGGACACGAAGATGATGCGCACACATACGCAGGCAGAATGGAACGACTACTTCAACCTCAAGGGCTATTCCAAGCTCAACAATTCAGGTTCCGTACACGACTATTTCTACAATCAGAGCTACGGACTGTTCGACCTTGAGTTTGACGTCGTAGGACCCGTCACCGTGTCGAAGAAGATGGCAGCTTACGGAGCCAACGACGCTTACGGCAATGATGTCGACCCTGCAGGAATGGTGTACGAGGCATGTCAGCTCGCAGCCGACCAGGTAAACTTCTCCGACTACGACTGGGACGGCGACGGCGAGGCAGATCAGGTTTATCTCATCTATGCCGGATACGGCGAGGCTGCCAACAGCAACACTCTCGCCAACACCATCTGGCAGCACGAATGGAATCTGGAGGAAGCGGGATACAGCCTCACCATCGACGGCGTCAGAATCAACACCTACGGATGCTCCTCAGAGCTTAACGGCGACAGCGGAGGATCCATGGACGGCATCGGCACAGCATGCCATGAGTTCAGCCATTGCCTCGGCATTCCTGACCTCTACGACACCTCCGGCAACGGCAATTACGGCATGGACGAATGGGACCTCATGGACTACGGATCGTATGCCGGCGACGGATATCGCCCCGTAGGCTACAATTCGTACGAGCGCTGGGTGAGCGGATGGCTGCAGCCCAAAGAGCTTTCCTCGCCATGCTTCGTCAAGGACATGAAGGCACTCTCGGAAAGCCCCGAGGCTTACATCGTCTATAACGACGCCCACCCCACAGAATATTATCTGCTCGAGAACCGTCAGGGCACAGGCAACGACGAGGAGATACCATCAAGCGGAATGCTCGTTATCCATGTCGACTATGACTATAACGCTTGGGAGACCAACACCATCAACAACCGGTCTTACCATCAGCGCTTCACCATCATCCCAGCCGACAATCAGCGCACCTCAGCCACCAACTTCGCCGACACATATCCCGGCACCATGCGCAACACCTCGCTTACCGACACCTCCACGCCCGCTGCCGCGCTCTATAACGCCAACAAGGACGGACGCAAGTTTATGGGCAAGCCCATTACCGAGATAAGCGAGAGCCTCCAGGGCCTCGTCTCGTTCACATTCATGGGTGGCGAGACGGTCAACACTCCCTCCGACCTCGCCTCGCAGGACATCACGGCAGACGCCTTCCGCGCCACATGGAGCGCCGTGGAGGAAGCCGAATCCTACAATGTGGAGCTGCGCGAAAGCTCGGCTGACGCCTCTCCCGAGGCATGCCAGCTCGTCAGCGAAGACCTCTCCGGATGGGGAGCCAATCTCAAGTCGGACGGCAACACCGACATCTCTTCCAAGCTGGACGACATGATGTCCACAGAGGGATGGACCGGCATAAAGGTGTTCGAGGGCATCGGCTGCGCAAAGCTCGGCAGCGCAAAGGTGCAGGGCGAGCTAACCTCTCCCCTCCTCACCAATCTCCAGTCGGACGCCATCACCGTACGAATCCTCTCCAAGCCTTACGGCGCTGACGAGGCACGCTTCACGCTCTATCTTACTGCCTCTGACGGATCGGACATCTCGTCATGCGACATCACTCCCGACGGCACTCTCACCACCGTTGTCCTCGACAACAAGGACGCCTCAGACTGTCGTCTGACCATCAAGCCCAAGAAGCGCGGCTACGTATGCAAGGTGGCTGTCTATGACGGCGACTTCACCGAGGACGACTTCACAGCCTCTCCCGCCGCAGCACCACGTAAAAAAGCCACACAGAAGATAAACGGCATCAGCGAACCGCTCTACAGCTTCTCGGACCTCAACGCCGCCTCCACTTACCAGTGGCGCGTACAGGCAGTGAAGGGCACGGTCCTCTCTCCGTGGAGCCCGTGGCAGACAGTGGTCCTCAACGCCGCCTCTTCCATCTCCGGCACCGTAGCCACAGCCACGCTCACCCCCTCCACACCAGTCGACCTCTTCTCTGCCGACGGCACATGGCTACGCCACACCACCTACGGAGAGTTCCTTGACACCCCCGCCCACCACGGCGTCTTCATACTCAAAACCAAGGAAGGCGTAGCGAAAGTGGTGAGATAATAAGACATGCAGATATTATAATCAATAAAAAAGGGAAGTCGTTATACACAGTAACGGCTTCCTTTTTTATTATTATCCTAATGATTTGGGTTAAAGTGGACTCAAAAAAAAAATCCGCAAGGCCCTACTGAGGCTTTGCGGATATTATTTATGTTAGCGTTATCAAAAAGACATTACTTCAGCTCTGTCTTGAAGAACTGTGCCACCTGACGGAGGAGGTGGTTGCGGGTGTTGCCTCCGAAGATGCTGTGATTGCGGTTGGTATAGAAGAGTTCGCGGAAGTCCTTGTCTGCCTGAACGAGCGCCTCAGAGTATTCGTAGGTGTTCTGCGGATGAACATTGTCGTCGGCTGTGCCGTGGCAGATGAGGAGTGCGCCGTGAAGCTTCGGTGCACGCTCAATGGGGTTGGTGGCGTAACCGTCAGGATTCTCCTTTGGTGTGCGCATGTAGCGCTCTGTATATACAGAGTCGTAATACTTCCAATTGGTCGGAGGAGCGATTGCCACGCCGGCACGGAAGACACCACGACCCTCGCTCATACTCATCAGAGTGTTGAAACCACCGTAGCTCCATCCCCAGATGCCGATGCGATCTTTGTCGACGTAAGGCAGCGAACCAACATAGAGAGCGGTCTCTACCTGATCCTTCGACTCCAGATTGCCGAGGTTAAGATATGTGCACTTCTCAAACTCTGAGCCACGACCGCCTGTTCCGCGTCCGTCAACGCTTACAACGATGAAGCCCTCCTGAGCTAGATATGAGTCGAAAGCACCGCCCTGCCCCATCGATCCGGCGCTCCATGAATTGGTGACCTGCTGGCTGCCGGGACCGCTATACTGATGCATGATGACGGGATACTTCTTGTTGGCGTCGAAGTCCTTTGGCTTTACCATCCATCCGTTGAGCACCACGCCCTCGGAAGTGGTGAATGAGAACGGCTCGCGCTTGCAGAAGCCATAGTCAGAAACGAGCTGCTTGACAGCCTTGTTGTCCTCGATGGTGTTAATTAGCTTGCCCTCACGTGTGCGTGTGGTGAATACATAAGGAGTGTTATAGTCGCTCCATGTATTGACGAAGTACTGGAAGTCGCCTGAGAAGAACGCCGTGTTCCATCCCTCACGGTCTGTAAGGCGTACTGTCTTGCCGTTCTTGTGTGTGACGTAGACTTGACGATCTGTGGCTCCAAGGGCAGCAGCCTGATAATATACGTCGCCAGTCTTGGGGTCGTAGCCGTATACGGAAGTAATGTCGTAGTTGCCGTCACCGATGGTGCGCTGCAGCTGTCCGTTCATATTATAGATGTATAGCTTGGTGTAGCCGGAGCGGTCGCTGGGGAGCAGAATCTTGTCGCCGACGAACTTTACGCCTTCCATTGCCTCCTCACGCACATACTTGTCTGAGTGTAGCGGCAGAGGTCGTCCATACAGTAGTCGGCACCCTTTGTATTCTGAC
>ENA-UEOO01000558-UEOO01000558.1-human-gut-metagenome-genome-assembly--contig:-NODE-558-length-12604-cov-153.788936_pt1 | contig 12604 bp, 6 predicted proteins | sample MGYA00242888_ERZ507892 | MGnify/ENA primary metagenome ERZ507892 (study PRJEB26167, sample SAMN06115415) | human gut metagenome | host: Homo sapiens | place: China:Sichuan | collected 2015-02-04...
CTTATCACCATATAAAGCTATCCGTGCCCTTTGGGGGAGCACGGACAGCTATGCTATGGCATTCGCTGAATAGTTACGCAAAAATATAATAGTGTTAAAATAGTATTAATCTTTTAAACCTTTATCTATGAAGTATTTTAAAATTAAATGTCGTAAGACTTTTTTGTTTGTTATTTGTTTTTTTATGGTAGTTTTTACTATTGGTGTGGTATCTTGTACCAATGATGTTAATGAAGATTCTATTGCGGATGAAAATGATTCGTCAATTGTTTTTATTGAGAGTAGTATATCTGTAAATCAGATGGATTCTTTATCTAATGTAATAAAGAATGTAATTAATAGTTCTACTCGTTCTTTAGGTTGTGAACTTACTGAAAATGAAGCCAAGCAAATATTAAAACCTTTGATTAATGATGGAAAAAATATACAAAGGCAATTATTGGATAAAAAGACTATAGTTGGTTTTAATACGCATGAGCTAAATTTTGTAAAAGATATGACTGATGTTCAGTTAGCTGAATTATCCTTTACTTTTAATTATGTTTACAAAAATAGTATGAATGAGTCACAAATTTTAGAATGTCTTAAATATGCAATTGGATTACAAGGTCTTTCTGATTTAATTAAAAATGGACCTGAAATATATGGCTTATCACAATATTATAATGGAACAAGGATGTTGATGACAGCAAAAACTGCTCGACAAATTATTTGTGCTTTTGCTAAACGTACTTTGGGATGGGTTGCAATTGTTTGGATGATATATGATTTTAGTGACTGTATGAATAAAAAATAACTGAAAATGAAAAGGCTACATGAATTATTTGGTTTCTTTTTTTATATAAGTGGATTAATAACGTATATAGTAGGAGTTAGTTAGATGATTTATTAAGACGATACGAAGAAATTATGAATGAGCTTCATGAACCGGATGTGGCAAACGATCAGACCCGTTTCCGCAAGTTGATGAAGGAGCAGAGCGATTTGACTCCCATCGTGGAAGCTTATACCGAATACAAAAAATGTAAGCAGGATGTGGAAGATTCCATCCAGATGCTGGAAGAAGAAAATGACGAAGAAATGCGTAAGATGCTGAAGGAAGAGCTTTCCGCCAGCAAGAAGCGCATTGAAGAATTAGAGCAGGAGACTATTCCTCTTTCCTTCAAGAAAGGGGTAAGTTGGGCCTTGGGATTTCGGTTCAGATAGACCAAGAAGGAATCCCAAGCCTTCTCATAACGTTCGTTTGCTGTCATAATTCATGTGATTTTAAAATTATGGTGCAAAGGTACGAACAAATGAGAAGATTACAATGGTATAAATGCGGAGCCGCTTACGCCGCTTACCTGTTTTATGATACTTCCATGATACTTTTTTGTAAAGATATTAGGAAGTCTCACTTTTACAAATCACTATACATCAATACTTTACAACAATATTTCCACCAAATAATGAGACTTTGAGACTTTTTTCTCAAAAAAACTTATTACGCAAGAAAAAAAAAATCTGCGCCATCTGCGTCATCTGCGTGAGATTCTTAAGTCACGCAGATTTCGCAAATGGCGCAGATTTCCTTTTATTGCACTTCCAGATAATCAAACGAAACGTTCGGAAGATCGGAGAGGATTATCTGATAGGTACCGGCATTGATCTGAGAATCGGTAGTGGTACCGATGGTCTTGAACTTGTTCGGCGTTTTAGGGAAGGTCATGTCTCTATCCAGCAGGACGATGCCCTTGCTGTCCACTATCTTCAACCTGCCTACCTGCTGCTCACCGGTGGTGTTCTTATAGCGGAAACGCAACATGTATTCGCGGGCCACACCGGGATTGATGGTCCAGGTTGAGGTCTTGCTCTTATAGCGCACAGCCGGGAACACTTCGTTGTCCTGAGGCAACAGTTCCTTCGGATATTTCTCTACCACATCCTTATCCAGGTCAGCCCAGTAAGTCTTGCTCATTCCGCTCGCAGGCTTGCTGCCCTTGAAGGCGGTATTCCACTTCTCAGCATCTCCTATCTCTCCCTTGGCAGCAATGGCGATGGCAGAGATGATAGCCTCTCCCACCTTAACTTCCGGGAAAGAAATGGTCAGCAGACCGCCCTTTACCTTGACATCTACCACCTTCTTGCAGGCTCCCGCAAAGCCAGCCTCAGCCCAAAGGTCGAGGTCATCTACTACCACGGAATCGTTGATAGCTACATCAAAGATGCGCTCGCCTTCACAATCGATACCGGTGCCCTCATGCTTGCCCAGCCAAGGCTCGGCAAAATAGAGTTCTACGCGATATTCTCCATCCGGAACAGCAAACTGATAATTCAGCGCATGACGGCCCCAACGGAAATACTGGAAGAGCTTTGCATCAGGAGCCGCAGCATGATGAGAGGCTTCAGATGATGATTTCAAGCCATGAATGCGGGAGGTGATATGTCCCTGACTCGCCGTAAACGGATTCATGCCGAAACGCTCTGCCCAGGAATGAGAATAGACACTGTCGTCCTGCTCCCATTCGCTGCCATAACTGTCTGTAACGGCATCACCGCCACAGTTCACTCTATACAGATAGGTATAACCCTCGGCTGGTTTCAGAAGATCTCTGTTGCGGTCGGCAGCTGTAGGCGTAAGCGTATCAGGCTGCACCTTAGTATAATGATTGCGATACCAGTAGAAGCCTTCTGTAGGCTGTTCCCAAGGCGTGAGAAGTCCCTTGTAATTGAACGGTCCCACCTTGTCGATACGGCGGTAAGCCTCATCCGGCTGTACTCTGCCCGGGTTCTCATGCGATACGAAGAGCCACTGGAAATGGCCGCAGACGCTATCCCTGGCACTCTCTGCCAGCATCGCCTTCTTGCTCAGAAGAGATACAAAGGCATCTTCGGTATAGGCTTTTGACAGAGCCTTTGCATCACCGGCATGCAGTTTCTCTGCATCGGAACTGCGGAAACCGAGCGTGCGCCAGGCACCATATTCACCATTCAGCAACTGGTTAGGCTGCTTCAATTCCTGATCATATTTATCGGCTGTTCCGCCGTAGGTTCCGCTCCAGTTCTGAATCACATTCCAGTCGCTTCCCTCTCCTCCATTACAGGTCGTAATGGCACGCATGGTCTGAGCGGTAGGGTCCATCTCCCGGATGATGGCAGCACATTCCTCGGTGAAATCCTTCGGCATCACACTCTCGTTCTGAATACCCCAGAGAATGACGCTAGGCGAATTGCGGCGCTCCTTGATCCAACGGCGCAGCAGACGCTTGAAGTTCTTACGGAAAGCGGATGTATCATACCAGACATGTGCCGAGAACTGACTCCAGAACAGTATGCCCTGCTCATCCAGCAACTGCTGGTAATAGAGATTATGTGGCTGATGTGCCTCACGGAAGGCATTAAAACCTGCCTGGCGCATCATCTTGACACGTGAGGCAATCTGCTCGTGAGAGAAGGCATGACTCTGACCGAAGAGATGCTCGTAATCGCAGGTTCCGTTGATGAAAACCGGACTGCCATTGAGATAGAATCTGCCGTCTTTCTTATCCATCTGGGCTGAATCGCCACGGAGCGCAGCCTGCTTCTGTCGGAGTACCGGCCAGGAGATGGTGCGGATGCCGAAAGGTGTAGTCACATCATCGATGGTCTTGCCCTCTCGCTTGATGATGCTGGAAAGGGTATAGAGATAAGGATCCGTGATACTCCACAGATGGGCATCGCTGACCTTTGCCTGATGACGGACCACCTGGGTCTCGCCTGCCTTCAGGGTAATCTTTCCAGTCTGGCGGAAAGAGGTCTTGCCGCTGCTCAGCGCCAGTTTGCTGATTACCTCGATGGTCTGCTCATGGTCGGAATAGTTCTTCACTTCGGTATCCACAAAGACGCTGTCGCATGCCTCGTTGTTCCAAACGTGTACTCCGAAAGGCTCCACCCGCACCTCATCGGTTTCGATGAGCGATACCGGACGGAAGATGCCGAAAGGCTGACTGCCTTCCGAGAATCCCCATTCTGATGAACAGCCGCCGCAAGGCCAAGGGTTATTGGTCTGCATGGCAGGATGTTCTACCTTGACATTCAATGTATTATCACCCTCACGGAGTGCATCCGAGATATCGAGCGTAAAGCTGGTTCTGCCTACCAGTTCCTTCGGATAACTCTTGCGGTTTATCTTGACCGTAGCAAAGGTTCCCACACCTTCCAACTGCAGAAAGTAGCGTTTTCCGGTCTGTTTATGAACGGAGAAATGTTTCTCGTAGGTGGCGGTACCATGCAGGTTGCCGTGCTTCAGCTGGCGGTAACCGTAATAATCGTCCAGATTACTAGGCACATTCACCCGGAAGGTTCCCATCTTCTTCGTGATGCTGTCTTCCGAAGTCTTGCCGAAGGTTACCTGCCAATCCTGATTCAGACTCACGATCTGTCGTTTTCCCTTCTTTTCAGGTGTCGGGAAAGAAACCTGCGAACGTCCCATCGGCACACTCGTAGCCACGGCGATGCCTCGCTGTCCGGCATGGTTCACGGCACAATAGAAATGGTATACCACGCCCTGCTGCTTCAGCACATAACTCTTATGGGCGAACATATCATCATAAGGTTTGGAAGGATAAACCAGGTCGGCTCCATCCCAGTCCTGCCAGTTCACCAGGTCCCGGCTTACGGCAAATGTATTGTAGGCGTTGTATTTTCTCTCCGGATTATAGGCAGAGAAATAGAACATGACATAATAATGCGGGAACTTCACGATCTGTGCATCTCCCGTAATGATGCCCGGAGCCTCATGGAAGAACACCGGATTGCCAGTCTTCCGCTTGGCTGTGCGGAGAGGCAGACGGCGCCAGGAAGTCATGTTGCTGGAGAGGGCGATACCGATACGCTCTGCCTTCAGCTGGTTGGCAGGGTTGATGCCACCGGCATTATAGAACATCACGAAAGGTTTGCCCAACGTCTTGCTCTTATCCCAGTAGACGGTGCTTTTATAATGGGTGAGTTTCTCCCACCACTGTGCACTCTTGTCGTTGATGGAGAGAACTGGCGAAGAGGATGTTTCCCAAGGATGTGCCTGGGTGATATCGCCTTTTGTAGAAGCCATACCCATATTGAGCGGCTTGCGGATGGCCTCATAGCCCGTACCTTCTCCACCGAAATAGCTCATCCAGTGGCGTCCTTTGTATTTTGCCATCTCATAAGATCCGTTCCAGGTCCAGTCTATCAGCGCCGGGTATCCTGCACGCTGGTTCATATCCCATCCCTTGTCGGCATAGCAGAGCAGGCGTCCCAGGGTTTTCCATTGCAGCAGGTCGTCGCTGGTAGCGAGCCATGTTTCATACCCTCTGCCATCCGTTCCGTCCTTGCCGTTGTATACCACATAGGTCATATACCACTTGCCGCCCTCCCTGTACACCATCGGACAGTCTATCTGGTGGTAGTTGTCCTTTGGGGCAACCACCATACCATATTTATAAGGTGTCTTTACCTCGTCGTATATCTTCTGCATCACGTTCTGGCTGATTTTCTGTGCAAAAGCGGTGATGCTGCCAAAGACAAGAAGAGATAAGAGTACAAGTCTTTTTCTTTCGATCTTCATATTTTTATTTTAGTACATATTAATTTTAAATCTTACAAATACAAAGACGTTTGGAGATAGTTTTTGTAACTAATTACATAAAGTTTATGCTATTTAGAATTATTAACCATAAAAAGTAGGAGATAAACACCTATTATTAGCATTCACCTCCTACTCGAGTATATATTAGTTAAATCTAAAAAAAATTAATAACCAGGATTCTGGTATTCAGCGCCATTATTAATACCATTTGTAAAGGTTGTTGAAATTGGACGAAGAGCATACTCTGGTTTGAAATACCTAGCCAAGTCTGGATGTGTAGCCTGTAGATATGAATTGTCCTTGAACATTCCTGTGCGCTTCAAATCATAGAAGCGGCAGTATTCACCACATAACTCACGACCACGTTCATCCAATACTGTACGAACAGAAGCTGAACCAGTGAGAGGGGTAGCCCCTGCACGTTGGCGAACCTTATTAATATAGCCCATAGCGTTAGCCCCGCCATTTAGATAGATATCAGCCTCTGCTGCAATGAGGTAAATCTCAGCCATGCGTATAATGAATGTAGCATTCAAATTTCCATTACGTTTTTTGCTGGCATTAGCAACATAATAGTTGCTGCTATTATGCTTGTTAAGAGATGGATAGAAGTAGCGGAACATGTTTTCACCTGCGCCACGCTCGGTTATCACATTCTTATTTGCATCATCATATACATCCTTATAATCTACTATTAAGTAGTTGGCTGTAACTTTCTTACTTACTTCCGCTGCATAATCTGCATCCTGAGGCATCACGATTTTGATGGCCAAGTCGCCTGTATTGAGCTTCTTGCCAACAATGGCATCTTCCTTACCAAAGTTGTTCTTTGAACTTTCGTCCCACTCATAATTCCTATTTGCGTTCCACTGAGTAGTGAAAGACTTGTGGAAACGTGGGTCTAGTGTTCCATCCTGCTGTACATATAGATTGAGCAAATACTGAGTTGGCATGAAGATACCTGCCTGACTGCCTTCCCATGTTAGACGGCTAGTCTGATTGTCTTCACGAGCACCAAACTTATTGATATTACAGAGGAACTTCTCATCGTTACGATTCAATTTGAAGTTACCATTACTAGAACCATGTCCATCGCTGCCAGCATACCAGCGATGCTTCCATAGAGCCTCCTTATTTTCTTTATTATTTTTCTCAGCAAAAACCTCCTCATACGTAGGATACATGTAAGCACCATATGTAGAGCCACCCGACTCACAGTCAGTTATCAGCTTTTTAGCTGCATCAAGCGCCTCAGGTATATACTCATCCGTAGCATACTCTTTGGTCTGCAGACAAACTTTTGCCAACATTCCAAGTGCAGCTTTTTTGGTAGGCTGTGTAGTAGTTGCGTCATTGCCTTTATCCAGCCATTCCACAGCAAACTCCAAGTCAGGAATGATAATTTCCTTATAAATCGTTAGAGGTTCTGTACGGGTAGGAGCAAAATTCATAGAGCCAGCCATTGTCTTTACTACATTATCGTTAGTCAAAACTGCTTGAGTAGTATTTGCTGCTGCAACTTGAGCATTCTCTGGAGTCATACCCTTATTTGTGAATACTTGAGTCAATGTTCCAACCATCTGTCTGGACAAGTTGTCAGGGAGGGCACTGATACTAGGAGCCTGATTTACAGACTTGTTCTTCAAACGTATGCGAGTCTTGAACTCATATTTTGCAGAGAAGTTCCACTTGCCTGTCTTGAAGTCTACACCGATGATAGGAGTAAAGCCGATGCCGCTCTGGTCACAGCTCAATTCAATGTTGGCTGCATTTTCCTTGTTAGGGTCGAGTACCTTGTAAAGAGGCATGTTGCCTACCTTGATGTTTTCAACATATCCATAGTAGTTTGTTGAAGCATAGACACCACGTACGCCTGCAAATGCGCTGAAATTGTCGCTGAATTTGTATGCAGCACCTACAGAGAGACCGTAATAGTACTGACGTCCATGCATATAGCTATTGTAACTATATTCGCCTTTCTGTCCGAATGCTTGGTCGGTTGTAAACATTTGCATTCCTGGCTGTCCAAGTGTATTGCCCAATACATTGTCAACAGTTCTTGCCAAACCGCAAGCAGCCATTGCTGTCTCTGCTACGATCTTTTCGAAAGAGCCAAGACCATTATCGAAGGTACACTTGCCACCGCCACCTGTGAGGGCGAAGCTAGCCTGAAGTGACCATCTACCTTTATTATAAGCATACTGGAATGAAGGGATGACAGGCGCAAAAGCCTCACCCTTGAAAGTACGAGGAGTAATAGGATTGTTCACATTGTTTGTGAACAGAGCATAATCATTTTCAATGCTACGTGTCTGGTAAGCCAACTGCCAGTTGATGGCGAGATGGTGACCTTCACCCATGAATACAACTCCGGCTGGATTGTAATAAACACCGTCGATACCAATTGAAGCCTCACGGCTCATCATTCTGTTGAATGCAACATGCTGATTGGTGTTAGTGAGCAAACCGCCTGCAAAAGATGGGGTTGCACAAGCCATCGCAATGGCCAAACCAACTAATTTTAGTTTCTTCATCTTAATAATATTAAATAAAAACGTCCGCAAAGGTAATTATAATGTTCTATTTCGCTATTGGTTTTATTAAATATTTAAAACATATTAACGCAAAAAGCCCTTTCTCTTGCACAGATTTTAAAAACTGTGCAAGAAAAAGGGCTTTTATTGGTTATGTTTTACCTTTTTGTATATCCGTCTATACGCTTTACGGCATAAGAACTTCACGAATTGTATCTTTACTCTTGTTCTTTAGACTCCTGACTCGTCTTTTTGCCGGCATTCTGTTTTACGTTCAAGTGAGGATACGAAATACGGGTATGGTAAATAGCCTTGAGTCGTTCGATGAGTACTTGTTTAGCGAGAGCGATGTCTCGGAACGTGATAGGGCACTCCTTGAAGAAACCATCTGCCACCTGTCCGTCGATGAGTTTATTGACGAGGTTACTGATGCTTTCTTCAGTATATTCGTTCAGAGAGCGCGAAGCCGCTTCAACCGTATCTGCCATCATCAGAATGGCCTGTTCGCGAGTAAATGGGTTCGGACCAGGATATTGGAACTGCGACTTGTCAATCACCTCTGTAGGGTGAGCATTACAGTAATTAATATAGAAATACTTGGTGATGCCCGTTCCGTGATGAGTAGTGATGAAATCCTTTATGATGCCTGGCAGACCAACCTTCTCTGCCATCTTCAGACCTTCTGAAACATGGCTTATGATAATCTGTGCGCTCTCAAGGTCGCTTAACTGGTCGTGAGGATTAACGCCCGCCTGATTCTCTGTGAAGAAAACAGGGTTAGTCATCTTACCGATATCATGATAGAGTGCTCCGGTACGTACCAGGAGACTGTTAGCTCTGATGCGGTTGGCAATCTCTGCTGCCAGGTTACCTACAGTGATAGAATGCTGGAAGGTGCCTGGAGCAATCTCACTCAGGTTGCGGAGTAATCCCTTGTTGGTATTTGACAACTCGAAAAGTGTAACATTAGATGTAAATCCAAACATCTTTTCTATAATGTACATGAGCGGATAAGAGAGTAGCAGGAAGATGCCGTTTACGGTAAAGTAGGTATACATGCTGGCATCTACGTTGAACACCTGGTTGTCCTGCATCAGCTGAAGGGCAAGATATACTACACCGCTGGCTATAGTTACCAACAGGGCTGTGATGAATATCTGCGAGCGCTTGCTGAGTTCACGCAAACTGTAAATAGCAACAAGACCTGCTACCAGCTGTACGATGATAAACTCGTATTGGTATTTTACAGCTGCTGCACAAATAAGAATCATCGTAACGTGGCTGATAAAGGCTGTACGCGAGTCCATAAACACACGTACGAAGATAGGCGCCATGGCAAATGGGATGATATAGACGCTGAAGAAATTGTGTTTCATCATGAGTGACACAAAGATAGGGAACAGCGTAATCATCGCATAAAGCATGGTAATGCTGCGCGGCTTATCAAAATAGTCTTTTCTGAAAAGTGAGAGATAAGAGGTAAACAGCATGACAAGAATGAAGATAAACAGTACCTGTCCGATGATAGTGGTTGTCAGCTCTTCCTGGGTAGAACTGCGGCGCTTCATCTCCTTATCGAATGAATTGAGCACCCGATAGGTGTTGTTCGTAATCACTTCACCACGATCCACAATCTTCTGTCCGCTCATCACCATTCCGCTTGCCAGTGGAATGCTGCTCATCATGTCGGCTTTCTCTGCCTCGCTTCTTCCCTTATCGTATATGACGTTGGCTTCAACATAATTGTTGAGGTTGCAACGGGATAAAAGCTGTCGCTGGGTTGCCAGTTTCTCATCGTAGAAGATGCGTTCGTAAGCGGCAATAGTTGAGTAGAACGAACCGATAGGTACGCTCTTCACATTCTTTCCGTTGATAATTCGTATCATACTGGTAGAATCTTTGTAGATACGATTATATTCCGTGGTAGCGATGATGCCGGTCTGATAAAGGCGCTGAAGCTGGTGGGCTATGAGTCCCACATATTCTTTTGGCAAACCTGGTACACCTTGGCTGAAATCGTGCAGGAAACGGCTCACCTGTTCGCTGCCGATGGATTCATTGACAGTATAATAAGGTTGGAATTGCTTCATCAGCGAATCCTGTTCACGCTTGATAGCTTCATCGGTCTTATAGATCGGAAAGTCAAATTTTGCGATGACGGAACCATACATCCATGGCTTTCCAACATCGTACCGGAACATCCTTCCTTCATTGCGAGGAAGGAACCAAACAATGATAGCAACGGTAATTAATATCAAAACCGTTTTTGTGGCGAAATTGCGCCAATAGTTCTCTTCTGGGTTGTTAAATATGCTCATTTTCCTACTTTTTTCTTACTTATTTCGTTTTACAGTGCGAAAATACGAAAAAAAACGGCTAAAATCGCAAAAAAAGATGTAAATTTGCAGAAAAATTTGAAAATAGCTATAAAAAGACATGGCAGATAGAAAAGTAAGGGTGCGTTTTGCCCCTAGTCCAACGGGTGCATTGCACATTGGCGGTGTTCGTACCGCTCTGTATAATTATTTGTTTGCTCGCCAACATGGAGGTGAGCTGGTGTTCCGTATTGAGGATACAGATTCTCATCGTTTCGTGCCTGGAGCCGAAGAATATATCCTGGAATCTTTCAAGTGGCTGGGTATCCAGTTTGACGAGGGTGTAAGTTTCGGTGGAGAGCATGGACCTTATCGCCAGAGTGAACGTCGTGATATCTATAAGCAGTATGTTCAGCAGCTTCTGGATAATGATAAGGCGTATATTGCTTTTGATACTCCTGAGGAGTTGGAAGCGAAACGTGCCGAAATCCAGAATTTCCAGTATGATGCTCATACTCGTATGCAGATGCGCAACTCTCTGACTCTTTCTAAGGAAGAAGTTGATAAACTGATTGCTGACGGAAAGCAGTATACTGTACGTTTCAAGATTGAACCGGGACAGGAAATTCACGTGAACGATATGATTCGTGGTGACGTGAAGGTAATGAGTGATATCCTGGATGATAAGGTGCTTTACAAGAGTGCTGATGAATTGCCAACTTATCACCTGGCAAATATCGTAGACGACCACCTGATGGAAATCTCTCATGTAATCCGTGGTGAGGAGTGGTTGCCTAGTGCGCCTTTGCACGTACTTCTTTATAAAGCTTTCGGTTGGGAAGATACCATGCCTCGTTTTGCGCATCTTCCTTTGCTTCTTAAGCCTGAAGGTAAAGGTAAGCTGAGTAAGCGTGATGGCGACCGCCTCGGTTTCCCGGTATTCCCGCTGGAGTGGCATGATCCTAAGACTGGCGAGGTTTCTTCCGGTTATCGTGAGAGTGGCTACTTCCCAGAGGCAGTAGTCAACTTCCTGGCGCTCCTCGGCTGGAATCCTGGTACAGAACAGGAAATCTTCTCTCTTGATGAACTGGTGAAGGCTTTTGATATTTCACGTTGCTCTAAGGCTGGTGCCAAGTTCGACTTCAAGAAGGGAATCTGGTTCAACCACGAATACATTCTGATGAAGAGCGATGATGAAATAGCTAACCTCTTTGCCCCTATTGTTGCCAACAATGGTGTAGAGGAAACTCTGGACCGCGTAAAGCAGGTGGTACACATGATGAAGGATCGTGTGAACTTCGTCTATGAACTGTGGCCATTGTGTTCTTTCTTCTTCATTGCTCCTACAGAGTATGATGCTAAGACAGCCAAGAAGCGCTGGAAGGAATATTCTGCACAGCAGATGACAGAACTTGCTGATGTGCTTGAAGGTATTGAGGATTTCTCTATCGAAGGTCAGGAACCTGTCGTGATGAAATGGGTAGAGGATAAGGGCTATAAGCTGGGTGATGTGATGAACGCATTCCGTCTGACTCTCGTAGGTGAGGGCAAGGGCCCGGGTATGTTCGATATCTCTGCCTTCCTTGGCAAGGAGGAAACTCTGCGCCGTCTTCGCAAGGCAATCGAAGTTTTGGGTTAATTCACAATAATTTCTCTCTGAATGGCTTTCTGCAGCATGTTGCTGAAGGCTATTCAGAGAGTTCACGTATTTATAGATAGTAACCAATATAAAGAAATATCATGATCTATAATATCGTAATATATTTCGTCCTTTGGGGCATAGCCATTGCAAGTCTGTTCAATGAAAAGGTGCGCAAGATGTGGCATGGTGAGCGTGAGGCTTTCAAAATATTGAAGCAGAAGGTGGATCCTAACGCTAAGTACATTTGGTTTCATGCTGCATCGCTCGGTGAGTTTGAACAGGGACGACCTTTGATGGAACGTATCCGTAAGGACTATCCTCAGTATAAGATTTTGCTTACCTTCTATTCTCCTTCAGGTTATGAGGTGCGCAAGAACTATGAGGGAGCTGACATCATCTGTTATATGCCGGTGGATACTAGGTTGAACGCCATCCGTTTCCTTAGATTGGTACGTCCTGTGATGGCTTTCTTCATCAAGTATGAGTTCTGGTCTAATTTCCTTCATATCCTGAAGCATCGCAACATTCC
>ENA-UEOO01000559-UEOO01000559.1-human-gut-metagenome-genome-assembly--contig:-NODE-559-length-12591-cov-16.696100_pt1 | contig 12591 bp, 6 predicted proteins | sample MGYA00242888_ERZ507892 | MGnify/ENA primary metagenome ERZ507892 (study PRJEB26167, sample SAMN06115415) | human gut metagenome | host: Homo sapiens | place: China:Sichuan | collected 2015-02-04...
TGTAGAGCGCCTTCGGCAGAAGATGATCCACCTGATTCTCCAACTGGATGATGTTCTCACCGTTCTTGGCGATGCAAGCCACCTGTTCGTCCACCGTTCTCTCATCCAGACTCTCACAGGAAAACATAAATGCCTCCACATGGTCGGTATCGCCGATGACACTAAGTCCCGACAGGCTCCTTTTTACATAAAGGGTGAGCAGGGCAATGGGGTCATATCCGGTTTCCTCTATCACCACCGGCTCCCCTTTTTTTGCCAGCTGGAACAAATCCGTTACCAGCTCGCCTTCCTCTTTATGCTTCAGGGCATCCATACCGTAAAACCACTGGTTAAAGCCCTTTCTCTTGCACAGGCATAAGGGGATGTGATACTTCTCCGCACCGGGGAGTACGGACAAAGTTTCCGGCTCCGCCGCCTTGTCGGACAGAAAACTGATCTGCGCGTAGTTGTCCGAAAGGTCATATCCTATTAACCATTTTTCCCTCATCCGCTTCTCCTTTCCGCATCCTGCTGTTTTCTGCCGCAGGTAAACTGCTTTTCTGTCTGAATGTCTCGCTTACCGCAGGGGAATCTGCTTTTCTGTCTGAACGCCTCGCTTACCGCAGGGTAAACAGCTTCCCTGTCATAAATTCTTTCCGGCGGTATTCCTCGTACAGCTTGTCCACCGTGGCATAGTCCTGCATGGCGCTGCTGATGCTCATATCGTTAATCAAAGCAAAGCTGCCCTCCGCCATAACCGTATCACTCTTCTGCAGGGTGGCGCTTTCCGTTACCTGCTCCTTGTCCTGCACCACTTCCATGATGTAATACTGCAGGCTTTCGCCGTAGAACAGCACGAAATCCTTGCTGTACACCCCGCCGTATACTTTCTTCATTTCTTCCACAAAGTAGGAATTGTCATTTCTGCCGTAGGAGACATTTCCCTGCGGTACATAGCTGTCCCCTGGCGCATACCGGTAATAAATCATCACGCGGCTGTCCGGGGAGGATGCCTTGTATTCCACAATGGTTCTGTCCTGCAGCGCTAAAATATCCGTATCCGTAATCTGCGGGAAAGCCGTGAACATCTTCATCATAATACCCTTGTCCACCAGGCTGCGGATAAAAACAGCCAGTAACGGCAACGTGTCCTTATCCACTTCCTCCGGATTCTCCGCAAAATATTTCACATAGGCAAGACAGCTGATTTTCTTCACGCCGTCGCCCCTGCGGCTCATGGCTGCAATTTCATCAAAAACAAAACGGTACGTCACACTGTCCCTTACAAAATACTCATAGGCACATTCCGCCAGGAATGCTTTTTCAATTTCCGGTCTGGCGCCGTTTTCCACATAGCTTTTGAAAATCTGCATCCGCTCTCCCACGAAAGAACCGGAGAAAAGCATCTGCGTCAGCATCCGTTCATTCAGCTCGTAAGTATCCACGCAGAAGCCCACGGCTGCTTTCCAGATATCCCGCAGCATGCGGATGGTGCCTTTGGCGTACAAAATCAGATACCGCAGACATCTTTCATCGTATTTTCCGTGTGTAAAAGCATAATACACCATTTCCGTAAGTGCGCTGTCCTCTGCATACCCGGTCTTTTCAATCCATCTGCTGCACAGCCGCATTAAAACCTTCGGCTCAATGCCGTAAGGTCCCATCGCCGACATCTGGGGCGATGAGATTCCCACCGCCGAGTCAGCAAACTTTCGCAGCCCAGATCACAACGAATCAGGCTGTGCAACAGAACAAGAAGATTACTGGTAACGTATCCGATGCAATGGGTCCTATCATCGGTGCAACAGTAAAAGTGAAAGGCACAAAAAATGCCGCAGTGACCGACTTTGATGGTAACTACACACTGAATGTAGGTGCCGGACAGACTGTAGAGGTAACTTACGTAGGCTATGTTACCAAAACTTTCAAAGTAGGAGGCCAAAGCAAGTACGACATCACTTTGGTAGAAGACGACAACAGTCTTGACGAGGTGGTAGTTGTAGGTTATGGTACTATGAAGAAGAGCGATATCTCAGGAGCTTCTGTTTCCATGGGAGAAGACCAAATCAAAGGTTCTATTATCACAAACTTAGACCAGAGTTTCCAAGGTCGCGTTGCCGGTGTTACATCTGTAGCGACTTCAGGTGCTCCAGGTTCTTCTACCTCAATCAGAGTTCGCGGACAGTCAACCATCAATGCCGGTGCAGAACCACTTTATGTCATTGATGGTGTCATCTTCCAGGGCGGCGGTTCAAGCGGCGGTTCATTAGGTTTGGGAGATGCCTTAGGAAACGGTTCTGTTTCTACCGTATCACCAATGTCAACTATCAACCCTGCCGATATCGTCAGTATGGAAATTCTGAAGGATGCTTCTGCTACAGCCATCTATGGTGCCCAGGGTGCAAATGGTGTTGTACTTATCACAACCAAACGGGGTAAGATTGGAGAAGCAAAATTTACATACGACGGCATGGCTGCATGGCAATACCAGGGAAAGCGTATTGACATTCTGAATCTTCGTGAATTCTCAGAATATTATAATGATTTTGTAAACAACGGATGGATTTCACAGGATCAGGCACGTCCTGATTTCTCAGACCCATCTATCTTGGGTCGAGGAACCAACTGGCAGGACGCTGTATTCCGCACAGCTTTCCAGCACCAGCATCAGGTTGCTGCACAAGGTGGTACAGAGAAGGTTAAGTACTATGTTAGTGGCGGTATGATGGATCAGGATGGTACTATCATCGGTTCTAACTTCAAGCGTTTGAACGTACGTGCCAATCTGGACGCCCAACTGAAGAAATGGTTCAAGATAGGTATGAATACTACATACACAAGAACCAAGGAGCGCCTGCTCCATGCTGATGGTACAGAAGGTGTTATTACATACGCATTGACCACACCACCAGATATTGCCATCTACGATGTAGACGGAAACTACACATCTGTAGTACGTGACGGCTGGTCTTCACCAAACCCTATTGCACAGGCTTTGAGCAAGGATATCACCATGAAGCGCAACAAGCTGACCGGTAACATTTTTGCAGACATTACTCCTATAAAGAACCTCACCTGGCATACAGAGTTGGGTTACGACTTGTCATGGAGTGATGCAGAGGTCTTTACACCTACTATGCACTTAGGCAACTGGAACCAGGACACAAACTTTGCAAGCTGGCAGAAGAATACAAGCAAGTATTGGCAGTTTAAGAACTACATTACTTATAATGGAAGTATCAAAAAGCATTCTTTCACAGCCATGCTGGGTCAGGAAGCTTGGCGCAGTGACTGGGATTATACCTATCAGGCAAACGCTAATTTGCCAAACAATACAATCCATTTGCCATCTTTGGGTTCCAGCACTCCTAGTATCAAGTCTGGTTTCGGTGTTACAACAATGTCATCATTCTTTACACGTGAGACATACAACTACGATGACCGTTATTTAGCAACATATACATTCCGTCGTGACGGAAGTTCTAACTTCGGTCCTGAAAACCGTTGGGCTTCATTCCACTCATTCGCAGCAAGCTGGCGTTTCTCTAACGAGAAGTTTATCAAGAGCATCGCAGGTAAATGGTTGAGCAATGGTAAGATTCGTATTGGCTGGGGTCAGACTGGTAATGCCAATATCGGTGCTTACAAATGGGGTACTACCGTAACCAAGTTCCTTGTTGGTCAAACAAGCGTAGCATACCGTCCTACCAACATTCCAAACACTTCTATCAAGTGGGAAACTCAGGAACAGACCAATATCGGTCTCGATCTTGGACTCTTCAATGATAAGATTGGTTTCACTCTCGACTGGTACAACAAGGTTTCCAACGATATGCTGATGCCTTTACAGTTGCCTTCATATATGGGTACTCAAGGCAATGGTTCTTCACGTCTTAATGCACCTTGGGGTAACTACGGTAAGATCAAGAACACCGGTTTCGAGTTGGCAGTAAACGCTCATCCTATTGCTAACAAGAACTTCTCTTGGGATACAGAGTTCAACATTTCTTGGAACAAGAACAAACTGGTAGGTCTCAGCGGCACAACCAATGCCAACATCATTGGCTATGGCCAGTGGAACGACGTTGTCTGTGTAAGTAACATCGGCAAACCTCTCTATCAATTCTGGGGATATCAGACCGATGGCGTATACAAGGATTTTGAAGATATCAAAAACTCTCCTAAGCCTAAGAGCTACAAGGAAGGAGCCCTGAATAAGGGAACAACCGTATGGCCAGGCGATATCAAGTTTAAGGATATTTCAGGTCCTGACGGAAAGCCTGATGGAGTTATCGACGATTACGACAAGACTTACATCGGTAATCCACAGCCTAAATATACATTTGGTTGGACCAACACATTCCGTTATAAGGACTTCGACCTGACATTGTTCGTCAGCGGTTCTGTAGGAAACAAGGTTATGAACTACCTGAATATCAGCATGAGCAAGATGAACAATGCCTGGGTAAACCAGAGTGCAAGTGTCAAGAATCATGCCGTACTGGCTCCAATTGATCCGAACAAGGACTACAGTAATGGTTATAAAGGCAACAATGCCAATACCGTATACAACTGGTATGATGACGTAGACAACATTTATGTAGTAAACGCAGGAACCAACATTCCACGTCTTGCTATCGGTGACCCAGCCGGAAACTCTAGCGTTATCAGTGACAGATATGTTGAAGATGGATCATACTTGAGAATGAAGAATATCACTTTAGGTTATACATTGCCTAAAAAGTATGCAAGATACCTTCATATTGAGAGTTTGAGAGTATATGCAAATATACAGAACCTCTTCACTATTACCGGTTACGACGGTTATGATCCAGAAGTAGGTGCAAGTACATCCGATTCACAGGGATACAGCTTCGGTGTAGATAACGGACGTTATCCTTCACCAACGGTATATTCTTTCGGTATCAACCTTGCTTTCTAATTAAATAACAAAAGAATAAACAATTATGAAAAAATACAATATATATAAAACGGCCGTTTGCGCATTCGTCTTGGGTCTCAGCTTGTCTTCTTGCGGGGACTTTCTGGATCAGCCAGACAATTCCAACTACAATGCAGACACGTTCTATAATGGTGATGCAGAGTGCTATCAAGGCGCCAATTCTCTGTACAGTATGCCATGGTATGATTTCCAAAGAGGTTTCTTCAAAGTTGGTGAAGTAATGTCAGGAAACTATTATTGGTGGGGAAGTGAAGATACTCAATACTGGAACTGTAACGTATCTGCCAACAATGCCAACCTGAAAGATATGTCTTATTCACTTTGGACAGTCAATGCCTACGCCAACACCATTTATGATAAACTGAAAGGTGCCAACGCAAGCGCAAGCGTTAAGAGTGCATGTATGGGAGAATGCCTGACATGGAAAGCTATGGCATACTTCTATCTTGTACGTACATTCGGTGCAGTGCCAATCATCCATAATAACACAGACATTATCGGTGCCGGTACATACAATGACCAGTATAAGGCCAACATAGAGGATGTATACGATTACATCATCATGACCTTGAAAAAAGCCATTGAACTGTTACCGGAAAAAGATCCTACAGGTCTTGGACGTATTGATAAATACAGCGCAGAAGGCTTGCTTGCCAAGGTTTACCTGACAAAGTCTGGTTTCGATCCAGCAACTACAACTTACGAACAGGGAAGTGTGGCATATATCAAGACCACCAATCACCAGCGCAACCAGGAAGATCTTGACAACGCTGCCAAATATGCAAAGGATGTTATAGACAATAGTGGCAGAAGTTTGGAACCTGCAGCCAATTTCCCAGCAATGTTCTACAGCGCATACAAAGGTCCTGAATCACTCATCGCATGGCACTGGCGTGCCACACGTGACCCTTGGACATCTCAAAACTCACTTCAAAGTGACCTCGCTATTTCGGGTTTCGATGAAACAGGTAACAACTGGGGAGGATGGGCTGGTCCATCAGTAGACCTGATAGAAGCTTTCGGAGATAATCCAACAAGCCAGACTAGAAACAACACCGACATCCGCCGTAAGGCTACCATGATCATGGCTGGTGACAAATATGATTATTTCTACACAGACTGCGGTGGTTTCGACTTCTTGAAGCATGTATATAAAGGTTATGAGAAGCATCAAGGCAATGGTGAACTCCAGACTCCAACAGGAGCACAATGTGCAAAACATCTTGTTGGTGATAAAGCCGACCATAACTTGCATATAGGCTGCGACTTTGATGTGATGGCTTATGGTAACTATACTCAGCTGTTACGTCTTGCAGATGTTTATCTCATCTATGCAGAAGCCAAGATTGGTAATGCAGGCTCAACAACAGATGCATCTGCAATTGATGCATTCTACAAAGTTCGCAACCGTGCGGTATCTACATACGAACGCCCAACATCTATCAGTTTCGAAGATGTATGGAAGGAGCGCAGATTGGAGTTAGCACTTGAGGGCGATCGCTGGTATGATTACGTACGCAGATACTACTTCGATCCTGATGCAACAATTGCTGAGTTGAACGCACAGAAGAGAAATGAGTATTATGGTCTGAATGCGCTCTATGAGACATGGTACAACAAGGGTAGCTATGATGGTCCTTGGAACTTGAACAGCGATGTAAGATACAATGATGATCCTGGTAAGCATCAGAACGTTCAGATGAGCAGTTTTACCATCCCATTCCCTACAGAAGATGCAACCATGAACCCTCATTTGCTGGAGGCACCACAGCATGTTGACATTTCTCAGTTTACTTATTAATATAAGAAACCTCAAAAATAGAACAATTATGAAGCTAAATAATAAAATATTAAGTATCATGCTTCTTGGAGCTACAGCTTTTACAGGTCTCAGTATCACAAGTTGTGTGGATGAGCCTGACAAATATGAAATAGCTAGTGGAACTCCTTCTATTGATTACGTTCGCCTGTGCGATGTAACCAAGAAAGATTCCATGTTAACTGGAGCATACATGGGTACAAGTATCTGTCTGGTCGGTAACAACTTGAGAAGTATAACAAAAATGCTCTTCAACGACCAGCAAGCCATTTTGAATACAAGTATGATTACAGACCATACCTTGATTGTAGATGTACCAAAGACTCTTACTGACAATCCTACCAATAAGATCTACATGTACAACAAGGATGGTGAGTGTACTGAATATAACTTCAAGACGCTCGTACCAGAACCGGTGGTAACATCATTGAGCAATGAGTTTGCAAAAGATGGCGAAACCGTAACCCTGAAAGGTGACTACCTGCTGGATTACGAGAATGCTCATCTTAAAATCACATTCCCAGGCAACGTAGATGTTACAGATTTCAAGAGCATTTCCAAGAGTGCCGTTACTTTTGTGGTACCAGAAGGTGCACAGAAAGGATTTGTCACAGTAGAAAGCATGTATGGAAAAGGTAAGTCTAAGTTCTATTTCCGTGACGACCGCTGCATACTCTTCGACTGGGATAATGACGGAGATGACGCAATAGCAACAGGTCATGGCTGGCGTGATGGAATTCAAAATGGTAACCGTATGAGGAATGATGTTGAAGGAGTTCAGCCTCTTGACGGAAATTACTACTACTTAGGAGGCAAGACCGTTAATTTCGATTCATGGGCTGAAGATGAATACTCATTCAACTACTGGCCAGAGCCGGCTGCAGGTTATCCTGAGTTGAACTCGCTGATGAAATGGGATGATGTTGACAACATGCAAGTGAAGTTTGAGGTTAACATTCCTAATGATTGGACAGGCTTGTCATTACAGGTATATTTTACCGGTAACAACCAGGTAACATACTCAACAGGCAACAACAACTATCTTGCAGATGACAAGTTTCCACGTGCACTTTGGACTCCATGGTATGGAGCAACCAACAACACATTCAGCACTTCAGGAAACTGGCAGACTGTTTCTATTCCATTATCAGAATTTGCATACGACAGATATGGAAACAAATTGGGTGGTTTGAAGTTTGAGAATCTCACAGGTATGACCATGTTCCTCTATACAGGACCATACAAAGAGGCTACTGTAGAATGCTCACCAACAATTTGCGTTGATAACATTCGTGTTTGCCCTATCAATGAATAAAATTTGCTGATGCTGGCAGCCATCCAACTGCCAGCACTGCAAACAAACAAAAACAATAAACGTCAATCATTATGAAAAGACATAATAAATCTTTCCTCTGGTTGGTTCTGCTATTGATATGCAGTACATTTGCGTTCACATCATGCGACCGTGATGACTTGAACACCGACCAGTATGGCAATGAAATATCTGTATTATCATACGGTCCAAACCCTGTACTCCGTGGGGGTGTCCTTACTTTCAAAGGAGCCAATCTTGACCAGATTACAGAAATAGATTTTCCTGGTGCAGAAGCTATTACCAGCATTAATGTTGTTACATCAGGAAAAAACTCAGAAATCAACATTGAAGTTCCTGCAGAAAAATGTGAACCAGGTATTGTTACATTGAAGACCGCCAAGAATGGTGAAATCAAGACACTTACCCCAATCACATACATTGAGAATTTGAAATTCACAGGTTTCTACGTAGGTGAAAACAAGGAAAATCTGATTGGTAGCGTTGGAGACGTCCTCACCCTCGAAGGTGATTACCTCAACAACATTACATCTGTTATTTTTGCTAATGGCTACACTATGGATGCCGAGAGTTTTAAATCTCAGACACGCTATCAGATTCAGTTGGTTATCCCAGCAGAAGCAGGAGAAGGCAGATTCCAGATTAGCGATGGAAACAACTATATGTATTCTGAAGGTGCTTTAAGTATCAATGCTCCTGAAATCGATGCAAACAATGCTATCGGTAAGTCTCTCATCAAGGCTGGTGAAACAGAGGTCCTCAGAGGTACTTCACTTGACCAGATTGCAAGTATTGAGTTGAATGGTGCAACCGTAGAAGCAGCAGACTTCAAGTCACAAACAGCTTCTGAGATTACCTTCGTTATCTCTTCAAAGGTAGCAGACGGTGAAATTACAGCTGTAACAAAAAGCGGTATAAGAATTTCTTTCGGTGAGATTACAACCGTAGTTCCTAGTCAGCTCGTTGCAACTCCTTCCCCTATCAAGAATGGTGAAGAACTCACCATCACTGGTAAGGATATGGATCTGATTACAGGTATCGCATTCCCTAACGCCAAGGAATCTAAGCTTAACAAGGTTGAGACAACAAAGGTTACTTCTACAGTACCAGAGGATGCACAGGAAGGCGACATCACTTTGAGTCTTGATAATGGCAAGACTGTAACAGTAGCCTATACATTGGTTAAGCCAACAGTTACCGCTTGTACTCCTGCAGCCATCACTGCTGGTGAAAGAACCATCATCAAGGGTACAGACCTTGACCTCGTAGCAAGCGTCACCTTCCCTGGCGATGTAGAGCAGACCGTAACAGACTTCAAGGGTACAGCCAATGCCATCGCAGTAACAGTTCCTACAGCTTGCGCCGGTTCAGGCTTCAAGCTCAACCTGAAGAATGGTACTACTGTCAACATCGATGGTCAATTGAGCATCAAGGCAGCAACAGATCCAGCTATTGCATCTGTTACACCAGGTGAGGCTATCGCAGGTTCTACCATCACCATCACTGGTAAGAACTTCCAGAACATCCAGAACCTCTACATCGGTTCTTATAAGGTAAACCGCTATACATCTCGCACCAACACAGAGATTGTATGCCAGGTTCCTGCCAATGCAGAAGTTGGTACCTACAAGATCGTGATGGAAGACCCAGACGGCAACAAGATTGAAGGTCCTGAGTTCAAGGTAGTTCCTGCAGAAAAGGATATCGCAGAACTTGTAACGAATATGGATAATGGGAAAATAACATATCCATTTGATTTCTCATGGTCAAGTGGTAGTGGAAAATTCTATTTGACCAAAGAAGTATTTGAGAAAGTAAAGGTAAAAGTTGGTTCTAAGTTGATTGTGTACAAAGACCCTACCGTCAAGGGACAAGTACAGATCAATAAGAATAAAGATGGTTGGCCAACTATAACAACTATTGCAGATTGGGATCCTTCAAAAAGTAAACTTGAATATGTTTTTGATGAAACAGCTGTAGAAGTTGCACACTCATGTGGCTTTGCTATTCAGGGCGACTTGACAGGAGTAACCAAGATTACTATCCTCCCATAAGATAGATATATTTAACATAAAAAACGCATTTATGTGAAATATAATTCGTAAATTTGTGGCGTAGTTATATTAACTGCGCCACATTTTTAATTAAAACCAAAACATCAACCCGATATGAAGAAAATAGCATTATCCTTACTGATAGCTCTGAACTGCATCTCAGCCAAAGCAGCAGACGGCAAGTCGCTGTTCGTATCATTCAACGATGGTAGCAGGATAGAGTTTGCGCTGAGCACTCTACCGGAAGTAACCTTCGGAAATGATAAGATGACCGTGACTTCCACTGCCACTACCGCAAGTTACGAACTGTGGAAGGTTTCGACCTTCACTTATGGTACAACGACAGGCATCAAGCAGGTAGAAACCAACAACAAGTTTGCCTTCGAAGGTGACCGTATCATCGTGGATGGTACCAACAACAAGGTAAGCGCCTTCGCACTGGATGGAAAAGCCATCAAACTCTCTCCTATCACAGCTGGCGACAAGACCATTATCAATCTCAGTGAATTGACACATGGTATCTATATTATCAAAATCAATAACAAATCCATAAAAGTAGCAAGACAATGAAAAAACTATTACTCTCACTCCTGGCAGTAATGATTTCATTCGCTGCCTTGGCACAAACGAAAGGAGACAAGCTGACCATCAACCTAAAGAATGGTACATCACAAGTCTGGGATCTGACAGCAGACGGACAGACTCCAGTTTCTAAAATCACACACTCTGCAGATGGTAAAGTGGGATTCGTGATGACGGGGATGGAAGACCTTGGTGCTTTCGAGACCTACAACATCAACGACATCAACAACATCTCCTTCTCTATCTATCACGAAAGCGAAGTAGGCGATGTTACTCTCGCTGACCCTTCTGCTACAGAAAAGACCAAACGTCTCTACAAATATCTGCAGTTGAATTATGGCAGCAAGGCCATCTCTTCGGTCATCGCCTACGTCAATTGGAACACACAGGAAGCAGATAAGATTTATAGGGCAACCGGCAAATATCCTGCCATGAACTGCTATGACTTCATCCATATCTATGTTCCTAAGCAGGGTTCCAACGGCTGGATCAACTACAACGACATCACTCCTGTCACCAACTGGACAGACCAGGGCGGACTGGTATCGCTGATGTGGCACTTCAACGTGCCTAAGACAGAAAGCACAGTGCCTGGAACTAATGGCAGTGGCGTGACCTGCACCCCATCCGAAACATCCTTCAAAGCAGCCAACGTATTTACTGCTGGCTCTTGGGAGAGCAAATGGTTCTATCAGGAGATGGACAAGGTGGTGGAAGTTCTGCAGAAGTTGCAGGATGCAGGCGTTGTTGCCATTTGGCGACCATTCCACGAAGCTGCCGGTAATGCCTGTCTGAAATCAGGTGCCAGCTGGGGTAAGTCCTGGTTCTGGTGGGGATATGATGGTGCTGAAACTTACAAGAAGCTTTGGCAGACCATGTTTGATTACTTCCAGAACAAGGGAATACACAACCTGATATGGGCTTGGACCACACAGAATTACAATGGTGATGCCAATACCTATAACAATGATGCCGACTGGTATCCTGGCGATAAGTATGTAGATATCATCGGTCGCGACCTCTACGGTTATGATGCTGCCAAGCAGGCTCAGGAGTTCAAGGAGATTCAGGCACGCTATCCTGGCAAGCTCGTAGCTCTGGCTGAATGTGGTACTAACATCGATAACAAGACTGCTACAGCTGACATTGATGAAGCATGGAACGCTGGTGCTAAATGGAGCTTCTTCATGCCTTGGTATGGAAGCAACATGCCATCCAACGACTGGTGGAAAGCAGCTATGAACAGCAAGAACGTGATTACCCGCGACCAAGTGAACCTGAACGCCAACTACGTTGAAGAAAGCGCAGTAGATGCTGTGAAGAACATGGGCATCGGTACCAACTTCGGCAACTGCACAGATGTAGTTGCCATGTGGATGAACATGAACAGCAATTCTGTTACTGATTTCGAGAAAGCATGGGGACAGGTTCCTACCACCAAACCGATGGTAGATTTCCTGAAGAAGAACGGTTTTAATTCCGTCCGCATCCCTGTTACCTGGTTCCAGCACATGAAGGCTGACGGAACGGTAGATGAGGCTTGGATGAACAGAATACAGGAAATCGTTGATTACGTCATTGATAACGGAATGTACTGCATCCTGAATGTTCACCATGATACAGGTGCTGACAGTGATGATGTGAAACACTGGATCAAAGCTGATGAAGCCAACTATAACGAGAACAAGGAGAAATTCGAGAGTCTCTGGACTCAGATTGCCACCCGTTTCAAGAACTACGACCAGCACCTGCTCTTCGAAGGCTACAACGAGATGCTAGATGCTGACAACACCTGGAATGCACCAAAGAGCGCAAGCAGCTATAAGGGTTTGAACGGATATGCCCAGAGTTTCGTGAATGC
>ENA-UEOO01000574-UEOO01000574.1-human-gut-metagenome-genome-assembly--contig:-NODE-574-length-12347-cov-35.542054_pt1 | contig 12347 bp, 25 predicted proteins | sample MGYA00242888_ERZ507892 | MGnify/ENA primary metagenome ERZ507892 (study PRJEB26167, sample SAMN06115415) | human gut metagenome | host: Homo sapiens | place: China:Sichuan | collected 2015-02-04...
CAGCATTATGATGGCTACCACTTCAGTATCAATAGCGAGGATATCTTCAATCCTTACAGCATTATCAATGCTTTGGACGATAAGGAGTTTAATAGCTATTGGTTTACATCCGGTACGCCTACGTTCCTGATAGAACTGATGCAGCAGAAAAATTTGGATATGATGGACTTAAATGATATCTGGGCTAGAGCTAAACGCTTCGATGTTCCTACTGAGACGATTACTGACCCTGTGCCAGTCCTTTTCCAAAGTGGGTATCTTACGATTAAGGGATATGACAAGCAGTTAGGTATGTATTACCTTAGTTTTCCTAATCAAGAAGTTAGACAAGGTTTTTCGGAAAGCCTTTGCCAATATTATACCCCTTCAGAGGTAGGCGAACTTGATGCTATCGTATATGCTTATAAAAAGAATGTGCTCATCAATGACGACATGGGAGCCTTTATGCCTCATTTGAAGGCATTCTATGATAAGTTCCCATATACGATTATCAACAATAATGAGCGTCACTATCAAGCCGTGATATTCACCATCTTCACCATGCTTGGCGAAGATGTGAAGGTGGAGCATACCACTTCGGATGGAAGAATAGACCTTGTGCTCAAGACGGATAAGAGTATCTTTATCTTTGAGTTGAAATATAAGAAGTCTGCCGACATCGCCATGGCGCAAATCAGCGATAAGAACTATGCCAAGGCTTTTGCCGATGATGGGCGAAAGGTTGTGAAAGTGGGTATTAACTTCTCGGAAAACCAGCGAAGTATAGAGGATTGGGTGATAGAATAAATGAAATAGAAGAAAGTTGGTGACCTTAAATCAGGTGTATGTCACCACACTATATAGATAAAAATATATCTGAACAGGGGCGGTAACTCGTTTTTAAAGGCAGTTACCGCCCCATTTCAAGCATGTTTTGTTCTTTTGTACAGTCGCAGAACTTAGATAATCACTGCCGTTCCGCTGCATGTTACCATCAGCATGGAGCCGCTTTTTCCTACGGTTTCGTAATCCAGGTCGATGCCCACGATGGCGTTGCAGCCCAGGGATGCGGCACGGTCGGCCATCTCTCTGAGGGCTGTATCCTTAGCCTCGCGGAGGGTGCTTTCGTAAGAACCGCTTCTGCCGCCGATTACATCACGGACACTGGCAAAGAAATCCTTTACAAAGTTGGTACCGATGATGGTTTCGCCGGTTACTACGCCACGGTATTCACGGATAGGGTGGCCTTCTATGGTTGGAGTCGTACTTAAAATCATAACGTATGTTCTAAATAATTGAAAATTAAAAACTTATGCAGGCTGCTTTTTCCTTGTGCAGTTTTTATTCAGGTTTTTCACGATTTCGGGCGTGAAGCCAGTCGCATAGAACTCTCCCGAGCCAAGGAGCAGCCAGTATGGGTTGATGTGGTAGTCACGGACTAGGAACTGAACCCAAGACGGACGGAAACGACCGTAATACTCGGCAGGCTCGTCTCGCAGGGACATGATGTTCCAGCGGTTGAGACCATACCGGTCGGTTATTGTCTTCAGACCGCCAATGCAACCATCAGCCTTCAGGCGGTCGATGGCAGAGAAGAAACGAACTACTATATCCACATCAGCGGACATCAGATTTTTATCTTCCATATTCATTTTATCTTTTTGTAGGCACGACTGAAAACGCTTTCCAGCCTTGCCCGATGATTATTCAATCTTTGCGACCAGTCCTGCAACTGAGCCAGCGTTGGGCGAGAAGTCAGCAGCAGATCCACCTCGGAAGGGGTGAGAACTGGCAGGTATTCCTCGTAGGCGAGAAGGTAATCAATACGAAAATCTGTAAGCTTCATCTATACTATCGTTTCTAGCGTTCTTTTCGTGCTGAGTGTACGCCTCTATACCAAGGGCACGAAGCGTTTTTGCAGCTGTAGCCTTACTTATCGGAAATGTTCTATTGACCCAAAAAGCAGTTTTACTTCTGAATGAAAGGACGTCTTTTGCAGGGTTGGTGAGCTGGAACGATTCTCCCTTTTTCAAGTTTGTATTGAGTATCTTTTGCATATTCTCGACCAAGGAGTTTCTACCAACGAACGACAGTGAATTATGATACTGCAAGAGAGTAACGTAATAGACTGTGTCTTTTCCCTGCACATCATACCCCAGCTTTGAGAAGAGCATTGTCTTTATATTTTTGCTTTGCGCATGTACACCCACACACATGAGCGCAAGCGCAAACAGCATTATTATCTTTTTCATATCGATGCAATTGTAACAAATAAACAACAAATTAAGATTGCAAAGCCAGCGTAAAGATATATCTTTGCAATTTTCTCATTCTTTTCAATCATGAACTCATCAGCAGAAACTTCTATCTTTCGTCTGCTTAACTGGTGACCATCATAACGCTCTCCAGCCTTATAGCGACCATCAGCGACATAGACCGCCTGGGATTCATAAAGCCAAGCACATGCAACGTATTTCTTTTTCAGCTTTCTGTAGCCAACGACAAGAAGGATGACTGCACCAAGGAAATTGAAGAAGAGAGCAATCACGCACCAAGCAATAGCTTTTCCTTCCGAAGGCTCGATAATTACAGTTTCCTCATCCTCTACCTTTCCAACGCTGGAAACACGACCAGCACCACCAGCGGAAACATTTCTGTGCGGTACAGAGTGAGCATCGCCATAGATGTTATTGCTGACAACACGACCAGCATCCCTTCCTACCTGATTGACAGCAGAGCGAACGAAACCCTTTGCCAGTCCATTAATGAAACTTCCCATACGCTATTTATTTAAATGATTAATATTTCTTTCGTAGAACTCATTCCAAGCCTTTTTCTTGATGAAGATGAAGAAGAGAAGCAGCCCTAGGGCGACCATCAGCAGATAGAGCGGATGGCACAAGACACCGAACCCGAAGGAACGCTGGAAGTCGATGCAGAACGAAATCAGCACTCTGTAGGTAGAGAACGCCCGATGCACCCAGCAGAACCCATAGGCTAGACTGACGATGATCCAGGCGATGAAGCCGAAGAGCGAGCAGTCGAATATCCACTCCGTGAGTTTTACCCGAATGCCGAACGAGAGCAGGGTGCAGTGCACCAGCATCACAAACGCACCCACTGGAGGGATGATGCCTATTATCAACCTGCTGGCTTTCCATAGTCAGCTTTTACCGAGAGCGGCAAGAAGAACCTTCTCCTTCCGCTCTATGAAATCCTCATCTTTCATCGTTACTTAGAATTTTAGTTGATATTGTACCTGGGCGAGAACTAAAGTTCACGCAGCCATTTCTGACCCGATTTAGTCTTAGACCAAATTACGAGACTGGTGCCGATAACCGCACCTATGAACATAAATAAAGTTGCTAGTTCCATAATCTAAACATTTGAATTATTATACTTCATTACATTATTAGCGAAATAAGCGAAGGCGAATGACGCTATGACACCGAAGGCAATAAAAAGGATATTATACAATCCTATCTCATCGCCAGTAATCAATGGAGAGAAACCACCGATACCCGTTCCGCTTATAAACAGATTGGAGACACCATACAGATACGTTGCAAGCAGCGTCCTGCGGTCGTGCTCTTTAATTAACTTACTGACCATACCTTATAATTCACGCAGCCACTTCTGACCTTTCTTTGATTTCAAGAAAATACCGAATGCAATGGTCATTCCCAATGCCATCACGTTAAATAACAAAAAAGCATCCATAGGCTAAAGCAAGTTATTTTGTCTAAGCCATTTTTTTCCGTTTCCAGTGAGACAGAATGCGAGGAACGCCATACAAGGCACTCCCACGAACAAGAAAGCTAAATATACTCCCATAATTTATTTCTCCTTTTCCTTTTTGCCCTTTCCATCCTTTTTGTTGCTGAGTATGAGACCCACGACCAGGCAGAGGAAGGCTAGGGCGATTCCAACTATATAAATTAATACTTTATCCTCGAAATCCTTGAATAGCGAACTAATCACGACACCAGTCAAGATATATTTCGACACATCAACGAAGTACGAGCCTAATTTTTCTATCCACATTGCGCTGCAAAGTTACTAAATTATTTTTGTCCCACAATGGCAAGCAGCGTTTCAACTTGCTTTCGCAGGAAGGAATTTTCACTTTCGAGTCTTTCAACTTTTGCCATCAAAACCGATTCCAGTATAGTTGAAGGCTTTTGTTCTTCTGAAGGCTCAGGTTGCTCTAAAAGAAAATTTGAATCAGTCCCTATCTCCTCTTTGTACTTTTGAATTACATCTTCAACCTTTTGGGCAAAATCAAGTTTGACACTTTTTGCTCCTAGCCTTCCGCTTAGATTTTGAGGGCTAGTCCCCAAAGCTGCGGCTATATAATTTAGAGGTATTCCGTATGATTTGATACGTCTTTTCAGTCCCTCACCAGTTACGCAATAATGCATCTTTTCGTCAATCATTACTTGCTTTATTTTGTCAGGTATTGGAGGAGCACATTTTGAAACCGCATTTTTGACCCTTTCGACAAAATCGGCACTAACTCTTTCCTTTATCATCTTTGAACGAATATTTTGTGGACTGGTATCCAATTCCCTTGCTACATCGCTCATTGTAAGCCCAGAGTATTCAACATACCTTCTTAGCTCTAAACCAGTCATACGCTACCACTTATTTTTGTCGATAATTGCGTACGAAGGAACTTGATTTCCTCGTCCTTATCCGCAACCATCTTTCTAAGCAGTTCTAACTCCCTAGCCAAGGCATCGGTTGAGCCGATAGTCTGCGTGAATCCTTTACTATTCGAAGCATCAATGTTCGAGCCGATAATTCCTGCACCAACTTCGGATGGACTTGCAACCGTTGGAGAGAACATCGGTTCGATACCTTTTTCCAGCCAGTCAACCGAGACGTGCAGTGCACTGGCGATTTTGTAAATTACACGGTCGGAAAAACTTGCTTTTCCATTTATGGAGCGAGATAGATTTCCTGTATCAATACCAGCCATTGTCGCCATTTTATTGATGGACATTCCACTTCTTTTGCGAAGAAGTTCAACTCGCTTTGCTATTTCTGTATTATTGTATTCTTTTGTAGTCATACATAATTATGTTTTAAATAATTGTAAACAACATTAAAAATACATTAAAACATTATGTATATTTTTGTATATTACAAAATGTTTTTGTATTTTTGCAACCGAATTACATAACGAGTTTAAAAACTCTTTTGCAAAGATAAGGAAAATAATTTAAAATACAAATAAAAATGGGAGAAAATTTTAATTATGATTTCAGAACCCCACTGCAGAAGCAGCAGGACGAAAGAAAGAAGAACATCATAGCGATGTTTGCAGATTTCCGAGCAAAAGCACCTGCCGAGACCTCAGACAGCAGAATAATGCTCGCAGTATCACAGCGTGTTGGTTGCACCCAGCAGAACGTGCGTGTTATCCTCATCAAGGCTGGATTGATAACACCAAAGAAGAGACGTGCAGCCGTGCGCAAGTAATCAAGTGGAACCATTTAAAACATTCAGAGCGTATGAAGAAGTTTATCGAGATTATCACAAGTGACGAGGTATTATCCCTGGCAGTTGCCATCGTATTAGTAACTTTAATCTTTTGGAGGGCATAATATGACGAACGAAGAACCAAAGGTAGCTGACGCAGGCAGATACACCATGACAGAAACCTGCAAGGTACTGGGCATCCATCGCAACACCCTGCGCAGATGGTTGCAGGCTGGTAAGATTAAGGTCAAGTTCCGCAGAATCGACAACCGCAAGGTTTTCGAGGGCAGCGAGATTAAAAAAGTCTGGAGGATTGCCCTATGATGAATGCCTACGAAAAAGCGAAGCAGCTTACCGCCAAGTGGGAGCAGGAGCGAAAGGACAACAAGCGACTGGCAACCATGAAGGAAGCGGAAAGACGCATTCAGGTAAGGGAGTTCGACAATATGCTCTGTCTTTCACTAGACGGAGTTCCTGTGCTCCCTATGAGCGAGTTCAACAAGCAGACGCTTGCGGACGCACGTCTGACATTCTTTAACTATTTAATCAGACGGTAAGAGCGTATGGAACCAAGAATTATCAAACAATGCGAAGAGGCAATGTACGATGCCATCTGGCTTGAGTTAGACCGTGATCCACAGCGACCAGCGGTTGCAAGGGTAGATATTAAAACCAAGGCAGGCAATATCTGCGTATGGTGCGACAGAACCGGGAACATAGCGGTCGTGACGCACAAGAATAGCAACAACGACAGCGAGCGGCTAGAGGAAGCTATCGAGGGCTGCGTCAACTATCAGGACGTGATGGACGACTGGCTGGAGGAGAACAGCCAATACGCAGACCAAGACCCGATGGACGCCTTCGAGGAAAGCAGGCTCGACAGCCTTATGGCTCAACTGGTTTGATTACGATGTTAAACAATTATTATATGGCTCCCTGCAGCGGCAGGGCAAAGGGCGCACGCAAAACTCATTTTTCAAGGTTATCTAAAATTAGTTGTTTTTACCATGCTGTATGCGGAAACGACAGCGTGCGCCCTGCAACGGAAGGGCATCCCTCGGCAGCTGGCAAGGGGGGGTAAATTTTGGCAGTCAACTGGGGTTCGAATCCCCAGCCTTCCACTAGAGTTAATGAACAATAAGTTGAACAATAAAAAGAACGAATTATGGAAAATGAAATTATTCAAGTGAGCGGTGGCGAAATGCTGGAAGCTATCAACCGCTCGGAGATTGACGGACAGATTGCTACAGCGCACAAGTTCCCTCGAGACATCATGCAGTGCAAGCAGAATATGGTAGCATTGGCAGCGATGGACGATGATGTAGCCTACAACTGCTTCTACCACCTAGAGCGCAAGGGCAAGGATGGTCAGGTATCGGTTATTGAGGGTCCTAGCGTGAGATTTACAGAAATTATTTCTGCATGTTGGAAGAACCTGCGCATCGCTGGTCGCATCATCGCAAACGATGGCAAGACCATCACGGCGCAGGGCGTCTGCCACGACCTCGAGAGCAACGTTGCTTACTCTGTCGAAGTGAAGCGCAGCATTTTGACATCGAAGGGCTACACCTTCTCGCAGGATATGCAGGTGGTAGTCGGCAATGCAGCTGTGGCGATTGCCCAGCGTAACGCAATCTGCAAGGTCGTGCCGCAGGTATTGATTGCAAGCGTGGTGAAGGAAGTGCAGGCAAAGGCACTGGAGCACATCAAGCAGACTGGCGTACAGAGCCAGTGGAAGAGCTGCGTAGCCTGCTTCCAAGTGTACCAGGTAACAGACCTTATGCTGCTGGAATACCTGGGCAAGAAATCAGCCGAGGAAGTAACGGCAGAGGACATTCAGAAGCTGGCTGGTGTGTACAACGCAATCAAGGAAGGTACGACCACAGTGGAGGAGACCTTCAAGAAGCCAAAGCAGCAGGAAGCCATCGCACAGCAGGCGCAGGCAGCAGCCGAGAGCGCACAGAAGAAGGCAGAGAAGGCAATGAGCCGCAGCCAAGGAAAGACTGGCACAGCAGCGAAGAAGTAGTTTAGTTTATAATGTTATAACGTTTCCCAATTAGCCGCAGGGCAACCTTCAGGGTGGGAACCTGACCAGATTATAGGGAGCCTGCGGCAACTATTAAACATTCAGTAAAAAATTATGGCAGAAAAAGAAAGCAATCAGAAACACAAGAGCACCATCGACAAGTACTTTAGAAGAACCGCAGATGGTTTCAAGGCATGGGCAGAAGAAGCCAAAGAAGAAAGATGCTATCTGCAGGCTGCAATAGAGCCGACTGGAGATGCAGATGAAGACGGAAACCAAGGATTCGATTTTCATATTGCTTACCACGGTAAAACCGCTTACCTCGCAGATGGAATTGCTCAAGCAATGCAAAGGGATAAATTCATTCGCACGATCGTTATTACAGCAGCTAGAAAATTCTTTTTTGATAAATAAAACATTCAGACAATGAAACAGATAATAAAATACAAAAGCAGAGAGGAGTGGTTGCAGAACCGCTCGAAGGGAATAGGTGCATCAGAGGCAGGCACAGTACTGGGACTGAACCCATGGGAAACACCATACCAGTTGTGGAGACGCAAGAAGGGCATCGACCCACCAAAGGTTGAGAACTTCGCGATGGTTGCAGGACACCTGCTGGAGGATGCCGTGGCGCAGTTCTTTAAACGAGAGAGCCACTGCCACATCATCAAGGCGAGCACGGACGACTACACCATCACGAACACCGATACACCGTATCTGCGTGTATCCCCTGATCGCACCTTCTGGAGAACCGGGGCAACGCACAACGAAGCGAGCAAGAGCATTCTCGAGTGCAAGACCACGCAGATGCAGATAGATGCAGACGACCTTCCGAAGCATTGGTTCTGCCAGCTTCAGATGAACCTCGGAGTGGGCGAATACAAGGATGGAGCACTTGCCTGGCTGACAGCAGGCAGGGAGTTCGGCTACCGTGACATCGATTTCGACCCCGAATTCTTCGGATGGATGAGGGACGAGATAACCAAGTTCTGGCTTGACTACATCGTGGGCGACCAAGAGCCGCCAGCCTACAGCGCACAAGACGTTCTTTTGAAGTCGCCACTGCACAAGGCAGGAAAGGAGATTGAAGCCACAGCCGAAATCGGGGACACGCTCATCGAGTTGAAGGAAATCAAGGAGAAGGGCAAGGCACTGGAGAACCGACAGAAGGAGATCGAGGACAACTTGAAACTTTTCTTTGGTGACGCTGAGAGCATCGTGGACGGAAACGGCAAGACGCTGGCAACGTGGAAAGCACCGAAGGCAAGCGAGAAGTTCGATGCCAAGGCTTTTCAGACAGACCATCCCGAGGAATGCGCTGCCTACATCAAGCAAGTGCAGGGAGCACGGAGATTGCTCATTAAGTAAAGGCAGGGCTTATGGCTGTTTCTATATCAAAAACCGACCTAAGGAATATAATTTCCCAACTGGAGAATTATATTTCCCTAGGTGGGAAAGTGACAGCACCGACCGACACAAGCCAGCGGAACAAAATCCGTATGGCTACAGTCTTAAAACGGAAGCTGGAAAAGAAATTATCATTATCAGAATAAGACATCATGAGTGATTCATTTATCATATACACATCATATTTAAAAATCTTCGAGCAACTGACCGATGCACAACTCGGGCAGCTAACAAGGCACATGCTTTCTTTTGCTAAGACTGGCAAAGAACCTTCAATCGAAGATCCTCTCGTTAAATTATCTTTCGCATTCATCAAAGATGATATGGAGCGAAACCAGCGTAAATACGAGGAGAAGTGCGAGCGACTCCGTGCAAATGCACGAAAACGCTGGGATAAAAAGCAATTGGATTCAGAAGCAAGCGAAGACATGCAAAAGCATACAAACGTATGCAAAAGCATGCAAAAGCATGCAAATGCACAAATTGCAATGCATAATGATAATGATAATGAATATGTAAATGATAATGTTGATGATAATGATGTTTCTAAAGAAACAAATATATTAGAACCTTCTAAAGAAGCTTCTATGCAAAGTTTTTCCGAGAAAAACGTTTGCGCTGCAGAAGAACCGCAAAAAAGTTCTGAGAAAAAGAAATCCAAGAAAGGCGAAATCGACTACGCAGCCATCAAGGACTACTGGAACGAGCAGCACGACAAGACCAACAGCGCAATGCGAAGGCTGACGCTGATGACGGAAAACCGCAAGGAGGCAATCAGAGGAAGGCTTAAGGACTGCAAGGGAGATATTTCCAAGATTTACCTGGCAATCGACAAGGCTATGGCTAGCGACTATCTGAACGCAGGGCATTCCTGGGCATCGTACGACTGGGTAATGACAAGGAAGTATTTCCCGAAGGTGCTGGAGGGCAACTACGACAACACCAAGCCAGCCACAAGCCAGCAGCCGCAATCGGCAGCAGTCAAGGCGCAGGATCCTGCGGCAACGGCAAGACCGAGCATCGGGGAACTCTACGAGCAAGCCAAGCACCAGCAGCCAGCGAGCCAGCAGAGCCAAGACAGCAAGTTCCGGTGGGTAATCCAGCAGAACCTTGCAGACTTGAAGAAGAACCCGAACAACAAGCCTGCCAAGGATTCGCTGACAAGATACTACGAGAAGGGAGTTCTGCAGCGGCTTGGCATTGACTGGAAGCCCGAAAAATAACGGATGAGGGCAAAATCAGCCGCTCTGGGACGTTTTCACGCTTCGGGCGGTAAATTATAAGGCAAACAGATTTTAAACACTTAAAACAAAAGAATTATGGGAAAAGAAGTATGTATTGTAAACAACGAATGCTTCAATACAGAATACCCGGTAGGGTCGACAATTAGCATTGAAGGTGTAAATTGCAAGGTGGTTGAAGATATAGGCTTACCTGGGGAGAACTGCCACGAGTGCATCTTGAACGGTAAGAGAGGAGGCATTATGTGCATGAATCTTGCTTGCCTGAACACCGAAAGAGAAGACCACAAGGACGTACACTTCATAAAGATTAGAAGCCATGAATGAGTTATTTTTCCACGAATGCAGAGCCGCAGGGCTCGTATTCAAGACATCGAACGATTGGTGCAAATGGCTGACCGATAACAGCTACGACATCAAGAAGCCGGTCGCAGAGCACGAAGGCTTCAAGTACAACATCTACGATGTTTGCATCAATCCGCACGTAATCGAGTATGCCGCAGAGGGTGCAGACAACTGGGGATGGAAGGTAATGACCGCCAATACACAGTTCGGCTGGATATGGGGCTACAGCATTCAGAAGGGAAAGCATTGGTACGACAGCCCGGTAGCCTACCCGAGTAGATATGACACTCTCAGCATCTTCTACGGTAACGAGAAGGAAGCGGAGCATGATGCCCTGACCTGCATCATCAGAGACCTCGAGAAGAATGCTGGAACCAAGAACACCAACCTCCTTCTCTGGGCGGCTAAAAAGAAGCGAGCAGACATCATTCATCCACAGCAGGAACTTTTTGGAAAGGAGGTGGAGGGATGAAAATATCAGCATTTATAAAACTTCTTGAAACTCACAAGAAACAGTTTGGTAATATAGATGTTGTTGATGACTTGGGATATATCACAAATGACCTTGTATACAACGAAGAAGATAATTCTTTGATGATAGTTACAGACACATTCAGAAAAGTAAGAAGAAATGAAAAAGATTGAAATCATCACAGATGAACACCGACATCACGTATACGTTGGCAACACCGACTTCTGGCTTAATACCAAGGAACTGTTGGAACTTTATTTTAAACTCGGACGAGTGAAATTATAACAATAAAAACATTCAGATTATGAAAGTGAGAATAACAAACAATAAAAACATTCAGACAATGGAACAGAAAGATATTAATATTTACGAGATATTGAAGGGTGTTGAGTATGGCACAGAGTTATACACGCCAAAATGCGGAAGGGTGTGGTTCAGTGGAATGGCAAACGACAAGGACAGTGCGAAAGCAATCTGGACTGAGGACGAAGCTGGAAGAGAACACTTTTTCGACAAGAACGGAAAAATCGATAAAGAAGGAGAACCTCTGCTCTTCCCTTCGAAAGAAATGCGAGACTGGAGCAAGTTCTTCAAGAAGGGAGACGTGCTGGTTAGCAATGATAGCGACAGCCATATAATCTTTAATGGTTTTTCAAAAAATGATTATACTACATTTGAAGGTAAACACTGGATTAGTGTAAGTAAAAAGAGACATGTATCTTGTTTGAAAATGCAGAATGTGCAAGACTATCATATTGAAGATAACAAAGATTCTGCTCAGACCTACATCAACGCTATTGAGAAATTTTGTGGTGGCAAGTTGAACCGTGAAACTCTGGAGATTGAGAAGCCAGCGAAACTAAAGTTTGAAATTGGTAAACTCTACGTTTTTAACGATGAAGACGAGGACGGAAAGGTGTCAGTTATCGGTAAGGTTATCGGCAAGAACGAAAGTGATGGCACGCTGACATTCGGAGAGCAGTACGACATCGAGAACGAGCATTTCGTGACCAATGAAACCTTCTATCTGAATATCAGTTTGCACAAGGAACTCAGGGAAGCAACAGAACTCGAAGCAGAACTGTTCGCTAAGCATCGCTCTATCCGGTTGAAGGAAGAGAAGGAGGCGAGGGAGCAGCCAGACTTCAAGACCTTTGACAAGGTACTTGTAAGGTGCGGGGAAAAATTCAAGTGGCTTCCAGCGTTCTTTATCCGTGACCGTGGAGAGGATTTTGCGGCTAGATACAACGTATTGCCTTTACATAGCGGAAAGCCAGCGGATTTCACCAGCTGCATCACATACGAGGGGCACGAGAATATCGCCTTTACTGACTACGACATCGAGAACCTGCCATTCTAGGACGTATGGCGAGTGAATTATGCAAGGCTTGCG
>ENA-UEOO01000575-UEOO01000575.1-human-gut-metagenome-genome-assembly--contig:-NODE-575-length-12335-cov-3.525045_pt1 | contig 12335 bp, 12 predicted proteins | sample MGYA00242888_ERZ507892 | MGnify/ENA primary metagenome ERZ507892 (study PRJEB26167, sample SAMN06115415) | human gut metagenome | host: Homo sapiens | place: China:Sichuan | collected 2015-02-04...
CGCTTCCGCAACCCCTACCTCTGCGACGACGTGACCCGCGTGGGACGCGAGCCGCTGCGCAAGCTTTCGGCAGGCGACCGCCTCGTCAGGCCCATCCTCACGGCCCGCCGCTACGGTATCGGCACGCCCGACCTGCTGCTGGGCGTCGGCGCCGCGCTGCATTACGACAACCCCGAGGACGTGCAGAGCGTGGAAATGCGCCGTCTGGTCGAAAAAGAGGGTGTCAAGGCCGCCCTGGCCCGCATCGCCTCCCTTCCCGACACCGACCCGCTGCTGCCGCTCGCCGCACAGGCCTACGACGAAGTGGAACGTATCATCGCCAAAATCCCCGAAGCACAATGAAAAGACCGAGCCCCCTTCTCCTGCTCCTGGCCGTATGCTGCGCCGCCGTGCTGCCCGCGTGCGCCCAGGCCCCGATACCGCACGCCGTGCGGATCGGGTCGATCGAAGAACTGCAAGCCTATTTCACCTATGACCCCGGCCGTGACATCATCGTCAGCGGACACCGCGGGGGCATGATGCCCGGCTATCCCGAAAACTGCATCGAATCGTGCGAAAAGACGCTGTCGATGATGCCGACCTTCTTCGAGGTCGACTTCAGCTTCACCCGCGACAGCGTCATGGTACTGATGCACGACCTGACGATCGACCGCACGACCACCGGCAAGGGGCGCGTGGCCGACTATACCTACGAAGAGCTGCAACAGTTCTGCCTCGTAGACCGCGACCGCAACGTCACCCCCTACAAGATCCCGCGCCTGAAAGACCTGCTGGAATGGGGCAAGGACAAGGTCGTCTTCAATTTCGACAACAAGTACATCAACACCCGAGGCGTGAGCGACGAGGTGCGCCGCGCCAGCCTCGACTACTATATCAAGCAGTTGCAGCCGGGCGGCGACTGGTCGATGTACCACAACATCATGCTGAGCGTCCGCTCCGTCGAAGAGGCGCTCTACTACTGGGAGCACGGCATCCGCAACGTCATGTTCTGCGTCGAGATCAGCTCGATGGAACATTTCAGGGCTTACGACGCATCGCCCATCCCCTGGAAATACATCATGGCCTATATCCGCCTGGCCGTAAATCCCGACCTGCAACCGGTCTACGACCTGCTGCACGCCGAGGGCGTCATGACGATGACCTCGATCACCGGCTCGTCCGACAAGGTGAAAAACCCCTACGACCGCCGTGTGGCCTACCTGCGCGAGCTGGTCGCCGAACCCGACATCATCGAGACCGACTACCCGTCGGAATTCATCGGCCTGCCGTGGTCGCGCGATGCGATCCACGCCCTGCAGGAAGCTGCGATGCGCAGCCACCGCACCAACCTGAAGTAAAACCCGAACCAACCTGAATAAATGTCTGCAAAACAACTCAATCCGGCCTATGACGGCATGACAGACCAACAGGTCAAGCGTTTCAAATACTGGGAATTCCGCACCATGGCGATGTGCATCTTCGGCTATGCGCTCTTCTATTTCGTGCGTAAGAACCTGAGCATCGCCATGCCTTATCTCAACGAGGAGATGGGCATCTCGAAATCCGACCTCGGCCTGTTCCTCACGCTCCACGGGCTGATCTACGGGCTCTCCAAATTCTTCAACGGCATCTGGGGCGACCGCAGCAACGCACGCTATTTCCTGGTGACGGGGCTCGTCTTCTGCGGCATCTGCAACCTGCTTTTCGGGTTCAGTTCGTCGGTGCTGGTGCTGGGTATCTTCTGGGTACTCAACGGCTGGTTCCAGGGCATGGGCGTCCCGCCTTGTACGCGGCTGATGACCCACTGGATCGTCCCCGAGCGGCTCGCCACCAAGATGTCGGTCTGGAACACCTCCCACTCGATCGGTGCCGGCCTGGCCATCATCTTCTGCGGCTATGTCGTCAGCCTGAACTGGGGCGCATGGTTCGACGCCTCGTCGATCCTCTCGCAGCACTGGCGCTGGTGTTTCCTGCTCCCGGCGACGATCGCCATCCTGGGCGCCGCCGTCGTCTGGGCTTTCGTGCGCGACACCCCCTCGTCGGTAGGGCTGCCCGAACTGAAGACCGGCAAGGCGGCCCCGGCCGACGCCAAACCGCATACCAAGGCCGAGGAAAAAGCCGAACACAAGGCGTTCCTGCGCCGCAAGGTCTTCCTGAACCCGACGATCTGGATCATTGCCGTGGGCAATTTCTTCGTCTACATCGTGCGCTTCGCCGTGCTGGACTGGGGACCCACGATGCTCAAGGAGCACCTTCACATGGACATCAGCCACGCCGGATGGACGGTCGCGGCATTCGAAATCGCCGGCATCGCGGGTATGCTCGCCGCAGGCTGGGCCACCGACCGTTTCTTCGGCGGCCGCGCGCCCCGCACCTGCGTGATCTGCATGCTGATGACCGCGCTCTGCCTCGTGGGGCTCTATACCCTCAATGAACATACGCCTCTGGCCGTTGCCATCGCCATCCTGATGTCGGCCGGATTCTTCATCTACGGCCCGCAGGCCCTCGTCGGCATCGCCGCGGCGAACATCGCCACCAAGCGCGCCGCCGCCACGGCAGGCGGTTTCTGCGGCCTGTTCGGCTACGGCAGTACGATCGTCTCGGGCTGGGGGATGGGTATGCTGGTGCAGTACACCGACTGGAGCGTAGCGCTCTACACGCTGGTCGGCATGGCGCTTGTCGGCACGGCGGTCTTCGCCGCCGCATGGAAGGCCAAGCCGAACGGCTACGACGACTGACGCAGTTTTAGGTTAATGATAATTGTGTGTAGAGAAACCCCCGCAGACTTCCTTGACTGCGGGGGTTTCCGTTGGTTGGATCTCTCGGGCGGGTCGGTTCGCACAGCCGTCCAGACAGCTCTTTTCCGGCAGGCCGCGCCGGGAGGTTATTCCACCGTCACCGACTTGGCCAGGTTGCGCGGCTGGTCGACGTTGCGGCCCTTGTTGACGGCGATGTAATATGCCAGCAGCTGCAACGGCACCGACACGACGATCGGCATCAGGCAGTCGGTGACCACCGGCACCTCGATCGTATAGTCGGCACTGCGGCGCACATGCGTGTCGTCGCGGGCGATCACGGCGATGATCTTGCCGCCCCGGGCGCGGATCTCCTCGATGTTGCTGGCCGTTTTCTCGTAGGTGTTGTCCGGCGTTGCGATCGCCACGGTCGGCATCTCGTTGTCGATAAGCGCGATGGCGCCGTGTTTCATCTCGGCGGCGGGGTAGCCCTCGGCGTGGATATAGGAGATCTCCTTCAATTTGAGCGCCCCCTCGAGCGCCGTAGGGTAGTTGTAGCCGCGCCCCAGGTAGATGAAGTTGTGCGCATAGGTAAATATCTTCGAGAGGTCGGCGATCCGGTCGCCCAACCCGAGCACGTCCTCCAGCACGGCGGGCAGTTCCAGCAGTCCCTTCGCCACTTCGCGGTAATACTCTTCCGTCACGGTGCCCTTTTCGCGGCCTACGGCCAGCGCCAGCATCGCCATGACGGTCACCTGTCCCGTGAAGGCCTTGGTCGAAGCCACGCCGATCTCGGGCCCTACATGGATGTATGCCCCCGAGTCGGTCGCCCGGGCGATGGACGATCCCACGACGTTGCAGATGCCGAAGACGAATGCCCCGGCCTTGCGGGCCAGCTCCACGGCGGCCAGCGTGTCGGCCGTCTCGCCCGACTGCGACACGGCGATCACGATGTCGTCGGCATTGATGATCGGGTTGCGGTAGCGGAATTCCGAAGCATACTCCACCTCCACGGGGATCCGGCATATATTTTCGATCAGGTGCTCGCCGATCAGCGCCGCATGCCACGATGTCCCGCACGCCACGAATACGATGCGGCGGGCCGCGAGGAATTTCCCGCGGTTGTCGATCACGCCCGACAGCTTCACCTCGTACGTGTCGGGGCTTATGCGCCCGCGGATACAGTCTACGATGGTCTTGGGCTGCTCGTATATCTCCTTGAGCATGAAATGCGGATAGCCGCCCTTTTCCAGCTGCGAGATGCTCATCTGCAGTTTCTTGATATCGACCCGGCCCTCGTGGTTGTCGAGCGTGACGATCTTGAGGGGCTTATGGCGGTTGATGACGGCAATCTCACCGTCGTTCACATAGACGAAATCCTGCGTGTATTCGATGACCGAAGCGGCGTCCGAGCTGAGGAAAAATTCCCCCTCGCCGATGCCAATGGCCATCGGGCTGCTCTGGCGCGCGGCGATGATTTCGTCGCGGTTGCCCTTCTCGATCACGGCGATGGCATAGGCGCCCACGACCTGCCGCAGGGCCTGCTGCACGGCTTCGAGCAGCGTACAGCCGCCCGTCGTGCGGATGTACTCGATCAGGTTCACGAGCACCTCGGAATCGGTGCTGCTGCGGAACGTGTAGCCGTTCTCCTCGAGCGCGTCCTTGAGCACCCGGTAATTCTCGATGATGCCGTTGTGTATCAGTGCGATGTTCTCCGATTCGGAGTAGTGCGGATGGGCATTCACGTCGTTCGGCACGCCGTGCGTCGCCCAGCGCGTATGCGCGATGCCGATGCTACCGCCCAGTTCCTTGCCCTCGAGGAAATGCTCCAGGTCGGAGACCTTGCCCTTACACTTGTATACGTTGAGCGCACCGTCCTTGCCGACCATGGCGACCCCCGCGCTGTCGTATCCGCGGTATTCGAGCCGGTGCAAACCCTTCAACAGAACCGGGCAGGCCTCGCGTCCCCCGACATATCCTACAATCCCACACATTCGTTCTCAAAATTTTTATCCTGCCAAAAATAAGAAAAAATTTTAAAGCCAGATTCCCGCCGTAAATAAAAAAGGACATCCGGGCATAATTTTGCGCCATTTGTCGCAAACGGGCAAATGCCTCCGCCCGCAAAAAAACGGGATGCAGACCGCATGTCCGCACCCCGTAACAATTATCTGCCGTCTCAGCGTCCCGCCGCCCGGCCTATCGGATATATTTGAGCATCTCCCCGACGAGCACCTCGTTGCCCGCGGCCTGCGAGACACCGCGGTTGCGCCTGAAATCGCAGACGACGCCCCCGGCTTCCCGCACGATCAGGTTCGCGGCACAGACATCCCACTCGTGCAAATCCAGCTCCCAATAGCCGTCCAGCAGCCCCGCCGCGATGCAGCTCAGGTCATAGGCCGCCGATCCCAGCCGCCGTATGTCGCGCACATAGGGTATGATCCGCGCGACGTTGTCGCTGTTGTTGTCCGGATTGACATCCTTGTCGTAAGGGAAGCCCGTGGCGAGCACCGACGTGGCGAGGGTCTGCTTGGCGGAGACTTGCAGCCGCTTCACCTCGCCTGAACGGCTCTTCATGTAAGCCCCGCCGCCTTTCGACGCCCAGAACAGCTCCCCGAGGTAGGGTGCATAGACCACCCCGGCGACAGTTTCCCCCTTGTGCTGGAGTGCGATCGACACCGAGAAGATCGGCAGCCCCTGGCTGTAATTGGTCGTGCCGTCGAGCGGGTCGATCACCCAGCGGTAATCGCTCCCCGCCGTGCCCATTACGCCGCCCTCTTCGCCCAGTATCCCGTGACCGGGATAGCGGCCGAGGATCGCCTGCACGATGTAGGCTTCGCTCTCCTTGTCGGCCCGCGTCACCACGTCGTACGCGTTCGATTTGGTCTCTATCCCCAGGTCGTTGCCCCGGAAGTAGGCGAGTTGGATCTCCCCGGCCCCCTTTGCGAGCGGGAAGATGAAATTCAGGAATTCGTCGTACATGGCGCTATTTCTCCGCTGCGAAATACCTGTAGAACAGCGGGATGGTCTCCACGCCCCGGTCGAACTGCTCCAGCCCGTAGCTCTCGTTGGGCGAGTGGATCGCGTCCTCCGCGAGCCCGAAGCCCATGAGCAGCGACTTGATGCCCAGGATCGACTCGAACCCGCTGATGATCGGGATCGAACCGCCCGAATAGAAGGGCAGGGGTTTCTTGCCGAAGGTCTCGGCGATGGCCTTCTGGGCAGCCTTGTAGGCCGGCATGTCGGTCGGTGCCACGTAGGGCATGCCGCCGTGCAGCGATTTCACTTTGACCTTCACGCTCTTGGGCGCTATCGACCTGAAATATTTTTCGAACAGCCTGCTGATCTTGCGGTAGTCCTGGTTCGGCACCAGGCGCATCGAAATCTTGGCCGAGGCCTTCGACGGGATCACCGTCTTGGTTCCCTCCTCGGTGTAGCCGCCCCAGATGCCGTTGACGTCGAGCGACGGGCGTACGCCGGTGCGTTCCAGCGTCGTATAGCCCGCTTCACCCTCCACGTCGCCGATCGACAACGATTTCTTATAGCCCGCGAGGCTGAACGGGGCCTTGTTGAACGCCTTGCGCTCGGCAGGCGTCAGTTCGCGCACGTCGTCGTAGAACCCGGGGATCGTCACGCGGCCGTCCTTGTCCACGAGCTGTGCCACGAGGCGCGTCAATACGTTGGCCGGGTTGGCCACGGCGCCGCCGAACAGCCCCGAGTGGAGGTCTTTGTCGGGGCCCGTCACCTCGACCTCCATATAGGCCAGCCCGCGCAGGCCGCAGGTGATCGACGGGGTCTGCATCGAGATCATCGAGGTGTCCGACACCAATATTATATCCGCCTTGAGCATTTTTTTGTTCTGTTCGCAGAACTTGTAGAGGCTCGGCGAGCCGATCTCCTCCTCGCCTTCGAGCATGAATTTCACGTTGCAGGGCAGGCTCTCCGTGGCGCACATCGCCTCGAATGCCTTGGCGTGCATCCACAGCTGCCCCTTATCGTCGTCGGCACCGCGCCCCCAGATACGGCCGTCCTTTATGACCGGCTCGAAAGGCTCCGTGCGCCACTCCCCGCGCGGGTCTACGGGCATCACGTCGTAGTGGCCGTAAACCAATACGGTCTTGGCCTTGGGATCGACAATCTTCTCGGCGTAAACGACCGGGTTGCCCTCCGTCGGGAAGACCTCGGTGCGGTCGGCGCCCGCCTTTGCGAGTGCCGCGGCCAGCCATTCGGCGCACCGCGTCATGTCGGGCTTATGCTCGCTCTGGGCGCTGATCGAAGGAATGCGGAGCAAGTCGAACAACTCATTGATAAAACGTTCTTTATTGGCTTCTATATAACTTTTTACTTTATCCATCCGGCAAGGGTTTTATTCGGTTTTCTTCAATACGTAATTTTCGGCCAGCGCCCCCGTGACGGGTTGTTTGTCGGCATTGAGCTTGCGCACCTGGTTCTCCTCCACCTTGTAGTACTCCGGCTGCCCGTCCATCGGGGTCAGCGTCAGCAGGTTCCCCTTCACCTTGTAGGCGCCCTTCTCGTCGAATTCCGAGTCGCGATCCAGGTATTTCATGTGCAGGCTTTACGTGCCGTCCTTCTTCAGCGTGAGGCGCATGTCGATCCCCGGGCAGTCCGCCGCCGGGAAAACCCCGGTGTATGTCCCCTGGTAGTCGAGCGAGCTCTCCGCATCATGCATGTCGACCTTCACGGCATCCGCTTTGACCTTTTCAGATACCGCCTTTTTCTGTTGGTTGCCCCCGCAGGCGACAAGCGTTATCGCAGCCGCGAGGATCATGACTTTATTCTTCATAGTCGTTTCGTTTAAACTGTTTATATTTTGCAGATTTCCTTGATTTCCCCGATGAACCGCTGCGCCAGCGCCTCGGCCGCGGCCATCGACTTCGCCTCGGTATAGACCCGGATAATGGGTTCGGTATTCGACTTGCGCAGGTGCACCCAGTCCTCCGGGAAGTCGATTTTCACCCCGTCCGTATCGTTCACGTTCTCATCGGCATAACGTTCCTTTATCTCACGCAGCACTTTATCCACGTCGATCGCCGGTGTCAGCTCGATTTTATTCTTCGACGCATAGTATGCCGGATAGGTCGCACGCAACTGCGTCATGGTCATCCCCGTCTGTGCGAGCCATGTCAAAAAGAGTGCCGTTCCCACCAGCGCATCGCGCCCGTAGTGCAGCCCCGGATAGATCACGCCCCCGTTGCCTTCTCCGCCGATCACGGCGCCTACCTCCTTCATCCTGGCCACGACGTTCACCTCGCCGACGGCCGAAGCATAATATTTGCCGCCGTGCCGCTCCGTCACGTCGCGCAGCGCCCGCGACGAGCTCAGGTTGGAAACGCTGTTCCCGCCCGGGTGCTTCGTGAGGATGTAGTCGGCCACAGCCACCAGCGTGTACTCCTCGACGAACATCGAGCCGTCCTCGCTGACCAGTGCCAGCCGGTCGACATCGGGATCCACGACGATCCCCAGGTCGGCCTTCTCGCGGCGGATCACCCCGGCTATTTCGGTCAGGTTCTCCGGCAACGGCTCGGGGTTGTGGGCGAATTCGCCCGTGGGGTCGCAGTTCAGCTCCACGACCTCGCACCCCAGTCGTCGCAGCAATTCGGGCATCACGATGCCGCCCACCGAATTCACGGCGTCCACAACGACCTTGTAGCGGCGCGCACGGATGGCCTGGGCATCGACCAGCGGGAGCGCCAGCACCTGCGCGATGTGCCGTTCGTTGAACGGTTCGCGCGAAAGGACGCGCCCGATGCCGTCGACGGTGGGGTATTCGTAATCCTCCTCTTCCGCCATCGCAAGCACCTGTTTCCCCTCGGCATCGCTGAGGAATTCCCCGTCGGCGTTGAGCAGCTTCAGGGCGTTCCACTGGCGGGGGTTGTGCGAGGCGGTGATGATGATGCCGCCGTCGGCCTTGTGCGTGATGACGGCCATCTCGACCCCCGGCGTGGTGCACAGGCCGACGTTTATCACATCCGCACCGCACGCCAGCAGGGTGCCTTCGACCAGGTCGGCGACCATCTCGCCCGAAATCCGGGCGTCGCGGCCGACGACTATGGTAAGTTTTTTGCCCGCCTTACGGCGGGCGGCCAGACGGGCGTAGGCCGTGGTGAACTTCACCACGTCGGGCGGCGTCAGGTTCCCGGCCTGGGCCCCTCCCACGGTGCCCCGGATGCCGGAAATGGATTTAATCAATGTCATATTTCAAGGCTTTGATGCGGAGTTTCCGCTATACATATATTTATGAAAAATTCCCTTCGAAGTTTTGATATTCGAGGTAAATATATTACTTTTATGCCAATTATGAAAATTTAAAAACGACTATTATGAGAACGATTCCAGCTTCCGAATTGATTATCAACGACGACGGTTCCATTTTCCATCTGCACCTGCTTCCGGAGCAGTTGGCCGATACGGTGATCCTCGTCGGGGATCCGGGCCGCGTGGCCCTCGTGGCGGAACATTTCGATACGAAAGAGTGCGAAGTCGCAAACCGTGAATTCAAAACGGTGACCGGCACCTACAAAGGCAAACGCATGACGGTGCTCTCGACGGGCATCGGCATCGGCAACATCGACATCTCGGTCACGGAGCTCGATGCGCTGGCCAACGTCGATTTCGCCACCCGGCAGGAGAAGGCCCACAAAAGGCAGCTCACGCTGGTCAGGCTCGGCACGTCGGGGGCCATCCAGCCCGATATCAAGGTGGGGGAGTTCGTCTTCTCGCGCACGTCGGTAGGCTTCGACGGCCTGCTCAACTACTACAAGGGGCGCAACGAGGTCTGCGACCTGGAGATCGAAAAGGCTTTCATGGAGCATGTCGGCTGGAACGAGCTGCTGCCCAAACCCTATTTCATCGACGCCGACAAGACGCTCTTCGAGCATTTCAGCGACGTGACGCGCGAGGGCATCACCATCGCCGCCCCGGGCTTCTATGCGCCGCAGGGCCGCTGGGTTCGCCTCGAACCGCAGGACGCCGAACTCAACGCGAAGATCGAATCGTTCGGCTACCACGGCCGCCGCATCACCAATTTCGAGATGGAGGGCTCGGCGCTGGCCGGCCTGGCAGCCCTGATGGGACACCGCGCCGCGACCATCTGCACGATCATCGCACAGCGTATCGCCCAGAATGTCGACACCGATTACAAGCCCTTCGTGCGCAAAATGATCTCGACGGCGCTCGACAAATTGGCAGTATTGAAATAAGCAATCCATATAACAGAAAATAAAAGAAAGGAAACAACGTATGAAATTTTCAGTATCAAGCTCGGCCCTGCTTTCGCTCCTGGCTACAACCGGCAAGGTTATCAGCAATAAAAACACGCTGCCCATCCTGGATTACTTCCTCATGGAGCTCAATGGCAACGAGCTGAAGGTCACCACTTCCGACCTCGAAACGACGCTCATAGGCTCTATCACGGTCGACAGTGTGGAAAGCGAGGGCACCATCGCGGCTCCCGCCAAACTGATGCTCGACTCGCTGAAGGAGTTTTCCGAGCTGCCGCTGACCATCGACGTCAACGACAAGAACTGGGAGATAACGATCAACTGGAAGAGCGGTTCGCTCTCGATCCCCGGCGCCAGCGCCGTGAGCTATCCCGCCGTGCCGCAGCTGAGCGCCGAGAAGAAGGAGCTCCGGCTGGATGTGGACATGCTCGTGAACGGCATCAACAAGACCATCTTCGCCACGGCCGACGACGAGTTGCGCCCCGTGATGAACGGCATCTACATCAACCTCGCACCCGGGGCACTGACGTTCGTGGGAACCGACGCGCACAAACTCGTGAAATACGAGTCCGAGGCCGAAAACGAGGTCGGCGCATCGTTCATCCTGCCCAAGAAACCGGCCAACCTGCTCAAATCGGTGCTCCTGAAGGAGGACGACGCCATCGAGGTCAGCTTCGACTCGAAGAACGCCATGTTCAAGCTCAAGAGCCACACGCTCGTATGCCGCCTGATCGAGGGCAACTACCCGAACTACAACGCCGTGATCCCGGCCAACAACCCCAACAAGGTGCTCGTCGACCGCATCGAGCTGGTGAACGGCATCAAGCGCGTGGCCGTCTGCTCGAACCCGACCACCAACCTGATCCGCATGGACATCGGCGACAACCGGATCAACCTCACGGCGCAGGACATCGACTTCTCGGTTTCGGCCAACGAGACCATCACGTGCAGCTACGACGGCGAGCCGATCTCGATCGGTTTCAAATCGACGTTCCTGGTCGAGATACTCTCGAACATGGACACCCCGACCGTGGTGGTCGAACTGGCCGACTCGACCCGCGCGGGCGTATTCAAACCCGTCTACGACGACAAGCAGACCAGCGCGACGCTCATGCTGCTCATGCCGATGATGATCAACGCATAACGCCCGGCAGATGAAGTTAAACCTCAAGCGCCCGATCGTCTTCTTCGACCTCGAAACCACCGGCGTGGACACGGCCAAAGACCGCATCGTCGAGATCTCGATGGTCAAAGTGATGCCCGACGGCGAGCAGATCGTCAAGACCCGCAAGCTCAACCCCGGGATACATATCCCGGCGGAAGCCACGGCCATCCACGGCATCACGGACGAAGACGTCAGGGATTGCCCGACCTTCGCGCAGGTCGCCAAATCGCTCGAACAGTTCATCCGCGGCTGCGACTTCGGCGGCTTCAACCTGCCGGTGCTGGTCGAGGAGTTCCTGCGGGCGGGCGTCGACGTGGATTTCAAACGCCGCCGTTTCGTCGACGTGCAGAACATCTTCCACAAGAAGGAACAGCGCACGCTGGTGGCGGCCTATAAATTCTATTGCGACAAGGATCTGGAGGACGCCCATTCGGCAGAGGCCGATACGCTGGCGACCTACGAAGTGCTCATGGCGCAGCTGGAACGCTACCCCGACCTGGAGAACGACATCGACAAACTGGCCGAGTTCTCGACCCGCGGCGAGGCGGCTGACTACGCCGGGCGCATCCTTTTCAACGAAAAGGGCGAGGAGGTCTTCGGGTTCGGCAAGTACAAGGGGCGCCCCGTCGCCGAGGTCTTCCGCGCGGAGCCGAGCTACTACGCATGGATGATGAACGGGGACTTCCCGCTCTACACCAAGAAGGTCATCACGGAGATCCGTATGCGCGAAAAAACGAAATGACGATGAAGCGATTCTGTGCGACAGCCCTGCTGCTCCTGTGGAGCCTGTGCGCCCTTGCGGTGCAGAAATCCGGGACGATCGTGTATATCAACGGCTCGAAATTCTACGTCCACACGGTGCAGCCCGGCGAAACGCTCGAATAATTTATTACGGCTCTCTTCTGTCGCTTTCAACTTAGCGCTGATGAAGTCATATTCTTGCGGATGCTCATATTTAAAACTCAAATCCTCCAGTTCCGTCTTGATCGAGAAGAGACCCAGACGATGCGCCAGAGGAGCATACAAATAAAGAGTCTCACCCGCGATCTTAAATTGCTTGGCGGGAAGCATGGAACCCAAAGTCCTCATATTATGAAGACGGTCTGCGAGCTTGATGATAAACACACGGATATCCTTTGCCATTGCCAGGAACATCTTTCTTAAATTTTCTGCCTGTACCTCCAGTTTATCCGAAGAATAAGAAAGTCTTCCCAG
>ENA-UEOO01000579-UEOO01000579.1-human-gut-metagenome-genome-assembly--contig:-NODE-579-length-12226-cov-91.008149_pt1 | contig 12226 bp, 7 predicted proteins | sample MGYA00242888_ERZ507892 | MGnify/ENA primary metagenome ERZ507892 (study PRJEB26167, sample SAMN06115415) | human gut metagenome | host: Homo sapiens | place: China:Sichuan | collected 2015-02-04...
GGGCGTATCAGCCTGCGTTAAGCACTATTGTCTGAACAATGACGAGGAATACCGCCATCAGGTCAACGTAATCGTCAGCGACCGTGCTCTCCACGAAATCTATCTACCAGCTTTCAAGGCGGCTGTTGAGAAGGGTAAGACATGGGGTATCATGGGAGCCTACAACCTATATAAGAATGAGCACAACTGCCACAACCAGTGGACCCTGAACAAGATTCTGAAGGGCGACTGGAAATATGATGGTGTCGTGGTAAGCGACTGGGGCGGTGCTCACGACCTGGAGCAGTCTGTAAAGAACGGGCTGGATATGGAGTTCGGCACCTGGACAGACGGTCTTACGATGGGCGCTACCAATGCCTACGACAACTATTATCTCTCCATGCCTTACATGAAGGCCATACAGGAAGGCAAGTTCACCCAGAAGGAGCTGGACGATAAGGTGCGCCGCGTATTGCGCCTCTTCTATCGCACCACGATGAATCCGAACCGCCCTCATGGTTTCCTCTGTTCCGAGAGCCATTATGCAGCTGCCAGACAGATTGCTGAGGAAGGCATCGTATTGCTCCAGAACAGGAACAATGTGCTCCCTATCAACACCCAGAAGGCTAAGCGCGTGCTGGTAGTGGGCGAGAATGCCATCAAGATGATGACCGTAGGCGGAGGCTCTTCTTCGCTCAAGGTACAGCGCGAGATTTCGCCTCTCGATGGTCTGAAGACGCGCTTGGGCAAGGACGGCATCGAGGTAGATTATGCCCGCGGATATGTGGGCGATGTAACGGGCAACTACAATGGCGTTACAACCGGCCAGAACCTGGAAGACAAGCGCAGCGAGGCTGAACTGATAGCCGAAGCCGTAGAGAAAGCCAAGACTGCCGACTATGTCATCATGTTTGGCGGTCTGAACAAGAGCGACTTCCAGGACTGCGAGGGTCATGACCGCAAGCATTATGAGCTGCCATACCATCAGGATAAGCTGATCGAGGCTTTGGCTAAGGCAAACAGAAACTTCGTTTATGTCAACATCTCGGGCAATGCGGTAGCTATGCCTTGGAAGGCTAAGGTTGCCGGCATCGTACAGGGCTGGTTCATCGGTTCGGAGAGCGGCGAAGCCCTTGCAAGCATCCTTACAGGCGATGCAAACCCTAGCGGCAAGTTGCCGTTTACATGGGTCAACTCGCTGAAGGAAACTGGTGCTCATGCACTCAATACCTATCCGGGAACCTGGCGTCAGGAAGGTGGAGCCAGCACGAAGGGCAATATCATTGATGAGGAATATAAGGAAGGCATCTATGTAGGTTACCGCTGGACCGATAAGGAGCGCATCAAGCCTACCTTTGCATTCGGTCACGGCTTGAGCTACACCCAGTTTGCCATCTCTAATCTCCGCAGCGACAAGGCGCAGATGAAGCAGGACGGCACAATCACCTTTACCGTAAACGTAAAGAATACCGGAAAGCGTGCCGGAGCCGAGACGGTTCAGCTCTACATCCACGATGTCAAGGCATCAGTAGACCGCCCTCAGAAGGAGCTGAAGGGATTCCAGAAGGTTTATCTCCAGCCAGGTGAGAGCAAGGATATCAGCATCACCATCAGCAAAGAGGCCCTCAGTTTCTACGATGAGGCATCTTCATCCTGGAAGGCTGAAGCCGGAAAGTTTGAGGCTCTTGTCGGTAATGCAGCCGATAACCTGAAGCTCAAAAAAGCCTTCGAGCTCTTTTAAAAGAATGATTCGATTCTGAGAAATTGAACGGAGGGAAGAAATAAATATAACGCATAAAAGTTTGTTACGGTGAAACGCCGTAACAAACTTTTATTGTATTCCCCTGCTTTTCATCCATTGACAAGCTTGCGTAGGAACGGGGATTTTCCAAAATATCAATATTTTGATTATCAGATGACTACCCATATGTCGTGAAACACGACACATGGGTATCTGAAGTTTTTACTCATTTCTTAAACAACTAACATACTGATTATCGGATAGTTAACCCACATGACGCTGTAAAACACAGCGTATGGGTACCCCGAAGCATTTACTCCTGAATTTTCGCAAGTTTGCGCCATCACGCCCAGAAAGGCTTATTTCATGCCAATCAGCTTCACACGCTGCTCGAACTCTTCCCTGTCACAGATGGCACTATTCTTGATTTTGGCGCGATAATTATAGATAGTGTTCACAGAATAGTGAAGGAACTCGGCAATCTTAGAACTGTCCTCAATGCCCAGACGGATAAGGGCAAAGATACGGAGGGTGGTAGAAAGACGGCTGTCATCTTCGAGCACGATACGCTCTTCAGGCTTCAAGAGGGCATTGAACTCCTCAACAAAGTCAGGGAAGAGCTTCAGGAAGGCGGAATCGAAATACTCATACAGCTCGCCCATGTAGGCCTCGCCAGCCTGCATCTGCTCCAGCAACTTGTTGAGTTCTCTTGCCTTCACCAGTTTCACTACTCGCTTGCGCATGGTCTCTATCTTGTCGACATAGATGGCACAAAGGCGCAGGAATCGACCAATATATACCTCCTTCATCTTGTTACTCTCGTTGAGAGAATGGTTCATCTCGTTAAGACGCTCATTTGCCAACTGCAAGGCATGGTTGGTTTCCTTCAGCTTATGATGAGCCGCAGCAATGCGCTTGCGCTGCTTGTTGACATAGTAGAGCAAGAGCATAACCACAAAGAGAAGCAAGGCTGAACACGCTACCATGAGCCGCAGATGCTGGTTGCTCGAAGAAAGTTCTTTCTGATAGCCCTCCTCAATCTGCGTGAGCACAGGCATGATCTGGCGGCTGCGGCTAGGCGTATTGAAAATGGTAGCCGACTGCCAGGCAAACTTGATATACTCATGAGAGCGCTTCTGCTCGCCCGGGTCAGCGTTGAGAAGATTGGCAACTTCCCAGAGAGACCCCTGGTCCATCACAGCCAACTGGACATCGCAGATAGCAGAACGCAAGAGGCTGTCGGATTCCCGGTAATAAAGCAGGTGTATGAAGAGCAGGGTGCTATCTATGAGCGCATTATGGTGCCTATAGCCGACGGCAAGAGGGTTTACAACATACCTTGTAACCTGAAGGAGGCATACGAGACTGAAGGCAAGAGCGTGGTGAAGGAATTCGAAAAGACCATCATGCTCCATATCATCGACGAATGCTGGAAAGAGAACCTCCGTGCGCTCGACGAGCTGAAACACAGCGTTCAGAATGCTTCTTACGAGCAGAAAGACCCGCTCGTGATCTTCAAGCTGGAAAGCGTAAAGCTCTTCGACGATATGGTAGACCAGATGAACAACAAGATTGTCAGCATATTGATGAGAGCCCAGATTCCGGTAATGGAACAGCAGGAAGTGCAGGAAGCGGCTCCTGACAAGCCAAGCCAGCGCTATACAGAAGAGAAAGTCGACCTGAACGACTCTGCACAGCAGGCTGCCGCCCAACATGACACAAGGGAAACGGCTGCCCAACAGCATCACGAACCGATTGTGAAAGACAAGCTTCCCGGTCGCAATGACCCATGTCCTTGTGGCAGCGGATTGAAATATAAGAACTGTCACGGTAAGAATGCTTGATTAGGCATTTGATTGAGATATTTGAGACACGGTTTTCACCGTTTGCAGATTTTTATTTCTTAATTTAGAATAATCTGTGAAAACGATGGAATCCGTGTCTTTTTTATTTATTATTTTTGTTTGCGAACAAAAAAGTAGTGAATTATGAAGAAATACATCGTGGCCGGAATCCTTTTTGCAGCTACCATGCTGGTTTCATGCGGAGGACTTCAGTCTTTTACATTTGATCAGTTATATCCTGCAGAAGTCACTTTTCCAGAACAAGTCCGCACGGTGGCAGTAGTAAATCATGCGCCTGCCATTCCTTCCCCTAAAAAGAATTTGCTGACATTGGGAAAATTAGATGGAGATGGAAAAGTGTTGTCAGAAACTCTGGCCGGAGGCCTGGCGGATAGTCGTTATTTTCAGCAGGTAGTTATTTCTGATTCAGCGATTACACAGGAGCTGACAGAAGGAGAAATTCTTCCTCAACCGGTAGTAGACAGCCTGGCTCAGGTACTTGGAGTAGACATGATTCTTTCCGTAGACAGAATCCAATTGCTGACTGGTAAGAAAGAGATTTATTATCCGGGCTTGATGGTTCCTTTTGCTGCTTTTGATTTGAAAATGCGTCCTGTGCTGCGTGCATATATTCCTTCTCGGGTAATGCCAGTCGTGACTATCAGCAAGGTAGATAGCTTGTTGTGGGATTTGAATCCCACATTGTCTGATCATGACGTGGTGAACGAAGCCTCTCAGCACACAGGTTTTACACTCGTAAATCAACTGGTGCCTCATTGGAAGAGTGTGGATCGCATTTATTTTGATGGAGGAAATCCGGATATGCGTGATGCGGCTGTTTCGTTGCGTGAAGGAGACTGGCAGGAAGCCGGTCGCTTGTGGAAGAACTTATACGACTCATTGAAGAAGGGAAAGTTAAAATCGCGTGCCGCCTTCAATATGGCTTTGGCTTGTGAGGTACAGGGAATGATGAGCGAAGCTGTTGACTGGATTGAGAAGTCAAAAAGCTGTGCTGCTAAAGGTTCGGAAGAAGAACGTGCTGCTCTCTTTTATTCTACAATTTTACAGGAGCGGGCTAAGGATTTTCAGTTGCTGAACCTCCAAATGGCGCGTTTTGGCAACAAATTCAATTAATAATATCTTGTTCGATTCATTTTTTTTGTACATTTGAGTACATAAAAAGAATATAGCCTATGAAAATGAGTGAACAATCACGTGCTTCAATAGTCTCGGCTCTGAAAACAGCCCTTTGCCGGTATACATCAGAAGGAGATGAAACGGTCGTTACAGATATTCATTTGCAACCCAACTCAGAAAGTGGTGAGCTGATTATTTTCGACGATGACGATCAGGAATTGTCGCGTACGATTATCAATGAGTGGGTAGAATATGAGAGTGATGACTTCTATACTGTAGTAGAACCGATTCTTCGTGCTGAGGTTGAGGCGCTGAAAGAGAGCGGAAAACTGGAGAAGCTTTGTCTGATGAAGCCTTACTCTTTTGTACTGGTAGACGAAGACAAAGAAACGGTAGCCGAATTGCTTCTTGTGGACGAAGATGATACCTTGCTACTGAATGATGAGCTGCTAAAAGGGCTGGATGAAGAACTGGATGCCTTTTTGAAGGATTTGCTGGAACGTTAAATTCCGATAGAATGGGAGAGCGAATCACATTCCGCCGCAATGAGGGGTTGCGAAGCATACATCCTCATTGGAGAGGGAATCCGACGGTGAATGGTAAGTTTTTTAACCGTCAGCATCGTTGGAAGCCAGGTGTAGGGAGTGTCCTGAAATGGCGTTTCTCTCCTAATCCTCAGCGGAAAGAAAAGCGTACAATCAAGTGGAATCCCAAAGTACATTATCTCACTTCCTTGGAGAAAGTGGTGGGTAATTCATTGATTTGGCTGGGGCATAACTCTTTTTTTCTTCAACTGGGTGGAAAGCGTTTGATGATTGATCCTGTATATGGAAGCATTCCGTTTGTCAAACGCCGAAGTCAATTTCCTGCCGATCCGTCTATCTTTCGTCAGATAGATTATCTGCTTATTAGTCATGATCATTTTGACCATCTGGATAAACCGAGTGTGGCACGTCTGGTAGCAGACAATCCTCAACTTAAACTTTTTTGTGGTTTGAACACGGGGGCTTTGATTAAAAGCTGGTTTCCTAATCTGAAAGTGATAGAGGCCGCATGGTATGAACAGTATGTCGACGGTGATTTCCGCTTGACTTTTTTACCTGCACAGCACTGGAGCAAGCGTGGTGTGAGCGATGGAGGAGAGCGCTTGTGGGGTTCCTTTATGATTCAGGGAGATGGGATTACCATTTACAATAGTGGAGATACCGGATATGCCCGGCATTTTGAAGAAATAGCCGGATTTTTCTTTCACATAGATTATTGCATGGTAGGAATCGGAGCTTACAAACCTCGCTGGTTTATGAAGCCGAATCATATATCTCCATATGATGCATTAACTGCTTCGGCCGATTTGCATGCAAAGGTTACAATTCCGATGCATTATGGCACTTTTGACCTTTCAGATGAACCCTTGTTCGATCCTCCTCATGTGTTTGCGGCAGAAGCCAAGAAGCGCGGTATGCCGGTCATTATTCCTGAGTTAGGAGAAATTATCAAGTTGCAGCCGATTCGATAGAGATTATATCGTCAAAAAAATAAAAAAGTCCGGAAATCTCATCTTCTGCATGTTGTCAGAAAATAGATTTCCGGACTTTCTATTGTCAATTGTTTTGTTTTCGAATCATAATAAATCCGCCGGTCATCGGCAGCGGGTTACTTCGTGTGAGCGTTTTCACTCAACATGACGTACCCCCAGATCATAGGATCTGCATTTGCAATCTTCTTGAAAATCTTTGTTACCTTTTTCATAACTGTTATCCTTTCATTTGCTTTTTGTTAGTACCTATTGTATCTTAATCTCTAGTTTAGTTATTGTTTTTCGAGGTGCTCTTCGCAGAGGACCTTTCAAATCTTTGTTACCTATTGTTGTTATCCTTAATCTTTTTATCCTTTCCTCCAGAACCCTTTCAGGTTCCTTCGTTCGTTTTATTACACTGCAAAGGTAATGCCTTTTTTTTGAAAAACATGTTTTAAAGCATATAATTTTATTTTTTCCTCTTTTTATTGACATAAATCAATGTATGAGGATAAGCTGACAATAGGCCTTGTCCCCTTGTCAGTAGTATCTGACAATTTGTCTTCTTTGGTATAAAATAAGGGCTGCCACAGTGTCATGTGACAGCCCTTGTGAATAAATATTTCTCGGCTAAAAACTTAACGCTTCAATGCCGCAATGCTTTCTTTCAATGCCGCAATTTTTGTTTCGGCATCAGCCTGTTTCTTGCGTTCCATTTCAATGACATTGGCCGGAGCCTTGCTGACAAACTTTTCGTTGCTCAGCTTTTTCATTACGCTTTGCAAGAATCCTTCCTGATATTTCAGGTCAGCTTCCAGTTTCTTCAGCTCTTCTTCTACGTTAATCAGGTTACCCAATGGTACGGCATATTCTGTAGTACCCACCATGAAGGCAGCAGCTCCTTCCGACTTGGTTTCTACCTGCTTGATTTCTGACAAGTTGCAGAGTTTGGCAATTACAGAACCAAAGCCGGCTACCGGATTTTCTCCAGTTACTTCAAGTGCCAAAGCTTCTTTCTGTGCAATGTTCTTCTGCAGGCGGATGGTACGGATGCCACTGATTACTTCTTTCACAGCTTCAAACTGTGCAATCAGTGTTTCGTTGTAAGGCATGTCTTTTACGAGTGTCTGTGTCATGATGCTTTCGCCCGGCTGACGGTCGTAAATGTGCTGCCACAACTCTTCTGTGATGAACGGCATGAACGGATGGAGCAGTTTCAGCAAGGTTTCAAAGAATGCTAATGTCTTTTCGTAGGTTACCTTGTCGATAGGCTGTCCGTATGCAGGTTTCACCATTTCCAGGTACCAGCTTGAGAATTCATCCCAGAACAACTTATACACAGCCATCAATGCTTCGCTCAGACGGTATTTACCGAAGAGGTCGTTTACTTCTTCTGCGGTCTTAGCCAGCATAGAGTCAAACCATTCAGTGGCCAGTTTGGCGTATTCCGGCTGTTTGATGTCGGCTACCTGCCAGCCTTTTACCAGACGGAAGGCATTCCATATCTTGTTGTTGAAGTTACGTCCTTGTTCGCAAAGTGCTTCATCGAAGAGAATATCGTTTCCGGCAGGAGCAGCCAGCATCATACCCATACGCACTCCGTCGGCACCGAACTGTTCAATCAGTTCCAGCGGGTCGGGTGAGTTACCGAGTGATTTTGACATCTTACGGCCAATCTTGTCGCGTACGATACCGGTGAAGTATACGTTGCGGAACGGCATGTCGCCCATGTATTCGTAGCCAGCCATAATCATACGTGCTACCCAGAAGAAAATGATGTCCGGTCCGGTTACCAGGTCGGCAGTCGGGTAGTAGTACTTGATTTCTTCGTTGCTCGGGTTATTGATACCGTCGAACAATGAAATCGGCCACAACCATGAAGAGAACCAGGTGTCGAGACAGTCATCCTCCTGACGCAAATCTTCCATCTTCAGGTTTGCATCTCCGGTTTTTTCCTTAGCCAGTTCCAATGCCTGTTCCGGAGTTTCAGCTACTACGAAACCACCTTTCGGCAAGTAGTAAGCCGGAATACGGTGTCCCCACCACAGCTGACGGCTGATACACCAGTCTTTAATGTTTTCCAGCCAGTTGCGGTATGTATTCTTATATTTGGCAGGGTAGAACTTCAACTCGTCGTTCATTACCGGCGGCAATGCCATATCAGCGAAATGCTGCATCTTGAGGAACCACTGCATAGACAGTTTCGGTTCGATGGCTACGTTGGTACGTTCAGAGAAACCTACCTTATTTGTATAAGCTTCTACCTTTTCCAGCAATCCTGCTGCATCCAGGTCTTTTTCAATCTGCGCACGTACGTCGAAACGATCCATACCTACATACAGTCCTGCAGCTTCACTCAGTGTACCGTTGTCATTGAAAATATCAATAGAAGGAAGGTTGTATTTTTCTCCCAGCATGTAGTCGTTCACGTCGTGTGCCGGAGTAACTTTCAAACAACCAGTACCGAATTCAATGTCTACATAGCTGTCTTCAATAACCGGAATCACACGTCCTACCAGCGGAACGATAACTTTCTTACCTTTCAGCCACTGGTTCTTCGGGTCTGCCGGGTTGATGCACATAGCTGTATCACCCATGATGGTTTCCGGACGAGTTGTAGCTACTACGGCATAACGGCGACCCTGTGCGTCGCGGTGTACGATTTCACCTTCAGCTCCGGTTTCACCGCTCATGTCGTCATCAGCTACGTAATAACGCAGGTAATACAGTTTGCTATGCTCTTCTTTGTAGATTACTTCTTCGTCAGACAGGGCAGTCAGTGCTTTCGGGTCCCAGTTTACCATACGTACGCCACGGTAAATCAGCCCCTTGTTATAAAGGTCCACGAATACCTTGATTACGCTCTTGCTACGGGTTTCGTCCATGGTGAAAGCCGTACGGTCCCAGTCGCATGATGCGCCCAGTTTGCGGAGCTGCTTCAGAATGATGCCTCCGTGTTCTTCTGTCCACGCCCATGCATGTTTCAAGAACTCTTCACGCGTAAGGTCTGTTTTCTTGATGCCTTGTTGAGCCAGACGGTTTACCACCTTTGCTTCAGTAGCGATGGATGCATGGTCTGTACCCGGTACCCAGCACGCATTCTTTCCCATCATGCGGGCACGTCTTACAAGAATATCCTGGATGGTATTGTTCAGCATGTGTCCCATGTGGAGCACTCCCGTCACGTTAGGGGGAGGAATGACGACGGTGTAAGGTTCACGTCCGTCGGGTTTAGAACTGAAAAGTTTGTGGTCCAGCCAATACTGGTACCATTTTCCCTCCACGTCAGCGGGATTGTACTTACTTGCTAATTCCATGGTTATAATATCTTTATTATTATGTTTATCGTATAATCGGCTGCAAAAATAATAAAACTACTTGGATTTTAGGGGGCTTTGCCCGAAAACTTCATTTGTTCTGGCCCGATAGTGTAAGTACAGGTATTTTTTCTTTACCTTTGCGCCAATAAATTATCAAATAATGCGCGTATGAAAAAGATAGCTTTACCTACAAGAAACGGTCTGATAGACGATCATTTCGGTCATTGTGAGTTTTACACCATTTTCACTGTCGATGAAGAAAACCGCATTGTACGCACACAAGTGCTTCCTTCTCCACAATGCTGTGGATGTAAGTCGGACATTGCTTCCAAATTGCAGGCAGACGGGGTGACTGTAATGCTGGCCGGAAATATGGGCGCAGGTGCGCTGGCAAAACTTTCAGCTTGTGGCATAGAAGTAATCAGAGGATGCCATGGCTCTGTGATGGAGGTGGCTGAGGCCTATCTGGCTGGAAAGATACAGGATTCTGGCGTAGGCTGCGATCATCATCATGAGGGCGGAGAACATCAATGCCCTAACCATTAAAGAGTATCTCCTTTATATATAAAGGGAAATGGAGCACAGTGTTTTATGTTTTCCTTACGCAAACCGTACGTTTCTCGTGGCGGAGCTATACGTTTCCCGTCCGGAAAACATAAGGTTTTGCGCAGGGAAACATAGAAAGTGTATAGTGACTTTAAAAACATTTTATGGGCGTATAAAAGATGAAAATACTGTGTTGAAGAAAGCGGGTAACGTGCATTCTTTCTTGTAAAATCTTTATATTTGCAAGAGATTATCAACTGCTTCTTTATGAATAAAATAATGAAAATATGTCTTGCAATCTGTCTGTGGGGAATGATTTTGCAAGGCAGTGCACAAACGCAGATTGCATTTATTTCAGATGCACATATTCAGGATGTGGACGGCCATGCCGAACGGGTGCGTTCTATGGAGGCACAGGTACAGTCCACCCGCTTGTTCAATGAAAATTATTATGTATTTTTAGCTGCTCTTGACGATGTAGCTCGCAGAGATATACGCTGGGTAGTGTTGCCGGGCGATTTGACGGATGACGGGCAATTTTTCAATCAGCAAAAAATAAAGGAACTGCTGAATTCGTATGCTGCAGCGAAGGGAATGCGTTTTTTTGTGACTACGGGTAATCACGATCCGGCTCTTCCGTTAGGGCTCGTGAAAAAGAATACACATTTTTTAGCCGCTGACGGAAGCCGTGTGACGCGTGAGGATTCGTGTGCCGGATATGTGTCACAGATGGAATGTTATGCCGATTTTGGCTTTTTCCCTCGGAAGGACGACTGTTATTGGGAAAGTCCTTTTACTTCTTATACGTATGACAAGTATGCTTACGAGGATGCTTGCCGTGAAAGTGTATTGGGCAAGCGGACCTACACATTGTGCGATTCGCTGACGGCTACGGATGCCAGCTACTTGGTAGAACCGGTAGACGGACTCTGGCTGCTGGCTATTGACGGGGGAGTTTATCTTCCAAAAGAAATGAAGGATGGAAAGTGGACCTATCAAGGTTCCAGTGCCGGATATAATCTTGTACTGAAACACAAACCGTTCCTGTTGCCTTGGGTGCGGAAGGTAGTAGAAGAAGCACGGAAACGCCATAAGACGTTGGTAGCATTTTCACATTATCCGTTGGTCGATTTCAATGACGGAGTGTCGGAATCTGTACGTCGGATGTGGGGAGACCGCTGCTTCGATTTGCACCGTGTGCCGGAGGCCGAAGTGAGTGAGGCTTTTCTGCAAGTTGGACTTCGTTTGCATTTTGCCGGACACATGCACGTGAATGATACTGGTATCTGGGAAGGAAAAGACGGGAAACACCTATATAATATACAGGTTCCTTCAATTGCAACCTATGTGCCGGCCTATAAGATTCTGACCATTGAAAGCGATGAGGTATTTCGGGTAGAAACGGTGATGCTGGACACGGTGCCAGGATTCGATAGCTTGTTTCCTTTGTATCGGGCGGAATACCAGTCGGACAGTTTGAGAGGACATTCACCTGTATGGAATAAGGAAATTCTTTCTGCCCGTACGTATGGAGAATTCTGTGATTATCAGTTTCGTGATTTGGTTCGCTTGCGATTCATACCGCGCGACCTTCCAGAATCTTGGCAGGCCTGCCTGGATTTTACTGGTGCCCGGATGCTAAAAGCCGTGTCGGGAGAAGATAAGTCGGATGATGCTGACTGGACTGACTGGTGTATGAAAGATTTGGTTCTGGATTTATATCGTCTGCGTTATGCAGAACGCCTGGCGTTGAAAGATATTCCGGAAACTCGTTTGGCGGCTTATCGTTATCTGTTTGACCGTGCGCGTATTTCTCCACTTCGTTCGGCAGAAGTGGAGATTGTGAACGGGCTGGGTACGCTTTTCCTTGCTTTTCTGAATGGAGAACCTTGTCAGAATTTTGTGATTGACCTGGAAAAAGATGCAATCACAGGCGATTAACTCCGTGAAGTGTACTATTTCCCTCTTAGTTTGCATTATTTTCCTCTTTAGGCTGGGTGTTTCTCCTTACTTTTGCCTAAAATGAGAATTAAATGTTTGCTTAAACTTTTGTTGAAACTATATTACGAAGTGATTTAAACTTATGTATATCAATTAAAATGTTGTCAAACAGCGTACAAATAGAATTATTCATTATATTATG
>ENA-UEOO01000582-UEOO01000582.1-human-gut-metagenome-genome-assembly--contig:-NODE-582-length-12187-cov-161.638233_pt1 | contig 12187 bp, 8 predicted proteins | sample MGYA00242888_ERZ507892 | MGnify/ENA primary metagenome ERZ507892 (study PRJEB26167, sample SAMN06115415) | human gut metagenome | host: Homo sapiens | place: China:Sichuan | collected 2015-02-04...
ATGTTCTCCCGACTCATCTGGCATCCGGCAGAAGAAAACGACAAGAACGCCATCCTCACCATCACGAACAAGACTACAGGCGAAGAGGTGGCACGCATCAATCTTGCTGACTGTCTGGCTCAAGGCCGTGGCGCCTTCGAAGCCCGCCAATATTCAGCACAGGAATTCCTGGACCGTGAGTACGACTACAAGCTCGACTTCTTCCTCCAGGGCAACCAGTGGAAGTATGTGCAGCTCAGCATTTCCATCCTGGATTGGAGCAAGCGCATCCAGCGTGTCGATTTCTAATCGTTTCAGGTGTCAGAGCCCCTTCCGGGCATTTAGCTCATAAGAGTATTTGACTTTAAAAATTAGAAACAATGAAAATACGAGATTTCATTTTAAGTTTAGTTAGTTGGTTTATATTGTTGGTTACAGTAAGTTGCTCTGACGAACTTGGAGGCGAGCGCGCTCCCATTTCGTCAGAAAGCAACTTGCATGTACTCGTGCCAACCGTGCTCAGCAGCCGCGGCACCCGTGCCGACGATGCTTCCGGCCTTCCTACCTATAATGCTACGGTAGATGAATGCCAGATCAACGACCTGACCCTCTATGCTTTCCCTGTCCCTACAGGAAATGGAAATGATGGCAAGCTCCTGGTAGAGACGCTCCCTGCCCCACTGGCTACAATGATGGTAGAGCCGCATGTAGCTAACTATCAGCTCACCATCGAGCCAGGCACTTACCATATCTATGTGGTTGCCAATATGAACAAGGTGTTGAGTGGTCAAAATATCCAAACAGAAAATGATCTCAAAAAAATAGTACTGGGATATGGCGTTGGAAAAGAACCGGGAATGCCGGTTTCTACAAACATCCCGATGATTTATGAGCCAAAGGATGTAAACGGTAATATCATCGATAAAAAAATAGAAAAAAGTGGTAAGAAATATACCGAGGTAGCAGCTAACCTGAAGTTTACATGCGTAAAGGTTAAGCTCAACCTCATTATGGACCCAACTGCGAGCGATAATCTTTATAACAAGAGCTATAGCATAACAGATATTGTTGCACAGAAGCTTACTCCTTCTACCCATTTATTATGGGATGGTAAGTTTACCCAGTCAAATGTTACTTCTGAATATGCTAAAGGCATAGATACACCTCTTTATAAGAGTACTCCTACAGGCGACGCAAGCAAAGGATGTTATTATCAGAAAGGTGAATATGAAATCAATGAAGATAACAAAAATGTAGCTAACGAAGATGTTGTGCAAATCGCTGATGCTTATAAGGATAAGGGTACACCGAAACCTACGAACGATAAGCAATGGCTCTTTCAAGGTACCTACTATCTGCCAGAGCGTTATATCTCTAAGGCAGAGGAACAGTCTGTATTGAAGATTTCCGGTAAAGTTAACAACAGCAACAAGAATCAATATACCATTAAGCTGGGACATAAGCAGAACGCATCAGATGCTCTGCCTACATTCCCTCGTGGTACCTATTATGAAATTACAGGTAAGCTGAAGAGCTATGGTGATATGGATCTTGACTGCGATGTGAAAGTGGATGACTGGAAGACAGTAGAAATCAATGCCGATTTCTACCATACTACTTTATGGGTTAACAAGACCGAGGCTAATGTCTCTTCTACCAAGAGTGATACCATCTCATATACATCAAGCCAAACTGATGTAACGTTTGGCTGCATTGACTCAAAGATTGTTGGTGGGAAAGATGAGAAGGTTATCATCTTAACAAAAAGAGATGGCAACAACATTATCTTTAGTATCAACCCAAACATACCAATAAATGAGTTTCCAAAGAACTCTGCAGGGAAGAGAGAAGGAACTGCTAGAGTTTACTTACAGGCAAACAACATCAAGAAGTATATTAAAGTACATTATGATGTTACTCCTTATTTTAAGGTGAGCCCAAAGAACGTAGTTATCTATTGGGGTAAGGATCCTGACGACAAGCAGGTTCTAGAGAAACACTTTGTGGTAGAAACCAACCTGGGTGGCTTGAAGGCATTTCAGAACATCAATGGTACGCTAACAGAAAAAACTTCTGGTTCTACAGCACAAGTTGGTGATGCACCTTCTCGTCTGAAGATAAGTTATGATAATACTCCTGATGCAGATGGAAAATATCTGATGGAGGTAACGGAAACCAAAAATCCTGTGACGACCACCGTTTATAACTTCACACTTTATCCGCTGAATCAGATTTCTGGCGACGAGGTTGCTTCGCAAGAAGTTACTGTTACTGTAAAACCGGAGTTCGGTCCTTATCGTATCTACATGCGAGCTATCAATAATATATGTAACTGGGATGGTAATGAAGACGGGACCGCTAATCTAGATGTCGTTTTTGATGAACAAAAAACAGAATATACTGGTCCTTACGGCAGTTATAATGATAACTATAATTTCAATTGGTATGATGGTTGGACAGCTAATGATGTAAGTAAAGACGAAAATAATGAAGATAATAAACATATTCAAAATGGTAGACATCATATGTATATGTATACACAGCGTGGTGATAATAAAGATAATAGTACTACCGTTGATGCAGAAGCATATGTATGGATATTTTCAGAAAAATTCCCTGGTGACCAAATGACAGGTGACATAAATAATGCTGGATGGTATTATAAAAATATGCCATTTAATGCAAATAGCAAGTATGCAGAAAATAAAGCGGAAGGTACTACAAAGCAAATTAAACCAGGTCAAACGCTAGTTATATTTGGTACTGGCGAGAATCATGGCAATGGTAAGACTGGTTGTACTCCACACCGTTTTCCTCATACCATGGACCCAGGTATTCCTTTGTTCGACTACGAAGATCGTGAAGGCTGGTATCTCTATGACCCTACCTGCATTCCATATTATCGAGTATATGATGACAAGCCGACTATTATAAATGTTGACTATGTGATATATACTAAAAGTGATATTACTAAATGGAAAATCGATTTTGGAAAGAAGAATAATAAATTCGAATCGTATACTTTGGAATGTAAGGCTGATAAGTTCAAGCAAAAAAGCGAAGATGTTGGCAATGGTTGGTATCGCACAGTTCTCAGTTTCAAAGCACCTAAGGGCGAATACGAAAAAGCAATAATGGTTAGCATTAGTGGAAACAATGATCAGATGCTCTTCGGTGGTGACAGCTACCCATGCATCTACGATGCAGCTACCAAACAATACCAGATATTCGGTTATTACGATGGTAGCTGGCATGAAGGTAAACCGTTAGGAGTTTCTAAATAGTAAAGATAGAAAATATAATGATGACAAGAATAAAGACTTTAATGATATGGATAGGATTGCTCTTAAGCCTTGCATCATGTAAGGACTCTTTAGAGGCAATTACTCTCGGTGGGGACGAACTCCCTACCGAGGGAGTTACGCTGAGCATACAATTGCCTAATTTCACTCCTCAGGAAATCTCAACCCGGGCTGGAGGCGAAACTACAGAGAGCATTACTTCTCTGTGGCTTGTATGCTATGGCACTTCAGGCAATTATCTTGATATGCAGAATTGTACAGAAGCTTATGCAGCTGCAACTGCTGATGCAGATGGTTACAAGAAAATCAAAACGAACCTTCCTAAAGGTACAGAAACGGTACATTTGGTTGCCAACGTTCCTGACTTGACAAAAGCACAGGCTGAAAAGCTTGATGCGATGGTAGATATCACTCCTGATTTATCAAGGCCAATCTGTTGGGGCAAAGCTAAACTTAGCGACCTGATGAAAGACAGCAAGATTTCACTTACCCGTCAATGTGCAAAGATTACATGCACGGTAGATGCAGCCGTAAGTGATTTCGAAATCACAGACCTTCATGTATGGCATTCTGCCAGGAAAGGCTCTATTGCGCCAGCTAAATACGAAGAATCTACCAATGAAAACTTGGCAGAAACTACAGATTTGATGGATGACACCAAACCTATTGCTGGAGTTTCTGCTGCTGTAGTTGCAGTAAATGAAACTTCAGCAGGCAAGGCTGACATCATTATCAAGGCTAAATATAAGGGTACAGAAGGCTTCTATAAAGTAGCCCTCTATTATAAAAAAGATGATGGCAAAACTGCACAATATGCATTGGTACGTAACCACAACTATATCGTGAAGGTTAAATCTGTAAACGATGCGGGCTATGCGACTGAAGCTGAAGCATTAAAGGCTGATCCAGAAAATCGACTGATGGTAACCGTGGTAGATGATAACCCGAAGATTGTAGATATGATTGCCTGCAAAGACTACGAACTGGGTGTTTGTGGTACACAGACGGTTGATGCTTCAAGTACAACTGTTCCTATCACTTTGGTTACAAACCTTAAAGAAGATGATGCAAAAGATGGCAAACTCTATAAGGTTGAAATTAGCAGCGATGATGCGCAACCGTGGATAACTGGCTGGTCACAAGGTAGCAAGTCAACCACAACAAGTCCTGAAGAAGGCACTAAGTTTGTTCTCAACCTCACTTTGGTTGCAAACAACAAATCGGAGAAGCCTCGGGAAGGTACGATTACCATCACTTCCGGTGACTTGAAAAGAACCATCAAGATTCGTCAGGAAGGTTACGACTTTAAACGTGCTGATGATCGACAGGTTGTCATGAATTACAATGGTACTATTCATGATAATTACTTTGCTTGGCTTGATGAAATGCATGGTGTTAAACCTAGCGAGAATAAGGTCGAAGATCAGGAACAGACCAGAAACCAGGGCTTGCACTTCAGCGTAGGAGATAATAAGATCTATTATCTGATTCCAAAGAAACCGGGTGACAATGTTGAAAAGAATTCAGCTAACATCAGTTATTCAGAAGAAACTTACAATGGCAACAACTATTATAAAGTTACATTGAACAACAGCACCAATAAGTTCGATTTGTGGATAGACGAAGAAGGTTTTGTCATCAAGAATACTGAAGATGCTGATCATCCGTTTACCATCAAATACCCGATCTATCATGCTGGTGTATTTGGAGAAATTAAAAATCTGGGAGACGAACAGTTGGGTGAAACAAAAACAGGTTGGTACTACTACGGAGTAGTGAAGATTCTGGTAGATGAACCATCAGAAGATGGTAAAACTACTACGTCTAATAAGACATACTACATGTTAGACCGTAATCTAGGCGCATCCAACAGCGATTTCTATTCGCCAGGTTCTGCCAATATTGCCAATGATAAAGGTTCTATAGGTGGATATTTCAAGATATCAAATGGTAAAAGCAGAAACGACTATATCAACAAGTATGTAATCGGCAATTTTAGAGTACCAAAGGGCAACGAGCTAGAGGCAATTGCAAATAAAATCGAAGTAAAGCCGTTGAGTACATCTACGGGTGAACTATATAATTGTCTTCGCATCCCGACAGTGTCTTCGCAGAAGGATTACATCTATATCCCAATCAGCGGATATTACGAGAGCAACAGCTTCAAGGATGAATATCACGCAAATCTGTGGAGCCAGTCTTTGTTGTCGGGCTATCAGGGCTTCAGTTCAAGTAGTAACGAATATGGTTTCTGGTATCTTTATCTGGATATCTATAATAAGATGAAGACTATCACAAATACCCGTTTTGCTCAGGGATATGATGGCTCGAACACTGGCCGTTACAAGGCGATGCCAATCCGCCTGATATACGTTCCGTAAGGAGTTAGAATCTTACACTTTAATATAAACCAGAGAATCCACAGCAGGCACTCAAGCCAGCTGTGGATTTCTTGATTCTTAGCTTCACTCAAATCTGCACTAGTGTCCCGTTTAGTCTGGACGATTATTATATAAGTTATTAATATCCAATATTTTATGCTCTAGAAGTTGTGTATTCGATTTGATTTTGTACCTTTGTACTCATATGGTATCCTAGCCTATTTAACCCGATGATTTCTAAACGGGACAGCAGTGAGCTGGTTTAAAAAACAATATGATTTTGCCCCAGTTCTTTATGACCTGATGCAGTCAGAAAAGTTTAGACAGCATCTTCATCATGATTAAAGTTCTCATAGAACTTCATTCGCTTCTTTTCTAATTCCGCAATTTCTTCCTCAGTTATTCTCATGGTTTATGCAGTATAAAGATTTAATTGACGCAAAACTGCTCGTCTTTCACGAACCCTGTTGGCATCAACCATAATGTCTTCTGTTTTCATCTCTACCTCACATGAATCCTGTTCATCATAGCCTTCTCTTGCGTGTTTCCAAGAAAACTCTCCATGCGTTAAAGTACTCAAACTCCAAGACTTCTGTGGAGCATAAGTTTTAAACACCATATCAAACACTGGCTCATATTGTACAACCTGCTCTTTATCCATCAATTCTGGGAGAGAATCATTTTTATAATGCTGGCGAATCTGAACCATGACAGGACCATATTTCCAAGCCTCAAATTGTGCATCAAACATGGGTTCGCCCTTTTGAATCAAGCACTCACGCTGCGTGAAATAAAGTAGCTTATGCAACTTCATTTCATCAATACGAACGCCAAAATCATCCATATAGCGCTTGTATATATAAGAGGCAACTTGTAATATTCCCATCATAGTCATTATTCATTTTATAGTTTATTGCCGCAAAGTTACGCTTTTTTATTGAAACCGCCAAAGAAAATCAAAAGAAATCTGCGAAAATCCGTGTAATCCGTGCCTTATCTATATCCTAAGAAGCTTATGACACACCCTCACAAAACGGGTGAATGAGAGCAAGAATACGAATGAATGAGAGCAAGAAGAGGGGTAAAACAAGGATTTTAACCTACTAAAACAGTTCTTTCAACTAAGAAAAGAAACATTTATACCTAGATAAAATCTCCGTTCATAGACGTTGAATGTCCGTTCAGCGTCTATGAACCGCCATTCATCGACGCTGAACCGCGGTTCAACGTCTATGAACGGAGATTTCAATAGGGTTAAAGAACATTTTATCCTATAATCAACCAAGACTTTTCCCGAGATTAACCCATTATTAATACTGGAAAGAGGGAGAAAGGAAATAAGAGGAGGAGAGTCCGAATCTTGCGCTTGGCAATGGAGCGGTAAAGTAATAGTTCTGGTCGTTATTCTTATCCAGGAAATTCACATGCTTCATACCGAAGAATGGCAGACCACTAGGGAAGAGCGGAGTAAAATCGGTTACACCACCAGAAAGAGCAGGACTGCCTGCCTGATAATCGAAATTCCAACTCTTGTCGAATGCTAATGGAGCGCCATTCTCCACTTTATCAATTTCGCAGTTGATATTCATCTTCCCGCTCTGCTTGAAGTTTTTGAAGAGTGGATTGAGCTGACCAGCCACGCTACTCTTAATGTCGGTATCAAACCGAAGTACCTCTCCACCATCAGCAAGAAAGTCAGCGGCAAATCGCCCTTGGAGTGGATATCGGAATATGTTATGGAGGATATCCGTTATTATCTTGCCAACACGAATCTGACCATTAATGAGATTTCCGATACGCTGGGCTTCCCCAACGCATCGTTCTTCGGTAAATATTTCAAGCAGCAGCTCGGCTGCACACCACAGGAATACAGAAACCGGATGAAAAGAGGGTAAAATCAATATAGAGCAGCACGTTAAGAGTAACTGCTGCTCTCACCTGCGGACGGTTGTCCTCATCGACCGTAGCCCCATGCTTTTGCATATTTTCCACAAACCACCGAGCAAGAATTCTACAAATCACCGAATAAAAGTTCTACAAATCACCGAATGAAAGTTCTACAAATCACCGAATGAAAGTTCTATAAATCACCGATTTCTTTAAAAAGATTCCTGATTTTCAGTTTTTTTTTTGTATTTTTGCAGCAGATTTAAATTCAAAGATTATGAACGGATATAGACAGCGCATTGCAGACTCATTATTGAAGGACAAATTAGATGCCTTTGGAGCAGTTTTGATAGAAGGGCCAAAATGGTGTGGTAAGACTACAACGGCCGAACAACAAGCTAAGAGTATTCTTTATATGGCAGACCCTTCTCGCCTGAACCAGAACAAGGAATTAGCTCGCATCAATCCTCAATTTTTGTTGGAAGGTTCCACACCACGCCTAATAGATGAATGGCAGGAAGCACCTCAATTGTGGGATGCTGCACGTTTTGAGATAGACCATCGTAGTGAAATTGGGCAATTTATTTTTACGGGGTCTGCAGTTCCTGCCGATTCCTCACTATTAAGTCATACGGGTACTGGGCGGTTCTCATGGCTGAGAATGCGTCCGATGAGCTTGTTTGAGTCAGGTGAGTCAACTGGTGAAATTAGTTTATCTGCCATTATCAAGGGAGATAAAAAGCAATTTGGTACAAGTCGATTAAGTTTGGAAGATGTTGCTTTTTTGCTTTGTCGTGGTGGTTGGCCTCAAGCTGTAGGCATGAAAAACAAGCCAGCATTAGCTCAAGCTTACGCTTATCTGGATGCGGTGGTAAAGAGTGACATTTCTCGTGCAGACAATGTACAACGCAACGAACTTAGAGCTCGTCGCTTGATGCGTTCTTATGCTCGCCACCAAGGTACATCTGTTTCTATGGCAGCTCTGAGAGCAGATTTGGCTAACAATGAGGAACAATCGTTTGATGAAACCTCTATCGTTTCTTATCTAGATGCCCTTCGAAAGATTTTCGTGATAGAAGACGTGCAGGCATGGAATCCCAACTTGCGTTCGAAAACTGCTATTCGCACTACTGACACACGTTATTTCGTAGATTCTTCGATTGGTGCTGCTGCACTAGAGTTAGGACCAGATGATTTGATGAATGACCTCAACACTTTTGGTTTACTGTTTGAAACGCTTTGTATGCGAGACTTGAGAGTTTATGCTGATGCTTTAGAAGGCAAGATATACCATTTCCGTGATAGTAGTGGTTTGGAATGTGATGCTGTTTTGCATCTTAGAGCAGGAGTGTATGGGCTTATAGAAATCAAGTTAGGTGGCGACAGATTAATCAACGAAGGTGCAGCCAATCTCTTGAAACTTCAGTCCAAGATAGATACCGACAAGATGAAGAAACCTGCCTTTTTGATGGTACTCACAGCCGTAGGTGATTATGCCTTCCAGCGTGAGGATGGGGTATATGTAGTACCAATTGGTAGTTTAAAGCCATAAGCAAGGTAAAGAAATTGGAAATCATCAGAAATTTAGATGACAAAAAAAAGCGTGCAGGCGACTATGATGTGGCTTGCACGCTTTTTCCTTTTATATTCTTTTTATATTCATCCTACAGCCACGCTCCGAATCTTGCGCTTGGCAATGGAGCGGCAAAGTAATAGTTCTGGTCGTTATTCTTATCCAGGAAATTCACCTGCTTCATACCGAAGAATGGCAGACCCTCTGGGAAGAGCGGAGTAAAATCGGTTACACCACCAGAAAGAGCAGGACTGCCTGCCTGATACTCGAAATTCCAACTCTTGTCGAATGCCAATGGAGCACCATTCTCCACTTTATCAATCTCGCAGTTGATATTCATCTTCTCGCTCTGCTTGAAGTTTTTGAAGAGTGGATTGAGCTGACCAGCCACGCTACTCTTGATGTCGGTATCAAACCAGATGCCGAGCTCTGCACCCTTCGCCATCTGCGCTACGCCTGTCTCTGTAGATGCAAAGTAGTAGTTTGGTGTAAGACGGCTGTGCTCCATATCTGCACCATCCTTCTTTGGCAGCTTCAGTCCGAAACGGGAATCGTAGATGAGGTTGTTCACGAAGATTGGCTTAGCTGCCTTCTCTACCCAGACAGAACCACCCTTCTTGTTCTTGGAACGGCGCCAGCCACAGTTGATGATGGTGTTGTTATAGACGGTCATCTCAGAGAGAGGAATCACCTCGCTATTGCCAGCATTCGAAAGCTTGAAGGCGTTGGTGCAGGCGTTGTAGATGATGTTGTTGGCTACATCGAGCTTGCAACCCGCCTTCACGTTGATGGCCTCACCACCATCGGCTGCATTTCCGCTATCGGCAAAGATATTGTTGATAATCACACCGTTACCACCGGTAAAGTAAGGTCTGTCCGTTTCATATAAAAGGCGGTACTTTAATTCCCATGCTGCTTTTTTTAACTGTGCGGAAAAAGAGGGTTCCGTTTCCTTTTTTAAGGACGCCGCATACTCCGCTATCTTTCCCATAATATCCGCATCTATTTTTTCATCCATGCCGAAATCGTAATTGACAAGCAACGTATACTCGCTTTCCGTAAGCCCGATGCTTTCATAGAATGCCGTATTTTCCGCATAGGACGGAATGGTCTGGAAATCATACAGCTCCGTCCGGTTGTCGAAAAAGCGGTTGAATTCCGGCCAGGCTCCCTGTCCGTAGGCTATCATATGAATCCCCTGACTAAACGCCATACCGGCTAAAATAAGCCCAATCATGGAAAGGTACTTCTGAAAATTACGTTTTGTGAAAACAGGACATTCCTTCGCCCACCGGCATACGCCCGTTACGCAGATAAAAGGCAGCATAAGAAGAAGCATTTCCGTCCGCATCTGGTATGCCAGTACGGCAAACACGATGCTTACGGCATTTTTCTTAAGGAAATCCTTCACAGACCCCGCTGTGGATGCCGTATAGAAAAGGAATGCAGCCGTACCGGCAAGCAATGCCGCCGTTACCGTGTACTGCACAAAAACAAGCTCAGAAAGAAGCAGGGTCACAAGCAATGCCGCTTCTGCCAGAAGGGCAATCCCTTTTGTCCATCTTTTCCTGAAAAAAGTCAGAATTCTTTCCGTGATAAGATAAATACAGCCAAACTGGCAGAACAGAAAAAACAGACTGTACCAGGGCACCGCTCTGACCAGCCGGTAAAGCAGGCTTATCGCCCAGCTTAGCGGATAAAGCATCTGGATATTGTACCCGGTGGGTGTACCGGTATAAATGCCCGCCACAATGTCTTTCATCAGCATGTCATCATTCAGGGCAAAATAGTAGTCAAAAAGCAGACCGGTTATCACAGCCAGAAGAACGGAAAACACCAGTGCCGCTATGCAGTTTTCTTTTCTTTTCAAGGTTTCCGTTAGGTTCATCTTCCGCGCTCTTTTATTTCCGATAATTTTCTACAATTTTGGTTACCGCATGAATGACATCATCCACATCTTCGTCCGTCAGGGAATAATACAAAGGCAGGCTCATGATTTCCTCATACAGCTTTTCCGCTTTAGGGCACAGACCCTTTTCATAGCCCAGCTCTTCGTAGTAGGGATGTCTGTAAACCGGGATATAGTGTACGTTGCAGCAGATGTTTTCCGCCGCCATGGCTGCAAAGAACTGCTTTCTGTCAATGGTAAGCTTTTCCGGCTTAATGCGGAGAATGTATAAATGCCTTGTGGTATCGGACTCTGGGATTTCTTCCTGTACGGTAATTTCCGGAATCTTTGAAAAAGCTTCGTTGTATTTTTCCACTATCTCTTTTCTTCTCTTCTGGAACAGGGAAAGCTTGTCTAACTGGCTGATGATCAGAGCCGCCTGGATATCCGTCATGCGGTAGTTCATGCCCAGTGCCACCTGTTCGTAGTACCAGGGGCCTTCGCTTTCTCTCTTCATAAAGGCAGGGATTCTCGTAATACCGTGGGCACGGTATAAAACCAGTCTGTCGTAGTATTCTTTGCTGTTGGTAAGGACGGCTCCTCCCTCTCCGCCGGTCACTGTTTTCACCGGATGAAAACTGAAGGTGGTCATATCCGCAATGGAACCTACCCCTTTGCCGTTGTATCTGGTGCCGATGGAATGTGCACCATCCTCAATAAGCACCAGTCCTTTTTCCTTACAGAGGGCCGTCAGTCTGTCCAGTTCCACTGCCTGTCCGGTAAAATCTACCGCCACTACCGCTTTGGTATGCTCTGTCACATGTTCTTCCACGGAAGCCGGATCGATATTATAGGTGCGCTCATTGATATCGGCAAACACCGGCCTGGCGCCGCAGTACAGGGCACAGTTTGCGGATGCCGCAAAGGTAATGGGTGTGGTCTATGATAACGGCATGAAGCTGGAGCAGGCGTATGACCGCAAGCATCTGCCTCCGATCTGGATGCCAGAAAGCTGTATCATGGAGCTGAAGCTCCGAGCCACAGGTGAAGATGAGCCAAAGAAACAGGAGTGGGTGCAGCTTCCGGCCAGCCGAATCAAGCTGGAACGCGCGATGCTTCGTGCCGGGATTGCCTCTTGCGGCGAAATGCAGATGCTGGTCACAGATAGCCGCTTTCC
>ENA-UEOO01000588-UEOO01000588.1-human-gut-metagenome-genome-assembly--contig:-NODE-588-length-12119-cov-3.619581_pt1 | contig 12119 bp, 10 predicted proteins | sample MGYA00242888_ERZ507892 | MGnify/ENA primary metagenome ERZ507892 (study PRJEB26167, sample SAMN06115415) | human gut metagenome | host: Homo sapiens | place: China:Sichuan | collected 2015-02-04...
AATGAGAAACTGCCTCTTAGTGTCTTCTGTTTCAACATGGGGTTTATTTATTTAGTTGTTTTTTTAATTCTTCTATTTCTTTCTGCATGCTGTTCAGTGCTGCATACATTTCGGGAAGCTTCTTGTAGACGGCCGATGACTTCATGAAGTTCTTGGCATTGATGGCCGGGGTACCCATTATCTTTTCATTGGATTTGATATTGCCGGGAACACCTGCCTGTGCACCGATTCCTACTTTGTCTCCCACTTTGATATGACCGGCCAGACCTACTTGTCCGCCGAACATACACCATTCGCCCACTTTGGTAGAGCCGGCGATTCCCACTTGCGAAGCCATTACGGTGTGGCTTCCTACTTCTACATTATGGGCTATTTGGATAAGGTTATCAAGCTTTACGCCTTTGTGTATCACTGTTGCTCCCATTGTTGCACGGTCTACACATGTATTGGCGCCGATTTCCACATCACCTTCTATGATTGCTATGCCGATTTGAGGAATCTTTTCATATCCTTCGGATGAAGGGGCAAAGCCGAAGCCGTCAGCACCAATCACACAACCGGCGTGCAATATACAGTTATTACCGATACGGCAGTCATGGTATACAGTTGCATGCGGATATAATGTACAGTTATTGCCAACTTTCGCATGGCTGCCTACGGTTGCATGCGGGTGGAGTGAAGTATTATCACCAATCTCAGCACCATCGGCTACACAAGCGAATGGGGCGATATATACATCTTTTCCTATTTTGGCGGTAGGGGCAATATATGCCAGCGGGTCAATGCCGGTTTTTTTAGGTTTGCTCATTTCATAAAGTGTCAGCAGCTTTGCCAGACTTTCGTATGCATTGTCCACTTTGATAAGGGTCGCTTTAACTTCCTGTTCGGGGACAAAGTCTTTGTTAACCAACACAATGGTAGACTGCGTATCATAAATGTAATGAGTATACTTAGGATTTGAAAGAAAAGAAATCGCTCCCGGCACGCCTTCCTCTATTTTAGCAAAAGTATGCACAGTTACGTTTTCATCGCCAACAATAATTCCCTGGATGTATTCCGCAATTTGTTTAGCTGAGAACTCCATAATACTGTCTAATTCTTTATGTTCTAAATGTTTCAGTTTTGTTACTTGCGTGTTACATGTTAGTGTAAACACATCATTAATTATGCAAATTACGCATTTTTTTTTTATATATCCGTACAATTCGCTAATTATTTAATGTCCGTCGTTTTCGGAACGCAGGTAACATATATAATATTTTTTGACTTTTCGGGAGAGAAGAGAGATGTTGAGCATATCCGAAGCCTTGGCTATATCGCGGGTGCTTCCATCTTTATAGATGATTTCAATACTGTCATCCTCCTTTTTATACATATTGTTTTCTATACTGGATATGGATAGGAAGTATTTTGCTTCTTTCTTATTGATATTCAGTTGTTTACTTATTCTTGAAAGAATTTCTTCTTTTCGTGCTTTTGTGATGGAAGAGGAGGTTACCTCTACTTTGAATAGTTTCCTGTTAATCATTCCACGACTCAGAGTGGACAATACCACATCGCTGTGATTGCTCCAAACTTTCAGTGCAGTCCATATGTCATTATCATCTAATTGAATAAAATTTTCAAGACAATCCGGGCTGTTATAAAATTCTTTTTTATCAATAGGATGGTATAAAAAGAATCTTAAAGCGGGTGAGGCGAACAGCTCTACGCCACGTAAGGCTAATTCCTTTGCTCGTGTCAGAGTGTTGACCAGCATTTTTTCACTGGCAACGGAGGTCTTGTGCAGATATACCTGCCAGTACATCAGGCGGCGGGACATCAGGAAGTTTTCGATGGAGTAAATGCCTTTGGATTCTACTACCAGGTGATCGTCTTTTACATCAAGCATTTTGATGATGCGGGCGGACCCGATATTGCCTTCGGATACACCGGTATAGAAACTGTCACGCCGCAGATAGTCCAAACGATCCATATCCAATTGACCGCTGACCAGTTGGTGCAGGAATTTCTTGGGATATTCATCTTTGAATATCTGTATGGCAAGATTGAGTTGACCTTTCATGTCCTTGTTCATTCGTTCCATCAGCATCAAGGAGATTTCTTCATGTGAAACGCCTCCTGCCAATGTGTTTTCCAGCACATGGGAGAAGGGACCGTGTCCGATGTCGTGTAACAGGATGGCAGCTTGTACGGCTTCCGCTTCGCTGTCAAAGATGAAGTTACCTTTGGCGGTAAGGTGCTTGATCGTTTCGCTCATTAAGTGGAAAGCGCCTAATGAGTGTTGGAAACGGGTATGTTGTGCTCCCGGATATACGGCAGAGGACAGGCCCAGTTGCTTGATGCGGGTAAGACGTTGCAGCAATGGGTGACATACAATGTCATATAGTAACCCCTTCGGGATGTTGATAAACCCGAAGACGGGGTCATTTATAATTTTTCGGTCACTCATGGGGAATAATTATTCAGTGTGCTGATATGCTTAAACCAATGTATTACGCTATGTATCTACCTGATAATTTGCATATTAGCACATTGTTTTATTGGCACATTATTTTCTCCATCTGTGCCTGGACTTTCTGAGCTTCTTGTCCTGCTACAGTCGCAAAATTCTCAGTTTTATCCGCATAGATAATGGCACGGCTTGAATTAACAATAAGTCCACAGGTACTATTCATGCCATATTTGCAGACTTCCTCTAGAGAACCTCCTTGTGCGCCGATTCCAGGTACAAGCAGGAAGTGGTTGGGAACAATTTTACGGATGTCTTCGAAAGCGCGTCCTTGTGTGGCGCCTACTACGTACATCATGTTTTCATCGTTGGCCCATTCTTGTGATTTGCGCAATACTTTTTCGAAAAGGCGTTCGCCGTTGGTGTCCTCGGTCAGCTGGAAGTCGTGGGAACCCTTGTTGCTGGTAAGCGCTAGCAGGATTACCCATTTGCCTTCGTAACTCAGGAAGGGAGTCACGCTGTCTTCACCCATGTAAGGAGCTACGGTGACTGAGTCAATGTCCAGCTCTTCAAAGAATGTGCGGGCATACATGGCCGAAGTGTTTCCGATATCGCCACGTTTTGCATCGGCAATGATGAATTGGTCGGGATAGTTTTCCTTGATGTAGGATACAGTCTTTTCGAAAGCGATCCATCCTTTTACGCCCATGCTTTCATAAAAGGCCAGATTGGGTTTATAGGCGATGCAATAAGGGGCGGTAGCGTCAATGATGGCTTTGTTGAAAGCGAAGATAGGATCTTCTTCTTTTAACAGATGTTCGGGGATCTTCTTTATGTCGGTGTCCAGTCCTACACAGAGGAATGATTTTTTCTTTTGGATATTTTCAAATAATTGTTGCTTGTTCATTGCTATGTTTACAGTTTATGGTTTACGATATTTAAATTATAATTCGCTCTCTTTCAAACGTTCGGCATTCTCGGCTACAGTCAAATGGTCAATGCAGTCTTGAATGTCGCCATCCATAAAGGCGGCCAAATTGTAAATGGTATAGTTGATGCGGTGGTCGGTGATACGTCCTTGCGGATAATTGTAGGTACGTATTTTTGCCGATCGGTCTCCGGTAGATACCATTGTTTTTCGTTTGCTGGCAATGTCGTCAATGTACTTTTGGTGTTCTTTATCATATATAAAGGTACGCAGGCGAGAAAGGGCTCGTTCTTTATTTTTCGGCTGGTCACGGGTTTCGGTACATTCTATCAGGATTTCCTCTACTATTCCGGTGTTGGGGTTCTTCCAGTTGTAGCGCAGGCGTACTCCGGATTCCACCTTATTTACGTTCTGTCCGCCGGCACCACCGCTTCGGAAAGTGTCCCATTTGATTTCCCCTTCGTTAATTTCCACATCAAAAGGCTCGGCTTCGGGTAAAACGGCGACTGATGCGGCTGAAGTATGTACACGTCCTTGGGTTTCGGTGGCTGGTACACGTTGCACACGATGTACGCCCGATTCATATTTCAGAGTGCCATATACTTTATCTCCGGTTACGGAGCAGATAATTTCCTTAAAACCTCCTGCTGCTCCTTCATTGGCGCTGGATACTTCCAGTCTCCAACCTTTTGTCTCGCAGTATTTGGAGTACATACGGAACAAGTCGCCTGCAAAAATGGCGGCTTCATCACCTCCCGTACCACCGCGTATCTCCAGAATGGCATTTCGGTCATCTTGCGGATCCGCAGGAACGAGTAACAGTTTGATTTCCTCTTCCAGTTCTGGGATGCGGACTTCGCAGAGATTTGCCTCTTCGCGTGCCATCTCTTTCATCTCCGGGTCGGATTCGTTAGTCATGATTTGTTTGGCCTCTTCCAGTCCATTCAGGCATTGTATATATTCTCTACGGGCTTTCATGATGTCATTCAAGTCCTTGTATTCCTTGGTGAGCTTGACATAACGTTTTTGGTCAGCTATGACATTAGGGTCTGTAATGAGGGTGGAAACTTCCTCAAAGCGAGCCACTAACCCGTCTAATTTCTCAAGTAATGTATTATTGTTTTCTGCCATTCTTTTCTAAACATTTATTTGCGACATACCAAGTGAGTAATATCCACCCAAGTATGGCAAGTACTTTTCTTACTGTATATAGTATGTCATGCCAAGTTGTTTCATGACCCCATGCGGTAGAGATGAAATACAACTCGCGTATTGTATCAATCGTAACTAATGAGCATATTATTGCTCCTATGCCATAAAAAAATCTTTTTTTCAATGTAGCAGGCTTGGAAGCGTTATTATAATATTGCTTGTCAGTATTTGAATTCTCCAAACTCACTTTTGATAATTAGCTCCTTCTTGTCACTTTCTTTTATACGTCCCACGATCTTCGCGTCAATATTGAATGACTTGCTGATGGCGATCACCTCTTCGGCATGTTCGGGTGAGAGGTAAACTTCCAGGCGGTGGCCCATATTAAATACTTTGTACATTTCTTCCCAATCGGTGCCGCTTTGTTCCTTGATGGTTTTGAACAGAGGGGGAACGGGGAACAGGTTGTCCTTTACTACACGGCAATTGTTTCCTACAAAGTGCAGGACTTTGGTTTGAGCACCGCCTGAGCAGTGAACCATTCCGTGAATTTCAGGTCGGAGCGCATCCAGTAATTTCTTCACTACCGGAGCATAGGTACGGGTAGGTGAGAGTACCAGCTTTCCTGCATCCAGCGGACTTCCTTCCACAGCATCGGTCAGCTTCAAATTGCCACTGTACACTAGTTCTTCGGGTACTGCCTTGTCATAGCTTTCGGGATACTTCTCGGCCAGGTATTTTGCGAACACGTCGTGGCGGGCACTGGTGAGTCCGTTGCTGCCCATGCCTCCGTTGTATTCTTTTTCATAAGTAGCCTGTCCGTAAGATGCCAGACCTATGATGACGTCACCCGGGCGAATATTGGCATTGTTAATGACATCGGTACGTTTCATGCGGCATGTTACGGTAGAATCTACGATGATGGTACGAACCAAGTCACCTACATCAGCAGTCTCGCCTCCGGTAGCGTATACGCCTACACCCATTTCGCGAAGTTCGGCCAACAGTTCATCCGTTCCGTTGATGATAGCGGAAATGACTTCACCCGGAACGAGTAGCTTATTACGGCCGATAGTTGATGAAACCAGAATATTATCTACTGCACCTACACACAACAAGTCATCGATGTTCATAATCAGTGCATCTTGTGCAATGCCTTTCCATACGCTTAAATCGCCGGTTTCTTTCCAATACAAATAAGCCAGTGATGATTTGGTACCTGCACCGTCAGCGTGCATAATGTTGCAATATTCAGGATCTCCGCCTAGAATATCGGGGATGATTTTACAAAAAGCTTGCGGAAAAATACCTTTGTCAATGTTCTTAATGGCGTTGTGCACATCTTCCTTGGATGCTGACACACCGCGCTGCATGTATCGTTGATTGCTCATGAGTTATATATTTTATTCAATTGAATGTGCAAAAATAGTTATTATTTTGCTTATAGCCTTGAGTTTTATGAAAATAAAAGAGGAGAAGGGATTTATTCTGTTCCCATATTATTGCCGTTCCTGTTTTAGATTTATTGCTATGCTCTTATTTTTTAGACGAGTAAATTTAATATGTATATCGAACAGGCATTAATATCATACACTATTTATATGTTACAATGCCTTGTCAATATAGCGTTATAAAGAAAGACGCATAGTACAACCACCCCCCATCAATATCAAAGATCTTAAAGACTATAAAAGAAAACACGGCCTAATTTAACGTGAAATATAAAATTCCCCCGTCATCTCATCGTCTTCATTATCAGTATGTTCCGGTGTGAAAATATCTGTAAAGGCCCCGAAACGGTTGGTAATCGCCGGTCAATGTACCACATTGCGCCCACCATACCCATAGCGGCAAAACTCCAACAGATGTACCTTGCCGGCAGTATGTTACCATGAAAACAGCCTTATGGCTTTATTGCTTCACCTGTGTGAAGCGGCAGTTTCACACAGGTGACAACGGCTCTTCACCCGAATGATAGGGCCTGTTCATCTGGGTGATGGTACAGATGGTGCACTCTTCTTGCACGGATACTGCCGTAAATATACCAAGATTACGTATCCAATATGACAACCGGCATCTGACGAGCTGGCTTCCGCAAGGAAAAACGAAAAAAAACACTTTGTGGGGATACAGAAAATTCTGTCACTGCATATCGTTGTATATCAGTATAATGCGGTGGCGGAACAAAAACATTGCAGTGCGGAAACAAAAAATAACAGTACGTAAAGTTTTATCAGATTATAACTTAACGACAAAGATGGATATGCCCGGCAGACAAACTTTTTGAGAGCCGGGCATCTGCAACGACATAATGTGTCATGCCAAAGAAGCAGTTTGCATTTTATTTTAGATTTTCATCAGTTTGATACAACCGATTGAAGAATAAACTTTTAGCGTAGCATTTGAGAAACAGAGGTAACGATTTAGTAACCGTGCGAATATCAGCGATTTGCGGTGCTATGCTGTCAAACAACTCTTTGCATTTATAAAGTTAATAAAATTATTCGGGGAATAATGCCTACTATCAAAAAAAACTGCATCCTATCTTTGTAGATAGTCCATATAAAAAGAATGCAACCTCACAAATTATAGCTATCTTTGTGATTGAAACTCAATGCATCAATTACAATGGCAAAAATTACCGTTCAAAATACAGATATTAGCGTTGTCAAATACAATGAAGAAGACTATATCAGCCTTACAGACATGGCAAGAAGCCAACTGCAAGATGAGCATGGAAACATTTTTGCTAAAATGAATACTTCTGCCTTTATCGTAGAAGATAAAATTCATGCAATATATGAAAATGGGAAATTGTACTTTCAAAGTTATACAATTGCAAATCAAATATTTTCGCTAATAGATTTTGTTACAGAAGCCACAAATACAGAAATTGAATCATTTGGCGAAATAAAAGGTATAGATGTAAATGCAGAGAATATAAAACATATCGCAAACATAAAAACTCGTCGACTCATAAAATTATTATCTAGCACAAACAACATTGCTACTTTTATGCGAAAGACGTTTCGAACGAAAACAAGTCTTTTAAAGAAATATGGAATCAATGCACAAATTAATGGGAACAATGAGTTAGTGTTACCGACCAATAATGTTGTTGAGCCAAATCGTACTTTAGAATTTCTTAATGAAGATATATTTAGAGGTATCATCACTGATAGCCTTTATCGTTCAAATTCCAAGAAAAAAGACAATCGCTAATCATGAGTGAGAATAACAAAATAATACTCTATCAAGACGATAATGAGATAATACGTGTGTCTGTTCGCTTTTCCGATGAAGATTTGTGGCTGACACAGAATCAGTTGGCGGAAATATATTGTACTACACAACAGAATATCAGCCAACATGTAGATAACATCTATAAAGACGGAGAATTATTCACAGAAGCAACTAACAAGAAATTCTTGTTAGTTCGTCAGGAAGGCAATCGTCAGGTGAGACGTAACATTGACCATTACAATCTTGACATGGTTATCGCCTTGGGCTATCGTGTGCAATCTCAGGTTGCAACCCGTTTTCGCCGTTGGGCGACTCAACGGCTTCATGAATATATCCAAAAGGGATTTGCTATGGATGATGAGCGGTTGAAGCAAGGGGGTAATCGTTACTTCCGTGAGTTGCTGCAACGCATCAGGGATATTCGTAGTAGTGAACGTAACTTCTATCAACAGGTTACGGACATATATGCCACAGCCACGGACTATGACCCACGGGACGAGATGACAAAGATGTTTTTTGCCACCGTGCAAAACAAGCTCCATTATGCCGTTCACGAAAATACGGCAGCGGAAGTTATCTATAATCGTGTGGATAATGAGAAGCCGTTTGTGGGTATGACGAACTTCAAAGGCAACTATGTGACTAAGGACGATGTGAAGATTGCCAAGAACTATTTGTCAGAAATAGAACTCCAGCGTTTGAATCTGCTTGTTTCCGGTTTCTTGGACTTTGCCGAGTTCCAGGCATTGGAAATGAATCCCATGACCATGAAAGATTGGATAGAGGCACTGGATAATCAGATTATTGCCCATAAACGAAAGGTTTTGATTGATAAGGGACGTATTTCACATAAACAGGCGATTGAAAAGGCAGAAAAGGAATTCGCCATCTATCGCAAACGCGAAATGGATTTGCTTGAAAGTGATTTTGATAAAGAAATCAAAAGATTAAAGGACAAGAATGATAATAATCCAAACTAATCCACTACCTTTGCATTTGAAGTCAGCGTTCTTTGGGTTTAATGCAAAACAAGGTAAGATACGGAACTTCGCTCGTTTCCAAATCGTTACCTATCAAGAAGCCAATCTTTGCAACCCATTCAATTTGAGCGATAAAGACAATGCACAATGTCTTGCCACGTGGTAGGTCAAACAAACCTTGAAACCGCATTGTATGCCTATATCTTTGAGTATTTTGTTACAACTTCCGCGTCCACCGTGATACAACACATCAGAGGCAGGTTTCCGTTGGGTTTGGCACTGCCTTTCTTCACGTAGAATAACACTTTGAATGTACTTCGCTACGCTTTGCCCAAATTTACTTTTTGCTATGTGTTTATTTTACGATTGTTCCGACAAAGGTTTGTGCTCCTGCATTATTCAAGATATATACTGTATAGAATCCGCCGGGTAATGAGGCTATGGACATTTGGGGTGCATAAACAAAATATTTTATTTCTTCACCGGTAGCAGTAAATATTTTCACTGTCTTTGCCTCTTTTATTTCAGGCAGGGTGAGAATATCTCCGTCATTTAGTAAAGGCATGTCCGTTTCTGAAATTGCATTCAGTTCCAAGGGAGCACTTTCGTTTCCAAAACGGTCGGCAGCTGTTACGGCAAAATAACGTTTTTGTCGCCAAGGTGAAATAGGGGTATATTCGTATTCCGTATGGGTGAGATAGGTTTCCAGTAAGTTTCCGGCATCTGTGATATCTACCGGATAGGTATCCGAGGCATAAAGATGATAGGTGACAAGACCTCCGTTGTTATCTGTGGAAATCTGCCAGCTCATGTGCATTTTGCCGTCCGGCAACAGTTGCAGGGAGGGCATGGCCGGAGTGGATGGGGGGATGCTGTCCATCCAGGTCATTGGGGGAATCAATGCCGGAGTGGTATAGAAATTCTCTTGGAGTTCGTCCCAAATGCCTTTGGTGTTGTTCAATAGAAAACGATTGCGGAAGTAGGCTTGTCCGTTTAGTTTTATCTGACGGGTGAAATGAAGTTGGCGGACTATTTCGTCCAACGGCCAATTTTGTTCGTCGGGAGAGAGGAAATAAATGCCCAAACCTGGTATTATCCAGCGGTTACCGCAATTCTCTTTCCAATCCAATGCAAAAGGATAGAAATTATTTCCCTGAAAATACATCATCGGGAACAACGCATCATGAATACCTTCTTTTAGCCATTTCTGAGCATCTTGGTAAACTACATGATAAGCGTTCCATCCACGGGAGGGATATCGGTTGGTATCTCGGTATTTGCCAATAGGGGAACTGCTGACTTTCACCCAGGGTTTGATAGTCTTGATGTCGGTATAGAGCCTATGCACAATATCTGTGATATTATCACGCCGCCATTGTTTCAACTCCTTACCTTTGCCGTATTTCCGGTAGGTGTCCTTGTCGGGAAAGTTGTCGGCTTGCTCAGGGTAGCGGATGTAATCGAAATGAATGCCGTCTATATCATAACGGGAAGTTATTTCTTTTACGATGCATGACAGATATTCTTTGGTTCCCGGATTTCCCGGGTCCAAGTACCAGTTACCTTTATAAAGTTTGCAAATAGTCCGGTTTTTCCGTACTACGGAGCTACGTCCTTGCAATTGTACTTGACGGGTGTTTCCGGCAGGAATCGTAACAATCCATGCATGTAGTTCCATGCCGCGTTTGTGGCATTCTCCGATGGCGAAAGCCAAAGGGTCATATCCGGGATTCCCTCCTGTGCTACCTGTCAGTGATTCGGCGAAAGTTTCTATGGCGGAAGGATAAATCATATCTCCGCGCAGACGGGTTTGCAACAATACCGTATTGAAATTGGCGGCTTTCAGGCGATCCAGTATATCACATAATTCTTTTTGCTGACGCCGGATGCCTGATGCGTTTACTGCCTTGTTACGAGGCCAGTCCATTCCTCCGAGCGTAGTGAGCCAGGTGGCACGGATTTCATATTTAGGTTGTGAGAAAACGGGTGATAAACTCACTATGACTAGTAATAAAGTTATAAAGAATGTTCGCATTTACTTTAATTTTAGGGCAAAGATACGAAGTAATCAATTAATTCGTTACTTTTGCCCCAACAAAACAAAAAATAGAATATGATAACCTTTATTATTGCATTATTGGTTCTTGTAGGCGGATACTTTTTGTACGGACGCCTGATGGAACGCGTCTTTGGTCCTGATGACCGTAAAACACCGGCTCTTACAAAGGCTGATGGAGTGGACTATATTCCATTGCCCACTTGGAAGATTTTCATGATTCAATTTCTTAATATTGCCGGATTAGGTCCTATTTTCGGAGCAATCATGGGAGCGAAATTTGGTAGCTCTTCATACTTGTGGATTGTGCTGGGAAGTATTTTTGCGGGGGCAGTGCATGATTATTTTGCCGGAATGCTTTCTTTGCGTAATGGAGGTGAAAGCCTGCCGGAAATTATAGGTCGTTATTTGGGACTGACTACCAAGCAGGTGATGAGAGGATTCACTGTTATTTTAATGATTCTGGTGGGTTCGGTTTTTGTTGCAGGTCCTGCCGGATTGTTGGCAAAACTCACTCCGGAAAGTTTGGATGCTACGTTTTGGATTATCGTTGTATTTGCATATTATATTCTGGCTACTTTGTTGCCGGTTGATAAAATAATAGGTAAAATCTACCCATTGTTTGCGGTTGCCTTGTTGTTTATGGCAGTAGGCATTTTGGTGATGCTCTATGTTAACCATCCGGCTTTGCCGGAGTTATGGGACGGATTGCAAAATACTAACCCGGAAGCGAGCGAACTTCCTATCTTCCCGATAATGTTTGTGAGTATTGCTTGTGGTGCCATTTCAGGTTTCCATGCTACGCAAAGCCCATTGATGGCACGTTGTATGACTTCGGAACGGCATGGACGTCCGGTATTTTACGGTGCAATGATTACCGAGGGCATTGTTGCTCTTATTTGGGCTGCTGCCGCTACTTATTTTTTCCATGAAAACGGAATGGAAGAAAGCAATGCTTCTGTTATTGTTGATGCCATTACAAAGGAATGGTTGGGAGCAATCGGCGGAGTACTTGCCATTTTGGGAGTGATTGCAGCTCCGATAACTTCGGGTGATACGGCTTTCCGTTCGGCACGTCTGATTGTGGCAGACTTCTTGGGGATGGAACAAAAAAGTATGCGCCGTCGTTTGTACATTTGTATTCCGATGTTTTTAGTAGCTATTGGTTTGCTTTTGTATAGTTTGCGTGATGCAAACGGATTTAATATGATATGGCGTTATTTTGCCTGGGCGAATCAGACATTGGCTGTGTTTACCTTGTGGGCTATAACAGTTTTTCTGGCGGTATCCAAGAAACCTTATATCATC
>ENA-UEOO01000593-UEOO01000593.1-human-gut-metagenome-genome-assembly--contig:-NODE-593-length-12045-cov-3.524148_pt1 | contig 12045 bp, 9 predicted proteins | sample MGYA00242888_ERZ507892 | MGnify/ENA primary metagenome ERZ507892 (study PRJEB26167, sample SAMN06115415) | human gut metagenome | host: Homo sapiens | place: China:Sichuan | collected 2015-02-04...
AATCCCGTACACCATTTACAGCGGCACGCAGTTCTTCGGAAGGATGGAAATCAAGGACGCCCTCTGCTACCTGCGCATGATTGTCAGCCAGGACGACATGGCTTTCCGGAGAATCATCAATAAGCCGAAAAGAAATATCGGGCAGCGCCGCATGGAATTCCTCACGAATTACGCCTCTGAAAACGGCTGCACACTCTTTGAAGCCCTCAGGAAGAATGTCGAGGAACCCACGCTGAAACGCACAGGCACCGCCGATTTCATCGAACTCATCGATACCTTTGCCAAAGACAGCGAAGGGAAACCCGTCTCCGAGGTCCTCTCTGCCATCCTTGACGAAAGCGGGTACGAGAAAATGCTTCGCACTGAAGGCAGCCAGGAACGTCTCGACAATCTGGCGGAACTCAAGCAGTCTGTCTTCGAATATGAAACCACCTGCGGCGAAGAGACGAACATCGTCCATTATCTGGAGCACGCTGCCCTTTTCTCAAGCATGGACACCGGCGAAGGACAGGACAAAGTGAAGCTCATGACCGTCCATACCGCCAAGGGCCTTGAATTCCCGTACGTCTTCATCTGCGGCATGAACGAAGGCATCTTCCCGTCAAGGAAGACAAGGACAGTGAATGCCATGGAAGAAGAAAGACGCCTTGCCTTCGTTGCCATGACAAGAGCCGAAAAAGCCCTCTATATCACGGAAGCCGGCGGCGCCAACCTCGACGGCTCGCCAAGATACCCGTCAAGATTCATCCTGGACATCGACAGGGACAAGCTTGAATTCGATTCGCCCGTCGATGAACAGCTCATGAAGGAAACCATGGTCTACGTAGGAAGATCGACCGCCTTCCTGCAGGAAGACAAAGACGAAACAACCATGGAAGCAGGCACCCGCGTCCGCCATCCCGTCTTCGGCCCGGGCACCATCGTCGAAGTCGATGGAAGCGCCCATGCCTACCTCATCAAATTTGACAGCATGCCCACCATGCGCCAGATCTCCTTCCACGCAAGACTGTTCAAATTGTAATCTGTAATCAAAAAAGGCTGCACAGATAACAATTTCCTCACAAAAATAAAAAAAGTATACTTTCGGATAATACACAACCGACATTCCCTGTTTTATAACTAAGACAGGGAATTTTATATTGTTCTAAAGAATGAGGCGAATGGGAATGAAAAACGGGAAGGTTTTCTTAAGGCTGTCAGTGATAGCTCTTCTCTTAGCCTGCACATCAGGGACGATAGTACAGGCAGAAGATGTATCCGGCAAAGTGAATGAAGTTTCAGAAAGTGCGGAAGATACTGTCTACGGCGGAAATGCCGCAGACGGCAGCGCATTGAATAATCAGCTCTCCATCACGAAAGAAGCATCCGTCAATGGATCCGCATACAGCGGCTATTCATCAAACGGAGAAGCTTCCGGAAATACTTTGAAAATCACGAGGACAGGAACCATCTACGAGAGCGCGGAAGGCGGCTACGTGAATTCTGGAAGCGGAGCAGTCTCAGGCAATAAAGTTTTCATGGAAAGCGGCGAAGTAGTACAATCTATCAACAGCGGCAGTACGGGCGGCAGCGGTGACGCCACAGGAAACAGCATCGAATTAAGCGGCGGGACAGTTACGGTTTCTGTCTACGGCGGTGTTTCCGCAGGAGGTAATGCGAAGGGAAACAGCGTGACGATCGGGGGCGGCAGCATTGATGCAAAAGCCGGGAACGTTTATGGCGGCGTGACTTTGACGAGTGAGAGCGCCGAATCGTCAGGAAATTATCTTTATATCAAAGAATCCGGCACGGTTGACGCGAATGCTTATGGCGGTTATTCCGGTTTCGGCTCAGCTCTGAAAAATATAGTGACGATGACAGGCGGCACCGTGGGAGACTGCCTCTATGGAGGCCGCGTCTCTGAAAAAAGCAATGGCGAAGCTTCCTACAATGAAGTGACCATAAGCGGCGGCACAGTTTCTAATGATGTCATCGGAGGCTATTCTCAAAATGGCAATGTCATCGGGAACAAGGTTACCGTGGAAGGCACGGCCACAGTAAAGGGAACTGATTACAGCGATGTTTATGGCAGCTACTCAATAGACGGCAAAGCTTCTGGCAATCAGGTGCAAATGACAGGCGGCAGCGTGCAGAGTGAAATCAGCGGTGCCTTCTCTTATAAAGGCGATGCCATAAATAATACTCTGACAATATCAGGCGGAACCGTGGATGGTTATGCATCCGGCGGCTTTTCAGACGCTGGTGCTGTGACAGGAAATATCATTACAATCAGCGAAAATGGTACCATAAAAAATGATGCAGTGGGAGGCCTTTTGTCTGAAGGAACCAAGGGTACCTCAGGAAACCAGGCCATCATGACCGGAGGCAGTGTCGGCGGAAATCTGATTGGCGGATATATCATGATAAGCAGTCCGTCAAATGCGGATAATACCGTCACCTTGAGCGGCGGCAGCGTTTCCGGTGATGTCATGGGGGCGTACACGAAGACGAATGGCGATGCTTCGGGAAATACTGCCACCATCAGCGGAGGCACCGTCTCCGGCGATATCTATGGTGCGAAGATTACCTCAGGCACCGTTTCCAATAATACCGTCACCGTGACAGGCGGGACATTCGGTGAAGAAACGAGCGTCTATGGCGGGTATACAGAAGAAGGCGATGCTTCCGGAAACAAAGTGACGATCCAGGATGTGACCGTCAATGGCTATGCCGAGGGCGGCTATTCAGGCGGCGGTTCCGTGACGGGCAATACGCTTGCCATCAGCGGCAATTCCTATGTTAAAGAAAATGCATATGGAGGCCTTCTTTACTTTGCAGATGGCACCGTTTCTGGAAATAAAGTACTCCTGAGCGGCGGTACCGTTTCCGGTCAGGCGGCCGGCGGTATGTCCTTCCTTGGTGATGCAGTAGAAGTTTCAGGCAATGAAATCACTGTGACAGGCGGCACCATCGAAGAAGGTGTGTATGGCGGCCTTGCGCAGCTTGGCGGCAATGCTTCGGGCAACACCGTGACAATCAGCGGCGGAACCATTAATAAGTATGTATACGGCGGCAGCGCCGATTCCGGCACGGCTTCGAATAATACAGTCAATATTTACGGAGGCACCTTCAAATCAGATACCAGGCTCTATGGCGGTTTCTCTGATGACAGCAGCGGCAATACACTGAATTTCTATACGAAAGGCATAATCGTAGACAAGCTCGGTTATTTCCAGAATCTGAGTTTCTATGTCCCGGAAGATACGACGGCAGGAGAAACGATCCTGACCGTGACAAGCACGGCTGACGTCAGCGGTGCATCCATCAGGGCATCCGTCTACGACTCCATAAAGATGAGCCCCGGCGATACGATCACGCTGATCGACGGCAGGAGCGGCCTTACAGCTGAGGACACAGACTATGGCATGATGAGCGGCAGCAGCACGGTCACGGACGCTGCGTTCCTCAGAAGAGAAGTGAATATCCGGAAAGACGGAGACAAGGTCATCCTCGAAGTTCCTGAGGACAGCGTACCATCCCTCCTTTCTGACACGAAACTCCTCGCCGAAGCAAGGGAAGCTTCCATTGAGACACTTTGGAATGCGTCCGACATGGCGGCAGAAAATTACAAAGAGGCAGTGGACGCTTATGCGGCAGGATCTGGTGGATTCATGCCGTACGCATCCATCGGCGGCTTCGATCTTCGCCATGAAACGGGATCGTATATCGATACGGCCGGCCTGAATGCGAACATCGGCTTTGCCCGCCAGTACGAAAGAGAAGACTATGTCGATACACTGATGCCATTCTTCGAATACGGCAGGAGCAACTACACCAGCCACCTGGATGATGGTGCAAGAGCCGATGGCGATCAGCACTATACAGGAGCAGGCGTACTCTACCGCCGCGACCGTAAAGACGGACTCCACTATGAGGCACTCGTCCGCGCAGGCCATCTCTCCGGTGACTTCAAAGGAAAGATTGACGGCTATGACGCCTCCTACGACAGCGGCGCTCCATATATCGCCGCCATAGCAGGCCTTGGCAAAGTCGTTACCAGAGACACTAACTCCTTAGACTATTATGGCAAATTCTTCTGGACGCACCTTGGAAGCGACAACGTCCGGATTGATAATACATTAGGCAGTTCCCGGTATGATTTCGATTCCATCGATTCCTACCGTACAAGACTCGGCGTAAGATGGACGAAAGACATTTCCGACATCGGATCCTGCTACGCAGGCATCGGCTGGGATTATGAATTTGACAGCAAGGCAAGAGCCAGCTACAGGAGCTTCAATACTCCAAGTCCTTCCGCAGAAGGATCGAGCGGCTTCCTCGAACTTGGCTGGAAGAGCAGACTGACAAAAGAAAACCCGTGGGGCGCAGACGTCAACGTCACAGGCTGGGCTGGAAAACAGCGCGGCGTGACCTACACACTCTCCGTCTCAAGAGCATTTTAATTGATGAAGGTTATCTCCCTCTCCCAGGGGAGTTAACTGATAGATTCCCACCCACTTATGGAAAAGCAGGCATACTCCACCTTCCCGGGAGATGCCTGCTTTTCCAATGCAAAAAAAGGCTGTGGCAAAATGATTAACCATTTTGCCACAGCCCCTTTTAAATGCAATTATTCTTCCGTCCCTTCGAGCTGCTTGCCCGGATTGACGAAGAGCCATGCTGCGATGGCAATGATGCCAAAGAGTGCGGTGTAGGTGAATGCATTGTTCCAGCCATAGTTGGTGACGAAGAATGCAGTGACGATCGGAGCGAGGACGCCGCCGACATTTCCCCAGAGGTTCATCCAGCCGGATACGGAGCCGGTGTACTTGCCGCCGAGGGAAATAACAGTGGACCAGCTGGCACTCATGGAGAAGCCGAGTGCGCCTAAGGAAACGCTCATCCAGAAAATCGTTGCTGCTGCGCCGCTTGCGGTATGCGCTGCGATGTAAAGACCGAGGGAGGTGACAGCGACGCCTGCCATAGCGGTGAAAGTACGCATGGTGTACTGGCGGCTTGAGTTCTTGCTGTGTGCCATACGGTCAGAGAGGAAGCCGGCGGTGAATACCATAGCCATCAGTGCGAGCCACGGGAAGGAAGCCCAGATGCCCATAGATTTCAGGGACAGGTTGTGGACTTCAGTCAGGTAGAGAGGCAGCCATGCGAGGAATACGTACATGATGTAGTCGACGACGAAGAACTGGATGCCCAGTGCCCAGAACTGACGGGAACGGAGGAAACGGCCCCAGGGAGCAGATTTCTTTTCTGCGGAGAGGCTGCGTCCTTCATTGATGAATGCTGCTTCTTCCTCATTGACATACGGGCTGTCCTTTGGATTGTCCTGCGCATAGCGGTGCCAGACCCAGGCGAGGACGCATCCTGCCAGACCGAAGATGATGAAGACAGCATGCCAGCCAAGAGCGGCGATGAGAGCGACGGTAACCATCGGGCCGATGACGGGTCCGAAGAAAGTGCCCAGAAGGATGGCGCTGCTTGCCTTGCCCTTTTCATCCTTGTTGAACCAGTTGAAAGTCGCCTGCCCCAGAGACGGGAAAACAGGACCTTCACCAAGGCCGAAAGCCAGGCGGACAGCGGCAAAGCTTGCCTTGCCCTGAGCAAAAGCGGTGAGCGCTGTGAAGACAGACCACCAGAGTATAGCGCCGGCGCCGGTTTTGCGCAGGCCGAAACGTTCAGCGAGCATGCCGCCAGGGACCTGCATCAGCGCATAGCCTGCGAAGAAGCAAGTCTGGAGGAAGCCCATATCCATTTTATCAAAGCCAAATTCCTGCATAATGACAGGGGTTGCGACGGACAAATTGACCCGGTCCATGTAAGCGACGAAGCTGATCAGGAAAATAAGGAAGGCAATCTTCCAGCGAAAATTAGTCATAGTACGTGTTTTGGCCTGCGGAACGGCGTCCGCGGTGATGGTTCTTTCCATAATCAGATACCCCTTTCATTAATCATTTTGAATCCTTATCCTTTTCCTCACATGCATCAAGGGTGCAAAAAGCCCCTGCTGCTCTTTATAGAGCAACAGGGGCGAAGGTTCGCGGTACCACCCTGTCATTATTCTTTGTGCTGATGACAGACTGCCTGTAACGAAGGCTTGCGGCTGTATCTGGGAATCCCGGGTGCTCCTCGATACAGCGACTCCCAAGTGATATGGAAATGGATCCGATCCGCCGGTTCTCAGCTTTCCCGGCTCTCTGTAAGATACTTGATGTCCAATCCCAGCCTGTTCATTGTCTCTTAGCGGTACCATTGTCAACGGTACCTTGGTAGTGAGTTGGGTTCATTATCCATGAAACGGAGGAACTTGTCAAGAAGAATTTACTCATTTTTATAAAGTGTACTATATATCTCCTCAAAGAGGGCTGAAGATGGCACTTTTTAAGCCCTTCCCATGCTAGAATGTCCCAAATCAAAAAGAGCCATGAAATGATTTCCATTTCATAGCTCTTCTTATTATGCGAATAAGGATTCCGGGAAAACTTTATTCTTTCCTTCCCTGATCGTGAATGTACACGCGAGGAGTTTCCTTGAGTAGGGGTCCTTCGCTTCGTTCAGGTCATGAATCGTTTCATGAATGACGCCCTTCTTCATGACGGCGATGGTATCGCAGAAAAGGTTCGCAAGCGCCAGGTCGTGGCAGATGAATAGATAGGCGACGCCTGTTTCCTTCTGCAGCCTTGAAAGCAGCTCGATGATTGTCTTCTGGACGGACATATCAAGCGCTGACGTGGCTTCATCGCAGATGATGAGCTTCGGCTTCAGAACCAGAGCGCGAGCAATCGCGATACGCTGACGCTGGCCTCCTGAAAGTTCAGAAGGGTAGCGGTTGATGAAATCTTCCGGAAGGTCGACCTTCTTCAGCATTTCAGCAGCCTTCTTGTCGATATCCTTACTGGCGATGAGTCCGAAATTCATGAGCGGCTCGCAGATGATATCCGCGATGCGTTCCTTCGGATTGAAAGCAGAGGATGGATCCTGGAAGACCATCTGGATGGCGCGGCGGCTCTCGCGGAGTGCTTTGCCCTTCAGATTCGTCACGTCTTTCCCTTCAAAGTACACCTTTCCCGAATCGGGCTGGTGGATGTGCGTCAGTATGCGGGCAAGCGTCGACTTGCCGCTTCCGGATTCACCAACGAGGCCGAAGGTTTCTCCTTCATGGATCGTGATCGACACATGGTCAGCCGCCTTGACGGGAATGCCGTCTTCAGGATGGAAGGTGAGGCATATGTCCTCCGTTCTCAGCAGCTCTTTTCCATCAAGTCTCATGACAATACGCCTCCCGGGTCTGGAACAGCTGCCAGAAGCAGCTTGGTATACGGATCTTTCGGATGATAAATGACTTTTTCGGCGCTTCCGTATTCGACGGCATTTCCATCCTTCATGACAAGGATGGTATCCGCCATGTACGAGGCAAGGGCCATATTATGTGTGACGACGATGATGGCCGTGTCCGCGCGGGCACAGACGTCCATCATTTCACGGACAACGACAGCCTGATTCGTGACATCCAGGGCAGACGTCGGTTCATCGGCAAGGATCAGCTCGGGATGAATCGCCATCGCCATTGCAATCCCGACTCTCTGGCGCATGCCGCCTGACAGTTCGAAGGGATAGCTCTTGAGGATGCCGGCCGGATCAGGAAGGCGCACCTGCGAAAGGAGATTCGTCATGCGGTCTTCCGCTTCGCCTCCCGTGATGCCGTGGGCAGCGAGGTATTCGGAAAATTCCGTCCCGATCGTGCGGATCGGGTTCAGCATGGCGCCGCTGTCCTGAAAGATGAAGGACGTCTTCTCGCGGATCGTCTTCGTCTCCGATTCCTTCCCTTCAAAAAGGATGTGTCCGCCTGTCACTTGTCCCTGCCTTGGCAGGATATGGCCGACAGCGCGGAGGACGGTCGTCTTCCCCGAGCCGGATTCCCCGATGATGGCAAGAATTTTCCCTTTGTCCACGGAAAAGGATACCCCGTGGACGACGGGATTTCCTTTGCCGTATGAAATGGACAGGTCATTGACTTCTAAAAGCATGGCAGCTCCTTTATGAATGAAAGAATGAAATGATTACTTGGAAGCCGGTGTGATCTTGTCGGTGATCCAGTAGTAGTCACACGGCTTGATATCTGCATGAGCGACAGCAGAGGTGGAAATCATATTGGTCTGCGGATAACCGAAGACGAGGGTGGCGGAGGTATCCTGCAGAATCTTTTCCATCTGGATGATGATGTCCCTGCGCTTGGCCGGATCGAATTCGCCGGCCAGCTGATCGGAGAGCGCATCATAAGCCGGGTTGCTGTAGCCGGAACCGTTCTGCGGGTTGGAGCCGTTGACGTTCGTCTTCCAGTACATGTTGAGGAACGTTTCCGGATCGCCTGCCTGTTCGGTCAGGATGTTGGAAATGAGGAGGTCGTACTCGCCTCTGGTGCCGATGCCGTCAAGGACGTTGTAGTCGACGTTCTTCAGATTGATCTGGATGCCGACCTTCTTGGCATCAGCCTGGGTAGCTTCAGCAAAGAGCGGCAGTTCAGCACGGCCGGAGTAGTAAACGAAATCAAGGGAGAGCGGCTTGCCGTCCTTATCGACGATGCCGTCGCCATCCGTATCCTTCCAGCCTGCTTCAGCAAGGAGCTGTTTGGCATGTTCAGGATTGTACTTGTTCGGATAGGTCTTGGAAAGTCCGTCGAAGTCATAATCGAGGGACGGCGGGAGAGCCGGGCCGCCAGGGGTGAATGTATCCTTCAGGAGGACCTTGCAGTATGTATCGCGGTCGAGGGATTCGATCAGGGCAGCACGTACGCGCGGATCTGCCAGCGGTTTACCTTCCTTCACGGAAAGACGGGCAAGAACGTCGCGGATGGAATCGATTTCAGAGGTGGTGAATTTGCTCTTATCCTTGAAGAGTGCAAGATCGCCAGGCGCAATGTTGACGGCAACGTCGACTTCGCCCTTCTGGAGAGCCATGGCGCGTGTAGACGGGTCATCGATTGTATTGACGACAGCATGCTTGTAAGGAACAGCTGCATAGTAATTCGGGTTCGCATCAAGCTCTGTCTTGGCTTTGGAGAAGCTCTTTACGACATAAGGACCAGTGGAAATCGGGCCCTGCTTGTCGAAGTCCTGCTTTCCTTCAGCAGACGTGTCGACGATGATGAAGAGCGGATCGCCCAGCATGCTTGGAAGTGTTGCAATCGGCTTCTTGGTGTAAATCGTGACAGTCTGTCCATCAGCTGTGATATGGTCGAGTGGGAACATAGCCTGGGCACGCGGCGCTTTAGCAAACGTTCTCTCGATGGATTTCTTGACAGCTTCACCGGTGACAGGATTGCCGTTGGAGAATTTGATATTCTTGATCTTGAATGTCCAGGACATCTGGTCCGGAGCGACCAGCCAGCTTTCAGCGATCCAGGGTTCCGGGCGCATTTTATCATCAAAGTGGACAAGTGCTTCGCCGACACCGTAACGCATGACCTGCCAGCCGAAATAGTTGGCCGTCGGTTCAAGGCTGTCGGCGAAGTTCGTTACGCCGACACGGAGGGTGTCTTTACTCGCGGAGGAAGAACTTCCGCCGCATCCGGAAAGACCGAAAACGAGAAGGGCGCAGGCTGCAAGGGCAGCCCCTTTCTTTGCAAATGAATTCATGATGTCTCCTTTTTGAAAATATAGTGAATAAATCTATAGAAAAGGCAATGGGAAAGAATCATGCGGCTTTTGGGAAGAAGCCGGGTGATCCGAAGGAAACGGGATGGCGGGATGCAAGTGAGGAGACCTTGCCATTCGTTTCCTGCGCCTTTTACTGCTGATCCTGATGCGGGTCAAGGACATCCCGGAGTGCATCGCCCCAGAGATTGAAGACGACGACAGAAAGGAAAATCGCAAAACCCGGGAAGAACATGAGCCATGGCGCGGTCTGCAGCTGCAGGCGGCCCTCATTCAGCATGAGGCCCCATTCCGGCTGCGGCGGCTGGCTCCCGAATCCGAGGAAGGAAAGTCCGGCCAGTTCCATCATCATGGCGCCGATATCTGCAGCGGCCGTAATGACGAGAAGGGGAAGGACATTTGGCAGAATATGATGCAAAAGGATGTGAGTGTGAGTGCCGCCGCTGACAATGGCAGCTTCTACGAATTCACTTTCCTTTAATTTCAAGACGAGCGAGCGAGAAAGCCGCGCATACTTCGTCCATGTGACGACCGTCAGAGCCAGCATCGCATTGATCAGGGACGGTCCCATGATGCCGGAAATCGCGATCGCAAGGATGATCCCCGGGAAGGAAATCATCATGTCAGCGATACGCATAATGACGATATCGACGATGCCGCCTGCATAACCGGAAATGACACCGGCTGTCGTGCCGACGACAAAAATGAGAGCGACAAGGAAGAGGACACTGGAGAGCGAACGCTCAGCACCGCAGAGGATGCGGGAGAAAACATCGCGGCCCAGCTTGTCCGTGCCGAAAATATGCGACGAAGACGGAGCCAGATTCGCATCCTTCATGGAAGCGGAAAGCGGATCATAAGGCGCAATGTGCGGCGCAAGGAATGCAATGAGAAGAATAAAAAGAATCAGGATCGACGTCACGAGGAAAACCCTGTTTTCCCGGAGTCCGCGGGCTATCATGTGCATCAGCGGCCTCCTTTCCTCAGCCTGGGATCCAAGTGCTGATAGGAGAAGTCGATGATGATATTGATCACCATGTACATGAAAGCAATCCAGAGGACGACCGCCTGCACCGTCAGGAAGTCACGGTAGGTGATGGCCTGCACGATCATGTAGCCAAGGCCCGGCCAGGAGAAAATGATTTCCACGACAGCCGCGCCCCCAAGAAGCGAGCCGAAAGCAAGGCCGAAGAGCGTGATCAGAGGCAGGAATGCATTAGGAAGGACTTCCTTCCATAGAATCTGGCTCTCGGAAATGCCCCTGGCGCGTGCGCCCATGACATAGTCCTGCTGGAGTTCTTCAAGAACAGCAGCGCGGACCTGCCTTGTGAACTTGGATGTCATGACAATGCCAAGAGTGACCGTCGGAAGGACGAGATTTTCAAGAGAAATCGTTCCGTCGATGATGGAGAAAAGATTCAGCTTCAGTCCGAAAAGCCAGAGGAGCATGAGGCCCATCCAGAAATTCGGGATCGATACGCCGGCAAACGAGAAGAGCCTCACGATATAGTCGAAGCGGCTGTTCTGGCGGACGGCAGTGTAAATGCCAAGCGGCACAGAGAAGACGAGCATGAAAATCGAGGAGGAGCAGGCGAGAAGAAGAGTCGCAGGAAGCGCTTCCAGAATGGCATCCAGGACCGGCTTCTTCATGAGGTAAGAAAAGCCGAAGTTGCCATGCAGTACGCGTCCCAGCCAGTCCAGATACTGGTAAATGAAAGGCTGGTCGAGCTCCAGCTCATGACGCAGCGCATCGATTTCCAATTGGCTGACGACGATGTCTTCATTGCCGGCAATCATCTGACGGACAGGATCTCCCGGGGACAGCATCACGAGACAGAACGTGATGAAGCTGATGCCCAGAAGAACGATCACAATCTCCACAAGGCGCAGGGCCAGTTGTTTCGGTTTCAAAGTCTTCCTCCTGAGATAATAGACAAACATACGTAAACGAACATTTAGTTCGAAAACCCCATAACGTCAAAGAACAAGGCCTGCATGCAGGACATTGTTCTTTAAAATGGCAAACTCCGGACTCCCGGCAGTGCCATGCTTGTTTCGTTATCAGATTAGAATTTGTTAAATTAATTATAACATGGTTTCCATGGAAATCAATGATAATGTTTGTCAATACCGAGTAAATGAATGAAATCATAAGAAAATATGAGGAAATCATGAGAATAACCGAGATTAAGAAACATATCATTTAGAATGACCTGTTTTGCATGTATAAGGCATTTTTATAGTACAGTATAGAAAAATCTCGGATTCATCGCGGATCCCGGGAACGATTCGAATAAGTGTACACTTAAACATAGAAAAAATTCTGGTTCTTCACGCTTTTTTGTGGGATAAAAATAATAACATATAAAATTGGCATTGAAAAAGAGCATTATCTACTCCA
>ENA-UEOO01000594-UEOO01000594.1-human-gut-metagenome-genome-assembly--contig:-NODE-594-length-12044-cov-10.674939_pt1 | contig 12044 bp, 6 predicted proteins | sample MGYA00242888_ERZ507892 | MGnify/ENA primary metagenome ERZ507892 (study PRJEB26167, sample SAMN06115415) | human gut metagenome | host: Homo sapiens | place: China:Sichuan | collected 2015-02-04...
GCCTGGCTCAAACTCCGAACAATGAGTTTGTGGGAATCAGGAGATTCTACAGGAGAGGTGAGCCTTGCCAAATTGTTAGTTTCAGGATCGTGTACATAAAAGATGGATACTCCTTGGTTATTGTAGCCGGCCCATTCGTAGGTGTAGAAGGTGCCGATAGGATGTCCTTCCATGATGCGCTGTACGTCTGCATTTGAAGAATAACCTGCGATTTCAGGATCGGCTGCACGGATATAATCTACGGAATATTCACTGTTGGATATACTTTCTACGTTATTTTTATTATGAGATAAGTTCAAACTGGTTTGCCAAGAGAAATTTTTTGTTTGTATAGGAGTGGCATTAATGGTAAATTCAATACCTTTATTGCTGATATCTCCCACATTGGCCGGCATGGTTCCGAAAGGATAGCGGTTTGTGGAAACCTCGTAAGTGTATATCAGGTCGCTGGTACGCTTGTCATAGTATTCGATGGTTCCTCCTAATCTGCCTCCAAAGAAGCTGAAGTCCAGCCCGATGTTCAACATGGCTGTACGTTCCCATTTTAGGTCTGGATTGGCATTTGAGGCGGCTGCCAGGGTATGGTAACTATTCTGTGTGCCATTGGCGTTTGTATAGTTGAACCAACCTGAAGTACTGTAAGTCTGGATAGCCGAATAAGCTCCGAATCCGAGTGAGTTACCACTAACACCATAACCAACACGGAACTTCAAGTCATCGAAAACATTTAAATCTTTGATGAACTTTTCTTCGCTCATACGCCATGCCAACGATGCAGATGGAAAAGTTCCCCAACGGTTGTTCTTTCCAAAAGCAGAGGAGCCGTCACGGCGAATTGTTGCTTGAAGCAGGTATTTGCTGTTGAAGGAGTAGTTGATACGTCCATAAAATGAGATCATACGTAAAGTTTCCAAATGACCGTTATTATTGCTGGTGATACCGCCATTCTGCCAATCCATTTTATTGGCAAGGTTCAGATTATAAAAGGTGGTGTTATCATTGTAAAAGTCGTAGACATCCAGACCGAAACTGTCATTGTCATCATTCTGTTCCCATGAATAACCGGCCATCAGGCCCAGTTTGTGGATATTGGCGAATGTATGATCATAGTTTATGTATGTTTCAAGAATTTTTTTCTTGTTTTCTGTTGCAATACGTTTAGCTTCGCCATTTCGGGTGTTATATTGGGATTTGCTGGTATGGTATTCGTTCCATATATATTGTTCGTCTTGATAGGAAAGACTTAAGTTCCATTTCAAGTCCTTAGTGATATCTAAAGTACCTTTGGCTGTTCCTTGAAGGAGTTTCTTGTTATTTTCAAAAGTATCTTCATTGATCATGGATACAGGATTGAAGTTTTGGGAGATAGTTTTGTCGCTATACCAAGAACCGTCTGCATTGGTGACAGGAACTAGTGGAGAATAATAATTCATGGCATCGAATACGGATTGGCCATCTTTGGCGGAATCAACGGTGGTACCTTTTGATTGTGCGGCATTCACATTAAAGGCTAAGGTGAGCCGATCATTCAGTGCTTTGGTTTGCAAGAATGCGCGGCCGCCGAAACGCTCGAAATCTGTACCACGTACGATACCTTGTTTGTTTTGATAACTCATGCTGGCACTGTATTGAGTCTTTTCTGAACCGCCATTGATAGAAACGTTGTGGTTATGACTGATTGCTGTGCGCAGTACTTCATCGTTCCAATTGGTGTTTGCTCCTTTGTCATTCGGAAGAGTGATGTTATTTTCCTTGGCATAGGTGCGGAGTTCGTCGGCAGTCATCATATCTAAACGCTTGGCAATGTTGTCAAATGCAAGATATGCGCTGTAGTTTACAGAAGTGTGCTCACTTTTACTACCTTTTTTGGTGGTAATCAAGATTACACCGTTAGCAGCCTTGGAGCCATAAATAGCCGTTGCAGAAGCGTCACGAAGTACGTCAATGCTTTCAAATATCTTCGGGAGCAATCAGACTTAATGACATACCGGGAATACCGTCAATAACATAATAAGGTTCCATTGCCGCACCGGTACGCAGAGAAGAAGCCCCACGTAAAGAGATAGAAGCTGTACCAGAAGTCGGGTCGCTGCTTTGTACTACCGTCAAACCAGGAACTTTACCTTGCAACAACTGTCCAGGGTCAGAATAAACTCCTACATTCAGTTTGTCTGCTTTCACAGTGGTAATGGAGCTGGTTACATCCTTACGACTCATACTGCCATAACCTACTACCACAACTTCATCTAATGTTTTAGAATCTTCTTCCATAATAATCTTCAGAGAAGATCCTTTTACTGTAATTTCCTGGGTAGTGTAACCCACGTAAGAGAATACGAGTGTCTTTCCTTGTGCTACATTCAGTGTAAACTGTCCGTTAAAGTCAGTGATAACACCGTTGGTAGTACCTTTTTCGACTACATTCACTCCGATAAGGGGTTCTCCGGTCTTGTCTGTGACAATACCGTTAACTTGATTTTGAGCAAATGCCAGTGTACTGTTTAATAGGAGTAATGCAAAGACTACTATCTGTGCAAATGTCCTTTGGGTTAGAGATTGTACGTTTAGCATAGAATTTAATTTTGGTTTTGATTAATATGTTCTTGTTTAATACTGCATAGTTCTCTATATATTATGAATTGGTTGTTACAGTTTGATGTATATTTTCTTAAGATATAGCGGATAACCGATACACCCCAAAAACAGAGTGAAAACGAGGGCGTAGACAGCTGAGGCAAGGTAGGCGTCGGTTATTCCTGAATGAATGGCTGCATAGGCTGCCGCCTTCCATCCGGTACTTCCCATCATAATGGCAAGTACTTCGCTCAGTACATAGAGGAATAGGGGGTTGACGCCGAAGATGATGAAGAAGCGGCACCATTTTTGTTTATTCCTTATGTCTATATAATACATTAATGTGGCAAGTGACATGGAAGCCGCTCCGCAGGTCACCAGAACAAAAGTAGGAGACCATATTCTTTTATTTAAAGGCAGCGCATCTGCCAACAAATAGCCGATACTCATCAGAATGAATCCGGTCAAGAACAAACGGAGCACTTTGTTTTCTGTCTGATGGCTTTGTATTATCCATTTTCCACATGAAAAACCGATACAAGTGTGGGCGATAGCAGAGAGAGTGCTTACAAATCCTTCCGGATCAATCGGGCTCTTCTGATAGAGATGTGCTTCGCCGAAAAGTTGCCTGTCAATGATGGATAAAATATTGCTTTCATCGCAGGTATAACCGTTCCCCATGCATAATATGACAGTGTAACTTACCAGTAAGATAAAGGTTAATGTGGGGATGAACTTATGATTCATAAATAGGGCTGTAAAAGAAATAACACAGTAACATAAAGCAATGCGTTGTAGTACCCCGGGGATGCGCAGATGGACAAAAGGCAGGAAGTCACCTTCACATACATGGTCAAACCAACCGATTGCCCATCCGATGCATAGAATAAGAAATGTGCGTTTCAATATCTTGGTTACCACTTGTAGGGAAACGTTGAAATTGAATTTGTTCAATGAAATATATGTTGAAATACCCATGATGAACAGAAAGAAAGGAAAAACCAAGTCACAAGGTGTCAGTCCGTTCCATGCAGAATGTTGTAAAGGTGCATACGACACTTTGCCTCCTGCATTGTTGACCAGAATCATTCCTGCTACAGTGATGCCCCTGAGTGCATCGAGTGACAAAAGCCTCTTTTTAATGGGCAGTGCCTGCTGTGCGGTTTCTGTATCGAGTTCTTTCTTTTTCATCTTACAATCAATTGTTTATCAATGTTATAGCCTCTTTTGCTACTTCTATACAATCACCTTCGGCAGATGCCGCATAGGTGTTCTTTGCCAGTGTCCATGGTTCTTCCAGGGCATACCAATCTATGGTCATGGCTGGATTATCGGCAGTGGGGGTTGATGAATTACCTACTGGCAGTACAGGAAGTTTGCCATCCAGTTGGTCTTGCAGTACTTGCCAGTATTTTTCCCAACGTTTATAATAAAAGTCGCGCAGTAGTCCGTTCCATTCTTTATGGGCATAATCTCGTAACTTGCCGATGTCGGCGCAGTAACGGTTTCCCCATGTGGTGATTTGTACGCGGGCATTCCATTCGTAGAGGTCTTTCTCTTCAGATGTACTTCCTAGATTGCGCGCTTGTTGAATCCAGTTCCCTACTTTGAATTCTTTGCGTGTGCCCAACAGTTTGTCTTGCATTATCAGTAGTTCCAAGAACTGTCGGGTATGTGTGGCATAACTTTTTTTATCGAAGCTTTTAAAGTCGGCAACAGCGTAATTGTACACTATTCGGGCACGGTCGGCAATGGCTTGTCGGGTGATATCAACTAGATCATATTCAAAGTTGTTGTTACCGCGATATTTGTGTGCTACGCTCACCATCAATCGTGCGGCTTCTGCTGTGGTAGTGGGGTCGTAATAGTTGCACATTTTGCTCCAGCTGGATGCTTGGAAATTATTCAGTGATGGGCGCCCGCAAAAGATACTTTCGTGAGGACCTTGTTGGTTGTTGCCTGCCGGACAGTTGTAGATACCGTTTGCCAGGATCTGCCAAGCTTGCCAGATAGATTCATCGTCTGTGCCATAGCGTGCGCGGATGTATTGTTTTATCCATTCTTCTTTGGTAAACTTTTCTGCACGCCAAGGTAGTTCGCACATCAGTTCGAACATAACGGGATTATTTTCAATGCCTTCCATTGTCAGACCGATGCCTTTTAGCTGAGCGGCCAGTGGGTTGTCTTTGGTCAGGTAAAAATTATGAAGAAGTTGGTCCATCCTTCCATGCAAACCCACGTTCCCACCGAAATTTTCCAACAGGCAGAACAACCAGTTGTGTTCTTCGTATCCTTTGTCTCGTTTCCATATAGAGGGAATGCCCCACATGGGACGACATTCGCTAAATAAATCAAGGATGAGCAGATCGCCGGGATTCAGCGCTTTCATCATTTCCGGGCGTGGATTTTCTGTCCATCCCTGCACCACCCACACAGCTTTTGGATTAGCCTTTTTCATTGCATCCATAATAGCCTTGCCGGCTTTGCCGAAGTCTAGTCTGGCAGGCAAGCTTTTGGCTTCATGAAAAGGATCGATGGAGTAGTAGTCACTTGTTCCATACAGCTTTTCGGTTTCTTCGTAAAAAAGGCTGGCAATCTGGGTAAACTTGGGATCGTCGGGCAGTAAGATTCCCGGTCGGTCAAATCCGTTCCATTTGTTGAGAGTGCTTTGGGCGGATTCCGAGGAAGTGTTGCTTAATGTTTTCTCTTCTTTTCCACCATCAATACGTTTTCCCAAATCCAGTTTGGAGGGGATCATACCCGAGTAACCGGGCAGTACGGGGTGCATTCCCCATTCTTTCATTCGTTTCAATATTTTTTTCTGCAAGTCTTCTTGCTGTTTATACCAACTATCGGGGTTAGGGCCTCCCCAGCCTTCCAAATTGTTCATTTCCCACCAGGCAAGGAATGCTGGTCCGGCAATAAAATCATTGATTTGCTGTTTGGAAAATCCTAAGCGGAGTAATAGGTTACGCCACACACATTCATGTCCTACGGCAGCAAGTGGCAGGTTGATGCCATGCAGTGCCATCCAATCCAGTTCCTCTTCCCAACGTTTCCAATCCCAAAATGCCATGGAGTAGGAGTAGGTGCAGTAATTGAAATCATAACGCAGGGCCAGATTTGTTTCGTGGCGTTCTTTACGGAAGACGGGAGGAAGAACATTGGGTAGTGAGGCATGCATACTGTTCCATGACAGGTGGATTCCGGCATGATACTTTAAGTACCAGTTGATTCCGGTTGCTATATTAATATAGGTATTGCCTCGTATCACTACCTTGTCGCCTTTTTGGTCCAACTCGAAAAAGTCATTTGAGCTTTTGTGTAGTTCGACTACGAACTTGTCCGATGCTCCCTTGTCTATCCTTTCCAGCATTTCCTTGATGGGGTTTGCCAGTATACCGGAGGGGAGTAATATCAGCCAGCTCAATAATAAGAATGTGTTTTTCATATACATTTGCATTTCTGTTTTTTACAAATGTAAGGGAAACAAAGCTTTTTATAGGAGAATATGGTGCACAAATGGAGTAAAATAGTAAAGTGAACTATTTTTTTCCAAAATATTCGCTTGGAAGTACTCCAAACAGCTCTTTGAAGCATTTTGTGAAATATTTAGGGTCGTTAAAACCTACGGCGTATGCGATTTCTGCAACAGAAATGTCACATTCTACTTTGGTTAAAGTGTCTTTTGCCACATTTAATCGGTAGTTTCTCATGAATTGACCAATGGACTGCCCTGTCAAAGATTGCAATTTCTGATTGACTAAGGTTTTGCTGTATCCCATATCGCGGATAAAGCGCTCTAAGTTATAATCCGAGTCGGCATAATGTTCTTTCATTAAATTGATTGCCGATGTCATAAATGTGTTGTCTTTGGAACTAGCGTTTATATTCAATGTTTCACAATTCATACTAGTGGAGAACATGGATTTGTATTTCTGGCGTAAGGCAAGTATATTTCGGATACGTAATCTTAGAATAACCTCATCAAATGGTTTGCACAGATATTCATCTACTCCTATTTCATAGCTGATTCTTTCTTGGGCTTCAGACCGGAGGGCAGTGAGCATGAGAAAGGGGATGTGGGAAGTAGCCAGATTAGCTTTTACCCGGCGGGATAATTCATTCCCGTCCATGACGGGCATCATCAGGTCGCTGACAATCAAATCAATCGTTTCTCTTTGAATCAAGTAAAGAGCTTCTGCACCGTTCTGTGCTTCTTTTAATTGATAATTGTTTTTGAGAATGGAACAAATATAAGTACGCATATCTGCATTATCTTCAACAATGAGGATGGTTTCCTTTTTCTCGTTTCCATTGGCAGGAATGGAAAGTGGATGTTCATTCTGCTCATATTTTTCTTTTTCTGATTCGGCTTGGGGGATACCTTTTTCCAAAGGTAATAGTATTCTGAAGAAAGCTCCTTGCTTGGGATTGTTTCCTGCATAGATGTTGCCTCCGTGCAGAGAAATGATTTTCTTACATAAGAATAGTCCGATTCCTGTGCTGCTTTGTCCATAAACGGGATATTTGATGCTCTTTTTGGATTGGTAGAAGCGTTCGAAAATACGTTCTATATCTTCGGGTACGATACCATTACCTGTATCTTTTATATCTCTGAACAGCCAGGTATGGTTGTCTTTGTCGGTAAGGGAAGCCACATACAAACTTATTTTTCCATAATCGGGAGTGAATTTAACAGCATTGGATATCAGATTAATAATGGCTTTGCGCATATATTCAACATCAAATATCCAAAACGGGGTACAGAGCCGGAAGTAGGTGATGATGTTTATGTTCCGTTCATGGGCAAATACTTCGAAAGGCATTAATATATTTTGTATAAGGCGGATAAAGTTTTCGTTTGTCTTATTTAATACAACTTTGTCTGCATCTAACTTTCTGAAGTCCATTAATTCATTGACTAGTGATAGCAGATAATTGGAATTCCGTTCAGCTATTTGTAGCTGTTTCTTTACTTCCGGCTCATGGCTTTCGTCAAGGGCGCGTTGGATGGGACCGTTGATTAAAGTGACTGGTGTCCGGAATTCATGAGTGATATTGGTGAAGAAAGCAATTTTTTCTTCCGTTACCTCCTCGACGTGTCGTGCCATTATTTCTAGTTGTTTATTTTGTAACTCTAGCTCATGGGTGCGTTGGGCTACTTCTTTTTCCAGTTGTTTTTTCTGTTGACGGTACAGACTTATTTTCCATTGATAAAAATAATAGCTGCCTACGGTGATCAGAATGGCAAGCAATAAATAGAACCACCAGGATTTATAGAAATAAGGAGTGATGGTTACTTTGACTTCCGTTATTTTATCGGACCAATGTCCTTTCTCGTCTGTGGCACGGACTTGGAACACATATTTTCCGGAGGGAACGAAATTGTATCTAGCAGTATGTTCGCCAGGAAGGGTTTCTGTCCATTCATTCTCATAATTTTTCAAGCGGTAGGCATATTTCACTCGGTTACAGTTTCCATAGTTTAAGGTGGAAAACTCGATGGAAAAACCATGATCTTTTTCGTGCAGACGGATGGTATGTAAATTTGTTACCGCGCAGGGAGTTTTTCCGTCTGCTGGAGGATAGACCATGGTACCGGCGACACTGATTGAGGTCAGTTTGACTTTGGCATCCTGCTTTTTTGTCTTGGCTATATCGGGGGTGAAAGCGACTAATCCGTTTATAGTACCGAAATATAACAGGTTATTTTGGGGAGAATAATAAGATGCGTTCCAATAAAACTGATTATTGGGCAGTCCGTCTTCTTTTGTATAATTGGTGAAAGTCATGGTTTGTGTATCCAGTTGGGCGATGCCGTGGTTGGTGGACATCCACAGATGTCCCGTTTTATCTTCCACAATACCTATAATGGTATTATTGGGTAACCCGTCCTTGCGGGTGTAGTTATGAAATGTGAACTGTGTTCCGTTTTCTTCCGCTAGTTGATATAGTCCGTTCCCATTTGCCCCCAGCCAGATGGTACCATTATGATCTTCTATGATACAGTTTATTTTTTCTAATTGCAATGAAGTGGGTTCCGTCAGTTTATGTTTTAAATAGGTATAGCTGAATTGTGCGGAGGAAATGGAGAACGAGTGTAAATCCATAATGAAAACTCCTTCAGATGTTCCCATCCAAAGGCGTTTCTTGCGGTCGATAATGATGGACCCTACCGCATCGAATTCATTGTCGGAACGGTCAAACAAGACCCGGGTGAAACGCTTGGTCTTTTTATGGTAGAAATGAAGCCCTCTGGTAGTACCAAACCATAAACCATTGTTCATGGTGTCTTCACAGGCGCTGCTCAGGAAATCTCCTTCCAGTCCTATGGAGTCTTCCCGGATATGGCGTTGGAAAGTTTGGTTATGGGGGATGTTCAGATTTAGTTCATTGATTCCGACTCCCCAAGTATATGCCCATAAATGATTTTCGGAATCAATGAGAATGCCACGGATAGAGTTGTTACTGATGGAAGTGGGATTGTTCTGGTCAAAAGTATAATGAATGAACTCATCGCTGCCTTTGCTCTTTTTGTTGAGTCCTCCCTCTACTGTTCCTACCCATAGATTTCCGTCTTTGTCTTCGCTGATGGCATTGACCGGATTGGGGGAAAGAGAGGTTTCTCGAAGATAGTTATATTGCCACACATACGTTTGCAGACAATTGGGAGTCAATAAATTGATTCCTCCTATCTCGGTCCCTACCCAGATATTCTCATTGTCGGTCAGCAGGCAGTTGATGAAATTACAGTTCAACGACTTGTCAGGCATTTCATTGTTTTGGCGGATATAAGTAAAAGTATCGGTATCTCGATTGTATACATTGAGTCCGTTCAGAGTAGAAACGATGACATCTCCTTTGCTAGTCAGTTTAACTCCGGTTATATAGGCTTGACTTAGCATTCCGGGGCGATGATTGGAGTAACGGTACCGTTTCAAACTCTGCCGGGTATGGTTATACTTGAAGAGTCCGCGATTGGTTCCTATCCATAACAATTCCCCGTCAGTTTCCATGCAGAGAATTCTCCAGTCTTCTGAAAAGGGTTTCAGCAGCTCCGATACCATGCTGGTTTTCAGTAAGTGGTTGCTTCCTTTTTCAATACGGCATACATGATTATCTATGCCTGCACAGATGTATTCTTGCAGGTCAATAACAGCGTGGATGGGGGATTCTGTATCTTTTTTCAGTTTATAGTAATCTTTTATTTGCCCGTTTACGCCTAGTTCCAGATACCATAGATTCTTGTCTGTCGATATCCACAGATTGTCCTGCTTGTCCCGATAGATGGATGCAATGTAGTTACTTGCTAGAGATTTCAATTCGGCAGGCAGTTCTTTGTCCGTGTCTATCTGTGTATAATGTTTCAAGTCAATGAGGTCTATTCCTTCTTCCGACCCTATCCAGAGTCGTTGAAACTTATCCTCACAGACTTTATGCACGTAGTCGTTTTTCAAGCGAATGGAGTGGGATTGGGAATTATAATGAATGAATTGATAGCCATTATACCGTCCTATTCCATTATTAGTAGCTACCCAAATATATCCTTGAGTGTCTTTGTAAATATCATTGATGAAATTATGGGGTAACCCAGTATCTTCTGTAATGAAGCTGAAATTATATCGGTTGAAAAAGTTATGTAAGTTTTCTCCAAATAAGTTCAATACTCCTCCTATAAGTAGAAGAAGTGCTATAATGTGCGTTTTCATATCAGTAATTGTTTCCCAACAAATGTAAATAATAGTAAGATAGTTCCAAAACATTTGAGTGGAAATCTTGTTTCTGAGAGTAATATAAGGAAAATGTGGGTCAGCGGATTTTCCTGGTTGGTAAGCTTTCTTTTAAGCGTATAGCCTAGCCAGTCTGAACATGAAGAATTTCAGATCAGCCACCCCTCTTAACTGGCTTCGAAAAGCTTTGATTTTAGCATTGAACGACTCCGCTGAAGCATTTGTCAATCGTTCTTCAAAATAATTTATGATGGTCGTACTATGGTTTGAAAAGGTATCAAGTACCTTGTTGAACTCCATATAGTCAAACTTTTCCACTTCATTGTACCATCTTGCGAGATTTAGCCTTGCTTCATCGGGACCTGACTTCTTGTTGAAGATGTCTGTCAGTTTCATGCTAAGGCTGTATCCTTCCAGAAGCTTGGGGAATTTATCAAAGAGAATGGCAGCCCTGGTCTTTTGCTGTTCATTCCATTTGCTCCAGTGTTTCAGTATAATATGCTTGCTTCTGCTTACTATCTGTGGCAGGGTTTCTCCGTTCTCCATTCTTTCAGGCTCCCATTTCCCTATTCTCTCCCTTTCCGCCTTACTCTTTGCTTCTTTCTTCTTTTGACGGTGCTCCCTGATAGCCTGATTTTCCGCATCAAGTACTTTCCACCGATAGCGTATTCTTAACCGGTCAACAGCTTCAGACATGAGCTGCTGTACATGAAAACGGTCATTGATCAGCTTTGCGGCAGGAAACACCTTTCTGACCGTCAGCATCATGGCTGAAGATAAATCTGTAGTGACAGTCTTGACAGACAGCCGTTTCCGGTGCGGAAGCCTGCGCAAGATTCCGCTTACCGCATCTGTGGCCACTCCACGAACCATTGCAACTAAAGCCCCCTTACGGCCTTTGGCTGCTTTATTGGTCAGAATCGTATAAACATCTCCATTGCTCAGGCAAGTTTCATCCAAAGAAAGGTTTTCTCCAATGTTTTCAGGATAAAGGAGGTAGTCATGCGCATGTTCGAGTTGGTCCCAGTTCCGGTAATCACTGATTTTCTCCTTGTATTGTTTACGAAGAGTCTGTCCTTTTACGCCATAACGTTCCGCAAGCACACAGATGCTCACAGGAGTAGATTCAATCTCCTTCTTTTAAAAAAGAAACGAACTCAGAATTGAGCCGTGTACCGTCAAATTCGGATAAATCCCAGTCATAGCTGAAGATTTCATTGGAAGACTTGTCAAGCCATTTACGTTTACGGACATGGAGATAAGTGGCGCGACCACGAATAGGATAGTCTTGGATTGTACGGTACTCACCAAAACCATAGGATATGATATCCGGGTTGGTCTTATCTTCTTTTAGCTGAACTTTTTTTTCATCAAGATAAATATCAAAACGGTCAGCACTCTTGTCGAAATTGACAATATCAAAGTTGTCTATAAGCACATCCGGAAGGATGGCACGAAGGAGTCGTTTGGGTTTCATAAAACAAAGGTAAGCAAAGATAGCTAATTTTAAAACTTACCAACCAGAAATTTCCGCTGAGCCCAAAACCCCTCAGGTTGTTACGTTGACCCGTGATTCTATATGAAAAGAAAAATAAGTCCAATATAAATAAAAGAGAAACAAGATATCCATGAAACAAATTCATAAATACCTTGTTTTGTGTAGCGGGACCCGGGATTGAACCGGGGACCTCATGATTATGAATCATGCGCTCTAACCAGCTGAGCTATCCCGCCATC
>ENA-UEOO01000597-UEOO01000597.1-human-gut-metagenome-genome-assembly--contig:-NODE-597-length-11998-cov-162.043956_pt1 | contig 11998 bp, 3 predicted proteins | sample MGYA00242888_ERZ507892 | MGnify/ENA primary metagenome ERZ507892 (study PRJEB26167, sample SAMN06115415) | human gut metagenome | host: Homo sapiens | place: China:Sichuan | collected 2015-02-04...
TACCGGTAACGAAGGTTTCTCCTTCTACCTTACCGGAATAGCCACCACCCACGAAGTCCATCACGGAATATCCGCTCCAGAAGTGCTTGTGCACCAGACCCGGAACCAGGTCGATGGATGGATCAATCAAGCTGCCACGTCCCTCCATGGCGATATTCACGTGGGTGTCGCCCTTGATGACGGTATGTTCGCCATAGCCGCCACCGAATACGCAGAAGTGTGGGGATCCCACCTTATTATATATCTCCTTCCATTCATTGGTATCGAAGAAGTTGTATTTATCGTCGATATCCTGACTGGAAACTACTTTCGTATTCTTGTGCAGCAGACCCTTTGCCATGGTGAGGTAGGTGTTCTTTCCTACCTCGCAGGCGATATTACCACCAGCATAGATGTTGTGGTTGATCTTGAACTTCAAGGCTTCATGGTCGTACTGTGGAGAATAGGTGATACCATCGAAGGTGCTTGTCTTTTCCCATGAACGGGTCTCCGGTTTCCAGTAAGAGGTAAGCAGCGCCCTTCCTCCATAGATGAGAACATTGGTGTTGCCACTGACGTCTGCCGATGTGACAGCCAGAGAATCCTGGCCATTGACGATGATGCTGTCGCAGCTGCCCAAACCTCCACCATAGATACCATGACCTATGTAGCCGTCATAGATTCTTACGGTGGTGTTGCCCTCTATGATACCGTTCTGACCGCCTCCGTATATGCGTTCCAGAAGATTTGGGATAATGTCTGTGTTGGTTGTTTCATTCGGATGCTCCATGTTTTCAGGGTCAGAAGGGTTTTTATATGCCTTCTTGTCGTCGTCCCAATAAGGGTAGGTCATACATGCTCTGTCAATAAGCAGATAGGTGTTTCCCTTAACGCTGCCCAGTTTCTTATAATCTTTGCATTGGGTTAGGAGGCGTCCCTTGCCACCTGCAAAGGCAGCAGAGTAGATAGAGCCTCCTCGGATATTGACCAAGGTAGTGCTGTCTGCTTCTGTGGAGCCAACATTGGCAACATCTCCACCACCATATACGCTTCCCATCACGATGGTACGGTCTATCATTCCTCCTGTTGCCTGGAAATGGACATCTCGTCCATACAGATGTACTTCAGTTTTGTTGACGTGAGCCATGTTTGGGAAGTCGATAAACTCGCCGTCAGGTGTCTTTACTGATTCGATACCGGCACCGCCACCATAGAGATTTCTGGCGATAAAGCCCGACTTGACAAATACCTTGGAATTGCCAGTTACAGAACCGAAATCATAATTATCGCTATTGGTATAGTCTCCATAAGGTATGGCACCGAGACCTGCACCATAGATATTTTCGCAGAAAAGCTGGCAGTCGGTTTCCACATAGGTGCTATCCGTAACATATCCAGCAAAGCCACCTCCATGTATGGTCTGGAACGAGAAGCCCGGCAAACCGAGCGTCCAAGCCAGACAGCTGGCACGGTATCGCTGGTATGTGTTAGGATCTTTGTCGTTACCATCACTACCATATAATTCCTTTTTAACAACCGGGTCAAGTTTTTTGAAATCATTATAGAGGTTGATTTCGAAATTCTTGTAGGTTTCAAAGTCTTTTGACTGGTTGAGATAACGATATTTTACTCCATTTACTTCCAACAGACCATTATCGTTAATCTTGCTTCCCGGCTGGGCATAGACCTGGGTCTTAGCCACCTTGGTATTGGCACCATATCCGGCTCCGAAGACAGAGAACTGAGGGTTGGAAGGGTTCTTGGCACTGAGATACCAGCAGAGACCCGGCAGGGTGGTCTCATCGAACATGCTGAGGGGATGACCGTTCTTATCAACGATGTTGTCGAGCGGAGAGTGGTTGATTTCCACGATAGCCTCACCGGTCTCACCGTTATCAGTTCCCATAGAGTTTCCATCTTTATCGAAACCAACATAGCAGGCACGGTTACCGCCGCCATAGATGTTGTTGTTCTTCTTGAAGCATCCTGAGAGAATCTTCTCATTTGTGAAGCTGAAGAACTCCTGTGTATCCTTGTCGTTCTGGATTTTCTGGATGGCTGTCTTCAGCTTTCCCTCCGGGAGTTCTGCAATGGTCTCCACCTTCTGTAGGGTCAGTACCATCTCCGAGAATTCTTTCTTGCTGCTGAAAATCTTCTCTGCATTTCCCTGAGCTGCCAGCCAGGTAGTGATGTTGCCGTCGGTATCTGCATTCCGGTTCCAGATCCAGGTACCGCCATCCATCTGTACCTTGGTGTTACCCAGGATGTTGGCATAGGTAGCTGTCTTTTCTGTATCCAGACTGCCGAGTACCTTCTGGTTTTCATCCTCGTCCTTGTTGATGACGATATCTCCGAAGCCGCCACCGAAGACGCTTTTACCCAGCATACCGCCTTCGATATGTACCAGGGTATTGCCATCTACGGTACCGTAGGCACAGCCGCCATAGATGTTGCCCCAGACGTAAGGTACGGTGTTGCCGTAATAATCGAGGGCGATGGAATTGGTGGAAGTAGCCGAAGTATTGGCAACGTGAACGATGGTATTGCCATTGATTCTACCCACCTTCTCATAGGATGTAGCCTGCGCCTTAGGCAGACCCTTACCGCCACCATATACAGAACCGTAGATGTCGCCGCCGATGATGTTCACCAGGGTGCGATACTGGCTTGCCTCATATATGGCTTCAGGACTAAGCTCGCCGGTTTTTGGATCAATCTTGGTTTCGCCGATTGGCTTGTTCTTATAAACAGCCGAATAGTCTTTAGGACCAACGTTAGCCATATCTCCACCGCCAAAGACCTTGCCATAGATCTTAGCCTGATTCGACACCTCCACCATGGTATTTCCGTTGACACGGGCTACATTCTCGAAGTGGATGCCATTAGCAGTTTTAGGTGCAACACCGGCACCACCGCCGAATACATCGCCATAGATATTGCCACCACTGATTTGAACTACCGTATATGCACCTGTTGTGTTGTCGCCAATCTGTCCGGTAGTATTGTCTTCGGTCTTGTTTGGATCACCGAATCCGCCACCATATACACGGTGAAGGAAGGTATTACCTGCTACGGTAACCTTGGTATTTTTGGTTACGATGCCGGCATATCCGCCACCCAGGACACCGAGGATGGTGAAGTTTGGAATACCCTTGGAGTTGTCGAAGACTGGAAGGGTTTTGGTTTCGGTATTGGTATCGCTGTTTACACGGGTGCTTTTGCGTGAACCTTTACGGGAAACCGAATGAGGGCGAGCCAACTGCTCTGTACTGTTATCAACTTCTGCATCATAGATACCATAATCACCTTCTACGTTCACGATGACTTCGGTACTGTTTACCTGGGTGTATTCACCATATCCACCACCGAATACCGAGAAGTGAGGGTAGTTGTTGTCATTGTAGGACTCCTTCCATTCGGCAGTATTCAGCAGGTCGAATGGAGTCATACCCTTCAGTACCTCTACAAAGGCGGAACCTGTGACGTTGCAGGCAAGGTTTCCACCGCCATAGATGTTGTGAGGGTTGAGGAAATGAGACTTGCTGCTGGTGGCATCGGTACCATAGAAAAAGGCTTGATTGGTATTATCCTTTGGATTCCAGATGATGAAATCTCCATCATTTCCATTTGTTGGGTCCCAAATCTTATCCCAGATGACATTGATGGAGAAGTTGTCCTTCTTCTTTCCGTCATCGCCTTCTACTTGTCCACCCATATCCTGTGCCAGGGTTACGTAGGTGTCGCCCTTAATATCGGCAGAAGTGAACTGGTCTTGATTGGTGAGCGCATTTCCATTAGGATCAGTGATATTACCCTTTCCGCCACCGAAAACCTGTCCGGCAAAGTGAGCGGCATAGATATTGACATTGGTGCCGCCCTCAACCTGTGCCAGGTTGCCGCCGCCATAGATATCGCCATAGATATAAGGAGCCTGCTGGGTGCTTCCGGTGAAGGTGACGTTGGTGTTGCCGATTACCTTTCCTACCAATTCCGGTGACTGGGTGTTTTCTACTTTTGCATCAAAGATCTGATTGGATAAGCGTCTTGTTCGTCCGTTGCCACCTGCAAAGACCGAACCACGGATGTCAGCATCTCCACCGATTGTGATGTTGGTGGCATCATTTCCTTCGTTTTCTACTACCGCCATATCACCACCGCCATAGATGTTCTGATAGAAGATACCGCCATTGATGGTGACGTTGGACTGACCCTTGATGAGCGCCATCTTTGAGAGGGTAGTGATGGTACTTGTATTATTCAATTTTGCATCCGCTACACCATAACCACCACCGAAGATAGGACAGAAGAAGTTTCCGCCATTGATATTGAGCGCTACATTGCCGTAGGTCTGACCGAGGGCAGTATAGTCGCTGGCTTGTCCCTTTTCGCCCTTGGCTCCGTATGGATCTTTGGAATAATACTGGTTGGTGCCTCGTCCACCGGCGAAGATACCTTTCTCGCAATGGAATTCTCCGCCATTGATGGTAAGGGAAACGGCGGTTTTATCCTTGCTTCCATATACGTTACCGCCTGTCTTGCTTGGGATGGCACCGGAAGATGTCCACAATCCCGGACTCATATATCCGCTACCTCCGGCATAGATACCGTCAATCTTCTCTGTCTTAGAACCGAAGATACCACCATTGATGATGATCTGGGTGTTGGTAAGGAGAGGATCTACATCGGTATGATTATAATCCTTTGCATTATAGCAATGAAACTTAATCAATTTGCCTTTGGCATCTGCGTAAGGACCATAAAGCATCACGTCTTTGGTATCACTCCAGTAAGCGATGCTTTGATCGGGTGTATGGGTATAGGCTGTGTCATCACCATAACCGATACCATTCATACCACCTGCTCCTGCACCAAAGATACCGCATAGGATATTGTTCTTCTTGGTGTTGTTATCTGGCAGAACCTTGAAGGTTCCGCCATTGATGGTGATGGTGCTGTAGCCATAGAATGGGTTATTGATATATACTCTGCCCGTATGTCCACGTCCCATACTACCGCCATAAAGTTCGGTAACAACAACGCGGGCATTATCCACCTCCTTCGAATCATCGCTTTTCTTATATACTGAACTGGCTGGGTCTAGCAGAATATTGGCTCTACCCATATAGGTATTGCAAGGCACCTTGTATGTTCGGTTATTGTAGGTGAGTTCAAACTCTGTCTGGGCACCCAAAGTTCCGTTGACAATACGAGCCACCTTGCCACTTCTGATGATGATATCCACATCGGCATACATCGCACCCTCGTGGTTTCCAGCAAGGATAATACCGGCATCGTAGTCATTGGATCTTTTTGTATTATCAATGGTTTTCTCCTGATTGTTGTCATCGTTCCATTTTCTGTCGATATCCATCGTAATGGTACATTTGATAGGCAGATTTGGCGTTCCCATCACACCATTGAGGTTAGACTTTGCCGTCTGACGACCACCAGCACAGATAGCTGAATAGAAGCCCGACTTGATGGTGATGCTGAATCCCTCCTTGCCGTGCGGCATGGATGCTTCGAAGTCTTTAATGTTATTCTTGTTATTCAGCGGATAGAAACGGCCATCGTTGTTGAAGCCACCGAATATCTGCATAGGGGTGGTTACGGCACCATCGATGGTACCGTAATTGGTAGCATTATCATTGAATCCCTCCATTTTGATGCCTTCACCCATCTCCAGGTTGTTGTATTGGCAGAAGATGTTCTTATAGGAAGCACCGCCAGAACCGGTATTTTTGAAGGTGATATACTCAAATCGGGTATCTCCCCAAAGTGGCAAACCCGTGTCGAGGTCAGTGATTTCGATGGAGCCACTATAGTCTATATTGTTATATTTACCTGTAATGGTTGCGTTACGGAAAAGTGGAGAATTCTTAGCTCCTTCCCACATCTTGTTTGTCAGGACAGAGCTTCCGTTATTATCTGTAATATTGAAACCATTTGTCTTGTTGTTGGTAAGAGTGGCATTACTTTCTCCCATTAATACGATGATGTTCTCATCCCAAGATCCCTTTTCTGAGAGCTTGCTGTAAGCTCCCTTCCAGGTAAGCATAGGCTTTTCTGCCGAATAACCATATTCTGCATCCTTGATATATGTTTCTTCTTTCTTTTTGACATCGTCTGTTATTGATGGGGCAGGTTTCAGATAAACCACGGTTGTGGCACTTACCCAGGTATCGAGAAGAGTCTTATCTCCCGAAATAACGGTAACATGACAGCTGTATTTATCGTTGTAAGTAGCGCCGGAAGGACGGGTAAAGCTGGAGGATGTTTCAGACAGCTCGGTATCGCCATTATGCCACTTGTAAGTGATAACTAATCCTAACTTGTCATTGGTGAATTGCTCTTCAGTATCGTTGGTAACATTGACGGTATAGGTGTTACCGCTGGTTGTAAGAGAGGCATTTACATGAATCGCCTTGACCAATATGGTATTGGTGCGTGAACTGCCATCTGTGGCATAAACATACTGGTCGTATAGCTGGCGTGGTAAGGTGAATGGATTGCAGGCGTCAGAATTCGCCTGAGTCCAGGTTTTGTTATCGTCAGAAACATACCAGTTGTATGTTCCGGCTGCAGTATTACCATCGGCTGATACTACATTCAGTACATCGCTCGTTCCACGATCCATTTTGATTTTGATGGAATTGAAGGCGAAGTTTGTACTCGCTGAATATGCCCAAGTCTTCTTGTCCAGTTGCTGGTTACTGATGAAATCGTTATTGATCTTGATGAATTCATTTCCGAAATCAGCGATTTCTTTCACTATACCCATATTATAGTCTGATGCACCTGTTCCCTTGCTAGCTGTTGTGTAATACAAGGTTTGAATATTGGCATCCGGCAGGTTCTTGACGTAATTCGCTGCATAAAAAGCGATGACACTACCTCTTGTACATTTTATGCTGCTGCTGGTAACCATTTGTGGACCATGGATATAGATGTTGGTAGGAAGAATGGCATTGATTTTAGTGAATGTACTGGCACAACCTATACCTCCTGCAACTGTTACAAACTTGTTGTTGGAAAGAGATGCTTTCTTATGTATATTGATCTTAGTATCAGATGAGAGGTTGAAGATTCGGTAATTCTTTCCATCCAGATATCCAATGATACCACCGATTCGGCAGGTGTTTTTAGTGGAATATTTCTCCTCCCGGTCGGTAATGGTTGAGTTCTTGATGATGATGTTGCTCACTTCGGCATAGTCTATCAAATCGCTCACCACGACTCCCATCTTGATGGTACCATCTTCCGTAGGCAGTTTTTCCGTTGAAACTTCCAGGCGGGCATTGTCGATCATCAGGTTGGTGACGGTGGCAAATTTGTCCTTGGTACCATTCAATCTTGAGAAAAGACCCCAGGATGCTTCCTCACCACCATTGGTGGTCCAATAGATCTTCATGTTGCGGATGGTCTTTCCATCACCGTCAAATGTTCCTCCAAAGTAACCGGCTGTGGATTTTTTCAAGGTTCCGATAGGCATCCAGATTCCTTTGCCCAGATCGATATCTGAGGATAAAAGGAAGTATTGACCGTTATACATCGTGTTAGATGTTCCGTTGGTTACTTCACGTGCCAGTTTAGCCAATTGCAGGTCGGTATTGATTTTAAAAGGGTTAGCTTTTGATCCATCTCCGCCAGCATAGGCATCGGCATAGAATTTCACTCCGTTATATTCCTTGCCATAGACCTTAGGCTCAATATTGAAGCTGAAGGTCTGGGTTGCCTGGTTGGCATCGGTATAGGATACTTCTACCGAGCGGGTTTCCTGACTCAACGGCAGGGTAAGGGTTCGGGTATCGTCTGATAGCGTCTTGCCATCAGTAATTTCCTGATCAGCCACCTTTACCTTCCATTCACAGGTACTGTTCTCCAGAAGTTTTTCTCCAGGAAGGGTATAGGAGATGGTTCCATTTTGGAAATCACAAGTCTCTTTCAGATCCTGAAAGCTGAGACTCTGTGCCCATACGGTCTGTATGCTCATCAGCCAGATGGTGAGGAGCATCATCATGTTTCTGCATATTTTCTGATTCGGATGAATTCTCATTGTCTTTTACTTCTTTTTGTTATTAATCAATCAGCAGGTGTCCTGTATAAGCATCCTGGTCGGTCAGTACGTAGAGATAGCGTGGTTGGATGAGGATGCGGATAGGATATATGGTTGCAGTAGCACTCGAATTGAAGCTACCGAAGTTGCTTTTGTTCAGAACGATAGAGGATGTTACATCTTTTCTTGTAACGATGGTGGTTCCATCCTGCGCTTTCATTTCTACATCGTAGGTAACCTGAATGGTTGGCTCGAAGGCTGCATAGGGAATGGTATAGAAGGTTCCGCCCCATTGTGCATAATCTGTGGGTGTTACCACGGTTTCCTTGAATGGGATGATGACAGGATTGTCGTTCGTGAAGGTTTGAAGCGTGATGCCTGTCCATTGTATTCCTCCGGCAGTCCATTCTTGCTTGGTCTTATCATAGGTGAAATTTCGGGTGATGGTGCAGGAGGTAGGGATTTCACCTGTTATCTGGACTTTTTTGATATTGAACTGTCGGATGGCTCCCATCTGTGGATCGAGCTTAAAGAGGAGCTTGTATCCGATGAGGGTCTGGTCGAACTTGAATCGGATGGTATGGTCGAAGCTCTTCTTGTTGCCTTTCTCATCCTTCACCTCTCTATGCTCCGGCAAGGCGCAGATGATTGGGGCGCTCTTGGAATCGAAGACGAAGGGTGAAGCGGAGGTGGTGGTTGAAGTGGATGCGTATGTGGTAGGGGTGTAGGGTATGGAGAGGGTATAGGTCTCCCTTTGCTTGGCTGCATCGCTTTGAGTCGTGATGCTTGCCTGTTTTTCCGAATTGGCAGAATTGTCACGGTAAGGCATATAGGCAAGGAAATCGAAGAAGCGTGCCTCCTGGTAGTCTTCCCATTTCTTCGGGGTGCCATATCCCCAGGTACCTTGAGACTTATCGTAAGTTACCTGTTGGTTGTTGAAGTCATTGAGTAAAGTATGATCCGAAGTCTGGGAATTTGCCTGATATCCGAATACTCCCATCTGCTGCGGATGCAGGTCGGGGTCGTATGTCTCGTACTCATTGGCTCGGGTAGCGACTTTCTGGGTCTCTACCGTGAACGTGATGTTATCGTATTGATCGGAATGCTGAACGGGCATATCGTTACTGCTGCAAGCCGAGAGACCTGCAAGGAGTGCGATGCTGCTAATTATAGAATTCGATTTCTTCATTGCTGAATGATATTGTTTTTATGGAAGTTAAGGGAAGTTAGAAAAGTTAGAGGGACAAATGTCTTGCGCTTTACGACAAAGACATTACCAATCTTTCGTGCCGTTTCCGTTGTTATCCAAAACGCCATTTTCTTTCCATTGCTCTACCTGTACTTCTGCGAAAGATATACTGGTATTGGTTTCAGATATCTTGAAGGTATATGTATATTGGCAGCCTGCCTTCCACTGGGTATATTCGCTGCCAACGGTGGCAGATACCGGGTTGCCATTCACTTTCGCCGTAATGGTATAGGAGCCTTGTTTATAGTCTGCGATATCCATCGGAGGCATATAATACCATTTCTGGTATGTGGAAGTTTGATGGATGGGATCGGTTTCTTCCTCGTAGGGAATGGTGAGTTCGAGGGGTCCCACTTTAGTATTTTCCCATGATTTTAAAACTTGTGTATTGTTTTCGGAAAGGGGATAGGATATAACGATGGTTCCCCCGATTGGGGTTTTTGCTTCATTGGCAGCTGTCCATTGCCAGTTTTTTCCTGTTGCATCTTTCTGCCATCGTGAATCCTTGAAGGAGATATCCGTGATTTGGGGTACCTGACCTTCCGCATATTTGAACTTGAATCGTACCTTTGCGATGAGAGGGGCAAAGGTAAGTTTCACCTGATCGCCATACTTGTTTTGACCTGTAGATTGGTTATTGGATTCCCAAAGTTCAGAAATATAAGGGGTAGTGGTACTGGTGGCATCATTACTGAAAGCATAAGGAATGCGGAATGTGGTATTGTTGAAATTGGCATCTGTAGAAGCGTCTACTTCTTTAGTCTCTTTATTATAGGCATAAGCCATAAAACGATAACTGCTAGCGGAGTAATCCCAGTATTTGATGGTTTGGGTGAGATTGAGGAATGAATTTTGTTTCCCGATATACTCCCAGGCTTTATCAGTTGCATTCCAATCAACCAGATATCCCTCCATCACCTTTTGGATGGCAGCAGTTCCGTTTCCATCCTCTTGATGTCCATCAGTTCCATTTCCACCCTCTCGAAGTGCATCAGTTTTCGTTTTATATCCCCAGACTCTAAAAGAAGAAAACAATGTTTCCAGTCCCGTTTCTCCATCGCCAGTCCGAGACCCAGTCTTGGATCCAATTTGAGCTCCATTTTGAGCCCCAGCCCGGGATCCTGCCTCCTGCCAGTTTCCGCTATTTCCCCCAAAGGCAATACCAGATTCAGAAGAACCTGGTATAAACGGGTCGTCCTGCCCCGAATGGGAGCAGGACAACAGGCATAAAGCCATAAAAATAATTAGTATTTTATGATTATGCATTCACTGAATAAAATTCTTATTATATTAAAATTGGCGTTCCGCCGGATTTGCAATCCTAACCCCCCGCTAGGCGTCCCGCTGGATTTGCAATCCGGCGTTAAAAAATGTCCTAACCTATTTCGGCTCTGCGGATTTGCAATCCGCAGCAAAGGAGTATGCTTTCCTTTTTATTGGGGGATTACAAATCCCCCGTTGTTTATAGGTCGAACCTTATTTTACGGCGGATTTCAAATCCGCCGGGACGCCTGGCGGGGCATTAATTATTTGGTTTAAACTCGAAATCCTCAGTATTACCGCCAGTACCCTCTGTAGCAATTACAGAATCAAATTCGATAGGGTAGAGGCCATTCAAGTTACCTCCTGTAGATCCATTTGTATTTTGAGAAATCTTAAAGATATAGGTGAACGATTTATTGGCAGTCCAATTAGTATAAGTATTGGCTACTTTCGCTGTAGCACCTGTAACTTTAATTGTTTCGCCAGAACCATCTGTTGAAACCAACGTATAATCTACTTTGAGCGTAAGTTCTCCAACATTACCGCAAGGAAGGATTGCCTTAGGATTGGTTGGCTTAGAGATATTACCGGTTGTCTTATCGCGACCGAGGTAGTCATTTGAACCTCCCTCTAAACCTTCAGCGCCAACTTTTGACAAATTATCAAATGTGATGGTTGTAGATTTATTGGTAGCTACTGAAGCTTCATCACCTCTTGTAACTAATGGACGAGCTGGACTTGTTGTAGAAGTTGCAGCTTGCCACTCTGTCTTAACATTTTTATTATCATCAAAAGATACTGTGATAACTTCCTTTTCAGTACCTGTTGGAATAGTTGCAGAACTTGCAAAGAGTGTTGGAGTTTCTGTTGGATTTGTATCCGTTGCGCTGCTATAGAACTTCACGTCCTTAACAGAATAACCTTCTATTACCTCGTAAAGACCAATATTCACCTTGGTTCCTAATGGGTGGAAAGTAAAGCTTACTTTTTTATTAAATCCATCTTTCGCAACTGTCACACGATCAGCGATGTAGCATTTTACAAGTTCATCGATTTTACCTTTAAGAGTGTATGTGAATTTTGTTTTATCTACCTTACTAGCTTCAACTTGAGTATCTTCTGTACCTTGAGTTGCAGTACCAAAAGAGAATGCAACGAAATCATATTGATCTGCAGAGTAATCCCAATATTTGAGAGATTGTTTAGTTTCACCTGCAGTCACTGATTTTTCATTTAGCGAATTAAAGGCCAATCCTTTGTATTCCCAACCAGTAGTCTTGTATTCTACATTGTAGTGATCGTAAACGGTAGTGGCTGTATTTTTTGAAGTCTTAGTGCCAAATACAATAAACTTGTTATTAAGAGCAGTAGCTGCATCTTTGCCAGTTGTCTCTCCAGCACGACTCATCTTTCCCGCCTCACCACTGAAGCTAATCTCTTTTGCCGTTACG
>ENA-UEOO01000602-UEOO01000602.1-human-gut-metagenome-genome-assembly--contig:-NODE-602-length-11922-cov-224.124778_pt1 | contig 11922 bp, 9 predicted proteins | sample MGYA00242888_ERZ507892 | MGnify/ENA primary metagenome ERZ507892 (study PRJEB26167, sample SAMN06115415) | human gut metagenome | host: Homo sapiens | place: China:Sichuan | collected 2015-02-04...
CTAACGTCTGAAGAGGGCTTGAAACACAGAAGCCAGCGACCGATAGAGCCGGAAGCTGTATTTGGGCAGATGAAGGCGGATATGCATTATAAGCGATTCAGGCATTTTGGAATGGACAAGGTTTATATGGATCTAGGATTGTTCGGAATGGGATTCAATTTGAAGAAATATTTGGGTATAAAACGATAAAACTCAATTTTGGTTGTTTTATCGTCAGAGATAACTATGCCCTTTTGTGAACTTCCTGCCTGTTTATAATAGAGAAGATTGGAAAAAGTAAAATTTGCAGACGATATAATATGATTCCCTTTTTGGAATAGGCTACGATACTTCTAGGATTATGCAATAAATAACATAAAAGAGGGTGCGCCATAGACTTATGACACACCCTCCTTTTGTATTTTCAAATAATTTCTTTAAAATTATTTCTTTTTCTTCAATTCCAACTTCGGAATCTTGACTTTCTGACCTGGCTTCAACAGGGAATTACCATTCAGAGCTTCTACGTAACATTCCATTCCTGGACCTAAGTACTTTTGGCTGAGCGACTTGATGGTTTGTCCTTCTCTTGCCGTAACAACCTCGGAAACACCAATGATACGATAGGCTCCGGTTCGAACACGGGCATCCTGGTCGTATTTGCTGCTTGCCTGGGCAGCATGCTTTTCAGTCTGCTTTCTGGCTTCTTCTTTCTTCTTAGCTTCTGCAAGTTTTTTAGCCTCCTGCTGCTTCTTGGTTTCTGCAAGTTTCTTTGCATCAACCTGCCTTTTCGCATCAGCCAAATTCTTTGCATCAGCGAGTTTCTTGGCTTCCAAATTCTTCTTAGCCTCAGGCGATTTTGCATCAATTGATTGATTGTCTGCGGCAGCATCCATATTCTGTTCGGCATTTTCGGCTTTTTTGACAGCTTCGCTTGCCTGCGCCATTCTTATACTATCCTCGATAGCCTTTTTGCGAAGAATTTCTTCCTGCGTTGAAGCAGACTTGGTTGGCGCCTTCTTCTCTGCCGCAATCTGCTGGTAATTATCCAACTGTAGAGCGAGATGATCACGCTGGGCAGCCATCTTGCCATAATTAAAAGCAAACCAGCCAAAGCCTCCTATCATTGCCAGGAATACTACGCTCGCTGCAATAACCAGATAACGAGGCAAAACAACATGTCGCTTATCGGTTACCTCATCTGAAGAAGGAGTTTCCTCATCTGAAGAAGCTTCCTCTTCAATAGGAGTTTCTGTAAAGTTTTCCTTATCAGAAGGAACTTTCTCTACAATAGGAGTTTCTGTAATAGAGTTATCCTCACCAGAAGGAACTTTCTCTGCAATAGGAGTTTCCTCTGTTAATGTCGATTCTTTTTCTTCATCAGAAACAACAGACTCAACTTCATTCTGAGCTGGAACTTCAGATTCCTTTGTTTCCAATTCAGAAGTTGCAGATTCAGATTCTACCGGTTCAGATACTGCAGGTTTAAATACAGCAGGTTCTGTCGCTGCAGGTTCTGTCGCTGCAGGTTCTAATCCTTCCGGTTTCTTTTCTTCCGGTTCAGCAACATTTTCCTGAGACAATCTCTCTCCTATCACAATCATTTCATCGCTAACAGGAGCAGCGTTTTCTTCATCCAAAAAATCTATCACACCACTTGTTGCAGAAGAATCCTGTTCAACAAAAGATTCCACGGAAGAATTTTCAGAATCAGGAACACACTCTAACGTAGAATCGGATACAGGACCATCCTCTTCAGCATTTTCAAATTTTCTGTCGATTTCATCGAAATCCACACCATCATTCACCACAACGGTCTCAAACTGGGCGAAAGGCTTGTTCACAATCTCCTTCAGAATATTATCGGGCGTGAAGGAAATCTTGTCACGGCCCTCGATGATGATACGCTCGCCCGTGTTCACATCCACGCTTTCACGATCCTTCACCGCCATTACCTTAAAAGTACCAAGCCACTTCATCTTCACGAGCTTATCAGACTGAAGCCCCTCGTTGGCAACATCAAACATCTTTCTGATAAACAGTTCGGCATCCTGCAGACTGATTCCCGACTTCTCTGCCAGGCGCTGCGCCAAGTCGCTTAAACTAATCTTACTCATAGTCTTCACCTCCATTCTTCAGTTTTTCCTTGACACTGGCCACAGGGCGGAAGCCGAGTACGAGCTTAGGCGGAACAAGCTGGCGCTTCTTGGTAGTAGGATTAACAACCACACGCTCCAAGCGCTTCTTTACTTCAAACGTACCAAAGTTGGGGATAGAGACAGCCTCACCATCCTCAAATTCAGCAATCATAGCATCTATCACCTTGCGCACCATCTTCTGGGTGTCGTCCTGTGGATAGCCAGTCTGCTGAGCAAGTTCTGCAATATACTCCTTGTTATTCATTCTGATGTCAAAATATTACCTCCCATATTACTTTACCACTTCTCCGTAGAGATCAAACTCCTCACTCTGGGTAATCTTCACATTGTAGAAGCAACCCACGCGCAGACGCTTCTCTCCTGCCTTGATCAGCACTTCAGGATCCACCTCTGGCGAGCAGAATTCGGTTCTTCCGATATAGTAATCACCCTCCTTGCGGTCGATAATCACCTTCAGTATCTTGCCCACTTTCTCAGCCTCTACCTCTGCGCTGATTTCCTGCTGCAGAATCATCAGTTCGTCAAGACGGCGCTGCTTCACCTCGGCAGGAACATCATCCTCGTAGTTATTGGCACTGTAGGTACCCTCCTCCTCAGAATAAGCAAAGGCACCCATACGCTCAAAGCGCTGAGTACGAACGAATTCGAGCAACTCGTGGAAGTCTTCCTGAGTCTCGCCAGGGAATCCCACCATCAGAGTAGTGCGGATATGAATGCCCGGCACACGCTCACGGATGGTCTTGAGCAGATCGATGGTTTCCTGCTTGCTCACGTGGCGATGCATTCTGTTGAGCATATTGTCGCTGATATGCTGCAGGGCGATGTCAAGATACTTACATACGTTTGGCTTCTCGCGCATCACATCGAGCAAATCGAGCGGGAACTGGTTAGGATAAGCATAGTGCAGACGGATCCACTTCACACCCGGAATATCCGCCATGCGGCTTATGAGTTCGGTGATGTGATGCTTGCCGTCCAAGTCCACGCCGTAGTAGGTGAGCTCTTGGGCGATAATCTGGAATTCCTTCACACCATCGGCTACCAGTTGGCGTACCTCGTCAAGGATTTCATCCATCGGACGGGAAACGTGCTTGCCGGTGATGATAGGAATGGCGCAATACGCACAGCGGCGGTTGCAACCTTCAGAAATCTTGATATAGGCATAATGATGAGGAGTAGTGAGATGGCGGGTTCCACTGCAAGCAGGCACATCAGCCTTGCCCAGTTCCTTGAGCAACTCCTTATAATTAAACTTACCATAAAACTTATCCACCTCGGGCATCTCAGCCTCCAGTTCCTTCTGGTAGCGCTGTGAAAGACAACCCATCACATAGAGTTTGCGGAGTCGTCCCTCTTCCTTAGCCTGGATGAACTCCAGAATGGTATCGATACTCTCCTGCTTGGCATCCTCGATAAAGCCGCAAGTATTGATGACGGCTATTTCACCCTGTGGGCGTTTCGGGTCATGAACGCAGTGGTAGCCATTGTCCTCGAAAAGCTTCATCAAGGTCTCACTATCCACCAGATTCTTGGAGCAACCCATGGTTACTATATCTATCTGATTTTTCTTCATTCTTATCCTACTTATCCTAATAATAATCTTAATCTAATTCTTTTCTCGACTATTTTACATCGAGCTTCATCTAATTCTTTTCTCAAAGCCTATAAGTACCTGTATTCTAGTGCTTAAAGAGGGAGTCAACAAATTCAGACTTATTGAAGAGCTGGAGATCCTCCATGCCCTCGCCCAGTCCGATATACTTCACTGGCACCTTGAGCTGGTCGGAGATACCGATTACCACGCCCCCCTTAGCCGTACCATCGAGCTTGGTGATGGCGAGCGAAGAGATATTGGTAACGGCAGCAAACTGCTTAGCCTGCTCAAAAGCGTTCTGTCCGGTACTTCCATCCAGAACGAGCATCACCTCATCCGGAGCCTCAGGCATCACCTTCTTCATCACCTCCTTGATCTTCTTCAACTCATTCATCAGGTTCACCTTATTATGAAGGCGTCCGGCAGTGTCAATCAGCACCACGTCGGCACCGTTCGCCTTGGCGCTCTGCAGGGTATCGAAGGCCACGCTGGCAGGGTCAGAACCCATCTGCTGCTTCACCACTGGCACCCCTACTCGCTCGCCCCAAATGCAGATCTGCTCCACGGCAGCGGCACGGAAGGTATCGGCAGCACCGAGATACACCTTCTTGCCAGCCTTCTTAAACTGATAGGCGAGCTTTCCTATGGTGGTAGTCTTGCCCACACCGTTCACACCCACTACCAGAATCACGTATGGCTTATGATCGGAAGGCAAATCCCAGTTTTCATTGTCATCGGTATGATTTTCCTCTAGGAGGCTTGCAATCTCTTCTCTCAGGATTCTGTTGAGTTCTGAGGTAGAAACATACTTATCTCTTGCCACGCGCTCTTCGATACGACGGATGATCTTCACGGTAGTCTCCACACCTACATCGGATGTGATGAGCACCTCCTCCAAATCATCGAGCACGTCATCATCTACGGTTGACTTACCAGCCACCGCACGCGCCAATTTTCCAAACACGCTCTCCTTGGTCTTTTCGAGGCCTTTATCGAGAGTTTCCTTTTTTTTGTTGCTAAATAATCCGAATAATCCCATATTTATAGCTATATTTTTTTGCAAAGATACGAAAATATTTGAAACTAGGAGCGTTTTTCCTAAAAAATATTGTTAACTTAGCAAAAGAATGTATAAATAATCGCTTCCATATAGAAATATATCAAGTTATTTTTATACCTTTGTATGTTAGAAACACCTCCGAGCTCCTATACTCGGACGAGGAGGACAAGACATTAAACATTTAAACAACAGATCATGAAAAAGATATTTATCTCAATACTCGTGCTGATTTCTGCTCTCACCATACAGGCACAGAATGTGCTTACCCCTGAGCAGCAGTTGGAAAAGGCGCAAAAAGAGTTGGAGGAAGCCCAAAAGGCACTGGAAGCAGCCAAGGCTCAGGCAGAAGCAGCCAAGGTGAAGGCGGAAGCTGAAAAAATAAAGGCGGAAGCTGAGAAAACGAAAGCGGAAGCTGCGAGATTGAAGGCTGAAGCTGAAAGAATGAAGCAGGAGGCAGAAAAGCTGAAGAAGAATGCAGAGAATTCGGTGCCTGCTACCAAGACTTCTGTGCCAGCTACAGAAACGGTGCCTGCGATGAAGATCCAGGATAATGCCACCAAGAAGCAGAATACTACCGGAACTTCTGAAGGTGCGGGTTGGGTCGTACCAACCGTGACAGAGGAGATAGAAGAGAAAAAGGTGGAAAAGACTGCCGAGGGCGTGGTACTCAAGGAAGATCCGAAGTATCTGGCGGGAGCCATCCAGCTCAATGCCGACGGGAAAGTGGAATTTGTTCTCGACACCCAGGCAAACGGAAAGAGTGCTGACGAAATCTACAACATCGTTTTCCAATATATGAGCAAGCTCATCAAGAATGAGCAAAACATCAACAGCCGCATCGCCCTGGTGAACAGAAACAACAAGAACGAGCAGATCATCGCCTGTATTATGGACGAATGGTTTGTCTTCAATCAGTCGTTCATCTCTCTCGACCGCTCTGAGACCAAGTACCAGCTGGTGGCAACCATCAGCGACAACCATCTCCACCTCTCCATGACCCGAATCGTATTCAACTACGAGGAAGGCAGAAGTACCGGTTTCAAGGAGCCTGCAGAGAATGTGATCACCGACAAATATGCCTTGACCAAGAAGAAAAACGACTTGGCTAAGATCTACGGTAAGTTCCGCCGCGGAACCATCGACCGCAAGGACCAGATCTTCAATGATCTGACCAAACTTGTTAGAAAATAAAAATCATCTTATAAAATATGGATCAGACAAAAGATAACAATATAACAAACACCCCACAGAGCGAGGAAACCGCAAAGACTCAGCCACAGAGCGAGAGCCACGAGGCGTCTCAGACACAGCCACAAACCAGCTATGCCGTGCGCCCAAACCGTCGCCACCACAGAAGACTGGAGTATGCAGACAAGAGCAATATGCTCGTAGCCAGAAACTGGCTCAACATCGGATTCATGCTCTTCGCCATCGTAGGCGTCATCCTCTGGACACAGATGGACGACCGCACGATTGCCAATGTACTGCTGATCATCGGCGTAGTCTTGAAAATTGCCGAGGTTTGCATCCGACTATTCAAAAAATAAGAAAGGTTTGCATCCGACCATTCAAAATAGGCTTGCATCCGCTTATTCAATAAATAAGAAATGAAGAAAATATTATTCTCTACAATCCTAGCTTGTGCTGCAACTCTACCAGTTGCGGCACAACGCGATTTTACGGATTTCAACAATAACGAAGACTCACAGTTCCGCCCACAGACCGGCAACCGCATCAACACCGACTCGCTGGGCACTGACAAGGAGATTCCGAAGGGCATCAGAGTATGGACTGTGGATGAGAGATTTGGAGATACCCGGGCTGCCGTGGTGGACACCATGCAGGCAATGTACCAGAACACTACCTTCACCGAAGGACTGCGCGGAGAGTACAACACCCTGGGCAATATGGGTACCGCCCGCATCAACCGCATCTTCATCGACCGACGCAACACGCAGGGCAACTTCATCTTCACCGAGCCATACGACAACATCGTTACCCCGGTGAGTGACTTCCACTTCACCAACACCTACTCGCCTATCACCAACATCACGCTGAATAGCTGCGGTGACAGAACCAACGGTGAGGATGACTTCAAGGCAATCTTTGCAGTGAATGCCAACAAGCAGCTGGGTGGCGGATTCCGATTCGACTACAAATACGGTCGCGGCTACTACGATGCACAGAGCACGGCGCACTTCAAATATACGATGTGGATTTCTTATCTGGGCGACCGCTATCAGGCGCACTTCCTTTTCAGCACCAACCACCAGAAGGTGACGGAGAACGGAGGTATTACCAATGATGACTACATCAAGCATCCGGAGCTTTTCACCGAGAGTTTCGCCACCAACGAAATACCGACCGTGCTGCAGCAGAACTGGAATCGCAACGACAATCAACACATCTTCTTCACCCACCGCTACAATGTGGGCTTCAGCCGCAAGGTGAAGATGACCGAGGAAGAAATCAAGGCCAAGAAATTCGCCATGGAGTCAGCAAAGGACAATGCAGCCGAGGAAGCCAAGGAGGAGGCAAGAAAGAAAGCAAGGGAACAAGGCAGGGAGTTTGACGAAAAGGCTTTCGACAAAAACCAGAAGAAGCAGTTCTCAGGTCGCCCTACAGATGCAAAGATTGCCGGCGATGAACCTGCCAAGAACAACAAGGCAATAGTTGCAAACAAGGCAGCCCAGGACTTCAAGAGCGACAGCACTCGAATTGCCGTAAACAGCAAGGCAATGGCAGACAGTCTGCTCACCGTAGATAAGAAGAAAGCGCAAGACTCACTCTTCTTCAAGACTGAATATGTTCCAGTTACAAGCTTCATCCACACTGTGCAGTTTGACAACTACAAGCGCATCTACCAGGCTTACCAGACTCCACAGGACTACTATCTCAAGGAGTACTACAATGCCGGCAAGTTTACAGGCGATTCTATCTACGATCAGACCCGTCACTGGCGCATCAAGAACACCGTGGCAATGGGAACGCTCGAGGGATTCAGCAAGTGGGCAAAGGCTGGTCTGAAAGCTTTCGCCAGCTATGACCTCCGCCACTACGAACTGCCGAATACCGAAGGCGGATTAGAGAAGTTCAATGAGCATGTTCTGAGCGTAGGCGGTCAGCTGAGTAAGACTCAGGGCAAGACCCTTCACTATAATGTCGTGGGCGAGGTAGGACTCACCGGAGTAGATGCCGGTACCTTTGCCATTGATGGAAGCGCAGACATCAACCTGCCATTCCTGGGTGACACCGTACAGGTAAGAGGCGATGCATTCATACATCACGAAACGCCATCGTTCTACTATCGCAAATATCACGCCCGACATCTCTGGTGGGATGATGATCTGAGCAAGATTATCCATACCCGCATCATGGGAACTCTGAGATTCGGCAAGACCAACACCACGCTGCGTGTGGCTGTGGATGAAATCAAGAACTATACTTATTTCTCACAGCAATATACGATTACTGAAAATGGTCTGCGCACAGGCGTAATAGTGACACCAATGCAGAGCGGCGATGCCATCAATCTGATTACAGCGCAGCTGCAGCAGGACTTCAAGTTCGGTATTTTCAACTGGCAGAATATGATTACCTACCAGCATACCAGCAGCAAGAGTACCCTGCCAGTGCCAGACCTCAACGTATATACCAACCTCTTCATCAAATTCAAGGTGGTAAAGGTACTGAATATCGAGTTGGGTGCTGACGCTAGATACTTCACTAGCTACGAGGCTCCGGATTATTCTCCTTACATCGGTCAATATACCGTACAGGGCAACGGCGAGAAGAACGTGAAGGTGGGCAACTACCCTATCGTCAATGCCTACGCCAATGTTCACATCAAGCACACCCGCTTCTTCGTGATGATGAGCCATCTAAATGCAGGACAAGGCGACAAGAACTACTTCTTCACCCCTCACTATCCGATGAACCAGCGAGTTTTCAGAATGGGTGTAAGCTGGAACTTCTTCAACTAGGAAGCGAATCTTTTCCACAAGAGATTCTTCTGAAACAAAATAGAAGCGAATCTTTTCTTAATGAATAACAACAAGGAGCGAGGTTCCCCCAAAACCTCGCTCCTTATAATTTAAAAGCAACAATATGATGATAAAGACAAATTCTATCAAGGCATGGTTTCTCGCCGCCCGCCCCGTCACCCTTTCGGCTGCGGCAGTACCAGTAATGCTAGGCACAGCCCTGGCATACAAGGACTCAAATGCCAACTGCCAATGGATTCCAGCCCTGCTCTGCCTGCTCTTTGCATGGATAATGCAGATAGACTCAAACCTGGTAAACGACTTCTTCGACTTCAAGCATGGCAACGACGACGAAACCCGCCTGGGACCGAAACGAGCCTGTGCTGAAGGCTGGATTACGATGAAAGCCATGAAATGGGGCATCATCTTCACCACCCTTCTGGGATGCGCCATCGGTTTGCCCCTCGCCTTCTACGGAGGAAAGGAGATGATCATCGTGGGTATCTGCTGCGTACTCTTCTGCTTCCTCTATACCACCAAGTTGAGTTACCTGGGATTGGGCGACCTACTGGTACTTCTCTTTTTCGGCATCGTACCGGTCTGCTGCACCTACTACCTTGTGATGCCTGAAGGAATGCAGAGAGTATCAACGGAAGCCATACTTACTTCCATCGCCTGCGGTCTGGTAGTAGATACGCTACTCATCCTGAACAACTATCGCGACCACGACAACGATATTAAGGCGGGCAAGAAGACACTGATCGTTCACATCGGCAAGAAAAACGGCGAGCGTCTCTACTGCGCACTGGGCAACATCGGTATCCTCATCATGATTGGAATCAACATCTATGGTGCACTTGCCTACGATGCAGATACTAAGTTTTTGCCTTTCGCCGCCACATATCTCGTGGTGCACAACCGAACATTCGCCAAGATGAGGAAGATAGGAGAAGGCAGAATGCTGAACAAGGTACTGGGCTACACGGCTCTCAACATCTTTACCTTTGGTATGATCTCTACCTTCATCATCCTTGGAATGATGTGGTAATTCCAGAGATACCCGCCCCCTCTGGAATGGCATGAGAAGATTCTAGAATGAGAAGATAACATTCAGGAATAATAATTATATAATGTACGCGCGTACATTATATATATAAAAGAAGAAAAAGTATGAAGCAACAAGTAAATCTCGAAATCATGCAGTTTGTGGAAACACAGATTCTGCCCAAATATACAGAATTTGGCGAGAGCCACGGATTGCGCCACGTAACCCGTGTCATCAAAAACGCCCTGAAACTCGTACCTGTAACAGGTGCCGACATCGACATGGTTTATATCGTTGCCGCCTACCACGACCTGGGAATGAGCGGTCCGCGCGCCATCCACCACCTCACCAGTGGCAAAATCCTCCAGGCTGATGCCAGACTGAAGCGCTGGTTCACTCCCGAGCAGATTAAAATCATGAAAGAAGCCGTGGAGGATCACCGCGCCTCCTCCAGTCGCCAGCCCCGAAGCATCTACGGCAAGATTGTTGCCGAAGCCGACCGCGACATCGATGTTCACGAAATCTTTCTTCGTGCCATCGAATATGGAGAGGAGAACTATCCCGGAAAAGGAAAGGAAGAGCAATGGCAGCGGTTCGCCGACCACATGGACGAGAAATATTCCCGCAACGGCTACATCAAGCTCTGGATTCCTAACTCACCCAATGAGAAGGCTCTGAAAGAGCTGCGAAATATCATTGAAGACAAGACAGAACTCAGGAAATATTTCAAAGAAATATACGAAGAGCTCAGGAAAAAGAAGTCTTGACCCTTGAGAGAAACAAGGAAAAGGGAGTTCTGACTTTTGATAAAGAAGATTTTTCGAAAAAATCAGCAGAAAGATTTGGTAGTTTCAAAAGATTGCATTATCTTTGCAGTATAGAAAACCCAAAGACTTCTATCAATAGATGATAGCCTATGCTATGTCTATTCGACAAAGATATAAGGGTCGTGTCGGTTCGATCGGGATACTCATCAAATTACACTTATGAAACCGAGAAGACTTCTCTTGCCTATGGCGGGCCACATAAACTGACATGTCAACTAAGCTGCAAAGCCGGTGGATTACAAAAGCGGAGAGCTCTCAAATGTTTATGACATTCGGAGTTTCATCACATCATCGAGCGACCCTTTCCTACAGGAGGCAGATTTCCAATAATTGGTAAATCTGCCTCCTTTTTTGTTGACAAAGTCAGCTTATCCCCTATAATTCCTCCCAAAAACAAGAAAAATCAAGAAAATATGCATATTTCTTGAAAAAAGTTGCAGAAAAATTTGGTGGAACAAAAAAAATGTAGTATCTTTGCACCCGCATTTGAGAACGATGCTTGTTGATTTGGCAACAATATCCGATTGGAAGGTTGGGTGAGTGGCTGAAACCACCAGTTTGCTAAACTGACGTGCGGGATTACCGTACCGGGGGTTCGAATCCCCCACCTTCCGCAAGCGGAGTTCAAGATTGCATCTTTGGTCGATTCATCTAATGGTTAGGATACAAGATTCTCAATCTTGGCATAGGGGTTCGATTCCCCTATCGACTACCTGGTTAAATAAGTTAAATTTGTTGTTCAAGTCTGCACAAGTTGTGAAACCAATGCAGACTAATTAAAATGGTCGATTCATCTAATGGTTAGGATACAAGATTCTCAATCTTGGCATAGGGGTTCGATTCCCCTATCGACTACTAAGTGTTTTTCATGTATTGGTTATTGTTAGTAAGCTTGCAATTAGTCGAAAAGACTACTGCAAGTTATTTTTTTATCCCTACGCAGGTAACGCTATCGCCGTTGTGGATAAATGACAATTACCCATCATAAAAGCAAAAAAAGTAAAGGAAAAATTTGGTGGAACCAAAAAAAAGTTGTACCTTTGCAATCGCATTTGAGAACGATGCTTGATGATTCAGAAATGAATCCAACAGGAAGGTTGGGTGAGTGGCTGAAACCACCAGTTTGCTAAACTGACGTGCGGGTTACCGTACCGGGGGTTCGAATCCCCCACCTTCCGCAAGCATTATTCAAAATTGCACCGTTGGTCGATTCATCTAATGGTTAGGATACAAGATTCTCAATCTTGGCATAGGGGTTCGATTCCCCTATCGACT
>ENA-UEOO01000613-UEOO01000613.1-human-gut-metagenome-genome-assembly--contig:-NODE-613-length-11734-cov-3.308999_pt1 | contig 11734 bp, 9 predicted proteins | sample MGYA00242888_ERZ507892 | MGnify/ENA primary metagenome ERZ507892 (study PRJEB26167, sample SAMN06115415) | human gut metagenome | host: Homo sapiens | place: China:Sichuan | collected 2015-02-04...
CTGGTTTACGAACGCAACGTCGCCGAATACGTGGTCTTCGGATTCCACGACGACTCGGTGAGCGTCCGCACGGGCGAAAAACAGTTTACCGTGCGCCGCACCAAGAAGAGCGCCACGATCAATTCGTCGCTGTGGGGTGCGATCATGGAGGAGCACCTGCCCTATGCGCTGGCCGCGGAAATGGAGGACATTTACCAGTGGACGGTCGATTTCTTCGGCATCCAGAAGGGTGACAATTTCACGGTGATCTATGACGAGCGCTTCATCGACGACAGCATTTCGGCCGGCATCGGCCGCATCTGGGGCGCCAAATTCTGCCAGGGCGGCAAGGAGTACTACGCCATCCCCTTCCGGCAGGGCGGCAAAATCCAGTATTGGGAATACGACGGCGGAAGCCTGCGCAAGCAGATGCTCAAGGCGCCGCTGAAATACACACGCATCAGTTCGAAGTTTACCTATGCGCGCAAGCATCCGATCTACAAGGTATACCGGCCGCATACGGGCGTCGATTACGCGGCGCCGAAAGGCACGCCCGTACATGCCGTAGCCGACGGTGTAGTGACCTTCAAGGGCTGGGGCGGCGGCGGTGGCAACACGCTCAAAATCAAACATGCCGGCAACCTGATGACGGGTTACCTGCACCTGAGCGGCTATGCCAAGGGCATCTCGAAGGGCTCGCGCGTTTCGCAGGGGCAGCTGATCGGCTACGTCGGTTCGACGGGCGCCTCGACCGGCCCCCACCTCGACTACCGCATCTGGAAAAACGGCACGCCGATCAATCCGCTGAAAATCCCCCAGGAACCGGCCGAACCGATCTCGAAGGAGAACCGCGCGACATTCGAATTCGTGCGCGACCGTATCGTGGCCGAACTGAACGGCGAGGTGAAGGAGGGGGAGCGCATCACGCAACTCGATTCGCTCGTCATCCCGCAGCCGGCAGCACCGGTGGCGGCGAAATAACGGGGAAAATGACCGCAACGACAGACAAGGGACATCTGCCGGCCGACATGCCGGAAAGCCGGGATCAGGAACCGTTCGATAACAGGCCCGGGAGCAGGACGAGACCGGGAGCCATCCGGGAAACGGACAGTACACCCGGCAAAGCCGGGGAACAACCGGGAACACCCCGGCAAAAGACCGGGGCGCCAAGGCAAACCGGAAATCCGGAGGATACAGCGGAAAGCACCGGGGCGCAGGAAGCCGGGCATAAAGCCGGCGTCGATACGCGGATCGTACGGTTTCTGAAGAAACACCATGTGCTGACGCTGGCGACGAGCAGCGAGGGAGCGCCCTATTGCTGCAACGCATTTTACTGCTACGATGCGGAACGCAATTTGCTGATCTTCACGTCGGACATGGCGACACGCCACGCGCAGCAGATGGCTCGCAACCCGTGTGTCGCGGCCTCGGTAGTCCTCGAAACGAAGGTCGTGGGACGCGTCGAGGGGCTGCAACTGTGCGGGAAGGCCGCGAGGGCCGACGAGGCGGCGAGGCGGGCATACCTCAGGCGGTTTCCCTATGCAGCACTGGCAGAACTGACCCTGTGGGCGATCGCGCCCGACTTTATGAAATTCACCGACAACACGCTCGGATTCGGGAAAAAACTGATATGGAACAACAGATAGGAGTCATCATCGTAGCAGGCGGGGGCGGAACCCGCATGGGAGGTTCGCGCCCCAAGCAATTCACGATGCTGGGCGGCCTGCCCGTCCTGGCACATACGATCAACAATTTCGCCGGGGCGCTGCCCGGGGCGGAGATCGTCGTAGTACTGCCCGCGGCGCACGCCGATTTCTGGAAGGACTTCGCAGCACGCTTCGACATCGCGGCACACACGGTTACGACGGGAGGCGACGAACGGTTCCATTCGGTGAAAAACGGGCTGAAAGCCCTGAAGCGCGATCCGGAATTGATTGCCGTACAGGACGGCGTACGACCGCTGGCCTCACACGGCATGATCCGCCGTGCGGTGGCCGCTGCCGCCGAACACGGCACTGCGATCCCGGTCGTCGAAGCCGTGGATTCGTACCGCGAAACGGACGGCACGGCTTCGCGCATCGCCGACCGCCGCCGCCTGCGCATCGTACAGACCCCGCAGGTATTCCGCGCCGACCTACTGCGCCGCGCCTACGAGGCAGAGTACCGCCCAGAATTTACGGACGACGCATCGGTCGTGGAACAGGCCGGCGAGGCCGTATTCCTGTGCGAAGGCGAGCGTACGAACCTGAAGATCACGACCCCCGAAGATATGGTCATCGCCGAAGCACTGCTGGCCGGGCGCGAAAAGACGGAGGAAAGCGCGGATGGAGAAAACCTATAAATACCGTTTCAGCCGCCGGGCGATCTACTGGACGCTGGTCTATCTGGTGGTCTTCGTACTGCTGGGCTGGTTGTTGTACCACCTCTACGAAGGAGGCTACCTCTCGGCCTGGTTCACCTCGTTCATCGTGGCGCTCATCGCCCTGATGTCGCTGTCGATCCCCCGCAGGATCGTGGTCACCGACGAAAAGGTCGAGGTGCGCTGCCTGCTGGACATCACCGAAATCCGCCGCGACGAGATCGCCTCGGTTCGCCGGGTCGACCCTCGGCGGATGAAATGGTTCTTTCCGGTATTCGGGGGCTGCGGGTTCTTCGGTTATTACGGACATTTCCTCGACCTCAGGCGGTTCGAACGCGTAAAACTCTACGCCTCGGAGTGGAAAAACTTCGTGGAGATCACCGACATTTACGAAGACCGCCTGTACGTCTCGTGTTCGGATGCCGGCCGCCTCGTGGAGGAGCTTATGCCCCCCGGAGGCAACCGCCCGGCGGAAGACGACGAAGAGGAAGAGCAGGCGCAATAGTATCGGGATCCGGCCAAAAAGTCGACAGAAGACGCCCGGGGATTGCTTATTTCCGGAAAATGATCTTATATTTGCAACCGAGGCCGGAACGGCCCATAAAAACGAAAAATAACAAACAACGCATTAAAAACCAGAAGAAATGAAAAAGTACCGTTGCACCGTTTGTGAGTGGGTATACGACCCCGCAGTGGGCGATCCCGACGGAGGCATCGCCCCCGGAACGCAGTTCGAAGAGATTCCCGAAGACTGGGTTTGCCCCGTCTGCGGCGTCGGCAAAGACATGTTCGAAGAGGTTGCGGAATAATCCCGTCCCTCCCCGAAGAAACGGCAAGGCGCACCCCGCAGGGTGCGCCTTGCCGTTTGTAATCGTAGGAGCCCGGACGCAGGCCGTCTCATCCGAATAAGGGCAAACATATGTAATTCCGATGTATTTCCCACCCGAAATTTTGTGTATATTTGTCGGCAGAACTGCCCCTCACACCTAAAATTTCATGCAGATGAAACATCTATTGCTTTTAGCCTCGCTCCTGACCTGCATGGGCGCCGGCGCCCAGCAGGCGACCTTCCGCAACCCGGTCATTGCGGGCGACATGGCCGACCCGACGGTCATCCGGGTAGACAACACCTATTATGCGACGGGCACCTCGTCGGAATGGGCCCCCTACTACCCGCTGTTCCGCTCCAAAGACCTGGTCAACTGGCGGCAGATCGGGCACCTGTTCGAGCAGCAGCCCGCATGGACGAGATCCTCGTTCTGGGCCCCGGAACTTTTCCACCGCAACGGCAAAACATACGCTTATTATACGGCACGCCGGAAAACCGACGGGACGTCGTATATCGGCGTCGCCACGGCCGACAAACCCGAAGGCCCCTATACCGACCACGGCCCGATCGTCGAGTACGGCACCGAGGCGATCGACGCATTCGTGCTGGAAGATGCCGGCGAGCTGTATATCTCGTGGAAAGCCTACAGACTCGACCCAAGGCCGATCGAACTCCTGGCCTGCAAAATCTCGGACGACGGGCTGCGCATGGCGGGGGAACCCTTCACGCTGCTGCGCGACGACAAACGGCAGGGCATGGAAGGGCAGCACTGGCTGAAAATCGGCGATTACTATTACATCGTCTACTCCATAAACGGCTGCTGCGGCCCTGGGAGCGACTACGCCGTGGCGGTCGCCCGCTCGAAAAACCTGCGGGGCCCCTACGAGCGTTACGCCGGGAACCCGATCCTGCACGGCGGCGGCGATGTCCAGTCCATCGGGCACGGCACCGTCACGACGACGCCCGACGGGAGGATGTTCTACCTCTGCCACGCCTATCTGGCCGGTGAGAATTTCTTTCTGGGACGCCAGCCGATGTTGCAGGAGATCGTCCTGGGCGATGACCTGTGGCTTCATTTCACGGGCGGGGAGACGGCATCCCTGACGCAGCCGATGCCTTTTGCCGGTATGGCACAACAGCCCGTATTCGATTTCGCGGATGACTTCACGGCCGACCGGCTCCGACCCGAATGGACGTGGAACTATCCTTACGCGACGCCCGAGATCGAGCTTGCCGACGGGCGCCTCTACCTGGGCGGCCGGCCCAAAGAGGGCGTGAAAACCGGCACGGCGCTCTGCCTGAGGGCCGTAAGTCCCGACTATACGCTCGAAACGGCACTCTCCGACCGCAACGCAGGATGGAGCGGGCTCACCGTTTACGGGGATGCAGCGAACCTCCTCGTATGGGGATTGCAGGGCGACGAGGTATTGTTGAAGCTCTACAAGGACGGCAGGGAAACGCTACTGAGCAGCTCCGGGCAGATCGGGTCGCATCTGCCGGTCTACCTGCGCATCGAAGTACGGGGGAATGCCCCCGCGGCATTCGGGTACAGCACCGACGGACACGCCTGGAAACAAGTGGAGAACCTGCCCGTAGGTGCCGAAGACCTGCTGCAATGGGATCGCGTAGCACGCCCGGGATTGTATTACCAGGGGCCGGAAGGCCAGGCGGCCGAATTCGAATACATGCGGATGACCAACCGCTGAGCGATGTTGCAGCCCCCTTCCGCAAGGCAAGCCCCCTGCGGAAGCACGGCAGCATCCCGGCCGGAACTTTCCGATAAAAAGAGCCGCCCCGAACAATTCGGGGCGGCTTTCTCTTCCGGGACTGCGCCCGTCAATTGATATTCGGCAGGAAAGAATAGTCCTTCGAGTAACCGAGCATCTGCTCGACGTAGTTCGCCGGATAGGAAATTTTCACATCAACCACCTTGCCGTCCTTTTCGACAAGTTCGAACTCGGGGTTCACGAAGCCGCCGTAAGGTTCGATGCCGAGTGCATAGTAACGGTCGCGCACCTCACGGTGCAGCTGGGGATCGACCTGGACGGCATACCGCTCGACAAGCGCCTTGCCGGCCTCGTAGTCGCCTTCGGACTTGATGCGCTGCACCTCGCGGAGCATGTCGCCGAACAGTCGGCGCAGTTTTTCGTAATCGTTGACCACGACATAGGTTTTGCCGTTTTCCCGGATCATTTCGATCACGTTGTCGGCCTTGCCGCGCTCATAGCACCACTCGCAGATCAGCTTGCGGTTGCGCATGTGCGACTCCTCGACGTTCTTGCCCGGCTCGATACGCGCCAGCTGGGTCATCATGCCGTTCAGGATATATTTCGCATAGCCGGCCTTCGCCACGTCGAACGAGGGCACCAGCCCCAGTTCCACCATCTTCGGGTCACCCAGGTAGTAGAGGCCGAAGAGGTCGGCACGGGTCTCTTCGAGCGTCGAGCTGTAACTCTTCAGCTCGTTGCCCTTCACACCCGGTGCCAGCTGTCCCGAACCGTGCCCCAGACACTCGTGCAGGTCGGTATGCAGGTCGTCGGCCAGTTTGCCGTACTTGTCCATCACCTCGCGGTCCCCGGCACGCAGCACGAACTCCTCGTTGAAGCCGTTGCCGTGGGCGGCCATGTCGTAGGCATAGGTGATGTTGTCGATCGTGACCGACTTCGAACCGTATTCCTTGCGGATCCAGTCGGCATTGGGCAGGTTGATGCCGATGGGCGTGGCGGGATAGCAGTCGCCGCCCAGCATCGCCACCGTGATGACCTTGGCCGAAACGCCCTTCACCTTCTCCTTGCGGTAGGCGGGAGCAACGGGCGAATGGTCTTCGAACCACTGCGCGTTATCCGAAATCACCTCCGTACGGTGGCAGGCCTCCTTGTCCATGAAATTCACGATGCCCTCCCACGAAGCCTTGCGGCCGAGCGGATCGCCGTAATCCTCGATAAAGCCATTCACGAAGTCGACGTTCGACACGGTGTCCTTCACCCAGCCGATATTATAGCGGTCGAACTCGCGCAGGTCGCCGGTCTTGTAATATTCGATCAGCGCTGCGATATTGCTTTTCTGCGGTTCGGTGGCTACGGCCTGCGCTTTTTCGAGCCAGTAGACGATCTTCTCGATGGCGGGCGAATACATGCCGCCGACCTTCCATACGCGCTCCTTTAGGACGCCGTTCTCCTTCACCAGCTTGGAGTTCAGGCCGTAGGAGATTGGTTCCGGGTCGTTGTGGTCGACCATGTCGGCGTAGAATTTCTCGACCTCGGCCTGCGTCACGCCCTCGTAGTAGTTGTTCGACGAGGTGGCGATCAGGTCTTCGCCCGCCGTCTGGTTCAGGCGCGTTTTATAGAGCGCCGGATCGAAGATAGCCTTGCAGACCTCGCCGCGCAGCGGGTTCAGGTCGCCGAACTTCTCCTCGGGGATCGTCTCTATCACGTCGAGCAGGTAACCTTCGGTGAACTCGGGGACGAACTTGTCGTTCGAATAGTGGTGATGAATGCCGTTGGCGAACCACACCTTTTTCAGGTATTTCTCCAAGGCCTTCCATTCGGCCGCCGAGCGGTCGCCCCGGTAGTTCTCGTAAACCGTTTCGAGCGTACGGCGCACGGCGAGGTTGTATTTGAAATTCTGGTCGAAAAGGATGTCCCGGCCGCACTTGGCAGCCTCGGCCAGGTAATAGACCAGTTCCTTCTCCGCAAGCGGAAGCTGCTCGAAACCGGGGACTTCGTAACGGATGACCTTGATGTCGTCGAAACGGTCGACGATCCACGGGGCTTCGCTCTTCGATGCCCCGCAGCACGAAGTCAGTGCAACAGCGGTAACAGTCATAGATGTCAGTGTAAATAAATTTTTCATGTCGTTCGGGTTTGAATTTCCCCGAAATATACGGTTTTTTTGCGAAAAAGCCGCATACGGACGAATATACGCATGGACACATATACAATATGTGCCGGCAAACACACCTCCCCGCCGCACCCGGCAGCGCTTGCCATTCGGGCATTATTCTCAAAAAAAACATACCAGTTCGTACCAGTATGACGAAATTTTATTTATATTTGTCCACAAAGCACGCACCATGCCGGAAAAATTCGGAAACAACATAAACCCACATTGATGAAACCTATCAAAACCGCACTTCTGGCCCTGCCGCTCCTGGCCGCAGGGTGCAACCGGGACTCCGGGACTGCAAAAATCCGGCCGCTGGAGGCCGGAAGCGTCCGGGTCGAAGACGCCTTCTGGGGCCCCCGCTATGAAAAATGGGAACACGTCACCGTCGGCGACATGCTCAACAAGTTCGAAGGGAACGACCCGGCGCATTTCGCGTGCGGCGTCGACGCTTTCGAAAATTTCGACCTCGTAGCATCGGGTGCCCGCGATATCGGCCGCCACGCGGGGCCGCCTTGGTACGACGGGCTGGTGTACGAGACGATCCGGGGGATCTCCGACCTGCTGGCACAACGTCCCGACCCGGCGCTCAAAGCCCGTGTAGACGGTTACATCGCCCGCATCGAAGCGGCACAAAAGAGCGATCCGGACGGGTTCGTCGGCACCAACACCCAGCTAACGGAGGACAACCACCGCTGGGGCGCGAACGGCGGGTTCCTGCGCATGCAGCACGACGTCTACAACGCCGGCATGCTCATCGAAGCCGGGGTACACTATTACGAAGCCACGGGTGACGACAGGCTGCTGAAAGTCGCCACGCGCATGGCGGACTACATGGTGCGGACGATGGGGCCCGCCCCGAAAAAGAATATCGTCCCGGCGCACTCGGGCCCCGAGGAGGCCCTGGTAAAACTCTACAAGCTCTACCGTGACCGCCCCGGCCTGCGCGCGCAAACCGGGGCGCAGTCCGCAGCCGGCGACTATCTCCGGCTGGCCGAGTTCTGGATCGGCAACCGCGGCGTGCACTGCGGCTATCCGCTGTGGGGCACGTGGGGCAACGACAGCGCGGAGCGGTGGATCCACGAGGAGCTCTACACCGCGGAATTCGGCCCCGAAGCACGGCCCGCATGGGGCGATTACGCGCAGGACTCGATCCGCGTATTCGACCAGCCCGCCATCGTCGGGCACGCCGTGAGGGCCACCCTGCTGGCGACGGGCATCGCCGCGGCGGCCTATGAGAACGGCAATGCGGACTACATAGCCACGGCGAAACGCTGGTGGGACGACATGGCCGGGAAAAAACTCTTCGTCACGGGCGGTGTCGGGGCAGTGCATTTCGACGAAAAGTTCGGCCACGACTACTACCTGCCCACCGACGCCTATCTGGAAACCTGTGCCGCCGTAGGCGTGGGGTTCTTCAGCCAGGCGATGAACCAGCTCACGGGCGACGCGAAATACATGGATGAATTCGAACGCGCGCTATACAACAACGTGCTGGCTGGCGTCGCCGCCTCGGGCAGGCAGTATACCTACCAGAACCCGCTCAACACCGACCGCAGCGAACGCTGGGAATGGCACCCCTGCCCCTGCTGCCCGCCGATGTTCCTCAAGATAGTCTCGGCGACCCCCGAATTCATTTACGCCCGGGACGACAGGACGGTCTATGTCAACCTGTTCATCGGCAGCGATGCCGACATCGCGCTCGGCGACACGCAGGTGCATGTCCGGCAGCAGACCCGATACCCCGTGGACGGAAAGGTCGTCCTCACGCTTACGCCCGAAAAGGCGGCACGCTTCACCGTGAAGGTACGTATCCCGGGCTGGGCCCGCGGCGAGGAAAACCCGTTCGGGTTGTACGTATCCGAAAGCCCGGCCGCGCCGGTGCTCTCGGTGAACGGCACCCCGGTCGAAATCCGCCTCGACAAAGGGTATGCCCTCCTCGACCGGGTCTGGAACCCCGCAGACCGCATCGTGCTGGAACTTCCCGTCGCGCCGCGCCTCGTCCGGGCACATAAAGCCGCCCGGGAACTGGACGGCATGGCCGCCATCGCGGCCGGGCCGCTGGTATACTGCATCGAGCAGGCGGACAACGCGGATTACGCCCGGCTGAGGCTCGACACGGCCGGCAGCATGGAACTCGGATACCGCAGCGACCTGATGGACGGCACGCCGGTCATCACGGGAACGGCCATCGACGGCAAGGGCGCGAAGAGCACCTTCACGGCCATCCCCTACTACGCCTTCGGCAACCGGGGAAACGGCGGCTACCGCGTCTGGCTGCCGACCCGCTGACAACCCGAACAGCGCGGGCACAAAAAAGCACCGGAAAGGTTCGACGCCTTCCGGTGCTTTTTATTCCCGGCCGCCATCCGGCCGCCCGTTCCCGGGATCAGAAGTTGTAACCCAGCGAAACGAAGAAGCTGCCGTTCTTGGCCTTGACCTCGTCGGCATCCTTCAGGATGTTCAGCAGGCCCAGGTCATACCCGAGGCTGACATTGTAATGCTTCCTGAATGTCACGTTGACACCGAAGCGCAGGCCCAGGTCGGAGCGTTTGAACATCGCTTCCTCCTCGGCGCCATCCCCCAGGTCGGTGGACTTGAACAGGTCGGCCTTCTCGCCCTTGAACTTCGCCTTGCCATGGATACCGAACCCATAGAAGACACCCGCCAGGGGCTGTATCGAAACGCTCCTGACATTGAAATGCCAGCTGACCACGACGGGTACCTGCAAATAAAGCATATTGAACTTCACCTTCCCGGACAACTCCTCGTCGAACCCGAAGCCGAAATCGGCCACATTGACCGCTCCGCCGCGCCCCGTCAGATAAAGGCCCGTTTCCAGATAAAGTGGAAGCGCCCGCAGCAGCGGCTGCTGGTAGGCAAAGCCCACATTGTACGACGCACGCGAGTCGAACGAGAAGCTGTTACTGCCCGCGCTCAGGTCGATGCTGGTCACATTCAGTCCGGCGCGCACTCCCATCACGCGGCCCTGGCCGAATGCTGACATGCCGGCGGCAACGGCCAGCAAACAAAGAATAAATTTCTTCATAACTTTAAAATTATGCCCCGGCTCCCGTGAGGCGTTTAAGTTTGGATTGCCGGAATAGGGAACCGCCGCACCCGTTTCCATTCCGGAACGGGAAGCGGGTACCCCGCCATTGTTTCATCGGTTGTAAATATAGGCGCATTATGCGATATCCGGAAATAAAATCAATGAATGCCACCCTTTTTCACACGAAAGCCGCATTTTACAGAACCGCATCCGCCTCCGAGGCCGGAAAACCGGGATTTCGGAACGGCATGGTGCGCATAAGAAAAAGATACGGCTTATTTTTCCGACTTTTTTCTTCGTTATGTCTGATGGAATTTCTACCTTTGCTCGCACAACTCGCATCAAGAAAGGATGAAAGTATTTGAAAGTGTCAAGGAGCTCCGTGCAGAGCTGGACAAGGCGGAGCAGTCGGGAATCGGCTTCGTACCGACGATGGGCGCCCTGCATGCAGGACACCGCTCGCTCGTGGAACGTGCCCGGCGGGAAAACGGCACCGTCGTGGTGAGCGTCTTCGTAAACCCCACGCAGTTCAACGACAAAAACGACCTGAAGCATTACCCCCGCACGCCGGAGGCCGATGCCCGCCTGCTGGAAGAGGCCGGGGCGGATTTCGTGCTGATGCCCTCGGTCGAGGAGATATATCCCCAGCCCGACAGCAGGCAGTTCGATTTCGGACTGATCGACAAGGTGATGGAGGGCGCCACGCGCCCCGGCCATTTCAACGGCGTAGCGCAGGTCGTCAGCCGCCTGTTCGACATCGTGCGCCCCGCACGCGCCTATTTCGGGGAAAAGGATTTCCAGCAGATCGCCGTCATCAAGTCGATGGTGGCCCAGCTGGCGCTCCCCATCGAGATCGTCGAATGCGCGATCATCCGCGGCGAAGACGGGCTGGCCCTCTCGTCGCGCAACACGCTGCTCGACGCAGCGCACCGGGCCGCAGCGCCGCACATCTACGCCACGCTGCGCGCAGCCATGGAGAACTCGCACGAAATGACGCCCGCCGAACTGAAGGCATGGGTCACGGCAGAAGTGGAGCGCAACCCGCTGCTCAAGGTCATCTACTACCAGTCGGTCGACGCGCTGACGATGCAGGAGCAGGCGGAAAAGCTGCGTGAGAGCACTGAAAGCTAAGAAAGAAGAGAGAGCATTGGAAACAAAATGGTTTGACCTCCGCACCGCGGAGGACGCGGAGCGCATCGCGCAGGCGGCGGATATCCTGCGCCGCGGGGGGCTTCTGGCCATCCCGACGGAGACGGTCTACGGCCTCGGCGCGGACGGCCTGGACGAGACCGCCGTGCTGCACATTTTCGAGGCCAAGGGCCGCCCGCAGGACAACCCGCTCATCCTGCACATTCCGGACGCAAGCTGGCTTACGCGCTACTGCGAGGATGTGCCGGAGGCGGCCTATCGGCTCGCAGTGCGCTTCTGGCCCGGCCCGCTGACGATGATCTTAAAGAAAAAGCCCTGCGTGCCGCTGCGCACGACGGGCGGACTTGAGACGGTCGGCATGAGATGCCCCGACCATGCGGTGACGCGCGCCATCATCGAAAAAGCCGGTGTGCCGGTCGCCGCGCCGAGCGCGAATACCTCCGGCCGGCCGAGCTGCACGACGGCGGAGCACGTGCGTGAGGAT
>ENA-UEOO01000614-UEOO01000614.1-human-gut-metagenome-genome-assembly--contig:-NODE-614-length-11701-cov-2.535616_pt1 | contig 11701 bp, 10 predicted proteins | sample MGYA00242888_ERZ507892 | MGnify/ENA primary metagenome ERZ507892 (study PRJEB26167, sample SAMN06115415) | human gut metagenome | host: Homo sapiens | place: China:Sichuan | collected 2015-02-04...
GCTCTAACCCCGCGCCGCCGGCGCGCAAAGAAAGTAACTGATTTTACGATAATACAAGACGTACAAGGAGGCCCACTATGTCCAACATCGTCATCATCGGCTCCGGCCCGGCGGGGGTGTCCGCCGCGCTGTACACTGCCCGTGCGGGGGTGGAAACCACCGTCCTCACCCGGGGGCCGGGTGCGCTTGACCGTGCAGAGCTTATCCAGAACTACTACGGCTTCGCCGCCCCCATCTCGGGTGCGGAATTGGAGCGTCAGGGCATCGAGGGGGCCAAGGCTGTGGGCGTTAAATTTGTGACCACCGAGGCCGTGGGTCTGACCTATACCGATAAACTCACTGTAGAAACCCTCGATGGAGATTACCCATCGGACGCTGTTATCCTCGCCACAGGTGCTTCGCGGGCGACGCCCCGCATCCCGGGGCTGGCGGGCCTCGAAGGCCACGGCGTCAGCTATTGCGCCACCTGCGATGCTTTTTTCTATCGCGGCAAAGATGTGGCCGTGGTAGGCAGCGGCGAATACGCCCTGCATGAGGTGCAGGTGCTTCTGCCGGTGGCGGCCGGCGTCACCCTCCTGCTGAATGGTGCGCCGCTGGCGGCAGAGTTTCCGCCGGAGGTGACTGTCCGGCCTGAAAAAATCGACGCGATCCTCGGCGAGCAGAAAGTCACCGGCGTCCAGCTGTCCGGCGGCGATGTGGTGGAGCTGGCGGGTGTGTTTGTGGCTCTGGGCGTTGCGGGCAGTACGGCGCTGGCCCGGAAAATCGGTGCCGCCGTGGAGAACGACCGCATCGTGACAGATGAAAAAATGCAGACCACCGTCCCCGGCCTCTACGCCGCCGGAGACTGCACCGGCGGGCTTTTGCAGGTGGCGAAGGCCGTCTATGAGGGCGCTCTGGCAGGCACCGAAGCCGCCAAAGCGCTGCGGAAGGGGTGATTTAAAATGCCGGAGATCCTGCCTATCCCTAAATGCGGCGAGCACCGCCAGTGTCTCGCCTGTGCCTTCCCCTTCTGGGACAAGCTGACCGCCGAACAGCAGGATATACTCTGCCGAACCACCCGCCCGGTGCGCTATCGCAAGGGCGAGCGGGTCCACAGCCCGGTGGAGAACTGCGTGGGCATCCTGCTGCTGCGCACCGGCCAGTTCCGGGCGTATCTTCTCTCCGACGATGGCCGGGACGTGACCCTCTACCGCCTCTTTGGCGGTGAGATCTGCATCCTCTCCGCCTCCTGCGTCATGAACTCGGTGAACTTTGACCTCTACATCGACGCCGAAGAGGACACCGAAGCCTACTGCATCAGCGCAGGCGTCTTCCGCAGTCTCATGCAGCAGAACGTGGAGGTGCGGTGCTTCGCCTACCAGATGACCGCTGAGCGCTTCTCCGACACCATGTGGACGATGCAGCAGATCCTCTTCATGAGCGCCGACCGGCGGCTGGCCATCTTCCTTGCGGACGAGCTTGCCAAGACCGGCGGCGACGATATCCGCCTGACCCAGGACCAGATGGCGAAGTACATGGGTTCTGCCCGCGAGGTGGTGAGCCGCCTGCTGAAATACTTCGCCGGTGAGGGCATCGTGAAGCTCTATCGCGGCGGGGTGACCGTGACGGATAAAGACCGTCTGATGAAGATAGCACACGGAGAATAAAACAGAAAAGGGACGCTGCGCATATACACAGCGTCCCTTTTATCGTGTGGAATTACCCTTTGCACCCCTGCTCTTCCCAGTCGCCGAAGTCAGAGACGTCGGCGATTTTAGTCGGGTCGAACTTACCGTTTTCGTCCTTGGGGGCGACGGCGGGGCCGGCCTCCACGGGGTTCGGGTTCGGAGCCTCGGGGTCACAGACCGGGCGCTCCTCGCTCAAATCGGGCAGGGTCACAGGCTCTGCGGCCTCAGCGGGCGCTGCCTCCGTCTCAGGGACGGCGGGCTCCTCAGCGGGAGCGGTCTCTTCTGCCGGTGCGGCGGCTTCGGCCTCTGCCCTGGCCTCACCCTCGGCGTATGCCTCGGCGGTCTTGGCGGCCTCTGCGTCGTCCTTTTCGGCTTCCTCGGGGAACTCGATGGATTCGATGATGGGTGCGGCCTTCTCGTTCAGGAGCTTGTCCATGATGACGATAGCGGCACCGGTGGCCGCCACAGCGGCGGCAGTACCCAGAATGCGGAAGATTGCTTTCATGCCATGACCTCCTTGGTTATGTTGCAGTTAGGAGAAGGTGACAACATCATTCAGCGGCTTCTCGGCAGGCTCCACCGACAGTGCGGTGAGCACCGGGCCTTTGCCGCGGTAGATGTTATGGAACTTGTAGCCGACCTTTGCGGTCACTTTGACCCATGCCCGCTGCTCGAGGGCCTTGTAGCCGTCGTAGCTGCAGGGGAAGCCCACGAACTGGATGTCCTGCACGCAGCAGGTCATGGCGAACCGGCCCGGCACGAAACTGTTCTTGCCGGCGCGGTTGGTCTGGCAGACCTGTGCGAGGAACTTGACGGTCTTGCCCGCATACTTCTGGGGCTCGTCCTGACAGTCCATATACCAAATGCCGTAATCGTCGTCCGGGATGTCGATGACCGGGGCGTTGATGTCGAAGGGCAGCGGGTCGGGGATGTCGTCGTAAGCCACGCTGCCGTCCTTGAACTCGTAGGCGATGTCACACTTGCGGGATGCCTGACGCACCAGCTTGTGCAGCTCCTGACGGGCGGCGTCGTTGTTGACGGCCTCGGCGCGGTTGAAGACGATGAGCTCACTGCGGGCGATCTTGTCCAGCATCAGCGCACGCATGGAGTTGTCGCGGGCGTAGGTCAGCGCGGTGGTGCCGTCGGCGGTGGCGATGCACTGGTAGACGATCCAGTTTTCGGGCAGATTGTTTGCCAGGTCCTGCAGCATCCACATACCGTTATACTCGATGACCACGCGGCCTGCGTCGGCCTCCCTGGCCAGCTTTGCGAGGTTCTGGGGGTTCAGCTCAGCCTTGTCCTCGAGGTTGTAGAGCGTCACGCCGGGGAAGGCGAACTTCTTCTCATTGTACTCTTCTTCGCCCTCCTCGCAGACCAGCAGAAGGGTCTTGTCGCCGGAGTCGAAGTTGGGGTCTTCAAAGGTCTCCTGAATGAACTTGGTCTTGCCGCTCTCGAGGAAGCCCACAAACAGGTATACCGGGATCTCATTTGCCATAATCTTTTATCCTTTCAGGGTCGATCAGCAGCCGAACAGTGCGGCGATGGCCTTCTCATCCAGCTTGGAGCCGATGACCACCAGCTTGCCGCCGACATCTGCGCCGCGTGCGCGGACTTCCCACTCGCCGGGAACGTAGTCGAACTCCAGCCAGCCGTCTGCGCCGCCGTCCACGATGCCCTTGGAGCGGAGGATCATGCCGTAATTGCCGGTGTCCAGCTCGGTGAGGGCGTGCTCAATGTCAGCCTTGGAGAACTTCTTGGCCGTCTCGACGCCCCAGCTGGTGAAGACCTCATCGGCGTCGTGGTCATGATGATGGTGATGATGGCCGCAGCAGCAATGCTCGTCGTGGTCATCGTCATCATGGTCGTGGTGGTGATGATGCTCGTGCTCGTCTTCATCGTCATCATGGTCGTGGTGGTGATGATGCTCATGCTCGTCTTCATCATCGTCATCGTGGTCATGGTGATGATGGTGCTCATCCTCATCATCGTCGTCGTCATGATGATGGCCGCAGCAGCAATGCTCATCATGGTCATCATCGTGGTCGTGGTGATGATGGTGTTCGTGCTCTTCTTCCTCGTCCTCGTGGGCGTGCTCCTCGTTGGCCTTGGCAGCCATAGCGATCAGCTCAGCCTTGAAGTCGTCCTTGGTGGACATGGCCTTCAGGATCTGCTCGCCGGTCAGGGAGTCCCAGGCGGTGGTGACGATGGTAGCGGTGGGGTTCTTCTCACGCAGCATGGCCACAGCGGCGGCGATCTTTTCCTCGGTGGCGTTCTGGGTGCGGCTCAGGATGATGCAGCTTGCGTGGCTGATCTGGTCGTCGTAGAACTCACCGAAGTTCTTCATATACATCTTGACCTTGTTGACGTCGGCCACGGTAACGAAGCTGCTCAGCTGAACATCCAGATGCTCGGCCACGCCCTCGACAGCGCGGGTCACGTCGGACAGCTTGCCGACGCCGGAGGGCTCGATAACGATGCGGTCGGGGTGGTACTGCTCCACCACCTGCTGCAGAGCGGCGCGGAAATCGCCCACCAGAGAGCAGCAGATGCAGCCGGCGTTCAGCTCATTGATCTGGATGCCGGACTCCTTCAAAAAGCCGCCGTCGATGCCGATCTCGCCGAACTCGTTCTCGATGAGCACGACCTTCTGGCCTGCAAAGGACTCTTTGATGAGCTTCTTGATAAGGGTGGTCTTACCGGCGCCAAGGAAGCCGGAGAAAATATCGATTTTGGTCATAGTCTGAAATGCCTCTTTCTTTTATGCAGACGCCGCAAAGGCGCTGCCCAGCAGGCCCGTCGGGCCTTACAAGCAGTCCGGGCCGCTGAGTGCTGACCCGTAAAATTCCTACACTCCTATTATAACAAGGCTGTCAATGGCAAACCGGCCTTTTTGATGAGAAATTTGTAACATTTTTTGCAATTTGCTTGCGTTTTCGGGCGGCAGGACCAAAATGATACCTGCGAATTGCATTCTGCGCCCCGGAATGATACAATAAGGTACAGCAAACCATCGCCGCCGGACGTTTTTCCGGCATAATAAAGAAAGAAGGCTTTTTGACATGAGCATGAATACCGTTCCCGAGCGTCTGGCCGCCCTGCGCGAGGCCATGAAGGCAAACGGCGTGGACGTCTACCTCATCCCGGTGGGAGACCCGCACGCCAGCGAGTATATGCCCGACCACTACACTGCCCTGACCTACTTCTCCGGCTTCCACGGCGAGAACTCCAACTTCGTCGTCACCATGACCGAGAGCGCTGTCTGGGCCGATGGCCGTTACTTCGTGCAGGCCGAGAAGGAGATCGCTGGCACGGAGATCCAGCTGATGCGGATGGGCGAGCCGGGCGTGCCGACCGCCGAGCAGTACTGCGGCAAAGTCCTGCCCGAAGGCGGCAAGCTGGGCCTCTGCGGCCTGACGGCTTCCTGCGGTCTGGTGCGCAGCCTGCAGAAAGAACTGGACGCGAAGAAAGGCACCATCAAGCTGCTGAACCTCGAGGACGAGCTGTGGACGGAGGGCCGTCCCGCCCTGCCCGCTACCCCGGCATGGCTCCTGCCGAAAGAGTACGCAGGCTTCTCCCCTGCCGAGAAGCTGGGCCAGCTGCGTGCGAAGCTCTCTGAGCTGGGCTGCACCGCACAGCTGGTGGGCAAGCTGGACAATCTGGCATGGCTGCTCAATCTGCGTGCGATGGACATTCAATGCACCCCTTATGCAATGGCTTACTGCTATGTGACCCCCGATAAGGCGACGCTCTTCATCGACACCGCCCGCGTCAGCGCCGAGGCTGCTGCGGAGCTGAAGGAGAACGGCGTGGAGCTGGCTGAGTACGACGATGTGCTTACCTTCCTCGCCGCCCAGGCCGAAGAGCAGACCGTTCTGGCCGACCCCGCTTCCGTCAACTACGCTGTTTACCAGACCCTGCAGGCCAACCCGGCTCTGACCGTCAAGGACGAGGCCGACCCCCTGCTGCCCATGAAGGGCGTCAAGAACGAAGTCGAGCTGGCTCACACCCGCGAAGCTCACATCCGCGACGGCGTGGCTATGGTGCGCTTCCAGATCGAGCTGGAGAACCGTCTGGCTGCCGGCGAAGAGCTGACCGAGCTGACCATCGACGAGATCCTCCACAAGTACCGCAGCGCACAGGACAAGTTCCTGACCGAGAGCTTCGGCACCATTGCAGCTTACGGCCCCAACGCCGCCATGATGCACTATCACGCCACCGAGGAAGACCACGCAAAGCTCGAGAAGAAGGGCTTCTTGCTGGTGGACAGCGGCGCGACCTATATGGACGGCACCACCGACATCACCCGCACCTACCCGCTGGGTGAGCTGACCGAGGACGAGCGCCTGTTCTACACCTGGACTTTACAGTGCCACATCGACATCGCCCGGGCTGTCTGGCTGGACTACTGCGACGGCCATATGCTGGACACCATCGCCCGCGAGCCGCTGTGGCGCCACCTCATCAACTACCGCTGCGGCACCGGCCACAGCGTCAGCTTTGTGGGCAACGTCCACGAAGGCCCCCACGCCCTGAACGGCCGCAACACCACCGTTTTCAAGCCGGGCATGATCGTCACCGACGAGCCGGGCGTCTACGAGAGCGGCGTCGTCGGCATCCGCATCGAGAATGAGCTGGAGTGCTACCACAAAGCATCCAACCAGTACGGCGAGTTCCTGGCATTCCGCCCCATCACGTTCGTGCCGATCGCCACCTCCCCCATCGTCCCGGGCGTTCTGAGCCGCGACGAGCTGGATTGGCTGAACGCCTACCACCGCGAGGTCTTCGAGAAGCTGGCTCCCCGCCTGACCGAGGACGAGCGCGACTGGCTGGCTAAGAAGTGTGCCGCCATCGGAGCGTAACAAATAAAACAAGGGCTGCGGTATATCGACAACCTCTCCGTCATTGCTTCGCAATGCCACCTCTCCTGACGAGGAGAGGCTTTGGCAGAACGGGAAACTTTTCCTTTTCGCCAGAGGCTCCCCTCGGTAGGGGAGCTGGCAAAGCCGCAGGCTTTGACTGAGAGGTTTTCTTTTATTTTCAACAAGGAGAGCAAAACAAGTGGAAAACATCGCCCCGGCATTGCTGGAATGGTTCTGCAAGAACCAGCGCATCCTGCCCTTCCGCACCGACCCCAGCCCCTACCACGTCTGGCTCAGTGAGATCATGCTGCAGCAGACCCGCGTCTCGGCGGCGCTGCCCTATTATGAGCGCTTCCTCGCCGCCCTGCCGGACATTCCCGCGCTGGCGGCGTGCGAAGAAGAAAAGCTCCACAAGCTCTGGGAGGGGCTGGGCTACTACAGCCGGGTGCGCAACCTGCAAAAGGCGGCCCGCATCGTCTGTGAGCAGTACGGCGGGCAGCTGCCAGCCGACTACGACGCCCTCCGCGCTCTGCCCGGTATCGGGGACTACACGGCGGGGGCCATCGCGTCCATCAGCTTCGGGCTGGCTGTCCCGGCGGTGGACGGAAATGTGCTGCGGGTGTTTTCCAGACTGTATAATGACCCTGGCGTTATTACAGAACCGGCGGTAAAACGAGCTTTTACGGCCCGGGTCATGGAGCATCAGCCCCCCGAGAAGGCGGGCGACTACAACCAGGCTCTGATGGAGCTGGGCGCACTGGTCTGTGTGCCGAACGGCGCACCGCTCTGCGAGCAGTGTCCGCTGGCGTCTCTGTGCGAAGCCCGCAGGGCCGGTACGGCGCTGGAACTGCCCCATAAGGCTGCGCCCAAAGCACGGCGCATCGAGCCGGTGACGGTAGTGCTGGCCGAAGATGCCGAAGAGCGCTTCCTGTTGCAGCAGCGGCCCCAAAAAGGTCTGCTGGCCGGTCTGTGGCAGCCGCTTCTGTGGGAGGGCGAAGCCCTCAGCGCCGAAGAAGTCTGCGCCCGGCTGGAAGCGCTGGGCCTTGCCTGTGAGGGCATCGAACCTCTGCCGGCGGCAAAACATATTTTCAGCCACATCGAGTGGCGGATGAGCGGCTATTCTGTCTGCGTCGGCAGTGCGGAAGCTCCGGCGGGCTGTGCCTGGGCCAGCCGCGAACAGCTGCAGAACGAATACACCCTGCCCGGCGCATTCAAGGCGTATAAGAAAAAGCTGGGACTCTGAAAAAAGCAAAATTTTGCCTTTTTGGTTGTAATTTTCGTGAAGTCCGGGTATAATAGTTTCAGAATAGACCGAGCCTGTGCCGCGGAACGACCGCTGAAAATAGCTGGACCGCTGGTTCGACCAAAAAGGAGTGTGCTGAACCTATGAAGAAATCCTGTCTGATCGCTGTTATCGCAACGCTGGCTGCTGTGGCTGGTGCGCTGGCCGCTGTGGCTGTTTATCTGCGCCGCCGTGAGAAGGAGCTGGACGAGTATGAGCGTCTGCTGTTCGGTGAGGATACCTCCGCCCCCGCTGAGGAAGAGCCTGCTGAGGCCGAAGACGAGGCCGCAGAAGAGGCTGCTCCCGCTGAGGATACTGCCGAATAACGCGGGCCGAAACAGAAAACGGAACAAAGATATGGAGGGCGCACCGGCAGTCTGTAACAGGGCTGTGCCGGTGCGCCTTTTTATACCCTCTCAGGCGCTTGCGCGCCAGCTCTCCCAAGGGGAGAGCCATTGGCAGGCCGGGCAGGTAAGGCGTTTTCGCCTGCAGCTCTTTAGTAGCCGGGCCTTGCACCCAAACTTTAGAAGGAGAGTACATATGAAGCGGCTTTTGTTATGGCTCATCGGCGTCGCGCTGGGCGTCGTGGTGCTGCTTGCGGCGGTGCTGGGCGTGAGTTATTCGTTCACCTCGGAGGGCGCGAAGCCTGCGTCTGAGGTGCAGTTCGCCGGGCAGGAGCTGGAGCCCAACGGCTGGTGCTGGCAGGTGCCGCTGCTGGGCGGGCAGGTGGATAAAGTCTTCGCCAGCCCCCGCACCCTCACGGTGCAGAAGCTTGGCGTCCTCTACGACGCCCACCCGGCCTTCGCTCTGCCCGAGTGGTACAGCTACGGCCCGCTGACCATCACCGACAGCGCGGGCAATGTGGTCTTCGAGGGGACTGCGGCCACCTACGACGATTTTTTGTTCCCGGCCAACGGCGACTATAAGGCCGAGCTGACCGTCTGGCGTCTGCCGGAAAATATGCTGGCCACCCAGTTCGAGGGCGGCAGCACCGGCGAGCTGCGGCAGGACGTCCGGCTCGAAAAGCCCGCGAAGCCCATCGGTTGGTATTATTACTCTTTCCGCTTTACGCTGCAGGCAAGCGCCGAGGTGGAGCTTTCCGCCGAACGGATGGAGCAGGGCGGCACGGTGGCCGCGGCTTTCACCGGCATGGTGGGCGAGACAGCCCCCACGGTGGAAACAGACCTCGGCAATGTGCAGGCTGTCCGTCTGGGCAGCGGGTGGCGCGCCTATATCCCGGCGGCCTACAATGCCGCTGCCGGTGCGCATGAAGTAACCTTTACTGTGGGCGGCGAGACGGTGGTGAAGAACATCACCGTCATCCCGAAGGACTTCGGCACGGTTGAAATCGAAGCCGAACCGGAAGCCTCCGAAGCTGCCAACACCGAGTTCCGCAACGCCGTCTGGCCCCTCTATGAGCAGCCCGCCCGCGAAAAGCTGTGGAGCGGCGGCTTCGCCTGCCCGGCGGAGAATTACATGACTCTGGTGGACTTCGGTCAGACCAAAGTCACCGGCGGCAAGCAGGGCAGCAAATCGAACTCCACGAAACTCTACACCATCCCGGGCGACCCCTGCCGCGCCCCTGCCAACGGCGTCGTGGTGCTGGCCCGGAACCTTGCCCTCACCGGCAACACCGTCGTCATCGACCACGGCTGCGGGATGCGCAGCTACCTCTACGGGCTGGATGCTCTCTCGGTGAGCGAGGGCCAGAGCGTGGAGCGCGGGCAGGCCGTGGGCGCATTGGGCGAAGACCTGACCATGGACTTCAAACTCGGCAGCAAAAGCGTGAATCCGTGGCTGCTCTTCCAGACCAGCGGCGGGCTGTTCTGGAAGGAAAACGGGTAAAGATAAATCAGAATTCAAGGAGGTTCTGTTATGCGCACGGAGAAGAAATCCCACCAATCTAGGATGGATCCTATTGTTGCTTTAGTTTTGATTTTCGCTGTACTAAAAGTAACAGGATTGATTTCGTGGTCATGGCTATGGGTACTCAGCCCGATTTGGATTACCCTTTTGATTTTCGCTGCTATTTTTTCTTCCATTTTGGTCGGTGGACGAATCGTCAAAGGAAAATGGTAACTTCCCGTTTGCCGTACTCGTTCCCGGCAAAAGGCAGCGCACAAAACACACATAAAGGAGATGCTTCCCCATGGAATACAAACGTTTTGGCAATAAGATCATTGTCCGCATCGACAAGGACGAGGAGATCCTTGAACAGGTCAAAGAGCTTGCCCTGAAGGAAAACATCCGTCTTGCCGCCGTGCAGGCGCTGGGCGCCACCAATAGCTTTACCGTGGGCGTATATGATGTGGCTGAGAAGCAATACCACGCCAACAGCTTCAGCGGCAGCTTTGAGATCGTGTCCCTGACCGGCACCATCAACACCATGAACGGCGAATTCTATACCCATCTGCACATGAGCGCCGGCAACGACAAGGGCGAAGTGTTCGGCGGGCACCTGAACCGGGCGGTGGTCAGCGCCACCTGCGAGATGGTGGTGGATGTTCTGGACGGCACGGTAGACCGCCAGTACGACCCCGTTACCGGGCTGAACCTGTTCAAGTTCTGAGCTTCTTTTCAAAAACGAGAAAGTCCGCTGCACGGTGTCTGCGCAGCGGACTTTTGCTTATAGTTCCTCCTGCCGGGTGTAGGGCTCCATGCCGTGGTCGGCGGGGTCGTAGGCTTCCAGCACGGTAATGTAGTTTTCCTGAAAGTGGCACAACACGGTCTTTAAAATGCCGCTCAGCTGCCCTTTTACCGTGATGGTGGACAGGACAAAGTCTGCCACCAGCTGCACCGTCTCCGGCTGCAGCTCAAAGCACAGGCCCACCGCCAGCATAGGGATGACGATCTGCTGCGCCTGCAGCGGCACCGCGCTGCCCAGCTTTTCCAGCACCGGACGGCTCAGTGCCGAAGCCGCCTGTACGCAGCGCTCCAGCTTTTCCTGCGGGAAGCGCTGCATCAGCTCCATGCTGCGCAGCTGCGCCACCACGGCGGCATCGTCACGCACGATGCCCCGGGTCACTTCTTCCTCCGTGCGGGTGGTCGCGCATTGCAGCATACAGCGCATGGCGTCCTCGTAGTCCTCGTAGTAGGTCTGCCGGTCACAGAACAGGTCCATCATAGAGCGCAGCACGGCATCGACCTCTTCCATGACCGCCAGCCGCCCGAAATCTATCGGCGTGCCTTCCATCCCTGCGCTGCGGTCATTCAGCGCCTGCAGCTCCTCCGGGATGACCGTGGAGGGCAGAAAGCGGTCGTTTCCGTTGCGGTGGTAGCCCCACTCTTCCGGCATCACGCGGGCCACGATGTCGCCGCTGGAAATGATGTTGAAGATATTGCTTACATCCCAATCCGTTTTCAGTCCGCCGTCTGCAGTGTGGTCGTTGTCGTAGTCCGCCTGCAGATCCGGGCGGTCCGCTGCCGTCAGTGCCGCCGGTGCGGCAAAGGTGTAAACAAAGGTATTTTCCTGCGCGATCTGCGGCAGCTGCTGCCGGATGCGCGCCGCCGTCAGGTTTGCCACAGCCGCGCCGCGGCTGTAGCCGCCCAGCCAGAGCTTGATGGTGCCCAGCGTTCCCGCTGCAGCCTCGGCTTTTTTCATGTAGTCCTGCAGATCCTCAAAAAAATGCTCTGCTGCTGTCACAAAGCCATAGTGCCCGCCGCCTTCGCCCACATGCAGGTTGCTGGCCCACTCGGCGCCATAGCCGACACCGCGCAGCATGGCTGCAATAATGGTGGTGCGCTGGCCATCCTGTACCAGTGTTTTCTGCGCAAAAGCACAGCCCGCGGTATCCACCGGGGTGTTCAGGCTGCACTGGTAGCCCGCATAGACCGCATTGGCAAAGCCAAGCTTCTGGTAGGCATCCGCAATGCTGTCCTCACGGCCCGCTTCA
>ENA-UEOO01000620-UEOO01000620.1-human-gut-metagenome-genome-assembly--contig:-NODE-620-length-11666-cov-6.779532_pt1 | contig 11666 bp, 11 predicted proteins | sample MGYA00242888_ERZ507892 | MGnify/ENA primary metagenome ERZ507892 (study PRJEB26167, sample SAMN06115415) | human gut metagenome | host: Homo sapiens | place: China:Sichuan | collected 2015-02-04...
GTAGTTAAATCAGGGTTTAAATCGTATGGTAATTGTAAATTTCCTAATTTTGTGGAGTTATTTCCACCATTACCGGATATTTTACGAAGAAAGACATACAATAATTTTAAACAATAATAAACATGAAAATCAGAAAAATCTTAGTGTTTGCGGCATTGGTTGTCACAGGCGCACTGGGCATCAACGCACAGGAGGCCAACCCAATGATGCAGCCCCTGCCTATCGATCCAGCAATAAGGACAGGCAAACTGGCAAACGGACTGACTTACTACGTGCGCCACAACGGTTATCCAGAGAAGCGTGTGAACTTCTACATCGCCCAGCGTGTGGGTTCTATCCAGGAGGAAGAGAACCAGCGCGGTCTGGCACACTTCCTTGAGCACATGTGCTTCAACGGCACAGAGCACTTCCCCGGCAACGATGTCATCCGCTATTGCGAGAGCATCGGTGTGCAGTTCGGACGCGACCTCAACGCTTACACTTCCATAGACGAAACCGTATACAATATCTCTAATGTGCCGACAGAACGTCAGTCGGCTCTCGACTCTTGTCTGCTCATCCTGAGCGACTGGTCGAACAGTCTCACGCTCGACCCCAAGGAAATCGACGAGGAGCGCGGCGTTATCCACGAGGAGTGGCGTTTGCGTACCAGCCCATCAAGCCGTATGTTCGAACGCAACCTCCCGGCTCTCTATCCCGGATCGAAGTACGGTCTGCGTTATCCTATCGGACTTATGTCGGTTATCGACTACTTCAAGCCGAAGGAACTCCGCGACTACTATGAGAAGTGGTATCATCCCACAAACCAGGCCATCATCGTCGTAGGTAACGTTGACGTTGACCACACAGAGAAGAAGATAAAGGAGCTCTTCGGTTCGTTCAAGAATCCTGAGAACCCCGCTCCCATCGTAGCAGAGCAGGTGCCCGACAATGCCGAGCCTATCATCATCATCGACAAGGACAAGGAGCAGGCCACCAACTCTGTTGACCTCATGATCAAGCACGACGTCTTCCCTGAGGAGATGAAGAACACAGCCAACTACCTCGTTTATCAGTACGCCCAGAACGCTGCCATGCACATGCTCAGCACCCGTCTGATGGAGAAGGGCCTTGAGGCTGACTGCCCGTACGTAGGCGCTTCAGCAAGCGACGGCAACTACATCTTCGCAAAGACAAAGGACGCTTTCAGCCTCAGCGTTACTCCGAAGGAGCTCGCCAAGTCGGCTGATGCTCTCAAGGCTGCTTACATTGAGGCTCTCCGCGCTGCTAAGTTCGGATTCACAGCCACAGAGTATGCACGCTTCCAGGAGACATACAAGAGCATGCTCGACAAGGTATACAGCAACAAGGACAAGCGCACCAACGACGCTCTCTACGCTCCGTTGAAGGACAACTTCCTCGACGGCGACCCAATGCCGTCTCTCGACGTAGAGTACGGTCTTATGCAGCAGATTGTGCCCAACATTCCCGTTGAGGTTATCAACGAGATGATGAAGCAGTACGTTCCTGAGAACGACTCTAACATGGTGATGCTCGCATTCTGCAACGAGGCTGAGGGCAACGTATATCCCACAAAGGAGCAGCTCATTGACGCCATCCACTCTGCACGCAAGGCTGACATCCAGGCTTACGTGGACAACGTGAAGAACGAACCGCTTATCACCAACCTCCCCAAGGCAGGTAAGGTGAAGAAGGAGACAAAGAACGCCACACTCGGCTACACCACTCTTACTCTCTCTAACGGCGTGACCGTTAACCTCAAGAAGACTGACTATAAGAAGGACCAGGTGGTCCTCAGCGGTCGCGGATTCGGCGGTCAGACTCTCTACGGCGAGAAGGACTACACCAACCTCCAGATGTTTGACGACGTAATCGGCGCAAGCGGACTCGGCGCATTCTCTGCAACAGAGCTTCAGAAGGCTCTCGCAGGCAAGATTGCCAACGCCAACCTCTCGCTCAGCAGCCAGCTGTACACCTCTATCTCAGGCAACTCTACACCGAAGGACGTGGAGACTATGCTCCAGATGGTTTACCTCTACTTCACAAACATCAACAAGGACCAGAAGTCGTTCGACAACATCATGAAGCAGTACGAGGTGCAGCTCAAGGACCGCGACCTCAATCCTGAGGTGGCTCTCTCTGACTCGCTCACTGCCACTATCTACGCTCACAACAAGCGCGTGGCTCCGCTCACAGTGAACAGTCTGAAGAACGTCAGCTATGACCGCATCCTCCAGATTGCTAAGGAGCGCACAGCCAACGCTAACGGATGGACATTCACTATCGTAGGTAACTACGACGAGGCCACCATCAAGAACCTCATCTGCCAGTATCTCGGTGCTCTGCCTGCAAAGGGCAAGGTGGTTAAGAGCAAGCGCGAAATGGACATCGCTCCTGGTGTTATCGACAACACCTTCACACGCAAGCAGGAGACTCCGAAGGCCACTTCATACATGCTCTGGCACAACACCACAATGCCTTACACTCTGAAGAACTCTATCTGCGCCGACATCGCAGGTCAGGTGCTCTCTATGGAATATCTCGACAAGATCCGTGAGAAGGAAAGCGCTGCTTACTCTGTAGGCGCTTCAGGCAGCTCAACATTCTCTGAGGACAACTACCGCATGTTCCAGATTTTCGCTTACTGCCCGATGAAGCCTGAGAAGAAGGAGATTGCCATCAAGATCATGAACGAAGAGGAGCAGAAGCTTGCCAACACTTGCGACGCTGCCAAGTTCCAGAAGTGCAAGGAGTTTGTCCTCAAGCAGATTGACGACCAGGTGAAGACAAACGGCTACTGGATGGGCGTTATCGCTGACAGCTACTTCCGCAACTTCGACAGCCACTCAGACTACAAGAAGATTGTAGAGGCTCTCACACCGCAGGATATCTGCAACTTCATGAAGGAGTTTAACAAGGCCAACAACCACATCACCGTGACAATGTTGCCGCAGGAGTAAGACATCCTGACTGACGAACCATTCGTCCGGACAATATAAAAAAGTCCTGCAAGTACTGACAACGTTACTTGCAGGGCTTTTTTTCTATTTATATTATATAATGTCCTAATTAGAACACTCTAATCATTTTTTCACACTTATTTTTTGTACCCTCCGCAAAATTAGCATAACTTTGCATTTTAACTGTGTATAAATTAACTGTGTATAAAGATATGATACACATACAAATAAGAATGACAATGACAAGACCATATATCATCATCACACTTGCCGCACTTCCACTCATGTTCACCTCCTGCATCAAGGACGAACCGCTTGGAATGGAATGCGACATCGAAGAGGCTTTCATACATGCCGACGACCCGCAGGCAATGTTCTTCCAACCGTCCGACTCGCTGACACGCGTGATTGCAACGCAGACCACCATCAACTTCAGTCCGCTCCGACCGGGAGCTGACCTGATGCAGATGGCACCGCAGTTCCGCATCACACCGGGAGCCACCATCTCGCCAGCAAGCGGTTCGGTGCACGACTTCTCACAAGGTCCGGTGGTCTACACCGTGACGTCGGAGGACGGACAGTGGCACCGCACGTACAACGTGAACATCACTGCCATGGAACCGGAGATACCGGAGGCTAAGACGGACACGATGAGATACGACTTCGAGAACTTCTTCCTTGAGGAGAAGGCGCAGAAATACTATATGTGGAGCGACATCCTCGACAATGGCAACCGCGCCGACAACTGGGCGACGGGCAACGCCGGATTTGCCATCGCAAAGAAGAAAGCCACACCTGAGGAATATCCCACCACACCGCTGACCGAGGGTTATGACGGCAACGGCGTGAAGCTGACGACATGCTCCACGGGATCGTTCGGCGTAATGATGAACATGCGCATCGCAGCAGGCAATCTCTTTACAGGCGTGTTCGAGTCGACCATCGCCACGAAGACACCTCTGCTTGCCACTCACTTCGGCGACGGAGCTGCCAACAAGCTAAACGTCAAGCCCGTAAGCTTCAGCGGATATTATCAGTATGCGCCGGGCGACGAGTTTATGGACAAGAGCGGCAAGGCGGTGGGGGGACGCATTGACGAGGGCGACATCTACGCCGTGGTGTTCAAGAACACGGATGACCAGGGCAACGCCTTCTATCTGACCGGCGACAACGTGAAGACCAGCCCGCAGATTATCGGCAAGGCGCTCAGCGGACGCATCACACGCACTGAGAACGGATGGCAGTTCTTCGACATCCCCTTCGAATACACCACGGAGCCCGACCCGCAGGTGCTCGCCAACTACGGCTACAGCATAGCCATCGTCTTCACCTCCAGCTGCGAGGGAGCACACTTCGAGGGAGCCATCGGCAGCACGCTGTTAATAGATAAGGTGAAGGTGGCATACGAGAAGCCCGCCGCACAGCAGAAATAACATTCAACCGCATCAATATGAAGAAAACAATAATCACACTGCTCCTCGTGGCCTTCGTAGGCTTGCAGGAAGCGCTCGCCATCGACATCTTCGGCGACCTCAGATACATGGTACGCTTAGGCTACAGCCTCGGAGGAACCGCTCCGGTGGGCATGCCAGCCACCATCCGATCGCTCGACAAGTATACGCCCACCAACAACACGCTCCTCGGACTGGACGCATACAAGCCCCTGACTGAGAAGTGGGGACTGCAGGCAGGATTCCATTACCAGAACAAGGGCATGAAGACCGACGCTAAGGTGAAGGGATACAGCATGGAGATGAGACGCGGCGACGAGACGCTCAGCGGACTCTTCACCGGTAACGTCGTGACGGAGGTGGACGAATGGATGGTGACGCTGCCGCTGCAGGTGGCATACAACGTGTCGCCGAACCTGCGTCTGAAGTTCGGACCTTACTTCTCTTACGTACTTAGCAACAACTTCAGCGGATATGCCTACGACGGATATCTGCGCGTCGGTGACCCGACGGGCGACAAGGTGGAACTGGGACACGTCGAGGGAGAACGCGGCGACTATGACTTCACCGAAGACCTGCGTCACTGGCAGTTCGGACTCGACCTCAGTGCAGACTGGTTCTTCTCAAACCACTTCGGTGCATACGCCGGACTGTCATGGGGTCTGACCAAGATTTTCCGCAAGGACTTCCACGTCATCGAGCAGTCGCTCTACCCCATCTACGGCAGCATCGGACTGACGTACAAGCTCAAGTAAGAAATATTAATAACGAAAAACAATTGTCTATGAAGAAAATCTTTACACTACTTGCAGTGATCATGGCATCACTCACAGCCATGGCACAAACCACCTTCTATGGTACATGGAAGAACAACTCTAACTCGTTCCCGAGCTTCGACAACTATGTGGAGGTAACCGTAAACGACAACGGCACAAGCACCATCGTACTGAAGGACCTCGTATTCGGCAACGACGTTCTCGGAACCATTACGCTTAACAATGTCTCCACCGAGCAGAACGGAACAGGATATAGCTTCTCTATGGGCAGCCAGACCACTTTCGACATCACCGAAGGCAATATGACCGGCGTGACAAAAGGCGCGTTCGAGGGCTGGGGAACTATGGACGGAGAGAACCTCCAGCTCACAGCCAACTACTTCGACTACGGCACTACATCATTGCGCTACGTGAAGTTTAACGGCACAAAGGTGCAGACCAAGCCCGACGGACCCACCATCGTCGAGACCGAGACTTTCTCGTCAGACCTGCTCACATCTACAGCAGCCGGCGACACCAAGACCACAAAGAACGCCAATGCTATCCTCAGCAAGTATTCTGACAACACTTACTCGCTGACACTCAAGCCGGTGGAGACGGCTGACGCTTCTTACGGAGCCATTACATTCAGCGGACTCGGATTTGAGGAAGAGGACGGCGAGACATATATCTCAGGCTACGTGGACGCCACTACCGAGGAGACTTCACCGCTCTACAGAAAGAACATCAAGGGCGACCTCTCTGCCGTTATCAACGTGGACGGCGACCTCAAGGTATACGCCATGCTCGTGGACATGGACGACGAGAACTTCAATGTGGAGATGCAGTTCGGCAAGGAGGAAGAAGAGCCGTTCGAGCCGGTCTCAATGGCAGGTACACTCTCAAGCTTCTCGCGTACTGACGACGGCGACGTATCAGACCAGAAGCCTTCCGTACTGACCATCACTGACGAGGGCGAAGGCAAGTGCACACTCACTATGACCGAGGGTACACTCCCCGGAACAACTCTCTCACTCGGCACCATCACCATCCCTTCAGTGGCTTACGAGGCTGACGAGGCCACTGCCACAATGAATCTTTCTTCAGGCAAGGTGGAGGCAACGACAGAATGCGCACATCCTTTCTATAAGACCATCACCGTGAAGAGTCTCTCTGGCACCATCTCAGTGAAGGATGACGAGAACAGCGATGCTGACCTGGCAAGCGCCAACATCACATTCAGCGTGGACAACAACGGCACAGAGACTGTGGAATACACATTCTCAACCAACGGATACGTAACTGGCGTAGACACAGTGAAGAAGGCTGACGGCTCAGTGAAGCACATCTACACCATCTCTGGCATCGCCACCACACAGATGCAGCGCGGCGTAAACATCGAACGCCATGCTGACGGCACTGTGACTAAGGTGGTTAAGAGATAAACGAACAGAAAACACTCACACAAATAAAAACAACAAAAGAATGAAAAAGTCATTATTCACAATGGCAATGGCTGCGATAGCCTTAACTGCCAACGCTACCGACTACCAGGGTAACTACAGCAACAACGCTGGAGGACAGACAAGTACCGTGGAAGGTAAGGTAAGCATCGAGGAAGGTGCAGACGGAACAAGCACCGTCACCATCCATAACTACGCTTATGAGGTGTATGGCTCAAAGCACTATGTGGGCAACATCGTGCTCAACGGCGTGAAGACATCCAAGGTGGGCAACGTAACTATCTTCGAAAGCGCTCAGAACGTGGACATCACAGAGGGTGACGTCGACACATATACATGGGAAGGTCCCAGCTACTCGGCTCTCTGCAATGGCGGTGTGCCCGTAATCTTCAAGGCTGAGCTGCGCGGCGACAAGCTCACTGCAGCCTTCAACCTCGACACATTCCAGGCCATCAAGCGCCGCATCAAGACCACATTCGGCGAAAACCGCTACACCATCGGACAGATTCTCGGTTCTAACTTCGATGCTTGGCACACAGCCAAATACGTAAGCTCTGGTCTTACCAAGAAGGAATACACCAGCGACGAGCCTGACGGATGGCACTCATTCATGAGCGCTGCCGGCTCTCTCACCGGTTTCGTAAGCAAGAACACGCACACATACAAGTCTGACGACGTGCGTCCCGGCGGCAAGGGCACAAGCCTCAAACTCGTTTCAGGCATCGTAAACGTAGGCATCAAGCAGCCTGCCAACGGAACCATTACCACCGGTCGTCTCCAGGCAAGCGGTTTCACACCGAAGGATGCCGGCAACAACTCTACTTCTGATCCTTCTTCAAGCGACGTAGACGGCAACAACGATCCGTTCTACTCAGCTATCAGCTCACGTCCTGACTCTATCGCCGTTTGGGTGAAGTATAAGCAGGGCACACTCTCTGAGTCTGACAAGAAGAATTATCCTTACGCCACCATCTCTGCCATCATCAACGACGGCACAAAGATTCAGGACCCGATGGACAAGGAGTATAAGACCATCGTGGCTACTGCCCAGAACAAGGAGATAGCCGAGACCGGCAACGAGTGGAAGCGCATCAGCGTTCCCTTCAACTACGTTTCGAACGACATCGACCCGAAAGCCATCCTCGTCACTCTCTCTACCAACGCAGAGCCGGGTGTGGCTTCGAGCGACGAGAACAATCCTGACGTGCTCTACATCGACGACCTCGAGCTTATCTACAACGCACTGCTCAGCGATATGTCTATCAGAGACATCGACTTCGATTTCGACCCGAACAAGTATTACTACGAAGGACTGACATTCAACGGCGAGCTTACAGAATCAGACCTTGAGCCTCACCGCATGGGCAACGGCTCATACATCAACAGCACCATCACACGCAGCCCGGCTGAGAAGGGCTATGCCACTGTTACCGTAACCGTAACATCAGGCGACCTCAAGACCGTAAACGCCTACACATTCAAGGTGAAAGAGGCTGCTGCCGAGCCTACTAAGGAATATAAGGGAAACCTCGCCATCACACTGAGCGGTGAGCCGCAGGATCCGGAAGAGGCAAGCATCTCTACCATACAGCACGAGGACGGCACATACGACATCCGCCTCAACCAGTTCTCGTTCGGTCCGTTCCTCATCGGCGACGTTACCATCAAGAACGTACCCGCTACAGAGGTGGATGGATGGACTGTCTACACTGCAGAGCAGGACGCAGAAATCACCAACGGCGCTGAAATAGCAAAGGCTCTCGGCGGCAAGGTGCACGTTAAGCTCGCTGCACAAAGCAAGGACGACGACCTCTACGCAGAGATCACGCTCCCCGTTGAGCTTGGCGAGGACGTGATTGACGTATTCGCAGTATTCGGCGAAAAGCCAGCTACCGGCATCAACGGCATCGAGGACAACGCCAATACCACCGTTACCGGCATCTACAACGCTTCAGGTATGAAGCTCCAGAAGCTGCAGCGCGGCATCAACATAGTCCGCACCGCTGACGGCAAGACCGTAAAGATTATGAAGTAAACAGCACGATTGAGGTTATAAACAATACATAACCTTATCAAATACTTAAACGAAAAAAACTCCAGCCATTGCAGAAATGCAGCGGCTGGAGTTTTTTTGTTGAGTGAGAAACACTCTATCATAACTTATTCTTATGTTCGTCCATCAGCAAATTCACCAAATATTGGTCACTACGACAATGCATGTCAGCGATGCCTTCACTCATCATCTTATAAAGATAAGAATCATAAAAGACCTCCAAAGAGTCTTCCAGAGAAAGCCCAGACAACTCAGCAAAGAGTTTAACCACACGAGCATATTTCATCTGAAGGATTGTCTTGTTAGCTTCCATATATTATAATTTTATTTCTTCCGCTTTAATAAAGCGTAAGTGTCGGTTAATAACCTCCTGATTTAAAATACAGATTTGATGATTGGGATGTATGAATACTAATCGCCTTAAGGCTTCATCTTTGCTTATATTGCCTGAGAAATACAAATCGATAGTATTAAATACCTTATCATCTGCTATACCTCCCGAAACAATATCATAATGTTCAGATAAGCTTTATCTTCATTAAGAAGAAAACGTAGGGCATACTTTCTTGCTTGTTCTTCAAGGGATGTCATATAGAATCCCTTTCCGAAATCAAGAAAATTACGAGAGTGCAAGACATCAGGATTGTCAACAATACAGTTAGAGGCGTGATATAGTATCATGGCAAAGCCCCTTTCTTTTTCAACAATCCAATCAAATCGCTTTCTATGTTAATATCCAAATGTTTTGACCATTATTTTCAATTTATGCTGAGATTTTATATTCAGGGGTGAATGTTTGGCGATTTCTGACCATGGCTGTGACCAAATGTACAAGTTTGTTCTTGACATTGTTCAGTGCAACCTGCTTCTTCTTTCCTCGTTCTACGAGGCGCATGTAGTACCTCGCCATAATGGGATTGAAGTTGACGGCAGCTAGTGCCGCTTGCGTCAGCATGGCCTTTATCTGGCGGTTAGCCATATAATGTACATGCGGATCGGAATGCACACTGGTTCCCGAATCTTTGCCAAATGGAGCTAGGCCGTAATAGCAGGCAATCTTGCGTGAGTCGTAGTTGAAACGCCGGAAGTTGTCGGTGTACACCATCAGGCACACAGCGTTCTGCGTTCCTATGCCAGGCACCGAGGTCACGATGGTGAACACCTCGGTGAGTTCCTCGTCCGACTTGATGAGATCGGCAATGCGCTTATCTATCTTCTCTATCTCCTTATTGAGTTCAGAGACGATGTGCCGTCCGCTCTGCGAAATCATTGTCTTGACTGGCGACTTCTCCATAGTGAGTCGCTTTTCGCCTCTACGCACCTGGAAACTGCATCTGTGTCTTACGATCATCTGACGGTATAGGAACAGCTCACGCAGTTGTGTAAGCGACTCGCTAAGAGGCTCGTACATAACGGCTTTATCGTAATTCCTCATGGCGTATTCTGCAATCATCGAGTCGTCAGCATGGATGATTCCCGCGATACTGCTGCTCGTAGTGCTCACAAGTCTTCTGCTCGTCAGCGAGCTGCCCATGTTCGCCCTTAAGTTCAAGCAGTGGGGCTGGCGGGGCAACGAGCTTCGCTACTCGTTCATCGCCCTCTCCGGCGTAGTCATCGCCCTCTTCGGCGTAATTGGTGGCATGTGGATAGTCATCACACTCTACTTCCTCACCTCCGTAGTAGCCGACATCGTGAGTCGCACCCACACCACGGTCGACATCGAGAAGTAGACAACAAGAGAGTGGAAACGGATTGTAGCACCAAACAAACCATTCCTATGACATTCATCGGACTATTTCTGAAAAGCATATTTATCATGGTGCTGATGGTAGCCATCTTCCTCATCGGCATCGTCAGCTTCATCTATCTGCGCGTAAAGCGCATGACGAAGCAGTTCCGCAACGGCAGCGCCAACGCCAACCGCACCAACCATCACCAGCAGCAAAACTCTGCTGCGGGCAGCACCAAGCGTCGCAGCGCTGAGTACGACGACGGCGTAGTCGTGGAAGAAGAACTCTACGACGAACGCTCACCACGCCAAGCCAACCGCAAGATATTTGCGAAAGACGAGGGCGAGTATGTCGACTTCGAGGAAGAAAAATAAAACGTAGGAGGTATGGGCATCTTGCCCATACCACGCAGCCTAAAAAAGGTAAAGGTAAAAGAGTAAAAAGGTAAAAGAGTAAAAAGAGTTTTTGCGTTTTCATCTCCCATCCACCATTTTTCCGCCTTTTTCCGCCACAACTCATTGATACACAATCATAACAATGGCTGACAGACACGCTAAAAATCTGTCAGCCACTGCTTTTATCTGTCAGCCGGAGAGGAGTAGTTTGAACGCTACGGCTGGCAGGTGGAAACACTCTATCTCGGCAACCCGATGCGCCACGACGAGAAGTATCTGCTTATCAATCAAGGCTTCGCTGGCAAGCAACGCTTCATGCCATTCTTCAACCGTAGCAACAACCCCAACCTTATCCTTGCCATTCAGTCGGCAGGTGTATCAAGAGGGCGCAACGGCTTCCGCAAGGACAAGTCAGGCGAAAAGCTCGCCGAATCAGAAGAAGACCCGCTCTACGGGGCGATTTTCGTCGTCGCCGTCGCTGCAATACTCTGGTTCTATGTAGACTGCAAAGCGGCTTTCTGGAGCTTTGTCGGCGTCTTCGGAATCGTCTATGCCATAGTGCTGAACTTTTTCCGCTGCCCAAAAAGATATTTTGAGGGCGACACCGACAAGGTGGTAGTAGCACCTGCCGACGGAAAGATTGTGGTTATCGAAGAGGTTGAGGAAAACACTTATTTCCACGACAAGCGACTAATGATAAGCATATTCATGAGCCTTTTCAACTGGCGGCATATATCCGATAAAACCGTTCCATATAGCCGTGAACGCAACAGCCGAACCGAGAATGACGGGTCCACTTGCCCGTTTCAAAAGCTGTTTGAATGCGTCCCTGTGCTCCGAAGCTTCCAAAACTTCCGCC
>ENA-UEOO01000626-UEOO01000626.1-human-gut-metagenome-genome-assembly--contig:-NODE-626-length-11539-cov-11.500611_pt1 | contig 11539 bp, 5 predicted proteins | sample MGYA00242888_ERZ507892 | MGnify/ENA primary metagenome ERZ507892 (study PRJEB26167, sample SAMN06115415) | human gut metagenome | host: Homo sapiens | place: China:Sichuan | collected 2015-02-04...
ACCCCTGTTGGTAATGTCAACAATGTGCTCGGTGGTCAGCTTTCGGGTGTTACCACCGTACAGTATTCCGGTGAGCCGGGTGCAGATGCTGCGAGCGTATTTGTTCGTGGTAAGGCATCTTTCAATGGTGCCGACCCTTTGGTTCAGGTGGATGGTGTAGAGCGAAGCATGAGCGATGTGGATCCTGAGGAAATCGAGAGCATCACTGTTTTGAAGGATGCTTCTGCCACAGCCGTATTCGGTGTGCGTGGTGCCAACGGTGTTATCCTGATTACCACCAAGCGTGGTCAGGAGGGTAAGACCAAAATCAGCGGCTCTACTTCATGGGGTATCCTGACTCCTACCAAGATGGTAGAACAGGCAAACAGCTACGAGTATGCTACCTTCCATAATATGATGCGCCAGAATTCGCATGACAAGAATGGTAATCCGTTGAGTCCTCAGTTCTCTGATGTCGTTATCCAGAAGTTCAAGGATGGAAGTGATCCTGTCCGTTTCCCTAGCACCTTGTGGGCTGAATACATTATGAAGGATGCTACCATGCAGAGTAAACACAATCTGAATATCAGCGGTGGTACCAAGACGGCACGCTACTTCATCAATGTTGGTTACTATACTCAGGGTGGTCTGTTCAAGGAGTTTGGTCAGGATTACGATTTCGGTTATCAGTATAACAGTTTCAACTACCGTGCCAACCTCGACCTGGATGTCACCAAGACAACCACCATCTCCTTCAATCTGGCAGGTAAGGTAGATAATGCCAACAAGCCATATTCTGGTCAGGGATCATCTGGTCTGATCAACGAGGCTTATCAGGCTACTCCATTCTCTAGTCCTGGTATCATCAATGGAAGATACATCTCTACCGAGACCCAGTATGAGGATTGCGGTACCGACCAGCTTCCTTTCGTGGGGGGTAGCGGTATTACCTATTTCGGCAATAATGATGTGAATGGCGGTTTCATGAAGACTACCAACAACAAGCTTCAGTTCGACCTCCAGTTGAAGCAGAAGCTCGATATGATTACCAAGGGTCTTTCTTTCAAGATGAAGGCTTCCTACAACGGAGCCTACGCCATCAATAAGAATGCTTACGCCAAAAAGGCTACCTATACCCCTGTACTCCAGGACGACGGTACCTATAAATATAAGAAATATGGTAACGAAGAGCAGTTGAAGTATGAAGAGAAGACCGGTCGTAGCCGTTACTGGTATTTTGAGGCAGGTCTCAACTACAACCGTTCCTTCGGTTTGAACAATGTGGGTGCCATCCTGCTCTACAATCAGGACAGCAGCTATTATCCGAGCACCTATACCAATGTGCCTCACCGCCAGGTAGGTCTGGTAGGTCGTGTTACCTACGACTGGAACAACCGCTATATGGCAGAGTTCAACGTGGGTTACAATGGTTCCGAGAACTTTGCTCCGGGCAAGCGTTACGGAACCTTCCCAGCAATGTCTGTGGGTTGGGTAGTCAGCGATGAGCCATTCTTCAAGCCGCTCACCAAGGCAGTAAGCTTCCTGAAGCTTCGTGCCAGCTACGGTCTGGTAGGTAATGCTAATCTGAACGGTAATCGCTTTATGTACACCGCCGATCCTTTCGCCATCAATAATGGCAATGTTTCTACCCGTGATGGATATGGATACATCTTCGGTGTTAACAACACTACCGTATGGAAGGGAGCCTACGAGATGGCGCGCCACAATGCCGACATCACCTGGGAGCACGCCTATAAGCAGGACTATGGTATCGACATCAACTTCCTGAAGGATAAGCTCCGTGGTAGCTTCGATTACTATTACGAGCACCGTACCGATATTATGATGATCGACTACAATGTACCTACCATCATCGGTTACAAGATGCCTTACACCAACGATGGTGAGGTGAACAGTTGGGGATGGGAAGCATCCCTGAAGTGGCAGGATAAGATAGGCAAGAACTTCAGATACTGGGCAGGTGTCAACCTCTCTTACAACCAGAATGAGCTGATCAACAATGGTGAGGCTCTGCAGCCGGAGGCTTATCAGATGGCAAAGGGCCATCGTCTGGGAGCCCGCAAAATGTACCAGTTCTGGCGTTATTACGACGAGCAGACCCCAGCACTCTATGAGAAGACTTTCGGCGAGCAATTCCCTACTCAGCTGGTAGAGAATATCCAGCCTGGTGATGCCGTGTATGTTGATTTGAACCACGATGGAAAGATAGACCAGAATGATATGACCCGCGACCTGGGCTATACCGATGATCCTGAGTATATGATTGGTCTGAACCTCGGATTCAGCTACAAGGGCTGGTCTGTCAATACCCAGTGGACGGGTGCCTGGAACGTGAGCCGTATGCTGGATGGAGTGTTCCGCAGCCCATTCTACAACAAGACCTCTCATGAGATGGGCGGTCTCCTGAAGTATGTGGTGGAGAACAGCTGGACAGCTGATAATCCATCTCAGAGTGCGAAGTATCCTCGTACATCATTGGATTCCTGGGACAACAATTATGCCACTTCTACCCTCTATGAGAAGGATGCGAAGTATCTGCGCCTGAAGACCCTGCAGATTTCCTATGATTTCAACGCTCCGTTCATGAAGCGCATAGGTATGAACCAGTTGCAGCTGGCATTCAGCGGTTACAACCTCCTTACCTTCACTCCTTATATCTGGGGTGATCCTGAGGCACGTGCTACCACGGCACCATCCTATCCATTGCAGCGTACCTATATGCTGTCTTTGAAGGTGGGCTTCTAATATATTACACATTTAATATATATTATAAAGGTAAATACAATGAAACTTAACAATATATTCAGAGGAATCGTTCTTACAGCCGTTATCGGTTCTGCGGTGACGGGTTGTACTGAGCAGATCAAGTTTGGAGATTCCTTCATAGAAAAGACTCCGGGTGGCGATGTTACCATTGATACCATCTTCAATAGTGCAGAATATACCCAGCAGTTCTTGACCGGTATTTATAAGAACCAGTACTACGGTCTGCCTTTCAAGGCGGGTGACGGTAACTCCCACAGTTACTTCAGTGGTCAGATTGAGGCGATGTCAGACTGCTGGCACAATCCTACAGCGTCAGTTGCTATGTATAATCTGGTGTATGAAGATTACATGACAGCAGCCAGCAGTAATTCCATCTATGGTTTTGACAAGGAGAATATCTGGGAGATGGTGCATGCCTGCTACCTCCTGATGGAGAATATCAGCCGTGTGCCTGATATGGATGAGGATACCAAAAAGCAGTATGTGGCTGAGGCGAAGTGCCTGATAGCATCTTCCTACTTCAACCTCTTCCGCATGTACGGCGGTCTGCCTCTGGTTACTCACTCATACGATGTAAACGGAGACAAGTTGGATGCGCCACGTGCTTCGGTAGAGAAGACACTCAATTACATTCTCAAGCTTTATGATGAGGCTATCAATTCAGGAGCCCTTCCTTTTGCTTATTCTGATGATGATGTCACTACCATGAAGGCACACTGGACCAAGGCGGCTGCCATGGCGATGAAGTGCCGTGTACTGCAGTTTGCTGCTTCTCCATTGTTCAACGACGACCAGCCATATTACAGCGGCAAGTATTCCATGGAGAATGCGAGTCAGGACAGTCTGGCTTGGATGGGTGGCAGAAAGCCTGAGTTGTGGCAGCAGTGCAAGAAGGCATGTGAAGACTTCTTCAATGAGAATGCCAACAACGGCAATCCTTACCATCTCGTAGAACCTACAGCCCAGACTACCGAGGCTTATCGCTTTGCCTATCGCTTTGCGTATATCAGCCAGGCTAGTCCGGAGGTCATCTTTGAGACCCGCGTTACCGACAACAACCACAACTCCAAGTATTGCTGGGCGGCACGTCAGTATATGCGTACCCTCGACCGCCAGGCTTATTGCCCTACCCAGGAGTTCGTAGAGATGTTCCCTTGGGCTGATGGCAAGCCATTCAACTGGGAGGAGACCGAGCAGGCTGGCGAATTGGACCACATGTTCATCAAGGGTGATAGAAAGGTAGGCAAGCAGGAACTGCAGAATGTGAAATATACCCGCGACCCTCGTCTTTATGAAACTGTAAGTGTGAACGGACAGCGCGACAAGGTGAATGTAGGCGACGGCAAGTCAACCGGTCAGAATGTAGAGTTGTACGTGGGCGGTACCAATGCCGGTACAGGTCCAGACAAGTGTGTGGGCGTTTATGCTACAGGCTATTTCCACAACAAGTACATTGCCGACGGAATCACCGGTTCAGCCTACGAGCGCGAGAAGCCACACTGGGTAGAGATGCGTCTTTCCGACCTCTATCTCATCTATGCCGAGGCTCTGCTTCAGGCTGACGGCAACAATGTCAAGGCTTTGGAATATATCGACAAAATCCGTGCCCGTGTAGGTTTGAAGGGACTTGCGGAATGTAACCCATCAGAGAATCTTACCACCAACAAGGATAATCTCCTGGAAGAGTTGCTGCGCGAGCGTGCCTGCGAGCTGGGATTCGAGAACACCCGTTTCTTCGATATGAAGCGCTATAAGAGAGCCGACCTCTTCAGCCGCACGCTCCATCGTCTGGTCATCTATCGCCAGGTGAAGGATGATGCTACGGGCAAGTGGGAGACCACTACCAACAAATGGTATAATGGCGACAGAACCAACAAGAAGCTGAATAAGAACAATGATGCCTGGTATGAGCCATCTCATTTTGAGTATAAGCGCCTGCCTATCACCACGGGAGCTCGTGCATGGTGGAATGGATTCGATGTTAAGTGGTACCTGTTCCCATTCCCACAGACCGAGGTGTTGAAGGGTTATCTCGTTCAGAACCCAGGCTGGTAATCCCGCCGGAGGTTATCTCTTGAGTAAAGGTTACTTGATTAAAGTTACAGATTAAAAAAGTAAATTCGATGAAAAATAATAAGAATGCTGTACTGATGGCGATGGCTCTCCTGAGCCTGCCAGCTTCAGCACAAGTCAAAATAGATACCATTGCTCCTCATCGCTATGCGGCTCAGAGCATTGATGTGGGTGCCAATGTGAACTTCTCCCGCGAGCAGTCAACTTCAGCAGTGTCTGTCATCACCAGCGAGAGTACCAACAAGCGCAGCGCCAAGAATATCGGCAACTCTATCCTGGGACAGGGTTCCGGCCTGATTTCACTGCAGAATTCCGGCAACTATGCCGGCATCAATCCTACCTTCTACATCCGCGGCATGCAGAGTCTGGATGGCAATACCCCACTTTTCGTGGTAGATGGTATCGAGCGTGATATCCAGTATATCTCTGCCGAGGAAGTAGAGAGCGTATCCGTATTGAAGGATGCTGCTGCCACTGCACTCTATGGCTACAAGGGTGCCAACGGCGTGGTGCTCATCACTACCAAACGCGGTAAGTTCAATTCCAAGGAAATCAAGGTGAATCTGGACCATGCCATCAATTTCATGGCTCACAAGCCTAAGTTCGTGGATGCGCAGACCTATGCCAAGGCGATGAACGAGGCTTATGCCAACGACGGCTTCGAGAACCCTAGATATACCCAGGAAGAGGTGGATGCCTTCGGATCAGGCAAATATCCTTATCTCTATCCTAACGTTAACTGGGTGGATGAAACCTTCCGCAACCACAGCGTTACCAATATGCTCAACGCTTCGTTTACGGGCGGTGGCGAGAAGTTCAAGTACTATGCCTTGCTCGACCTGCAGTATGACAATGGTTTCGTGAAGAATCCGGATACCCACGAGGGATATTCTACCAATAATAAATATGTGAAGGGCAACCTGCGCATGAATATGGATATGATTCTCTCGAAGAATACTACCATGAAGGTGAACCTCCTGGGTGTGCTCGCCGAGTCGAATGCTCCAGGCAATTCTGCCAAGTTGTGGGATATGGTCTATGGCCTGCCTTCTGCTGCCTTCGCCGTGAAGGGCGAGGATGGCAAGTGGGGTGGTAACTCTACCTGGGCGGGTACCGTTAACCCTGTGGCGCAGTCGCAGGATGCCGGTTACTCCAGAAATCACAACCGTGGTATCTATACCGACCTCACTATCCGCCAGGAACTCCCTGCGGTATTGAAGGGTCTGGCTGTTCAGGGCCGCATCGCTTACGACCATTTCTCCAACATCTACGAGAATTATAGCAAGACATACGTATATGGAAGTCCTACGGTAGTCGACTGGTTGGATGGCAAACCTCAGTTGGGCAAGGCATTCACGGGTGGTTCTGAGAGCGATCTCGGTGCCTCTATCTCCACCAACAGCTTCACCCGCCGTTTCCATGCCGATGCCAGTGCCGACTATCAGAATACCTTCGACGCCCACAGCATCTACAGCCAGTTGAAGTACGATTACGAGTTCAGCGATGAGTTTGCCATCAACAGTACGCTCTATCGCCAGAACATCAGCTGGTACACCCACTATGGTCTGCTCGACCGTTACTTCCTCGACCTTGCCCTGGTAGAATCCGGTTCCAACCGTCTGGCTCCTGGCAGTAAGTGGGCGTTGTCGCCTACGGTATCAGCAGCTTGGGTACTCTCCAAGGAGAACTTCATGAAGAATCTCAACTGGGTGGATTTCCTCAAGCTCCGTGCTTCCTACGGCATTATCCAGACCGACATCCTGCCTGAGAGCGGATGGATGTACTATATGCAGCAGTATCAGACAACTGGTGGTACCTATCCGTTCAACAGCGGTTTCCAGAGTGATTTCGGCAGAACCTATCTTGATGCCATTGCCACTTCCGGTCTGACCCATGAGAAGGCAGCCAAGTTCAATGCCGGTGTAGATGCCACCCTCTTCGGTGGTCTCGATTTCAGCTTTGATGGTTTCTACCAGCGCCGTTCCAACATCTGGGTATCTACCGCAGGCAAGTATTCTTCAGAGTTGGGTGTGGATGCTCCATACGAAGGTGATGGTATCGTGGATAGCTGGGGTTGGGAGGCAAGTCTCGACTACAACAAGCAGATTGGCGACGTGAAGTTCAACATCGGTGCCAACATCGATTACTATCGCAGCCAGATCAAGGAGCAGGATGAGGCTCCTAAGCTCTATCCTAACCTGGTAAGCACCGGCCATCGCGTAAGCCAGCTCTTCGGCTACAAGGCTATCGGCTTCTTCAAGGACCAGGCAGACATCGATGCTTCCAAGCCACAGCTTCTGGGCAGCACTCCTCGTCCGGGCGACATCAAGTATGAGGATGTGAACGGGGACGGACAGATTGATACCAACGACAAGACTGCCATCGGATATTCTACCGTGGCTCCAGAAATCTACTACAATATCCATTTGGGAGTAGAGTGGAAGGGACTGGGCGTAGATGCGATGTTCCAGGGCACAGGTCGTTATAGCGGCGTGCTTTCTACCAAGAGTATGTACAAGCCACTGGTGGGCAACACCACCATCTCTCAGTACTACTACGACAACCGCTGGACTCCTGAGACAGCCGGCACAGCCAAGTTCCCGGCGCTGAGCTCAACCAGCAATGCCAACAACTACAATACAAACACCCTCTGGATGTTTGACCGCTCATTCTTCAAGCTTCGCAACATCGAGGTTTATTACAACTTCCCTAAGGCGATGCTCGCCAAGACCAAGCTCCTGAATGCAGCCAAGTTGTATGTACGTGGTGTAGATTTGTTTAGCTTCGACCATCTCGATGAGTCAGATCCTGAGGTATTCGGTGCAACCAATCCTCTGAATCGCAGCATCGTGGCTGGTTTGTCAGTAACATTCTAATTATCTTAAAGTAGAACAATAATGAAAACAAATAAATTAGTATATGGTCTGTTCGGACTCATGGCGCTGGCATCTTGCAGCGATAAGATGGATTACAGCGAGACGGTAGTCAAGGATAAGGATTATGTGATTCAGACCTTTGAGAAGGTGGGTGGTTTCATGACCGATATCTACAATTATGCAGACTATGATTATGGTCAGAACTTTGGCGGAGGCATGCTTGCCTCTGCCACCGACGAGAGTGTTTACTCCGTGAGCGGTACCAGCATCGAGACCTTCTATAACGGCAGCTGGAGCCCATCCAACGCCCAGGGTTCGCTCTGGAGCAATATGTATAAGGGCATCAAGACCTGCAATGTGGTGTTGAAGGATTTCCAGGACTTGAAGTTCGAGGATTTCGAGCTCAATGCCGACTATCAGCAGCAGATGTTCCGTTACGAGAACTATAAGTGGGAGGCCCGCTTCTGGCGTGCTTACTTCTATTTCAATCTCGTTCGCCAGTATGGTGGTGTGCCTGTCATCGACCCTGAGATGGCGGCAGCTGATGTCAACAATCAGCCTCGCAAGTCATCTGATGAGGTGTTCCAGTACATCTTCGATGAATGTGATGCCGTGAAGGACAGCATCATCAAGGATTACTCTGACCTGGGAAGCATGGCATTGAGTACTGCCGAGGATGGACGTGCCAACAACCTGACCGTTCTTGCCCTCAAGGCTCGTGCAGCGCTCTATTGGGCAAGTCCGCTCTTCAATCCTTCAGGCGATAAGGAGCGTTACCACAAGGCTGCTCTCTATACCAAGGAATTGCTGGATGCCTGTCAGGCAAGAGGCATGAAGCTTGCTGCCAAGTATGCTGATCTCTGGTCAACCAATAATTACAAGGATGCCGACAAGAAGTGCGAAATCATCTTCGGTCGCCGTATCTATGGTACCAAGATTTCTTCTACCGATCCATCTGATAATATGGTAGAAAGCTACAACTATCCGTTTGGTATCGATATGGCAAAGGCTAGTTATTCAGCTTCCGGTAGAAACTGCCCATCCCAGAACCTGGTGGATGCCTACGAGATGAAGGCTACGGGTAAGGGTATCAACGAGGCTGGCAGCGGTTATGATGAACAGAATCCATACGCAGGCCGTGACCCTCGCTTCGAGTTGACCATCGCCAAGAACGGTGATATATGGCCTACTGCAGCCCGATATAACAAGGCTAAGCTGCAGACCTATTATGGCGGCGTGAATGCCGAGCCGTTGGTGGGTGCTACTCCTACGGGTTACTATCTGAAGAAGTTGCTGCATGGTGACATCGACCTTACTTCAAAGACCAAGAAGCAGGGCGACTATCATACTTGGGTTACCTATCGTCTGGGTGAGTTCTATCTCAACTATGCTGAGGCTGCATTCAAGTATCTGGGCAGCGCCACTGCTACAAGTGCCGATCTCCCTATGTCGGCAGACGAGGCTGTGGACAAGATTCGCCAGCGTGCCGGAATGCCTGATTTCCCTACTTCGTTGAGCAATGAGGAGTGGTGGAGCAAGTATCAGAACGAGCGCATGGTAGAGTTGGCTTTCGAGGGTCATCGCTTCTGGGATGTGCGCCGCTGGAAGGAGGCTGACAAGTTCTTCAAGAACATTCAGGAGATGAAGATTACCAAGAACGATGATGGTTCCTTCACCTATACCCGTGAAACCGTACAGCGCCAGTGGGATGACAAGATGTATCTCTTCCCAATTCCTAACGACGTGATGCTGAAGCACGAAAAATATGGACAGAAGTGGGAGCAGAATCCTGGCTGGTAACAAAAACAATTATAATATACTATTGGCTAAGGCGTAAAAACCTTAGCCGATAACTTAAACAGTAACGATTATGAAAGTATATAGTTTTTTTGAAAAATATGTATTAGTCCTTTTGGGCATCCTTGTTTTCGCCTCTTGCTCTGACGATGATAATGCTGGCGTGATGAGCAGCAAGGTGATGCTGAACCAAGAGTTGGTTGCTTCCAATTATAGTTTTATTTGGAATGGTGTTACCTCTCCTCGCAAGGATGACGTCAAGGCTAAGTTTGAGACGGTAGAAGGAGATTCTACCAAGATGAAGATGACCATCTCTGGTATCGTTCCTTCATCTGATGATGACATTCAGTTGGTTGTGGATGTTCTTCCACAGGCTGATGAAATCCAGTATCAGGGAAAGGTCGAGAATTCCGATTACGACATGACCGTGAGTGGTGTCTATTTCCCATCGAGATCTAGTGTAGGTCATTACTTCAAACTGAAGGTGGTATATAATGTTGTTAAAGAAGCTTTGCTAAAACAACCCTTTACCTTTAATTTCAAAAAAGTTTGTACTGCTGTAAAGAGTGGCGATGCAAGATTTATGACAATTGACGGCGTGGAATATGCTTATTCACAACTTGCAGAAAGTACATTGTCTGGTATGTCAAATCTTTATGCAAAGACAGATTCTGTAGCAAAGTTGACTTTCTCTAATGATGGCAAGTTGACAATAGATATGTTGAGCAATAATAAAGGTGAAACTGTGTCTTCTAATCTAATGACGATAAAGTATTGGCTTACGAATCAAAGTCATGACATGATTCTGGAATTTACGAAAGCGCAGGCAGAGTCTTTTACTGCTAAGTTCTTGAATGTGGGTACTCCAGATGTTGAAAGGCTGTTCACTAAATATAAATCAGAAGATAAGTATATATTGAGAGCTGCTTACGATGTAGATGGTAAGTTGGCTATTATGTTGAATAGTCCATATAATGCAAATGCGATGGATTTGTATGTTCGAGGAAAGTTCGCAGATGTAAAAGATGAATTACTTAAAAAACAAACTTTGGCATTCTTGGATATATTGAAAGAATATCCAAATGTTTGGGGATTGTATTTCGTTTCTGAATAAATAATATGGCATGCTTGTTTTTTGAAATGGGCATGCCCTTTAAAAAAGAGAATAAAATGAGAACGTTTAAATATTATCTGTTGTTTTTCATTTTCTATTTCTTATATTTGTGAAATATAGGTAGCTCTTGAAAAAATGGGAAAATGGATTGCTGCCGGAGGTAGTGCATTTCTTCTGGTATTTATTCTGATTGTGGGAATCATTGCAGGAGCAGCTTTCAGCAGTAATTCGGAAAGCTCCGAATCCCTAAGTGAAGAAGTGCTTGCGTATACTTCTGTGATACAGCAGTATGCATCCCAATACGGCATTCCGGAATATGTGTCTGCGATACAGGCCATCATGATGCAGGAATCTGGAGGCAGGGGAACAGACCCGATGCAGTGTTCGGAAAGTCCATATAATACAAGATTCCCACACACTCCTGGTTCTATTACTGATCCGGATTATTCGATAGAGGTTGGAGTACAGACCTTTGCAGACTGTATCAGTCAGGCAGGATGTAGTAGTCCACAGGATATGGACAAGTTAAAACTTGCATGGCAGGGATATAACTATGGAAACGGATACATAGGATGGGCATTGCAAAGAGGCGGTTATACAGAAGCCAATGCATTGCAGTTTTCACAGGAACAGGCAGCTTCGCATGGATGGAGCAGCTATGGAGATCCCGAATACGTTCCCCATGTGATGCGGTATTATTCCGGTGGCAGCCTGTTTGCTGGTTTGTTTGGTAATCAGCAGATTGTGTCGGTTGCAATGGGGCAGCTTGGAAACAGTGGCGGTCAGAAGTTCTGGAGCTGGTACGGATTTGACAGTCGGGTAGAATGGTGTGCCTGTTTTGTAAGCTGGTGTGCGGATCAGAGCGGTCTGATTGCAAGTGGGAATGTTCCTAAATTCTCATTGTGCAGTGATG
>ENA-UEOO01000631-UEOO01000631.1-human-gut-metagenome-genome-assembly--contig:-NODE-631-length-11492-cov-3.706176_pt1 | contig 11492 bp, 7 predicted proteins | sample MGYA00242888_ERZ507892 | MGnify/ENA primary metagenome ERZ507892 (study PRJEB26167, sample SAMN06115415) | human gut metagenome | host: Homo sapiens | place: China:Sichuan | collected 2015-02-04...
CTCGAACCAGAAATTATTACCTTTCTGGAACCAATGCGGATCCACCACAGTAGAAAACAACATGGTGTTCAATTTTTCTTGTGTGTATTTCTCTGCCTGCAGATATTCCGGCAAGCGTTCCTGCGCTTTTGCAACAGAAACTGTCGTACACAGACCGCCCATTAAAAGGGTAATGAATAGCATTTTCCTCATAGATTGAACTTTTATCGTGTTTATAAAAAACAAACATACACAAAATTCTTCATTTAACAATCTTAAACAAAGAATTTTGTGTATGTTTGTTTCATTTATCCTTTTCTTATCAGAAACTATACCCTGAAGTAAAGCTAACCATATGATTCCGTATCCTTAAATCATTCTGTTCCTTATTATATTTTCCCCAAGCCAAATCATACCCGATAGTAAATGAAATCCGTTTAACAGCAATCCCGACAGAAGCCGTTCCTCCCCAATCCAAACGAGGGGACGCCTCAAAACCAAATTCCTCATTTACTGTTTTTCCTTTAAATGTGCCAAACCGGTAATAATCATTCCGGTATTCGTACTGTCCAACACCTGTTTCTTCATCTATATTATATTTTGAGGAAGAAACATAAGCATTAGTACGTCCACCAATTCCTACAGCTACATAAGGTCCTACTGCTAATTTAAGACGCACATCATCACAAAGTTTAAAACCCCAATGAGCCATAACAGGCAATTGCAAATAATAACGCGTGGACTCAACATTCGTTTTTTCATAATCCATGCTAAATCCTCCCCCTGTTGATATGTTTCCCCAGCTCATAGGATGATACCCACCTTTCTGCATTAAGATATAAACCCCGGACTTCAAGCCAAAAGAAGGCTTCTTTCCCACCCCTTCCTTTAACTGATACAACACACCGGCACCGGCTTTAAAACCTAATGTAACTGATGTCCCTTCATTTTCCTTATTCACTACCAAGCCGGCTTCCGGCGTAACACTCCAACGAGACTGAGCGTTCAACATCATACTCGCCAAAATACCTGCCATAAATAAAATTACTTTTTTCATCTTTTTCTTCTTTTTAGTTCATTATCTATGTAAAAGACTAAAAATTCAGAAAAAACCCCATTGCATATCCGGAAAAATAATAAAATAACATGAGCAACTCACTCACATAACAAAAGAAACACCCTACATTTAAACATACCGTTCAAGAAATCAAAAAAACAAACGCTGCAAAAACGAACCAACAGCAGCAAAAGTTATCGCTTATTTTTCGCATTCTCTTTATATTCGGTAGGTGTCATACCAAAACGTTGTTTAAAACATTTGCTGAAATAACGAGGATCATTAATACCTACCATATAAGCAATCTGCGTCATATTATAATCACCACTCTCTATCAATTGTGCGGCACGTTTCACACGCATCTCTTTAATAAACTCAATGGGGGCAAGTCCTGTCAGGGTCTTCAGTTTCTTGAAAAAGACAGAACGGCTCACCGCAAGCTCCTGTACCAAATCATCCACTATCAAATCGCCATTATCCATATTCTTCTCCATTAATTCCGTCAGTTTCTCCATAAACTTACGGTCATGGGAAGACATCTCAGGCTGTGTTTGCTGTTCTTCCTCCGCAACAGGCTGAATATTCATCAGATTCGCACAATACAACTGTTGCAACTTGACACGTTGTGTCAGAATATTCTCCACCCTGGCCTTCAGGTAAGTAGCACTGAACGGCTTCGTTATATAATCCTCAACTCCCAGTTCCATACCTTCCAACTTACTGTCCATATCCGTCTTAGCCGTCAGTAAAACGACTGGAATGTGACTGGTCGCCATATTAGCACGCAAATCTTCTGTCATGGTAATACCATCCTTTTCCGGCATCATGATATCACTAATAATAATATCCGGAACAAACTTCAAAGCCTTATCCAAACCTTCAGCCCCATTGACAGCCTCTATGACGTTGAAATTTGAGATAAAGATACTACGCAAAAAGAAACGAAGTTCCAAATTATCTTCAACCAGCAACATCGTTTTGCTTTCATTCCTCTTCTCTTCATGTCCCTGAACAGATTCTTCCACCTCTTCCGGCTTCATTTCGACAGAATCAGAGAGAATGAACTCTACATTCTCCGTATAGTGCTCCTTGCCTTTCAAAAACTCAACCGTGAAACAACTGCCCTCCCCCTCTTTACTATCCACACGGATAGTCGCTTTGTGCAGTTCCACCAATTCCTTAACCAAAGAAAGACCGATACCAGAACTTTGCTGATTAAACAAATTCTTGTCCAACAGATTTTCAAAACGGACAAAAAGGGAAGCTTTCTTGCTTTCAGAAATTCCTATACCTTGATCCTGCACACCAATCGCCACATTATGTTCATTTTCATGAATGAAAAGCGTAATCATCTTACCCTGTGGAGTATACTTGAAAGCATTGGAAAGCAGATTGAAGACAATCTTTTCCAACTTATCCGCATCTACCCACAGTTTCAAGGAAGGCATTTCACTTTCGAATACAAAATCAATATGATGCTCTTCGGCCAGCGATTCAAAATTATCCATGATATGGTGTACAAAAGGAACAATATCTATCTGCTCTATACGCAACTTCATCTTATTTTTCTGTATTTTGCGGAAATCAAGAATTTGGTTCACCAAGCGAAGCATACGGTCGGTATTACGTTCTACTACATGCAATTGCTCACGTACATCATCCGGCAAAGTCTTGTTTTTCAGAACATATTCCACTGGACCTGCAATCAATGTCAGCGGAGTGCGAAGTTCGTGAGAAATATTTGTAAAAAAGCGAAGCTTTATATCAGAAACCTGCTGTTCCACAGACACTTCATGTTTCAGACGATAAATGGTAAACAATATATATACTCCTGAAAACAGAATCAACAGAAAAGCAAGAATATAAATTGCCATAGCCCAAGCCGTTTCCCAAAACGAAGGCTGAATGGTGATTCTCAAACTGCGCTCATTCTCTACCCAAACCCCATCACTATTGGTCGATTTAACCTGAAATACATAATCCCCTTTCGGCAGATTGGTGTATGTAGCGGTACGTTGTTTATCCACATAATTCCATTCCTTATCAAATCCATGCAAACGATAAGCATAACGGATATTTTCAGGATAAATCATATCCAAGGCTGCAAAGGACAAAGTTACAATATTCTCCTTGTGCGAAAGTACCAGGTGTTCTGTATTATCAAGAGACTGTCGCAACAAACTGCCTGATACACCCGGAATCACCTCCTGATTGGATATTTTCAACGTTCCGAAAACAATGGATGGAACATAATTGCTTTTCTTGATATGTTCCGGTTCAAAATAAAGCATACCACGACTGGTGCCAAAGAGTAGGGTACTGGAACTAAGATTCAGCGATGTCCCCTCCTCAAAACGTATTTTGCCCCCAAAATCCCGTTCATTATAATTTTCAAAACGCTGTTCGGACGGAATAAATTTACTCAATCCGTTTTCCGTACTTATCCACAGATTCCCCGTGTCATCCTCTTCTACAGACAACAGGATATCTGAAGGCAGACCATCCTTCACGGTATAGGATTTAAATACCGCCTTCCCTTCCCCGTTCATGGAAACAAGCTGGTTAAGTCCTCCCCCAAATGTAGCCAGATAAACTTCTCCTTGTGAAGTGGTGACAATCCGATATACGTTATTGTTGCTCAGACAATTCATATCATCGGGGATACGTGCATAAAGATGGAATACAATCGACTCCGGATCTTTAAAATCCTCTTTAAAACTAAGCGCGCCATCACTGCTCCCCACCCATATATTCCCTTTCTTGTCAGAAGTGATATGGCGTACACGGTAACAACGGTCATACGGAAAACCTTTCAGGTTATTTCTAGAACTAATAAACACATATTTCCCTTCAGGAGTTTTCTGAATATAATTCAACCCTCCACCGAAAGTTGCCACCCAAATGCGTCCATGCTTGTCTTCATGTAACCAGTAAACACTATTATGACTCAGGCTATAAATATCATCTTCATCATATTTGAATCGAGTAAACTTAAAATGGGTCCCCTCCTTTTCTGCCAGAATAATACCATCCCCTTTGGTCGCAATCCAAATGTTTCCGTGAGAATCTTGCATGATATGATAAGGAACTCCCCGTAACGGTCTGCCAGATTTGGCTATATCCCCCTCTTCAGTCAGAATACCCTGAAAATCTAAATCAGAAGAATAAATTTCAATCTGACCATCCCGTTTTCCCATCCAGATGCGATGTTCGCTATCTTCAAACAACGCACGTACCGTATTGGAATTCAAGTCATAACTGTGACCCATGCGGGGATAAATATGGAACTGGCTTCCTAAAAAAGTAATCTTCTCCAACCCCTTAGAATGAGTACATAACCAAAGATTGCCTTGCTTATCGGATAACATGGAATGTAATTTATTGGAAAAGTGCCAATCGGGTGAATCGGGATCATTATAGAAAGGCAACAGCCGATTTGCCTCTCTGTCATACCAAGAAAGCCCTCCTCCTTGCGGATGTACCCACAAATTACCGTTCAAGTCTTCACAAATATGAAAACTGGGATAGGAACGATCGGCACCACGAGGCTCCACTTGCATCTTTTCTTGCTTAAATACTTCCGTCAAAGGATTGAAATGACAAACTTTTCCCCATTCGGTCATCTCAAACCATGCTTCCTGCTTACTGTCAACATAAACAGAACGGAAAGCGTCTGCCGGGAATTCGGGACAATTGGATTTATTATAGACTTTACACTCTTTTGTATCCGAATGATACAATATCAATCCTTCATGGGCAGTCGTTATCAACAGTCCCGTACCTTTTATTTCATTTATAGCAATCACTTTATCCTTTACCGGCAATTCCCAAAGACGAAAGATTTCATTCTGCAAAGAATAGCACCATATCCGTCCTCTGTCTGATCCAAAATAAAGTTCGTCACCATAACTGCAAAAAGAGTAGAAGGCCTGTACGGGTTCATCTTTGCCTGACTGGATATTCACAAAATAAGAGACAGGCTCTTCTTTATCATTCGTAATCTTCAGCAGACCGTTATCAGTAAGCAACCACTCTTGATTGTAAGCATCGCTAAAAACCTGATTAATATGAACGGCATTTCCTCCACGACTATGAGTAGCATATACTTGGGTAGTTATACTGTAATCTTTAGGGTTTGTTTTCACACGGACAGCCCCCTCATTTTCAGAAAGTAGCCAAATGACACTGTCGGGCAATATTTTAATAGAAGAGAAACGCATACCCTCCTCTTCACCTTCAGCAGGGATTTGTTCGAATTTCTCTGTTCTTTGGTCAAAACGATACACACGGTAATCATACGTTTGCAGCCAAATATAATTATAAGGGTCTACTTCCAATAAGTCTACCCGGTTGTTAGTCATAGTAATTTTATTCCCTTGTCTGGCTTTATAAACTTTGAAGTCATAACCGTTGAACCGGTTGATTCCATCCCAAGTAGAGAACCATAAAACTCCATTATGGTCTTGTACCATGCTCATGATGGAGTTCTGAGATAAACCGTTTTCCGAAGAATAATGAGTAAAGATACAATTAGGCTGACTTTTTGCATAAAAAAAGAGCAGCAAAGTAAGTATAAACAGAATGTGTCTTTTCATTTCGTAGATTTTCATATATAGTATGGCAAAAATACATAAAAAACGAGAGATACTGACATACAAGTTCCTAAAAAAATAAAAGGGGCAAAGTTAAATCCCCCTTTTATCATTCTACTCTTCCCTGACACTTTCCATAGGAGCAAATAGAATTCCTCCCTACAGTGACAAAGTATTATTACTGGTAGAAAGAACAGCTTATCTCTTTAAATTCTGCAACAACACATTTCCATTTTCCACCGGATTCCATCCGTCATCACCTGCCAAAATCTGTGCTTCATTATAATTACTGATATCGTTCAGCTGCTTTCCAAACGAAGCACGCGAAGCGGTAGCCGCCCCTTCTCCCGTATTCCGGTATTCAGCATAGAATACGGTTTCCTCATTTTCTTTTTTGCCCCAGTTGTTCCAACCCACCGGAAGAATATGCTTTCCCAAATCACAATGAATATAAACAGCCTGTGCATAAGGACGCCAAGGACGAGAAAAATACACCTTCTGAGCCTCAGCCACACCCGTCAATTTACAGCCTATAAAAACATAGCCATATTTTTTGCCTTGATCTGTAGAAGGAGCGGTAACATACCCATCACCCAAACTATGGATGGTGCAATCCTTAAACAATGCCGTAGACCAGCCAAAAATAAAATCCACTGTACCCTCTATATAACAATGGTCATAAAACTGACGACTGTCTTTGCCATAAGTGTACAAAGTATCCTGATTTCCCAAAAAACGACAGTTTTTGAAATAAGCGCGATCTCCACTAACAAAACAGGCCACTGCCTGCCCCACTCTGCCGGCACTATTCTCGAAAGTGATATTCTCAGCATAGAAATCGGGAGCATAGATATAACAGGTTGATGAACCGGAGGTAGACATTTCTTCTCCGAAATAGTTCTTTTTAGCAGCAAAATCATCATTTGTCAGAATTGCTCCGTCCTCACCTATCAAAGAAACACTAATCTTGCTTTCAGGAATAACCACTTTTTCTTTATATACCCCTTTACGGACTAGAATAGTAGTGCGTCCTGCTTTACGAAAATCGGGGACAGCATGAATCGCTTCCTGAATGGTAAAGAAATCACCACTGCCATCTTTTGCCACTACAAAATCATAATGACGTACAAAAGGCGCCAATGCAGGAACCTCTTTAGCTATAGCATCCACCGTCAAACCAGCAATAGTACGCGCCCCATATACATTCAGGTGCGTATTATCCTCACGCCCTTTCGGACAAGCTGCACACACACCTTCAGGAATCCACATGAACAATTTTTTTGAAGCCTCCGGTCCCATCTCCTGCACCAAATCATGCGTTATCTTGTTCATATCCACAAAAGGCACATCCAACTCTTTTGCCACGTTACGCGGAGACTCCAAATATTTTCCATGAGTATCAATCAACACTTCTCCATCTTGAGAAACACTCCCCTTTGACAAATCCTTGCGCACATCATCTTCGGCTACCGCATTTTTATTATTCCGGAAATTACGACGGACAATGGCATTAAACAACACGGGAATTCCCCCTTTAGCACGTGTTTCTTTTACAAAACGGCGTAGATTGGCATCAAAAGTAGATCCGGGATCAGTATGACGTTTCTCATCGGCCTTCTCATCATTATGCCCAAACTGAATAAAAACATAATCACCCGGCTTTACTTTATTAATTACTACCTCCCACAATCCTTCATCAATAAAACTTTTAGAACTCCGACCATTTCTAGCATGGTTTTCCACACGAATATTCTCACTGAAATATCCTCCCAGCACATGGCCCCATCCACGTTCCTGATTACCTCCCTCTAAGGGTTTGTTAGCCATAGTCGAGTCACCTATCATAAAGATAGTAATTGTGCGGTCTGCCGTAAAAGCAGAAAACAACAAGGCAACAAATGCCATCAACATCTTAATTTTCATCGCTTTCTATTTTAAATTTTGATTAAAGAACTCAAGTATATCATCCTGTATCTCCTTACTGCAAAAATGGGGCAAATCATAGAACTTGGTAGTCAACAGATTTTCTACCGATTGACTCTTCCATACATCCTGCATGGTAGAGAAAGCGCTTTCAACGCCCTTTACAGGAAAAAGTTTGTCCCGCAAGCCATTGATGAACAACATCGGTTTGGGGCAGGCGATAGATGCCACATGAGGATAATCCATCCAATTCCGTATTCCGGGAATAATCATGGAATAAGCAGACCCGCCTTTGTTCTGATTATTGGTAAGTGTCATTAAGCTATCTGTAGTATTCATCCAGCACACAGCAGCGCCTGCCTTCACCACATCTGTAGCGGCACTGACCATCCAGGCACGATGTGCTCCCATAGAAAATCCCATAGTACCTATCTTTTCCTTATGAACCATGGGCAATGAGGCCAGAAATTCCGCGCTACGGATATCATCCCAGGCTATCAAGGCTCCCCAAGACATTCCCATCTGTAACATATTGGCCGCCAACGCTTGCTGTGAGTCATAGCGTACTCCTTCCTTACGTCCCCGTTCCCCCCAAAACAAGGCATCCACAGCAAGCACTACATATCCGTGACTTGCCAGATAATCACCTACATACTGTTTGTCATAACATTTTTCCGCCCAATCGTCCGCATCGGCCAGTACAGATGCTTCCACACCGAACGGACGCACCATCTTCTCTTTCCCTATCGAAAAATGCGCACCGTGATCGTGAAGCAGCAATACTGCCGGGAACGGGCCATTCCCGTCAGGAACCAACAGATAAGCGGGAACACGAGAATATTCCGAAACACTGAACAAAATCTTCTCCGCCCTATATCCATTCCGTTGCTCGGTATCTATCACTTCCTTATCAAAAGCCGTAGCAGGAGGAGCAGGCAACCTGCAATCCAATAACGTTTTTCGAGCTTCCTCACGCCACTTCTTGAAATTTCTGATGGAAGAATTTCCCCAAGCCATAGGATAAGTCAGGTTTTCTTTCATCTTCTGATAGAACAGCGGCATATCATTCTGCGTTTCATAACGCATAGAAACGGTTTCCGCCTTTTCTTGAGCAGAAACCGTCAGACCTATCCCGAACAACAATAAACAAATTACTGTTTTCTTCATAAACCTATACCTAACAAACTTTATTTTTCAAGGTAACTGATTAATTTCATCATATTGTCAATATACTCTCCTACAGAGATACATAATTCTCCGGTGGTACACGGATAAGGCGATGTATCGTGCTCGTCTCCTACAAAAGTAGTTGTATATTTCGTCTCTTCACTAGGACCTGAAACTGTATATGGCTTATACGGATTCGAGGTTGACTTTAAAGGAGAGAGCCAGCAACCGTCCTTAGTCAGTGATTTCACCAATTTCCGGGCAACTTCTTCCGTAGCTTTTCCACGTAAACGAGTATAATATTTAGGTAAAGGAACCAAATGATCCTGCAGCAAAGGTGAATTCTTCGCCAATTCGGATACAGGAAGTTTTTTCACTTCCTCATAACGACGACGCAGTTCACCTGGATTCACAAAAGTTGCCGAATTATAATGAGCTATTGTATTTTCTATATTCTGATCTATATAATAAGTACCGTTTTTCACATTACTTCCCTTACGATGAACATACAGTGGCTTACCTGTATCAGGATCAACAAAACGAGGTACCAGAATAGCTTCCGGATTATTTGACTGACGCTTCCATTTCTTCACATCCGATTCCGGCAATTTCATTGATTCCAGAAAATGAATGGCAGCAGGAATACCCGACAGGAAACGAGTATCAGCTGTAAGTTTATAGTATTCCATCATTAAATTGATCAGACGGACAGTGGTACCGGTGTTCACACTGCGCGGTTCATAAGAACGGGCATGAGCCGGCTTCAAATCATCCACCGTGTATTGATCCGCCCAACCGGCATAAGGCTCCCCTTGTTGAAGAGAAATCATCAAGTACATGGCACGCATAATGGGTTCTTTCACCCCTTGCAGCCCCATCGCCTGATAACATTGAATCAAAAATTCGGTTGCATCAGGAATCACATCATCATTCAAAGTGATGAACGACGAATAATCTTTCTTACCCTGGAAAGGATGATCATGCATCAATGGATAACGCTGGGGCCATCCACCTACCGGATATTGACTTTTCAAGACAAAATCAATGGTTTTTTCCAAAGCCGGGCGGAAAGCAGCATCATTTTTCTCCACATACATACGAAGCAGGAACTTGGCAGCCTCCATAGTGCCCGCATCATCGTAAGTCGCATTTCCATAATAATGTTGAAATTCCTCCAGACGCCAGCCATTTTTACCAACGGTGTCATACCAGGACTTTAACGAGTTCTCTCCTGCGAAATCGAACACATAATTCCATCCGCCACATTCAAGCTGCCCCCAAATCAAGGTGTTAGCCACTTTTCTTGCAGCTTCATAATAATACTCATCCCCTGTAGCATGATAAGCATCAAGCAACAGATGACCCACAGAAGGAGTTCCCGGCGGCTGAATCCAAACCATTGTCCTCTTGGCTTCCATCTCTCCCCATGAACGGGACATATCCGGCAAATAATTCCATACGAAGCCACCATTATAACTCACTTTGTCCATCATAAACCGAGTGGCGGTTTTCATCGTATTTATAACTTGGTCATCTAATTTTTTATTAGTTTGAGCCATACCTACACAAGCAAGATTTGCCATACACAAGCAAAGGGCAATTCTTCCCCATTTCTTCTTTAATGTGCTTTTCATTGTTGTTTTAGTGTTTTGATTCAAGTTTAAATATCATTATGAAGCAAAATAAGCCATTTTTCGGGGCTTGGATTTGTAATATTTGGTCTTTTCCTCGTATATTTTAATCACGATGAACCACTCTCCCCATATTATTTATATATTTGAAGAAAAGTTTTAGTTATTCATTTTATATTAAATGCAAGATCATGAATCGTAAAGTAAGAACCGCATTGTATGCTTGCGCCTTGATGGCACCACTACTATTGCAGAGCTGCAATGCACAAAGTGAAAAAAAAGAGAGCAACAAAGAGTGCACTGAAGAAACAAACAAAAACACTGAAAAAAAGGTTATGACAACAGGTAGTGAGAACTTCATCTTTGCAGAAGGCAAAGAATGGGAACCTGCAGGCGAAGGTGTAGTGCGCCAGATCATGGGTTACAATGATGACATCATGGTTGTTAAAGTAAAATTTGAAAAGGGAGCTGTAGGAGCTGTCCACCATCATATCCATTCACAAGTGACCTATGTGGAAAGTGGAAAATTTGAGTTCACCATCAATGGTGTGAAAAAAATTGTATCGGCCGGCGACTGTCTATATAAGGAACCGGATGCTGTGCATGGTTGTGTATGTCTGGAACCGGGTATGCTGATAGATTGTTTCAGCCCGATGCGTGCTGATTTCTTGGAAAAGAAATAGACAAGCCATATATTCCATCCACTGCAGGAGCAGATTGCTGTGCCCTCCTTTGGGCATTTAATATGCTCCTACAGTGGAAATGAATTCTATTTTTTAATCTGCAAAACAAATGGGACAATTGCTTAACCTTATCAAATCCGGTAAATCATAATATTTCAAGGCACCATACAACACATTAGAATACATATCCCACTGCATAGGCCTCTCAATGTATTCCTTCCAAGTCTTCACGCTATGTTTTATCTCCACACTGTTGATTCTTTCATCCAAATAAGCAGCATGAATTGCAACCGGACCATAAATACCATTGGCAAATACCTTGACGGGGTGTCCTTTCAGAAATTCGTGTTCTGAACAAAAATCAAGCAAAGTCAAAATATCGACAACACGTTGTCCCATAATAGGACGCCCTAAGCAGATCATCAATAACCTCGGTCAGATAGAGCATCTCATCGATGGT
>ENA-UEOO01000639-UEOO01000639.1-human-gut-metagenome-genome-assembly--contig:-NODE-639-length-11413-cov-4.488973_pt1 | contig 11413 bp, 10 predicted proteins | sample MGYA00242888_ERZ507892 | MGnify/ENA primary metagenome ERZ507892 (study PRJEB26167, sample SAMN06115415) | human gut metagenome | host: Homo sapiens | place: China:Sichuan | collected 2015-02-04...
GACATTAGTTGGAGGCTTCAGATTGTCCCCATATCTGTTTTGATAACCTGAAATGAATCCACTATGAATAATGTAGGTTAAAGAAAAGAAAGGAAAACTATAAAATTGGATTATATTACGTTGTATTTGTTATTTTATTTCCTCTATTCAGCATACTGATCATGGAATTAATGACTATCATTATTTAAGAAGATCCTTTACTTTAACAGAATCAATACAACCATTCACAAAAAAAGAAAAGCCACTGGAAATATACGTCTCCAATAGCTTTTCTAACTTTATAAACTCAGGTAGTTCGAACCAATGTGTGTTACAAACTATCCTTTATTATTATTTTTCAATGCTTCTTTCTTGTCTTGATGATTAAAGTAAATCACACCGACAATAGCTATAACCGACACAAGTACTGACATGATAATTGCTCCCATATCATTCTCCTTCCTTTTTTTCTTCTCTTACAAGCCATAAGCCTGAAAGTAGTGTTAATACTATGGCAATAGACACAACAAAGTAAATTATCCAAGAGTCCTTTATGTCGTTGAAAACAGAGGACAACAAAACCGCTGTCGTCAAATACTTGGCTATATCCATCAGCCATTTACCTAATTCTTTCTTCATATTTGCAAAGATACAAAACAACTCTTAATCCGACAATATCTTCTGTTACCAATAGCAACTTTCAGAGAACAAATTATAGCCATTTTACAACCGATTTTTGTAAATGCTTGCCATCAGCTTCTGGTACTGATTCTCCAGTTCCATGTAAGCCTGCAAGTTACGATATACGTTGTCGGCTTCCGTATAGTAATCGATGATGGAAAGTTGTCCTGCGGTAACGGCTTCTTTCAGCATGTCCAGCGTTTGATGCATCAGCTCCACGTCGTATGCCTGCATGGCGGTAGTCAACTGCTGCATTTCGTTGAACTGGCTCTGGACCTGAGCCTCTGCCTGCAAGCGGGCATTATCCAACTGATACTGGGCACTGATAGCTTGTGCACGGGCTATCTGGTGCTTCTTCCTATTCGAAAAGATCGGTAAACTTCCTCCGATAAGGAAACCGTTGCTCTTTTCATCGAGTGAAGTGTTTCGACGATAGCCTATTTCCAGTTTCGGCAACCAGCTCTGACGACTTACACTGATGTTCTTCTCGGCAGCACGCGCAGCGGCATCAGCAGCCAGCAGCGTAGCATCGGTAGCCATCACCTCATCGTACAAGGCGTTATAGTCTTTCAGCGCTTCCACCTGCGGATAATCGCGTGAGGTAAAGTCCATCGGAAGATTGCCGTTCATGGCAAGCAACTGCTGCAAGGCGGTACGATGAGCCGCATTGTTCAGCGAAACTTCTGTCTGCACACTCATCCGTTCCATCTTGATTTTATTGACTTCCAGTATGCCGGCATCCCCTTCTTCCAGCCGTTTTTCGAACAAGGCAAGCAGTTCGTCGGCATTCTTTTTCCGTTCTTCCAGCAGACCTTGCTGTTTATTCAGCATTACAAGATCCAAGCAGAGATTCTTTGCATTCAGCAGTATATCGCGACGGGTAGCCTCATACTGACGGTGAAGGGCTTCACGCTGCAACTTTCCCGAACGGCTGCGTGCCGCATACAAGGTGGGAAAATCGAATCCCTGTGTCACGACCAGTTCCGAACTCGACATACCGGTAATACCTTTGGTATAAAACGGACTATATTCTACCGAAGGATCTTCCAGGTTATTCTGCGTCTGGACTTCCAATTGTGCAGCTCGTGTAGCATGTTGCTGTGACTGCAATTCTTTATTATTCTGTTCTATCTGACGGAGCACCTCATCGATGCTCTGTGCCTGCATGCCTGCCGTAAAAAACAGACATGCAGCCAATGTAATATAGGTATGTTTCATAATTACTGTTTATTAGCATCTGACTTCTTGCGGTTCATCAGTTCGTACACAATAGGGATGACAAAAGCATTGAGGAAAGTTGAGGTAAGCAAACCTCCCAGGATAACCTTTGCCATCGGACTCTGGATTTCGTTGCCGGGCAGACCTCCACGCAAAGCAAGAGGTATCAATGCCAGAGCAGACGACAAAGCGGTCATCAGAATCGGATTCAGACGGTCGAGAGAACCTCGAAGGATACTTTCGCGCAATCCCATTCCTTGTTCATCACGCAACGCATTGTAATGGCTGATAAGCAGCATACCGTTACGGGTAGCAATACCGAATAATGATATAAATCCGATGATTGCCGGAATACTGACTTCACCTGTAGTGCACAGCAAGGCAAATACACCGCCTATCAGGGCAAGTGGCAGGTTCAGCAAAATCACGCCACTCTGTGAAGCATTGCGGAACTGCATGTATAGCAACAGGAAGATGACCACAATACTCATCAGGGAAGTAAGCAATAAGGTACGACTGGCGGCCTGTTCACTTTCAAACTGTCCGCCGTATTCGATGTGATAACCTTCGGGCAACTGTATCTTTTCGTTCACCCGTGTCTGGATATCGTTTACTACACTGCGCAGGTCACGTCCGCTGGTATTTGCCGAAATGACAATCTTACGCTTTACGTTCTCACGGTTAATGGTATTCGGTCCCATAGACGATTCCACGCGCGCCACGTAGCTCAACGGTATCTTGCGTCCCTGAGCATCGTCTATCATCAGGTCTTTGATACGTTCCATCGAGCCACGGTTATCTTCCGCTGCACGTACCACAAGGTTGAAGGATTTTCCTTTTTCGTATACCTGAGAAACAACTTCTCCGGCCATGTTTACCGTAACAAATTCATTGAACTGTGCCAGTGAAATGCCATACTTGGCAAGCATTTCCCGGCGAGGTATAATTTTCAGTTCCGGACGCTCAATCTGTTGTTCCACATTCAAGTCAGCAATACCTTCCACATCGCTTACAGCCTCTTTTATCTGATTACCCAAAGAGAACATCTTGTTCAAGTCATCACCGAAAAGCTTGATAGCGATATTTGCCTGCGTACCACTCAGCATGGCATCAATACGGTGACTGATAGGCTGACCGATTTCGATATTTGCCCCAGTCAGCACCGACAATTTATGACGAACCTCTTCGAGTACTTCCTGATGGGAACGACCGTCCAGTTCGAACGGAGCTTCTATTTCCGAAACGTTTACACCCAATGCATGCTCGTCGAGTTCGGCACGTCCTGTCTTGCGTGCTACGGTCTTTATTTCGGGAATGGTAAGCAGCAGTTCCTCTGCCTGACGACCAATCTTATCAGACTCTTCCAGTGAGATACCGGGAAGAGAGCTTACATTGATGGTGAACGAACCTTCGTTGAATGGTGGCAAGAAACTGTGCCCCAACGTAAAGAACGCTCCCAGTGCCACGATAAACAAGGCTATAGTACCACCCAGCACCGTCCGCTTATGTTCCAGTGCCCAGAGCAGTCCGCGTTCGTAATGCTTTTTCATCCATACGGCAACAAAAGCCTCTTTGGGCAACCCGTTTTTCTTGAAATCTCCTCCCAGCAGATAGCTGCACAGTACAGGAGTAAGTGTCAGCGCTACAACTGTTGAAGCGAATAATGAAACGATGAACGCGATGCCCAGCGGAACCAGCATTCTGCCTTCCATACCACTCAAGAAGAACAGAGGTACGAAACTCACTACGATAATCAGGGTTGAGTTAAGGATGGGCATACGCACTTCACGCGAAGCATGGAATACGACATCCAATACGGGTTTACGTTCGCCGGCAGGAAGCATACGGTTTTCACGCAGGTGCTTCCATACGTTCTCCACATCGACTATGGCATCGTCTACCAGCGAACCGATGGCAATGGCCATACCTCCCAGACTCATGGTATTGATACTGAGTCCCATATAGTTAAGTACCAGAATAGCTACCACCAGCGATAAGGGAAGTGTAACCAGCGAAATGATGGTAGTACGTGTGTTGGCAAGGAAAAGGAAAAGTACGATAACCACAAAGATAGCTCCTTCATAAAGAGATTCCTGTACATTGCCAATAGAGCTTTCGATGAAACGTGACTGACGGAAGATATCGGTAGAAACCTTTACATCTGCCGGAAGATTCTTTTGTAAGTCTTTCAAAGCAGCTTCCAGTTTTTCCGTCAGCTCGATAGTTCCTGTATTCGGCTGTTTGGTAACAGTTATCAGTACGGCAGGTTTACCTTTTTCCGAAGCAAGTCCCAGTTTAGGCTGCTGGGCTCCTACCTGTACGTCGGCAATATCTTCCAGTGTGACCGGAGCACCGTCGACTGTCTTTACAACCGAACGTGCCATCTGGCGTACATTATCCGTAGAAACGACTCCACGCACGATGTATTCGTTGCCATATTCATAAATTACTCCTCCGTTGGTATTCTGATTCATGCCACGAGTTACTGCCATGACTTCTCCCAATGTCACACCGTAGTGCTTCATACGCTCGGGATGCAGCAGTATCTGGTATTCTTTAATGTCACCTCCCAACACGGCAACCTGAGCAACTCCTCCGGTAGACAGCAAACGCGGACGGATAGTCCAGTCGGCAAGTGTACGTAAATCGAGCATAGAGGTACTGTCGGCAGTCAGTCCCACAATCAGCAACTCACCTAAAATAGATGACTGTGGACCGAGTGTAGGATTGCCCACATTATCGGGTAAATCCTCACCTACCGTTGCCAGTTTTTCAGATACAATCTGACGTGCCAGGTAAATGTCCGTATCCCAATCGAACTCTACCCATACTACAGAAAATCCCGTTGTCGACGATGAGCGTACACGACGTACTCCCGTAGCACCATTCACTGCCGTTTCGATAGGGAACGTAACCAACTGTTCCACTTCTTCGGCAGCCATGCCTCCCGCTTCCGTCATTACGACTACGGTAGGTGCATTCAAGTCGGGAAACACATCCACTTCGGTATGAAATGCCGTATAGGTTCCTCCTATCAGCAATAATATCGAAGCCACCAGAACCAGCAAGCGGTTCTGTAATGAAAAATGTATGATTTTATTCAGCATAATATTCTATAATGATATACGTGTCTGTAACAAAACATGTCCGACGATTAATGATTGTGTGTATGTCCCGGAATGGTATTGCCGGCAGCAGCCAGTTTCACATGCATGGCTCCTACAGTCACCACTTTTTCTCCGCCTTTCAGTCCTGAAAGAACTTCCACACGGCAGCCATCGTTCATGCCAAGCTTTACTTCCTGTTTCTTGTAACATTCCGCATCTACCTGCAAGTATACGAAATTCAGTCCCTGCTCTTCGGTAATTGCCGAAACAGGCAGGCTGATAACTCCCTGACGCTCTTCCGACAACAGATATACCTCTACGAAAGAACCAGGTATCACGTCGCCACGGTTATCAAATTCAAAAGTTACCGGGATGTAATAGGATGCATCGCCCGATGATTTGCCATACGACAGCAGACGTCCTTTCAAATCATCCAGCCGATATACTTTGTCATCGTAAGTAGTTGTGAAATTAGCCGAAACAATCGATTTCAGTCCAGCATAATAACGTTCGGACACTTCAGCTTTCAACTGTAAACGGCGAGTCTGGGTAACGGTAAGCAAAGGCTGTCCCACGGTTACATAGTCGCCTTCCTTTACCAGACACGACTTGACATAGCCTCCTATCGGCGACTTGACAGCCACTCCTTTTCCGTCCTTGCTGGGAGAAAGTGCCTCGTAAGCTATGCGGGCATTTTCATAATTTTCTTTCAGCTGATTAAAATCTTTCTGCGAAACGATTTGCTTGTCCACCAGCTTGGCCGCACGTTCGTATTCACTCTTTGCCGTTTCGTAAGCAATACGGGCACGCTTTACCGGATCCCCCTCCTGAATATGCTGTGAAGAAACTGTAAGCAGTGCCATACCGGCAGATACTTGTGTACCTTCAATCAATGAACGGGTAAAGTTCACAACACCCGAAACAGCAGCAACGACAGTGGCTTCATCGCCTTGAGCAGCCAATACCTGTCCGCTGGTAGGAATCACACTACGAAAAGCAGCTGGTTGTACTTCCTCTACTTGTACACCGGCGGCCTGAGCTTTTTCAGGAGTTAAAACTATTTCGTCTGCGTGGGCAGCATGCGCCTCTTTTGCTTCCCCCTCAGCTTCGTGGTCATGTCCTTCATGACCTCCACAAGAGCCCAGCATACACGCTGCCAGAGCTCCCATAAAAATATAATGCTTCATAATGATGTAATTAATGTATTAAAGACAAAAACTTATTTCTCCGCACCGCGAAGGTACGGACATTGTCCTGCAACCGGATTGCAGTTTTTTATACAAGAATTACAGAAGCGGGAGGTGCACGTAACCCAGCTGTCTGAATAAACTGGTACGCATGCAGACTTTCTACAAAGAGCGCCCAGTCGGCATCAGCATCGTCAGTCGGTAAGGCCAGTACGCCCAATACGTTAACCAACGGATAAAGTATGGAATAAAAAGAATAATCGGGAGTTATGTCAGACAGATGCTGGTCAGGTGTACTGCATTGAAAATTGGTAACACACACACTGGTACACGAATGGCGGTCGGCATCGTCGCTATGATGCATATATCTGCTGCATGTTGCAGTAGCCTCATGTGCCACCAGATCGGTCGACAAACAGAATATTTCCGAATGATGATGATGTGGGAAAACCTGAGCAACCAGCATCAGCATGCAGATTGCCAACAAAAAATATGATTTGAATTCCCTTTTCATCATCATTCTGTATCACTTAATAATATCAAGCTTCTTCATCACCGTTATCTTCGGCTATCGGTGTGGTGACGAGTACCTTATCGATACGCGCTCCGTCCATATCGACAACCTCGAAAGTAAATCCGTTCCACTGGAGTGTTTCACCACTGGTAGGAATGTGCTGCAATTCCTTCAGCAGCAAGCCTCCCAACGTATGATACTCTGAAGCTTCGAATAAGTCACTGCGGTTAAAATAACACAAGAAGTCATATAATGAACACTGTCCGTCTACCAGCCAGCCTTCCTTATTTACTCGTTTGATGATATCCGGTTCTTCCTCCGGATCGTCTACATTTCCCACTAATCCTTCCAGAATATCACGCAGCGTAATAATACCGGTACAGATACCAAATTCATCACAAACCAGTGCACGACTGATTTTCTGCATCTTCATCTGCTCAAGCACTTTATAAACGTTCATGCTCTCATGAAAATACGTAGCCTCATGAATCAAAGACGCCAGCTTAAAATCGGGATTAGACAGATGTACAACCAGATCTTTCAAGTTTACAATTCCTTTCACATGATCCAGGTCACCGTCGGCTATCGGATAAAACTCAAACAAGTTTTCATTTACTACCGCTCTGACTTCGTCGGCAGTCATATCCATGTCCAGCCAGACAATATCACTCTTGTGTGTCATGATCGAGCTGACTTTCAAATCTCCCAACAAGAATACACGCTGCATGATATCTTTCTCTACAGGCTGTACCTCTCCTTCTTCGGTTCCCTCCTCGATGATAGATTTGATTTCCTCTTCGGTCACCTTATTGTCGGTTTCCTTGATCCCCAGTAAATTGAAAATAATCTCAGTACTCTTGGAAAGCAGCCAAACGAAAGGAAGTGCGATAGAAGCAAGTACCCGCATGGGACGTGCAACCACTTTAGCAGCCTTTTCGGCAACACTCAATCCGATACGCTTCGGTACGAGTTCTCCGAAAATAATCGTAAGGTAAGTTACAACGACTACAATGATACCCTGAGCCAATGCCGAAGCATAGGTAACAGATACTCCCCACGAAATCATGGTTTCGGTCAGGTCGGCAGCAATGCGGTTTCCCGAATAGATACCGGTTAAAATACCAATCAGGGTAATTCCAATTTGTACTGTTGAAAGGAAGCGGTCGGGGTCGTTAGCCAGCTTTAAAGCTACTTTAGCAGACTTGCTGCCTTTTTTTGCATCTGAAGAAAGCCGAGATTTACGGGCTGATATTAATGCCACCTCGGACATAGCGAAAATACCGTTAAGTACTATCAATCCGATAATTATGATTATCTCATCCATATAATAAACAAGTGTGTTTGCCTCACAAATATAGCGCAATGTTCCATGACTATAAAAGATAGTTCCTACAATTAAACAGTTTTAACAAAAAAAACTGAATCACTCACCCGAATGCATACATTTTGTACGCAAACGGAATTTATGATAGTAAATTCTGCCAGTATTTTTTGCCAATTCCCTAAAGTTTGATGTCTGTTTTTCTGTTCATGCCTAATTTCCTAAACGTAAAAATGCCTATCTTTGGCAAAAAATAAGAAAACAGATGAATACAGAATATTTAAACAACTTTGAAGAGAAACTACAGCAAGAGTTACTGCACTTGTGTACCAATTACGGCATGCTCGACAGCACGCTACTTGCTGCCGATGACATAGACAACCGCTGGCACGACCTGGCTCCCGAATATGTAGCCGATGCAGTAGGACAAATTCGTGATTATCCTGTCGTATCAGTAGCTTGGGCTGCTTATCTTGGCCTGGGAGTCGCTTTTGGATGGGATGAAGACTGGGAATATTACGCACAGGTCAGCTATCAGTCGTATTACGGTGAGCAAGGTTTCGATGATATGGACGAACACATCGTACGCGATCTGCTGCAGCTACCGCTCGACAGCAAAGAAGCGGGTCAGCTGGAAGACATTATCCGCCGCTGCGGACAAGCTACAGTAAGCATGATACGCCATGAACAGATAGAACCTCAGAGTCCGATGGCTTTTCATGTTTTCGCACGTGCCTGCCGCACAATGTTCCGTATCGGTGCAGCCATCGAGCTGAAACGTCTGGGATACAAGTTCGAGAAAATAGAATTGGGACGGAATTTGAATGAGTTGCCCTCATAAATTCTTCGTTTTTTTCTATCTTTGCCACACAACAAATTTGCAAACAACAAGAAAAGATATAGCATGAAGCGGATAAAAGTCACTTCCCCCCACGGAATAAATACTTGCATACAGCTTCCTTCATCGAAAAGCATCTGCAACCGTGCACTGATAATCAATGCCCTTGCCAAAGGAAACTGTCACCCGGAAAACCTGTCCGACTGCGACGACACACGGGTGATGATACAGGCTTTGCAACACATGCCTTCCATCATCGACATTATGGCGGCCGGTACGGCCATGCGTTTCCTGACGGCTTTTCTTGCCGTAGGCGAAGGCACACACATCATAACCGGAACACAGCGTATGCAGCAGCGCCCTATCAGCATACTGGTCAATGCACTCCGTGCACTGGGAGCTGACGTAGAATATGCAGGCAATGAAGGTTTTCCACCGTTGCGCATCGTAGGACGCAAGCTGGTAAACAGTGAAGTGACTTTGCCAGGAAATGTAAGTTCACAATATATCTCTGCCTTGCTGATGATAGGTCCGGCACTGACTAATGGACTAAAGCTTACACTGACGGGAGAAATTGTATCTCGCCCATATATCGACCTTACACTGAAACTGATGCGCGACTTTGGAGCCAATGTTGCCTGGATCAGTGAAAATCAACTGGAAGTAAAGCCTCAACCTTATCAAGCTGTTCCCTATTATGTAGAGAGTGACTGGAGCGCGGCTTCGTACTGGTATGAAATCTGCGCATTATCGGAACAGGCAACAGTCTGTCTGCCGGGATTATTCCGCGAAAGCCCGCAAGGTGACTCGGAAGTAGCACGGTTATTCGAACAGCTGGGGGTAGAAACAGTTTATGGGGAACGTGAAGTGACTCTTCGAAAAACAGGAAAAATCACTGCACGCATGGAATACGATTTCGTTAATCAGCCTGACTTAGCCCAGACATTTGTAGTGACTTGTGCCGTAATGGGTATTCCTTTCCGTTTCTCCGGACTTCAGAGCCTGAAAATTAAAGAAACCGACCGCATAGCCGCTTTAATAGCCGAAATGAAAAAGCTGGGATACCTCATTACAGAAAGCGAAGGTTCCGTACTGTCGTGGAACGGTGAACGTTGCACTCCTGACACCAGCCCTTGCATAGACACTTACGAAGACCATCGCATGGCTATGGCTTTTGCTCCCGTCTGCATCCGATTGGGAGATATATACATCAATCATCCGCAAGTAGTTACCAAATCATATCCGCATTACTGGGAAAACCTGATACATGCGGGATTCAACATCACGGAGGAATAAATCATCATGTGGATACTTATTGTCATACTGATAGGAGTAGCATTATTCGGACTGGTAGCCGGATATTTCTATAACCGGAACATACAAAAGAAAATCGATCGTGGAGAGCTGGAAGAAGCTCCTCCTGTAGTAACCGTAGACAGTGAATGCTGCGGTCAGCATCAGATTTGTGAAAAAGAAAGTCTGCTGGCAGCTGTAAGCAAGCAAATAGAATATTACGACGACGAAGAACTGGACCGCTTCAAAGGACGTCCTTCTGACGGATATTCGGAAGAGGAAATCGAAGAGTTCCGCGACATTCTGTACTCCATGCAGGAAGTGGATGTGGCAGGATGGAGCCGGAGTCTGCAACTTCGCGGCATTGAATTGCCCGACGAACTGAAAGATGAACTTTTCCTTATCGTAGGAGAACGAAGATTTCATTAATCTTCCTGCCGGTCTGTCTCATTACCGAATACAACTATCATGGATATATTAGAACTGTTACAATATACTTTTTTCCAACATGCCTTACTGGGTAGTCTGTTTGCCAGCATCGCCTGCGGAATTATCGGAACCTACATTGTCACCCGTCGGCTTGTTTTTATCAGCGGAGGAATCACACATGCTTCTTTCGGAGGTATCGGAATCGGACTCTATACGGGTATTTCTCCCCTACTCACGGCAGCCATCTTTTCGGTGCTGTCAGCTTTCGGAGTAGAATGGCTCAGCAAGCGGAGTGATATGCGTGAAGATTCTGCCATTGCTGTATTCTGGACATTCGGAATGGCTATCGGAATCATTTTCAGTTTCCTTGCTCCGGGATTCACTCCCGACCTTTCTTCATTCCTTTTCGGAAATATACTTACCATCACACAAAGTGACATACTGCTGCTTGGTATACTGAGTATAGTGCTTATCATATTCTTTTCACTGTTTCTACGCCCAATTGTAGCTATCGCTTTCGACCGTGAGTTCGCGCGTTCACAACATCTTCCCGTAGCCACTTTCGAGTATCTGCTGATGATGTTTATCGCTCTGACTATCGTATCATGTCTGCGCATGGTAGGCATCGTGCTTGCCATCTCGCTACTCACTCTCCCACAGATGACGGCAAACTTGTTTACCAGCCGTTTCAAGAATATCATCTGGCTGTCTATCGGCATCGGCTATATCAGTTGTCTGGGCGGACTGCTGTTCTCATACAAATATCAGATTCCTTCAACAAGCGGACCGCATCGGCAAAACGCCCCTCACGGATGGCAATCTTAGCCAGTTCCACACGGCAGAGTA
>ENA-UEOO01000662-UEOO01000662.1-human-gut-metagenome-genome-assembly--contig:-NODE-662-length-11096-cov-4.634722_pt1 | contig 11096 bp, 9 predicted proteins | sample MGYA00242888_ERZ507892 | MGnify/ENA primary metagenome ERZ507892 (study PRJEB26167, sample SAMN06115415) | human gut metagenome | host: Homo sapiens | place: China:Sichuan | collected 2015-02-04...
CGATAATATGATGCTCTTGGAAGACTTAACCGGTATCCGTGCCGCTATAGTAAAGAAATACGCTTCTGTAGAATTGATAAAAGCTGTAGTTGATTTACGTTCTGTAAAAGAAGCTTGCGAAATAGCAGAAATCGATTTGGCATGTAATATCGGTTATGAAATGCACACAGCCGCTATGCGTCTATGTAAACCTGGAATAAAGGAACAATATATCGCCGGAGTACTGGATGGCATCGCCGCTTCTTATGGAAGCATGACTTCATTTGCCACTATCCTGACCCAACATGGGGAAACATTACATAATCATGACCATAGCCATATATTAGAACCAGGACGCATGATGCTGACAGATGCCGGAGCTGAAAGAGTGACAAATTATTGTTCTGACCATACCCGTACCGTACCTGTGGGAGGCAAATTTGAAGGACGGCAAAAAGATGTGTATGATATTGTATTGGCTTGCCATGATAAAGCATTGGAAATTACTCGTCCAGGTATAACCTATATGTCTGTACACTTAGAAGTCTGCAAAGTGCTGGTTCAAGGATTAAAAGACCTGGGGCTCATGAAGGGCAATGTGGAAGAAGCTGTTGCCGCTGGTGCACACGCTTTATTCCTGCCCCATGGATTAGGTCATATGATGGGATTGGATGTACATGACATGGAAGACCTGGGACAAATTTACGTAGGATATGACGATGAAATCCGTCCTTCTTCCCAGTTCGGGCTAGCCTCCCTGCGCATGGGACGTCGCTTACAGGAAGGCTTTGTGATTACCGATGAACCGGGCTGCTATTTTATTCCAGCATTGATTGACAAATGGAAAGCTGAGAAAATGCATACAGACTTCCTGAACTTTGATGCCATTGAAAAATTCAAAGATTTTGGAGGCATCCGCCTGGAAGACGATATTCTGATTACTTCGGAAGGCTCCCGTTTCACTGGCGAGAAACGCATCCCTATCACTATCGAAGAAGTAGAAACTATCATGAATGAGTAACATAACAAACAAAACTATTATTTCTAAAATGAAAAGATTTACATTATTAGCAGCATTAGGTTTATGCAGTATAAGCCTCTTTGCACAAGATGCACAAAAAGAAGAGCCAAAGGAAGAAGGGTTTGTATTCACTACAGTAAAAGAACTGCCTATTACTTCTGTCAAGAACCAAAGCCGTGCCGGTACTTGCTGGTGCTATTCCAGTATGGCTTTTCTAGAATCAGAATTACTTCGTATGGGAAAAGGAGAATACGACTTTTCTGAAATGTACATCGTACACCAAACTTATTTGGATCGAGCCGATGCCGCCGTACGTACTCACGGAGATGTATCTTTTTCCCAAGGAGGATCATTCTATGACGTTATCTATGGAATGAAAAAATTTGGTCTGGTACCCGAAGAAGTTATGCGTCCGGGAGTCATGTATGGTGATACATTAAGTAACCATACAGAACTTACAGCCGTATCGGATGCTGTAGTAGCAGCAATAGCCAAAGGAAAATTACGCAAACTCCAGACAGATAATAACCATAATCCATTATGGAAAAAGGCCATTGCCGCTATTCATGATATCTATTTAGGTAAATGCCCTGAAAAATTCACTTATAAAGGAAAAGAATACACTCCCCATTCATTCTTCGAATCAACAGGATTGAATCCAAATGATTACATTTCATTGACCTCGTACACCCACCATCCGTTCTACGAACCATTTGTTCTTGAAATTCAAGACAACTGGCGTTGGGGGCAATCATACAACCTTCCCATTGATGAATTCATGCAGGTTTTTGATAATGCCATTAATAACGGCTATCCAATCGCATGGGGATCTGATGTCAGTGAACAAGGCTTTACACGTGACGGCGTAGCTGTTATGCCCGATACGGAAAAAGTACAAGAACTAAGTGGATCAGACATGGCTCATTGGTTGAAAATGAAACCGGAAGAAAAGAAACTGAACACCAAACCACAACCTCAGAAATGGTGTACACAAGAAGAACGCCAGGAAGCTTATGACAATTGGGAAACAACCGATGATCATGGTATGTTGATTTACGGTATAGCTAAGGATCAAGAAGGAAACGACTATTATATGGTAAAGAATTCTTGGGGAAAAGCCGGAAAATACGATGGCTTATGGTATGCCTCTAAAGCATTCGTCCGTTACAAAACCATGAATATCGTAGTCAATAAAAATGCACTGCCTAAAGAAATTGCTAAAAAATTAGGTATCAAATAATCCGCTACTATACAATACTTTACCGCTAATTCCATAAAATATATATGGAATTAGCGGTTTTTTTATTTGTTTTTTCCTAACTTTACGGATTGATTGGGTAAGTATAACCAGAAAATGGTATTATCCCGTCTCCGAGAGCAGAAAAAAGAAAAAACAATATATAAAATGAATCACAAATGGAATTATCAACCTCCAAGCCAAGAACAGACAGAAGCAGCTAAAGCATTAGCCAAAGAAACAGGGATCAGCCCGATTCTTTGTAAGTTGTTGCTGGAAAGAGGTATAACCTCAGCAGCAGAGGCTAAAAGATTTTTCCGCCCCCAGCTTAACGAGCTACACGACCCATTCCTGATGAAGGATATGAGCATTGCTGTAGAACGGCTTAATCAAGCTATGGGCAGGAAAGAACGTATCATGGTTTATGGAGATTATGATGTAGACGGTACAACAGCTGTAGCATTGGTATACAAATTTCTCCAGCAGTTCTATTCGAACATTGACTACTATATTCCCGACCGATATAATGAGGGCTACGGAGTATCAGTAAAAGGAGTGGATTATGCCTGTGAAACAGGTGTAAAACTCATTATTGTGTTAGATTGCGGTATTAAAGCCGTAGAGGAAATTGCTTATGCAAAAGAAAAAGGTATCGATTTCATCATCTGTGACCACCATGTGCCTGATGATATATTGCCACCAGCCGTAGCTATTCTGAATGCCAAACGGGCTGACAATACATATCCTTACGATCATCTTTCGGGATGTGGTGTAGGCTTCAAGTTCATGCAGGCTTTCGCTTTGAATAATGGCATTGAATTTCATCAACTAACTCCTTTATTAGATTTGGTTGCTGTCAGTGTAGCATCAGACATCGTACCTATCATGGGAGAGAACCGAGTGCTGACACACCACGGCTTAAAGCAGTTGAATTCCAATCCCAGTGTAGGTCTGAAAGCTATTATCGATGTATGCGGATTATCAGAAAAAGAAATTACCGTAGGTGATATCGTATTCAAGATAGGTCCGCGCATCAACGCATCCGGACGTATACAGAACGGAAAAGAGGCGGTGGAACTGCTCATAGAAAAGGACTTCTCGGCAGCATTGGAGAAAGCCAACCAAATCAACCAATACAATGAAACCCGTAAAGATCTGGATAAGACCATGACCGAAGAGGCCAACCAAATTGTAGACCACTTGGAAGGACTAGCAGACCGGCGTTCCATTGTCATCTATAATGAAGCGTGGCATAAAGGTGTTATCGGTATCGTAGCCTCACGCCTTACAGAGATTTATTACCGCCCGGCAGTTGTATTAACCCGTACAGATAATCTGGCAACTGGTTCCGCCCGTTCCGTATCAGGTTTCGATGTCTACAAAGCTATCGAACATTGTCGTGACTTGTTGGAAAACTTTGGAGGACACACTTATGCTGCAGGACTATCCATGAAAGTGGAAAATGTGGAAGAATTCACCCGTCGTTTTGAAACCTATGTCACAGAACATATTTTGCCGGAACAGACCAGTGCTGTAATTGATATTGATGCAGAAATTGACTTCCGGGATATCACTCCGAAGTTCCATGCCGACCTGAAAAAGTTCAATCCCTTCGGACCGGACAACCACAAACCAATCTTTTGTACACATAATGTATATGATTATGGAACCAGCAAAGTAGTAGGGCGTGATCAGGAACACATCAAGTTGGAATTGGTAGACAATAAATCAAACAATGTGATGAATGGCATCGCTTTCGGACAAAGTTCACAAGCACGCTATATCAAGACCAAACGTTCTTTTGATATTTGTTATACCATTGAGGAGAATACGCACAAACGTGGTGAAGTACAATTGCAAATAGAAGATATAAAACCCAGTGAGGAATAATGATAAAGATTTATCTTTGAAATATGTCAAAACTTTAATGACGTTATCAGACACTTATCAGAATAATAAGATGATAAGTCATTGGAGTTTTGACATAATTTTCTTATTTCCCTTCCAATGACCTATAAAGAAATTCTAAAACAATATTGGGGATATGATGACTTTCGGGGCATACAGAAAGAAATCATTGAAAGTATAGGCAACGGTCACGACACGCTAGGATTGATGCCTACCGGTGGCGGCAAATCCATTACCTTCCAAGTACCAGCTTTAGCACAACCCGGATTATGTTTGGTTATTACACCTCTTATTGCCCTGATGAAGGACCAAGTACGCAATTTACGCGACCGAGGTATCAAAGCTTTGGCAGTTTATTCAGGCATGACACGCGAAGAGATCATTGTTGCATTGGAAAACTGTATCTTCGGCGACTATAAATTCCTTTATATTTCTCCGGAAAGGCTGGATACTGAAATATTCCGTAGCAAACTACGGAACATGAAGGTAAGCATGATCACGGTAGATGAGTCACACTGTATCTCTCAATGGGGATATGATTTCCGCCCTGCTTATCTGAAAATTGCAGAAATTCGCGAACTCCTTCCCGACATACCTGTATTGGCACTGACAGCAACTGCCACTCCGGAAGTAGTAACAGATATTCAAACAAAGCTAAACTTTAAAAAAGACAGTCAGGTTTTCCGAATGAGTTTCGAAAGAAAAAACTTGGCTTACATTGTACGTCCTACAGAAAATAAACAGGAAGAGCTATTACATATTTTAAATAGTGTGCCCGGCTGCGCCATTGTCTATACCCGCAACCGGAAACGTACACGTGAAATTGCCGAACTACTGGTCAATAACGGCATAACTGCCACTTTCTATCATGCCGGTTTGAATAATGATGTAAAAGATCAACGTCAAAAAAGCTGGCTCACCGGAGAAAGCCGTACTATGGTAGCAACCAACGCCTTCGGAATGGGTATCGACAAACCAGATGTACGTATCGTTATCCACATAGATATGCCTGATTCTCCTGAAGCCTATTTTCAAGAAGCCGGACGAGCAGGGCGCGACGGGCAGAAAGCATATGCTGTCCTGCTATACGCCCAAAGTGATAAAACCACCCTCAACAAACGTATCAGTGATACATTTCCCGACAAGGATTATATCCGAAAAGTGTACGAAGATATCAACTACTATTTTCAAATGGCCATGGGAGACGGTATGGGTTGCACCTTTGCTTTTAACTTGGATGAATTCTGTCGTAACTTCAAACATTTCCCCGTACAAGCCGACAGTGCTTTAAAGATTCTGACCCGTGCCGGATATTTAGAATATACAGACGAGCAAGATAATGCTTCACGTATTCTTTTCACGATGAAACGCGACGAACTCTATAAACTACACGAGAATGATACAGATACAGAGAAACTGATAAACATCATCTTGCGTTCTTATACAGGACTATTTACTGATTATGCCTATATTAACGAAGATTCCTTAGTAATCCGCTCCGGATTAACCCGCCAACGAATCTATGAAATTCTACTGGCGCTGACTCGTAGACATATCATACATTACATTCCACGGAAAAAGACACCTTATATTATATATACCCGTGAACGGCAAGAAAAGAATCGCCTTGCCCTAACTCGGGAAATATACGAAGACCGGAAAAAAAGCTATACCACCCGAATCAAGGCTATGATAGAATATGCCACAGCCGATGATAAATGTCGTAGCCGAATGCTACTCAGATATTTCGGAGAAAAGAACGAGCACAACTGCGGACAATGTGATGTATGTCTTAACAAACATCATTCAGGAATAAAACAGGGAGAATTTCAAGAATTGGAACAACAAATCAAACAGCTATTGCAGGCAGGCGCCATGCCTGCTTCAGAACTACTGAACCAATTGAATAGCAATCGTGAAAAAGCGGAAAAGGTACTCTCCTACCTACTTTCCGAAGAAATAATACAATTAAAAGATGGAATTCTTTCTGTATAAATCGTATCTTTGCCATTGATTTATTAACCTTTTACCCCAACAGAACATGAAAAAAATGCATTTGGCAATCATTTGTCTTTTTACCGGTTGTACTATCTTTGCCCAAAACATAGAAGTACAGCCCATCCCTCAACAAGTTTCCAAACAAGACGGACAAATCAATTTACCTGAAACTTACCAACTCTTGGGAGAAACTGAAGCCAATCCATATGCCGTACAAGAATTAAAAGATTTATTAGGTGGAAAACACCCGGCCAATACCGGTTTGCGCATTTATATAGGAGAAAAAGGAGACAAGTCCATCCGCAAGTTTACTCGTCAGATCCCCAACCAAAAGGAAGGTTATTATCTATCCATCAATAATAAGGAAATAATTCTGGCAGGAAACGATGAACGTGGAACCTACTATGCCTTGCAAACCTTAAAACAATTGCTCAAAGATAACCAATTACCGGTAATAGAGATACAAGACTATCCGGCCATACGCTACCGTGGTGTCGTAGAAGGATTTTACGGAACCCCCTGGAGCCATAATGCCCGTCTTCGCCAACTTCAATTTTATGGTGAAAACAAAATGAACACCTATATATACGGTCCTAAAGATGACCCTTACCATAGTTCTCCCAACTGGCGTCTGCCTTACCCCGAAAAAGAAGCAAAACAATTACAGGAATTAGTAAAAGTAGCTCAAGAAAACGAAGTCGATTTTGTTTGGGCTATCCATCCGGGACAAGACATCAAATGGAATAAGGAAGACCGTGAATTATTATTGGCAAAATTTGAAAAGATGTATCATCTCGGTGTCCGTTCTTTTGCCGTCTTCTTTGATGATATTTCAGGAGAAGGTACCAACCCTGTGAAACAAGCAGAACTGCTGAATTACATAGATGAACATTTTGTAAAAGTAAAACCGGATGTAACTCCCCTTATCATGTGCCCCACAGAATACAATAAAAGTTGGTCCGACCCTGCTAAAGGATATCTTACTACTTTAGGAGACAAACTGAATCCATCCATACAAATTATGTGGACAGGAGACCGGGTTATTTCCGATATTACCCAAGATGGTATTCAATGGATAAACGAACGGATTAAACGTCCGGCATATATATGGTGGAACTTTCCTGTTTCCGATTACGTTAGAGATCATCTGCTCATGGGACCAGTATATGGAAACGATACTCAAATAGCCAATCAGATGTCTGGCTTTGTAACTAATCCGATGGAACATGCCGAGGCTTCTAAAATAGCCATTTATAGTGTAGCCTCATACGCTTGGAATCCAACAAAATATAACAGTGAAAAAACTTGGAAAGACGCTATTATGAACATTTTGCCCGATGCTGCCACTGAACTGGAATTCTTTGCCGCCCATAATTCGGACTTGGGCCCCAACGGACATAAATATCGCCGAGAGGAATCTGTAAATCTCCAACCCACAGCGCAGAGCTTTACTGAAAGTTACATAAAAAATAAAACTTACACTGAAAAAGACTTCTCTATTCTACAAGAAACCTTCAGCCAGATGGTTGAATCAAGTGATATTTTAGTCGCCCATGCTGATAAAAATCCGATTATAGTAGAAATCATGCCTTGGCTTTATCAGTTCAAACTATTGGGTGAAACCGGAAATGAAGTACTGGCAATGGTCAAAGCATACGACAAAAATGACCAATCTTTATTTATGCGTAAATACAAGCACGTGAAAGCCTTGCAACAACAAATGTTTCAAATTGACCAGACATACAACCAAAACCCTTACCAGCCGGGTATAAAGACAGCAGGAAGAGTAATCAAGCCATTGATTGATCAAACTTTCGCCACCGTCACGCAATGCTATAACCAAAAATATAGCACACTGCTGAATGCTGAAACCGACTATATGCCGCATAAACTAATAAGCGATATCAGTCAGATAAAGAACTTACCTTTACAGGTAAAGATAAACCGTATTCAGATTTCTCCGGCGCTGGAAGTTATCAGATGGCCCGGTAATGGTTCATTGACTATCGAACTGGATCAAGTTTATCCCGGAGAAAATATAGAGATAGATTTCGGGAAACCGGAAATCGCAACTTGGGGAAGTCTTGAGATATCTGCAAATGGAAAAGACTGGAGTAAAGTAAACTTTACACAAAAAAACAACCGACTGACTGCCAGTTTACAACAGAAACCAATAAAGGCAGTACGTTTTACCAACATGCAGCATCAGGAACAAGAAATTTACCTCAGACGATTTATTATAACAATAGACAAATAAAACAACTATAAATTATGGGCTTATTTAAATCCTTATTCGGCGGAAACAACACCCCCGAAACCGAAAAAGAGAAAAATGATAAAAAGAACTTCGAGATTTTAAAATACGACGGCATCCGCGCCCAACGTATGGGTAAACTACCTTATGCCATTAAATGTTTTGAAGAAGCAGTTGCCATCAACGATGAATTGGAAACACTCAGCCTGCTAGCCACTGCTTATACACAGGCAAACCGACTAGATGATGCCCGTATCACACTAGACCGCATGGCTACAAAAGATCCTGAACAAGTAAACACCTTCCTTTCACTAGCTGGCATCTGCTATATGCAGGAAGATTACGAAAATATGAAGGATGCCTGCCAAAAAGCTTTGGTTTTAGATAATAAGAACCCCCTATCTTTCTATTTGACAGCAAAAGCAGCTATCGGCATGAAAGATGATATCACCGCCATCGCTATGCTGACTAAAGCTATCGTATTGAAAGAAGATTATACCGAAGCATACCAGCTACGCGCTGAAGTACTTTGGAAAATGAAACAAGCAAAAGATGCTGCCGAAGATATACAAAAGTTGCTCAGCCTCAATCCCGACGACGAACAAGCCTTGCTTTTGAAAGGAGAAATTCTAGCCGCCACCAATGAACCGGAACAAGCACAAGAATGTTTTAATCAAGTATTGTCACTCAATCCGTTCAATGAAAAGGCCTATATCCTGTCAGGCGAACTATATCTGGTAAACAAAGATTTTGACAAAGCATTGGCTGTATATGATGAAGCCATTGAAATCAATCCCAACTTTGCCAAAGCATATCATGAACGAGGACGTATCAAATTACTTAAAGGAGACAAAGACGGATCTGTGGAAGATATGAAGAAAGCAATAGAACTGGCTCCTGAAAATGAAATGAATATTAGCGGTCAATACCATAATTATGAAAACATGACTAAGAATGTTCCGTTTTAAAAGCGGAACATTTCAATTCGTTTTATTGTTTATTTATATACAAAATAAGCAAAAAACACATGAGCGTAAAAGAACAGACGTTGTATTTACAACCGATTATTACTCAATATTTTATAGATAATAAGTCAGAAATATGGTTGTTATTTTTAATTGCACATTCTAAAAGGTGAAGATTTAACGCTTTTATTGATTATTAACTCAAAAAGGACATCAACTTGGGTCGTTTCTTCTCTTTTCCTTGCTATTCGTTTCCGATATTCCACTTTTGTTTTGGTCTATCTCATATGTACTGCAAAGGTATTGATTTTTGTTTGATATTGCTCCTTGCTTGCTCCTTGTCGTAGATTAATTTTCACACAGGAATTTTTGTTCTCTTTCTATAGGGGCTTGAAACAATCCATTTATTGGAAACAATTAAAGACGGAGCTGGTTTGCCCCAGTGCTTTTTAAGAAACAGGGCAATTATTTTATCTCCACAAAGGCTCTTGTTCCCAATTATGAGGAAAGCCTAATAAACGAGTTCTTACTGATGGGTATTTCGATAAAAGCTGCTTGAAATCTGCAACAAAAGTGTTGCCCATAGAAATGGAGTTAAGCCAATACACCACATAGCAGAGTTGCGGATAAAGTGTTTGTTCACGGAACGAGAAATCCGTAATCCATGTGTTTGGCATACGCATAGGCATCATTGGCTTGACAGGAAAGACCCGATTTGACAGTCTTGAATGATGGGCGCAGCAATTACGAAGTACGGGTCTGTTTTCGGATTATAGAAATGATAAGCTCCGCGAATAAATCCATAAGCCTTGGCTGAATCAAAATTTGCCTGAAAAACACGATCACCATAATCTCCGCCTTCGGAGGCTTTCATGAAGATGAAATGGATAGGGAATTGACTTTGACGGGTCTGAGTCAGTCGTTGCCAGTCAATCTTTCCCTGATAGTGAGAAATGTCAATACCATGAATATCATATCCGTCAGGGATGCAGACACCATATTCCTTTAAGCCATGGCAAGGTTTCCATCGATAAGCATAAGGGCGAATAAAGAAATAATAGAAAGCGACGGAGAAACAACCGACAATCATCACTGCCAGAATATTACGAAGCCAGGTAGGCATCACAGTTCGATGCTTCACCTGTTCCTTTTTTGAAGTACGGGAAGTCTTGGAAGAAGAAGTCGTTCCCTTTCTTTTAGTGGTGGAAACAGTTCTTCGGTGAGAGCGAAGGAAAAGACCAGAGAGGTATTTTCCCGGCAGCCGTTGATCTCACAACAGACCTTCACTCCATGGGGCAGTTTATCCAGGACGGCGCACGTATCATGTTCGAGACCGTTCTGAACGTGGAAGAATCTCCAGCGGAGATCGTCCTTCAGAAAGAAGATGTCGACACAGATGGTATGAATTATCTGGCAGGAAAGACCGTTGATTTTGTAAACAAGAGTGCCATGAACGGAACGATCCTCGCGCACACAGACGGCAGCGTGCCGAATCTTATGGTGAAGATCCCGGCGCAGGATGCTTACAGCCTTGGCCAGCTGTTCTACTTCTTCGAGTTCGCCTGCGGTGTCAGCGGCTACATCCTCGGTGTCAACCCGTTTAACCAGCCGGGTGTTGAGAGCTACAAGAAGAACATGTTCGCCCTGCTTGGAAAACCGGGCTATGAGGAGGGCATGACGCTTAATGACAAGGGTGATGAACAGTGGAAAGTAGAATTCGAAGCCATGGTTGAT
>ENA-UEOO01000664-UEOO01000664.1-human-gut-metagenome-genome-assembly--contig:-NODE-664-length-11075-cov-4.324514_pt1 | contig 11075 bp, 3 predicted proteins | sample MGYA00242888_ERZ507892 | MGnify/ENA primary metagenome ERZ507892 (study PRJEB26167, sample SAMN06115415) | human gut metagenome | host: Homo sapiens | place: China:Sichuan | collected 2015-02-04...
AAGCGCTGGATTTTCTGCCCAATATCGTAACCATCAAACTTGGAACCAATGATTCCAAGCCGCAGAACTGGCAGCATCGTGCTACATTCAAGGACGATCTGAACCTGTTGATCGATAAATTCCAGGCACTTGCATCACATCCTCACATCTACCTTTGTCTGCCTATTCCTTCTAACCGTAAAGAATGGGGCATCAACGACAGTATCATTGTAAACGGAATCATTCCATACATCCGGGAAGTTGCAGCCGAAAGAAGCTTACCCGTGATCGACCTCCATACAGCAATGCTTCCTTATTACCCACAACTCTACGTCGACGGAGTGCATCCAGACAAGTACGGAGCTGCTATTATTGCTGAAACATTGTATAAATGTATTACCGGAGAAGAACCTCATCCAACTCCAGGACGCAGTGACCAAACATTGTGGTACGACGAACCTGCTGCACAGTGGGAAGAAACTCTTCCGTTAGGCAACGGCAGACTGGGTATGATGCCCGACGGAGGAATCGGCAAAGAACATATTGTTCTGAATGAAATCAGCATGTGGAGTGGGTCGGAAGCCAATTATCTGAATCCCGACGCTTCCAAAAGCCTGCCCGAAATACGTCGGCTGTTGTTCGAAGGAAAGAACAAAGAAGCACAAGAACTGATGTATACCAGCTTTGTTCCTAAGAAACCGGAAAAAGGAGGAACGTATGGAGCCTTTCAGATGTTGGGCGATTTATTTTTGGAGCATCAGTACGGAGTACATGAAAAGGATGTTCCTGCTGATTACCACCGCTGGCTGGATTTAAGTAAGGGAATCGCATACACAACTTTCTCCCGCGGGAATGTAAATTATGTGCGCGAATACGTCGTTTCACGTGATAAAGATGTCATGCTGATACACCTGAAAGCAAACGTTCCTGGTTCCATCAATTTCAAAATGAATTTGAGCCGTCCGGAAAGAGGAAGCGTACGCAAACTGGCTGAAGGAAAACTGGAACTGTACGGCAGTCTGGACAGTGGTTCTTCGCAAACGGATGTCCGTTATGCTGCCATTGCCGGAATAACATGCAAGGGCAGGCAGACAAACCAGTCGACTGACGAACAGTCTATCACTGTACAAAATGCGGACGAAGCATGGATTGTAGTATCGGCAAAGACCTCCTTTCTGGCAGGAGAAATTTATGAAACGGAAGCAGACCGAATACTCAACGATGCATTGAAAAGCAATCTCTGCGAAACTGTATCGGAAGCAATCCTAAGTTACCAGGCTCTGTTCAACCGTGCAGGAATCCGTCTGCCCGAAAATGAAGCCGTTTCACATCTGACTACCGATCAGAGAATTGAAAGATTCCAGCAGCAGGACGATCCTTCGCTGGCAGCTCTTTACTATAATTACGGACGTTATTTGCTGATAAGCAGTACACGTCCGGGAAGCCTGCCTCCCAACTTGCAAGGACTTTGGGCTAACGAGCCGGGAACTCCCTGGAATGGCGACTATCATACGAACATCAATGTACAAATGAACCACTGGCCGGTAGAACAAGCTAATCTATCGGAACTATATCTACCACTGGTTGACTTAGTGAAACGCCTGGTTCCCAGTGGAGAAGAAAGTGCAAAAGCCTTTTACGGTCCGCAAGCAAAAGGCTGGGTACTCCACATGATGACCAATGTATGGAACTATACCGCTCCCGGAGAACACCCGTCATGGGGAGCAACGAATACCGGAGGAGCATGGCTTTGCGCACACTTGTGGGAACATTATCTTTTCAGTGGCGACCGGAACTATCTGGCAGATATTTACCCGATTATGAAAGGAGCTTCAGAGTTTTTCTACTCTACCATGGTACGCGAGCCCAAACACGGATGGCTCGTTACAGCTCCCACTTCTTCACCCGAAAATGCTTTTTATCTACCGGGAAAAGACCGTACGCCTATCAGTGTATGTATGGGTCCGACAATGGATATCCAACTGGTACGTGAACTTTACACCAACGTGATAGAAGCTTCACATATTCTGCATACAGATACTGCTTATGCCGAAGCTTTGCAAGAGGCCATCGGGTTATTGCCACCTCACCAGATAAGCAAGAAAGGATACCTGATGGAATGGCTGGAAGATTACGAAGAAACGGATATTCATCACCGTCATGTATCTCACCTGTATGGTCTGCATCCGGGAAATCAGATTTCGGTTCTTAAAACTCCCGAGCTGGCAGAAGCTTGCCGGAAAACCTTAAACCGACGAGGGGACGAAGGTACAGGATGGAGCCGTGCATGGAAAATCAACTTCTGGGCACGACTGGGAGACGGCAACCGCGCATATAAGCTGTTCCGCAGCCTGCTTTACCCGGCATATACGGCTCAGAACCCCACACAACACGGAAGTGGAACATTCCCTAATCTCTTTTGCTCACACCCACCCTTTCAAATGGATGGCAACTGGGGGGGAACTTCAGGTATCAGCGAAATGCTGTTGCAAAGTCAGGATGGCTTCATCCACCTGCTTCCCGCCCTGCCTGAATCCTGGAAAGACGGAAGTTTTTACGGACTAAAAGTAAGAGGAGGCGCCACAGTCGATCTTGTATGGAAAGATGGAAAGCCAGTACAGGCAACCATCACCGGAGGATGGCAGAACAATCTGAAGATGAAATGGCCCAAAGGAGTCAAAAAAGTACTCCTCAACGATACAGCCTGTCGCACAGACTCTTTCATCCCGTTCACTGTAAAACAAGGAGAATGTATTACGTTCATATTCGAATAACTGATAAACAAACTATAACAACTAAAAAATAATTGACCATGAAAAACTTCAAGAAACTGGCACTGGCATCTGTGTTATGTACTGGTGTCTGCCTGACAGCAGGAGGACAAAAACCAGCTCCGGCTATTCCTTCCGATCCGGTTATCGAGGCACATATTCAGAAATGGCTGAAGAAAATGACACTCGAAGAAAAAATCGGCCAGATGTGTGAAATCACCATCGACGTAGTGAGTGACTTCGAAGCTAGCAAGAAAAACGGATTTACACTGAATCCTGCCATGCTCGACACTGTAATTGGTAAATATAAGGTAGGTTCATTGTTGAATGTTCCACTGAGTGTCGCACAGAAAAAGGAAAAATGGGCTGAAGCAATCAAACAGATTCAGGATTTGTCCATGAAGGAAATCGGCATACCTTGTATCTATGGTGTCGACCAGATTCACGGAACTACCTATACACTCGATGGAACCATGTTCCCGCAAGGCATCAATATGGGAGCAGCTTTCAATCGTGAACTGACAGAAAAGGCAGCAGCCATTTCGGCATACGAAACTAAAGCCGGCTGTATCCCCTGGACTTATGCTCCGGTAGTCGATTTGGGACGTGATCCACGCTGGTCGCGTATGTGGGAGAACTACGGAGAAGACTGTTACGTAAACGCTGAAATGGGTAAGGCTTCTGTCAGAGGTTTTCAGGGAAGTGATCCGAATCATATCGGCGAATATAATGTGGCAGCCTGCATGAAACATTACATGGGATATGGTGTTCCTGTTTCGGGTAAGGACCGTACACCTTCTTCTATCTCACGCAGTGATATGCGCGAAAAGCACTTCGCCCCGTTCCTTGCAGCTATCCGTCAGGGAGCACTGAGTGTAATGGTTAACTCAGGTGTAGACAATGGCATACCTTTCCATGCTAACCGTGAATTGCTGACCGAATGGCTGAAGGAAGATTTGAACTGGGACGGTATGATTGTAACCGACTGGGCAGATATCAACAATCTGTGTACACGCGACCATATTGCAGCAACCAAGAAAGAAGCTGTCAAGATTGCCATCAATGCCGGAATCGACATGTCGATGGTTCCCTACGAAGTAAGCTTCTGCGACTACTTGAAAGAACTGGTACAGGAAGGTGAAGTTCCCATGAGCCGCATTGATGATGCCGTAGCCCGCGTATTACGTCTGAAATACCGTCTGGGACTGTTCGAAAATCCATATTGGGATATTAAGAAATACGATAAGTTTGGTTCGAAGGAATTTGCAGCCGAAGCTTTGCAGGCCGCCGAAGAATCGGAAGTGCTGTTGAAGAATGAAGGTAATATCCTGCCGCTTGCCAAAGGAACAAAAATCCTGCTTGCCGGTCCGAATGCCAACTCCATGCGCTGCCTGAACGGAGGATGGTCGTATAGCTGGCAGGGACATCGTGCCGACGAATTTGCAGGAGCATATAATACGATTTACGAAGCATTGTGCAACAAATACGGTAAAGAGAACATCATTTACGAACCGGGTGTGACTTACGCTCCTTATAAAAACGATAACTGGTGGGAAGAAAACCAGCCGGAAATCGAAAAATCAGTTGCCGCAGCCAGTCGTGCCGATGTGATTATTGCCTGTATCGGAGAAAACTCTTATTGCGAAACTCCGGGTAATTTGAGCAATCTGACCATGTCGGAAAACCAACGCAATCTGGTAAAAGCCCTTGCTGCAACCGGAAAGCCAGTCATTCTGATCTTGAATCAAGGTCGTCCGCGTATCATCAACGACATTGTTCCACTGGCAAAAGCCGTAATCAACGTGATGCTTCCGGGCAATTATGGTGGCGATGCCCTTGCTAACCTGCTAGCCGGTGATGCCAACTTCAGCGGAAAGATGCCTTTCACCTATCCTAAATATATCAACGCATTGGCAAACTACGACTATAAGCCTTGCGAAAACATGGGACAGATGGGCGGAAATTACAACTACGACTCGGTAATGGATGTACAATGGGAATTCGGATTCGGTCTGAGTTACACAACTTACAGCTACTCAAATCTGAAAGTCGACAAGACTTCTTTTACAGCCGATGACGTGCTGACAGTCAGCGTTGATGTTACCAATACAGGAAAAGTTGCCGGAAAAGAAAGCGTACTGCTTTATTCAAAAGATTTGGTGGCAAGCAGCACTCCCGACAACATCCGTTTGCGTAATTTCGAAAAAATCGAACTCAATCCGGGTGAAACCAAAACCGTAACCATGCAACTGAAAGGCAGTGATCTGGCATTTGTTGGTTACGACGGTAAATGGCGTCTGGAAAAAGGTGATTTCAAACTGAAATGTGGCAACCAATGGACAGATATTCAATGCAGCGAAACCAAAATCTGGGACACACCAAATAAATAATTTTCCAGAAAGTATTCATTTGAAAATCAATAAGTTTTAAAGTTCCCCTCGCCTATACGTATTAGTTAAAAAAACTTAACGGAAAAGGCGAGGGATTTTTTGTACAATTTTAAAAAAAACATCAAGAAGAATTTGGTAAAACTACAGCAATTTTTTCCTCAAATAAGCGCAAGTTATAATCATCCCACTTCAGTACCTCTATCCGGACAATGCTTAACCTAAATCACGCGACATAAAATACAGCTATGTAAAAGCCGCAAAAGAGAACATTAAAATACAAATAATACTTAATTATTAATAAATATGCGACAATTATAAAAAATATCTGAACAATTATACTAACTTTGAAGTTTTGTAATTTATTACAACCTCAAACGAAACCATTGTATGATACAGAACAAACCCCTACTATTACGTGCTTTAGCAGGAGCTTTGATATGCATTCCAGTCTATGCGTCGGCTGGTAATGCAAGCTATTACAATACATCTACAGAAGCTAAAGTTTTCCCGTGGAAGAAGAACAAGAAAAAAGAAACAACTGAAGAAGTCAGTAAAACCGATTTTGAAAAGATTGCCTCCGAGAGCAACCTGGTTTCTCGTGGCATGTTTAATGTATATGCCCAGGATGGCAAATATTATTTCGAAATCCCCGTGTCATTGCTTCAGCGCGACATGCTTGTTGTGAATAAGCTGCAAAGAGTGCCCTTCGAACTGAATGACGCAGGTGTAAACCGTGGTACAAACTACGAAACACAGATGATACGTTTTGAATGGAACAAGGAAGAGAAAAAAATCAGGGTGCGCCAGAGCCGTCCGTTACCGGAATCGCCCGAAAACGATGCTATCACCCGCTCGGTGCGCGATAACTTTATCTCTCCGCTCATTGCCGATTTCAAGCTGGAAGCATGCAATGCCGATTCAACCTCAGTAATCATCCAGATAAACGACATCTATGACGGATCGGAAACGAGCATCAACAATGTCTTCGACAATATCAATCTGGGGACATCTGCTGTAAAGGACTTGTCACGCATCATGTCGATCAAGGCGCTTCCTAACAACATCGTAGCCACTTCCGAACTTACTACGAAAGTACGCGAAGGTATGTCGGCTGTAAATGTCACTGTAGAGGTCAGCTCCTCACTAGTATTACTGCCCGAGAAGCCGATGATGGGCCGTCTGGACGATCCGAAAGTGGGATATTTCACAAAGGACTTGCTCTATTTCAGCGATTCCCAACAGAAAACAGAAGAGAAAAAATACATTACGCGCTGGCGACTGGAACCCAAGCCGGAAAACCGTGAGGCATATCTGCGCGGAGAACTGGTAGAACCGGAAAAGCCGATTGTGTTCTACATCGAAAACTCTACCCCTTACCGCTGGCGAAAATACATCAAGCAAGGTATAGAAGACTGGCAGGTAGCTTTCGAGCGTGCCGGATTTAAAAATGCAATTATTGCCAAGGAACTGCCCGATAGCATAGCGGAGAATGCTGATGACATCAACTATTCGGTAGTGACGTATGCAGCCTCATCGAAAGCCAATGCGATGGGTCCGTCTATTCTCGACCCGCGCTCGGGAGAGATTCTGGAAGCGGACATCATGTGGTGGCATAATGTTATCTCGATGGTGCAGGAATGGATTACCGTCCAGACCGGAGCTATTGACCCGAAAGCACGAGGAACCAAACTGCCGGACGAAATGATGGGAGATGCGATCCGTTTTGTGGCCTGTCACGAGGTAGGACATTCGCTAGGGTTGCGCCACAACATGATGGGATCGTGGACTTTCCCTACTGATTCGCTCCGTTCGAAAAGCTTTACAGATAAGATGAACTCTACGGCATCGTCTATTATGGACTATGCCCGCTATAACTATGTGGCACAGCCAGGCGACGGAGTTACAGCTGTATCGCCACACATCGGTCCGTATGATATTTTTGCCATCGAATATGGTTACCGCTGGTATGGTCTGCCTACTCCGGAAGCTGAAAAAGATGTGTTATACGATTTCCTGAACAAGCATAACGGACGTCTGTATAAATACAGCGAGGCACAAGATCCGCGTTCGGCTGTCGATCCGAGAGCACAGAACGAAGATTTGGGTGACGATCCTGTCCGTTCTTCGGAACTGGGTATAGCCAACTTGAAACGTATCGTGCCTGAAATCATCAAGTGGACGACTACGGGAGAGAAAGGACAGACGTACGAGGAGGCTTCGCGCCTGTATTACGCGGTGATTACCCAGTGGAACAACTATCTGTATCATGTAATGGCAAACATCGGAGGTATTTACATAGAAAATACGACTGTAGGCGATGGAGTCAAGACATATACCTATGTAGAGAAGGAAAAGCAGGAAGCATCACTCGATTTTCTGCTGAACGAAGTTCTTTGCTACCCGCGCTGGCTGTTCGATACGGAAATTTCCGACTATACCTTCCTGTTGCGTAAAAACCCGACGGGAGTAATAGAATATGCGCCAAGCCAGATTCTGAAAAATACGCAGGGATATATTTTCTGGGATCTGCTCTCGAACGACCGACTGATGCGTATGCTGGAAAACGAACTGAAGAATGGCAAAAAGGCTTTCACCGTAGTGGAAATGATGGACAAGATGCACAACTCCATTTTCGCGACCACCATCAAGGGAGGTACTCCCGATGTGATGGAGCGTAACTTGCAGAAAGGATTCCTCGACGCACTGATTACTGCTGCCGCCGAAAGTGAAGGTGTAAAAATCAACAAGCAGCTGACTGCTACCAGTGGCAATCCGTATCTGTTCCATCACACACCGTGGTGCAGTCACAATGAATTTGCTATTGAACAGGCAGAACGCATGGGAGCCAGACGTGAACTGAGTTTCTACGGCGGACAAGTAAACCGTATATCGGATGCAATCTCTGTCAAACGAGGTGAATTGTTGCGCATCAAGAAGTTGCTTGAGTCAAGACGCAACACATCGGATACGGCAGCACGCTATCATTATGACGATATGATTCTGCGTATCAATACGGCACTGGGACTAAAGGATTAAACCGTCCCTGTGCCGATGCACAAAAACAAATGCTAAACTATTTTTTACCAAATCAATAACAATCTTTTTTCAATGAAGAAATCCTTATTATTGACTTTGCTGCTCCTTGTGCACGTTTGTGCGGCATGGGCGGCCGACAAGGTGATTACCGGTAACGTAATTGCTGATGATGACAAACAGCCACTGATAGGTGTGTCTGTGTATGTTTCTGCCGACGACTTGAAGAAAGCCGGAAGCAGCCTGATGTCTTTGGGAGTTGTCACCGATATCGACGGAAACTTCTCTATTACCGTTCCTTCCGGAGTAAAGAAATTACAATTAAGCTATATTGGTTACACTACACAGCAGATTGAACTATCGGGACAGACTCATTATAACGTTGCCTTACAGCCTTCGTCGACGATGCTGAACGATGTGGTTGTGACCGGTTACCAGACAGTGGAGCGTCGCAAGCTGACAGCTGCCGTTGCTAAGATTGACATTTCGGAAGGACGTATCGGTACGGTAAAAAGTATCGACCAGGCTCTTTCGGGACAAATTGCAGGTCTTTCGGCTGTTTCGACTTCTGGAGCTCCCGGATCTCCGGTAAAGATTCGTATCCGCGGTACTTCATCGCTAAACGGTACACAGGACCCGTTGTGGGTGCTCGACGGTATTCCACTGGAAGGTACTGATATCCCGAGTCTGGAGTCGCTGAAGAATATCGACGATGTACAGCAGTCTTCCATCGCCGGACTGAATCCTGCCGATATTGCTGATATCACAGTACTGAAAGATGCTGCCGCAACAGCTATTTATGGTGCACGTGCAGCCAATGGTGTGATTGTGATTACCACCAAAAACGGTAAGGCCGGAAAGACAAAAATCAACTTCAGTACGCGCCTCACGTGGTCGCCTCAACAGAATATCGACCGTCTGAACTTGCTGAATGCGTCTGAGAAGGTCGATCTGGAACTGCAACTGATGAAAAGTGATTATGCCATGAACGCCGAAAAGGGAGAAATATACCGCATCCTGAACCGCTACAATGCCATTGATGCTTTCAAGAAAGACGGCTGGGATGCACTCTCAAAGGAGGCTCAGAATGAAATCAATGCTTTACGCCTGATTAATACAGACTGGAATGATATACTGTTGCAGGACGCGTTCAGTCAGGAATATAACCTGAGTCTGTCGGGCGGTAACGAAAAGGCTACGTACTATACTTCGTTAGGGTACTCGAAAGAACAGGGAAATATTCCGAATGTATCTTCCGACCGTCTGAATCTGGTAATGAAAGCTAATTATAAAGTGAACCGGATGTTGAAATTCGGCACATCTGTTTTTGTAAACCGACGTAAGAATGGTTCATACCTGTCTACCGACGGATTTACAAATCCGATGTTCTATGCCCGCATTGCCAATCCGTACCTGACTCCATACGATAAGGATGGAAACTATGTGTACGACAGCGATATACAGAATGGAAATTCGGATCTGCTGTTCAATACGTTTGAAGAACGACAGAATACATCGAATGAAACAACCATCAATTCGCTTTCTTCCATCTTCGATGTGGAGCTTCGCTTTGACGACCGATTCAAGATTACGTCACAGGTAGGGTTGCAGCTCGACAAGACCTCGCGCGAACAGATTGCCGATCAGGAGTCTTTTGCCATGCGACTGGAACACAAAAACCATCGCTATAACGGTACGTCTTTCCTTCCTCAGAAAGGAGGGTTTCATAAGGCTTACGAAAATTCAGACTCTCAGGTAACGTGGAAAACAATGGGAACTTATCGCGATACATATGCTGATATTCATGAATTTGAAATCATGGTAGGTTCTGAACTTCGCCGTACATGGGCTACTACCCTTTATTCGGCCGGTTACGGATATGACCGCCGTACAATGACCAACCAGCCGGTAGTATTCCCCAGCGACTCGCAGGCGTTTCCTCTGCATACCAAAACGAATGTAGAAAATGCATACGTTTCGGCTTTCTCTACAATGTCGTACTCACTGCTGAACCGATATACTCTGGGAGGAAGTATCCGCTTCGATGGTTCCGACTTGTTTGGAGTTGACAAGAAATATCGTTACCTGCCACTTTACTCAGTCAGTGCACTGTGGCGTATATCGGAAGAACCGTTCACCGAAAATGCGAAATGGCTGGACAATCTGGTGATCCGTGCATCGTATGGTCTGCAAGGAAACATCGACAAGAATACTTCTCCGTATCTGCTGGGGAAATACCAATCGAATGCTACCCCTATCTTACCAGGAAATACGGAAGACATGATTGTGGTAACCTCTGCACCAAACGACAAGCTGCGCTGGGAAAAGACTCATTCGGTTAATGTCGGACTGGACTTTGCTGTATTGAATCAGGCTATCAACCTGAGTGTGGACTATTATTACCGCAAAGGAGTGGACTTGATAGGCATGCAGATGCTTCCGCTGGAAACGGGCTTTTCTTCGACAAACATCAACTGGGCCAGCATGACAAATAAAGGTATCGAAATAGGATTGTCTACACGCAATATCCATACCAAGTCGTTTATGTGGACTACGACTTTCAACTTTGCCTACAACCAGAATAAGGTGTTGAAAGAAGCCATACGAGAAGATGCCATTTATCCTAGCCGTGAAGGTTATCCGGCTGGAGCTATCTTTGCATTCCCTTATGCGGGTATAGATGAAAACGGACAGATGACATTCTACAACAAAGAAACCGGAAAAGTAGAATCGATGAAGGAATTTTTTAAGGTGCAGGAATTCGGTTTCGGTACATACAACCTGAGTCATGCTGAACTTCGAAACAAGTATGAGTATATAGGAACAACCTTTGGCTCGCTCTGACCAGAGTATTCCAAGATGCTTATACTTTTGCCTGTTGCACTGTGAGATTTGCCCCCAT
>ENA-UEOO01000670-UEOO01000670.1-human-gut-metagenome-genome-assembly--contig:-NODE-670-length-11029-cov-18.739591_pt1 | contig 11029 bp, 6 predicted proteins | sample MGYA00242888_ERZ507892 | MGnify/ENA primary metagenome ERZ507892 (study PRJEB26167, sample SAMN06115415) | human gut metagenome | host: Homo sapiens | place: China:Sichuan | collected 2015-02-04...
TGCGGGAGAGTAGGTGGCTGCCTTCTTTTACTTGAGGTCTTCAGAGTCAAACGACTTTGGAGACCTTTTTTTGTATCCTGACGTGAAGACATTATCTTTTTACATTAAAAACATGAGGAACATGTTTTGTATTTTTTCTTGGGTTTTTATTTTTTTTGTTAAAGCCTGTGTCTTTTTGTCTATCAGTTTGTTATATTTCAAAAAATAAGTTGTAAATTTGCCGATGCATACTACATATCTTATTAACGTTTAGACAAAACACTGAAATTTTCTATTAAAAACATCTTTTGAATATGAAGAAATTCTACTCCCTTATTGTGCTTTTGCTGCTCTGTGTCAGTGCGGCTCAGGCTAAGTATACTTATTGGGGTTATGGCGACAAGACCATTTCGTCTGTTAATGGTGCTGCCACTGCTGGCAAGGCTGCCATCTACATTCCTGCTGAGTTGGCGAAATGCTATGTCGGCAAGACTGTTACGGGCGTGCGTTTCGGCCTTGCTGCCAACGTACAGTCGCTCTCTGTTTTTATCACTACCGACCTTAACGGCGCTCCTATTGCCACTAAGGAAGCTGATGTCGCTGTTTCAGGACTTAACAGTGCTGTGAAATTCGATTCACCCTATACCATTACCGGTGAGGGCTTTTATATCGGATACGAATATAAGGGAACGGAGAATGCTTTAGGTTGTTCCAACCTGGCTAACCTTTCAGGTAATGGCAACTGGACAAACTTCGGTGACGGCTGGGTGAACAACGGTGTGAAATCTAATGCACTTAACATTTATGCCCGTATTGAGGGAGAGACCCTTCCCGTTGACCTTAGCCTTGTGGACGTTAAGGATATTGCAGTAAAGGAGAACACTCCGTTCAAGATGACAGGTCGTCTGCTTAATCAGAGCGCTTCCAATGTTTCCGCATATCGTATTGGCTACTCTATTGATGGCGGTACAGAGGAATTTGCTGACTTTGAGGATGAAATAAAGATGCGTAGTGAGGGATTTTTCGAGATTCTTCATGACGGCGTTTCTGGCAAGGGCAACCACACTGTTAAGGTACGCCTTGTCAGTGTTGACGGTGAGCCTGACGTATATGACGGTAACAATTCGGCAATCGTATCATTGCTTGGCACTACCGTTTCTGTTGTAAAGCGTGTCCTCATGGAGGAGTTCACTGGTATTAACTGTGGCTGGTGTCCGCGTGGAATTGTCTCAATCGACCAGTGTATTGAGCGTTATCCTGATAACTTCATTGCCATTGCAAAGCACAACTACTATCAGGAAACTCCTGAAGCATTGAAGTCGCCGACATACGATTATGATCTTACCGGTACTTGGCCTTATTGTACGGTTGACCGTATCTTTACGTTCGATCCGGTCCCTGCAAATTCACTGACAAATGTTAATGCTGCCCTTGAACTTGGAACAGTAGTCGGTCTTGATGCCGTTGCCACTTTCGTACCAGAGAACGACAACCGCGTGAATGTCAAGGCCACCGCACAGTTTACTTTAGCTGACAAGGAAGCCAACTATCGTTTTGCCTTCGCTGTTGTTGAGGATGGCATCACTGGTTACCGCCAGAACAATGCATACGCAGGAGGCAGTAATGGTGAGATGGGTGGCTTTGAGGATAAGGGCAGTTCAGCAAGCGTTACCCTTAACCACGTGGCACGTTCGGGTTACGGCGTTAAGGAGGGTATTGAGAACAGTATTCCGCAGAGCGTGAACGAGTTTAACCCCATTGTTTATTCTACAGTACTCGACCTTCCTTCTACAGTGCTCAACCGTGACAACATCAAGGTGGTGGCTTTCATCATCAACAAGAAGAAGGGCACCATTGAGAATGCCGTGCAGGTGAAGGTGACTGAGCAGGGTGAGACTGCCATTGCCGACGTTAACGCAACACAGACACCTGATATCGCCGTTGTAGGAGGCGCTGTCGTAGCAGACGGCTTTGACGGTAAGCTCAGCGTTTACACCATCGATGGCAAGCAGATTGCCAACGAGAATCTCTCACGCGGCGTGTATGTTGTACGCGGAACAGGTGCAGAGAAGACATTCGTGAAGAAAATCGTGGTGATGTAAACAAACTATTAATAAAGAACTAACATATAAAAAAACAAAGAACCATTAATATATGAAGAAAAGACATTTACTTCTGTCAGCTCTGCTATGTGCCGCTCTGACAACCACAGCTCAGACAGCCACCATATCATGGGGCTATTGTAACCAAAACGCCAATCCTGAAAACTCTTTTGGTAATGCCACTACTGCAAAGGGAGCCATCTATATCCCTGCTGAGATAGCCAAGATGTATCAGGGAGCGACGGTGTCAGGTGTACGTATAGGTTTAGGTTGTGGTTCAACAAACGTGAAGATTTTCGTAACAGAAGACCTTAACGGTGCCCCCATCCTCGAAGAAACTAAAGCAGAATGTTTGAAAGGTTTGACAAGCATCTCCTTCACCCAGGGCACATACACCATCACTGACAAGGGATTCTATATAGGATATAGCGCTACAAGTAAGACAGACGAGTCGCCTATCGGTATTTCCAACTTATATGACGAGAATGCATGTTGGGCAGACCTTGGTGACGGATGGAAGAATTATGCTGCAGACCCTGACTATAAGTCGTCCGCTCTCAGTATCTTCGCACGTATCAAGGGCGACAACCTTCCCAAGGACTTTGCTTTGCTGGACGTGAATGACGTGACCCAGAAGAAGGACACTCCCTTCACCATCAGCGGTACGCTTATGAGCCGTTCGCCAAAGATGGGTCGCGTATTCCGCATTGCGTATAGCATCGACGGTGGCGAGGAGACCATCGCTGAAGTAAACAAGAAGATAGGTCCGGGTATTTCCAGCTATTTTGAGATAGAGCACCCGGGACTCTCTGAGGGAGGCATGCACGCCTTGAACTGCCGCATTCTCTCTATTGACGGCGCGGACGATCCGTACGAGCCCAACAATACAGCATCTGGCAATATCGGTATCGTAGGTCGCTTCCCTAAATACCGTATGGTAGTGGAAGAGGGCACAGGTACATGGTGTCAGTATTGTCCGCAAGGTATCTGGGGCTTCGAGAAGATGAATGAGAAATATCCTGACAACTTTGTCGGTATAGCCGTTCACAAGCAGGAGAGTTATTATGGAATATCAGGTCTTGACTGTCCTTCTTACAACTCATTGACGTTCTCTGGTTATCCTATGGCTATTGTCAACCGGAATTCGAAAATGAATGTAACGCCAATACCCTCTGTTCTTGAGTCGGCTTATCAGGCAACAAGCGAAGCTCTCCGTCTTGGTGAGGTGAACGTTAAGTCTGAGCTGGTGAATGGCAACACCATCAACGCTACAGCCACTACAACATTCGTGACCGACCTCAACGATGCAGACTATAGCATCTCTTTCGTGCTCACTGAAGACAATGTCAGCGGTTATTATCAGTCAAACGGATGTAAGGGCATGCCTTATGAAAATGTTGGTCCTTTCTCAACAGAGGGAAGGACTGTAGTCATTGACATGCAGCACGTGGCACGTGAAATCTTCGGCTTCCGTGGCTTGGAGAACAGCGTTCCCACAACTGTGAAGGCTGAAGAGCCCGTGACATTCACAAAGACTCTCACTGTTCCTTCTTCAGTACGCGACGTGAAGAACCTTAACGTCATCGCAATGCTCTTCAACAACCGCACCGGTCTGATTGAGAACGCAGCCCAGGCACGTGTAGGTGAGGCTTCCGTTGAGACAGCCATCGCTGACATCGACGACTCGCTCGTTCCGGAGATTGGCGTTACTGGCGGCAAGGTGGTTTGCACCGGCTTCGATGGCGACATCCGTGTCTATACTGTTGACGGCAAGCAGGTTGCTAATCAGAACTTGGGTCGCGGCATCTACATCGTAAAAGCTTCCAACGGCAAGCAGACCTTCGTGAAGCGCATCGCTCTGTAATCTCTATGGCCAGGACAGTCGTTACGTTAACGACAGATATACAAACATCGATAGAAAGAATGAAGCGAATATTATCATTATTGGTGCTCGTGCTGCTGTTTGTATCAGCAGCCGAGGCCAAGTTCACATACCTTAGATATTACGGAGGTACGTTGAACGGATATGGCACTGCGGTAGCCGGTAAGGGTGCCATCTATGTGCCATCCGAGTTTGCCAAGTGCTATGTCGGCAAGAAGGTAACGGGCGTACGTGTCGGTCTTTCTGACAAGACAGACGAGCTCAGCGTGTTTCTGACACGCAGCCTTGAGGAGGCTCCTTTGCTTACCAAGGCTGCCGAATTTGCCAGCAGTGGCAATAATTTGGTGAAGTTTGACACTCCGTATGAGATAACCGGTGAGGCGTTCTATGTAGGATATGAGTTTAAGGGAGTGACGGCTGCGATGGGCGTCAGCGACTGCTACAATCCCAACGGCAACTGGACCGACTTGGGAACCGGTTGGGTGAACAATGCTGCCAATGCTGCCGATCCTGCCAAAGCTCTTGCCATTGCCTTGCGCGTGGAAGACGACGTTCTTCCTATGGACGCGGCTCTCGTTGGTGTCAATGATGTGGCAGTACGTTCCGGCAATGCTTTCCAGTTGACCGGACGCATCCTTAATCTCTCGCCCGAGAAGATTACGAAGGTGCGCGTTGCATACAGCGTGAACGGTGAGGAAGAGAAGTTCGCTGACATCGAGCAGACCATCGGTGAGCGTGGTGAGGCTGAGATATCTGTTGAACATGACGCCATTGTCGGTTCTGACCCTATCCCTTATACGATGCGCATCGTATCGGTTAATGGTGAAACAGATGCTTACGAGGCGAACAACAGCCAGTCTGCATACGTGCTCTTCCCCAATACCGAAGCTGTAAAGCGTGTGGTAATGGAGGAGTTCACCGGCATCAAGTGTGGTTACTGTCCGCGTGGCATCGTAGGCATCCGTACATGTCATGAGCGTTTCGGCGACAAGTTCATCGCCATTGCCAAGCATTGTTACAGTGGTACGCCAAGCGAACTGCAGGCATCCACATACAATTATAACATCGGTGGAGGTTTCCCGAAGTGCATCATCGACCGTCGCTACCAGTGCGATCCCGGTCCTACAAAGGCTCCTCCATACGTTTCGGCACAGCTCGGTGCAGGTTGCTCGGCAGGTGTCGACCTTGAGGCAGTATTCCCTGAGGACGGTGACGGATCGCAGATTGACGTACGTGCCACGGCACAGTTCCTCTCAAGCTACAGCAATTCTCAGTTCCGTTTCGCCTTTGCCATCCTTGAGGACAGCATCAAGGGTTATGAGCAGGCTAACAACTTCTATGGTACGTCTACACAGATGGGTGGTTTCGAGAAGCTTCCGAAGTATGCAGCCATTAATCTTGACCATGTCGCACGTGCCGGTTTCGGTGTGCTGAATGGCATTGAGAATAGTATTCCTGCCAATGTGGATGAGTTCCATACCGTAACTTACGCCACCAAGCTGGACATTCCGACAAATGTGCAGAGCAAGGACTATCTCCGTGTAGTGGTGCTCCTCCTCGACACATCAACGGGATGTATCGACAATGCTGCTGAGGTGGCTTATGTTAAGACCGGTTCGCTGAGCGCCATCCGAGACCTGAAGGCTGATTCGCCTGCTCCCGATGTGGAGATCCGTAACGGTAAGGTGGTTGCCGACGGCTTTGCCGGAACCATTCAGGTTTACTCCGTTAACGGTATGCGCCTCGCCAACGAGTCGCTCGCCCACGGCATCTACATCGTTCGCCTCACAAACGGCAAGCAGAACTTCGTGAAGCGTATAGCTTACTAATGCGTATAATAAAATCCTAAAGACCATCGCATCGGCGACAAGGTTCTAAGGACTGACAACAACATAGGTGTGTCGGAAACGGAAGTCAACCACTGATGGCTTGCGTGTTCCGATACACCTTTTTCTTAAGGTAAAATTACTGAGCCTCTTATATGTAGGCTCAATAAATAAAAGATAATACAATGGATAATCCGACACTCTTACTTCAGCGCCAGCGCATGCTTCTCGAGATTGAATACAATCATGAGAAGGAGGAATTTCGCAAGCAGACGGAGACAATGGGCGTGGAGCGCAAGGTGCGCCGCGGCGACGCTTGGTTTCCGATAAGCATAGGCAGAAGCTATTATAATTCGCTCAACCAGATGGTGGTGGAGGTGATGCGCCAACCCGGTTCGGACATAGAGCACAATTTCGAAGCTGGTCGCCCCGTGTGCTTCTTCACCATTAAGAACGACATGGGAACGGCAGGGGCGAAGGCTACGAAGGGAGGCAGCAAGCTACAGTATCTCTCCTTCACCGCTACTGTCAGTTATGCCGAGCAGGACCGTATGGTGGTGGCGCTGCCCGACAGCGGACGAATTGTAGACCTGCAGCGTCAGGATGCGCTTGGCGTACAGCTCTTCTTCGACGAGACCAGCTATCGTCTTATGTTTGAAGCCCTCGACCGTGTTATCCGAGCACGCAGCGGCAGACTTGCCGACCTTCGTGACATCTTCTATACCAAGGCGCCAGCCTCTCGCTACACCTTCGACGCCATGCGATTCCCTTGGCTTAACGCCTCTCAGGAGAAAGCCGTCAATGAGGTGTTGTGGGCAAAGGACGTAGCCGTGGTGCATGGTCCTCCGGGAACCGGTAAGACCACCACGCTTGTGGAAGCCATCTTCGAGACCCTGCGACGTGAGAGTCAGGTACTGGTATGTGCGCAGAGCAATATGGCTGTAGACTGGATATCGGAGAAGCTTGTCGACCGTGGCATAAACGTCCTCCGCATCGGCAATCCCACCCGTGTGAACGACAAGATGCTCTCCTTCACATACGAACGGCGCTTTGAGGCTCATCCCGACTATCCCCAGCTGTGGAGCATCCGCAAGGCAATCCGCGAGCTACGTCAGCAACGCAAGCATGCCGACTCATGGCATCAGAAGATGGACCGCCTCAAGAGTAGGGCTACGGAGCTGGAACTGCGCATCCGTTCGTCCCTTTTCGGTGAGGCACGTGTCATCGCCTCCACGCTTACAGGAGCCGCCAACCGTGTGCTCGAAGGCGAGAAATACTCCACACTCTTCATTGACGAGGCTGCACAGGCACTTGAGGCGGCGTGCTGGATAGCCATCCGCAAGGCAGGACGCGTGATACTTGCCGGCGACCATTGTCAGTTGCCGCCAACCGTGAAAAGCATTATGGCTTTGAAGGGAGGATTGGGTAAGACGCTCATGGAGCGCATTGTGGAGAACAAGCCTGAGACCGTAACGCTGCTGAAGATGCAGTATCGCATGAACGAGCAGATAATGAAATTCTCGAGCGAGTGGTTTTATCATGGCATGGTGGAGTCGGCGCCTACGGTCAGTCACCGTGGCATCCTCGATTATGACACACCGATGATGTGGATTGATACCGCCGAATGCGACGGCAAGGAAGAATTTGTGGGTGAGAATTTCGGACGCATCAACCGCGCCGAAGCAGAACTGACACTACAGACCTTGCAGCAGTATCTTGAGAAAATAGGCAAGCAGCGTATACTGGAAGAATCGATAGACGTGGGAATCATTTCGCCTTATCGTGCGCAGGTGCAGCTGTTGCGTAAGGAACTCCGCAAGCGTGAGTTCTTCCGTCCTTACCGCCATCTGCTTACCGTCAACACCGTGGACGGCTTCCAAGGTCAGGAGCGTGACATCATCCTCATCTCGCTGGTCCGCAGCAATGACGGCGGCGACATCGGATTCCTCCGCGACCTAAGACGTATGAATGTGGCAATAACACGAGCCCGCATGAAGCTCATCATCTTAGGTTCGTCCGAGACAATGACCTCGCATCCGTTCTATAAAAAGCTGTATGAGTATGTGGGGCAGTTAAAAGTTGAGAGTTGATACAGTTGAGAGTTGATACAGTTGAGAGTTATGATATGTTTTTTAGCTTTATCCCTTGATTAATTTTATATAACATCAAAGGTAATCATAACTCTCAACTGTATCAACTCTCAATTATTTTAGTCCTTATTGTTTCCGAAGATGCGGAGCAGATAGAGGAAGAGGTTGACGAAGTCGAGATAGAGCGAGAGCGAACCGAGAAGCGCAAGCTTCTGCATGCTTTCGCCAGCATCTGGAGCCATACGGCACATCTCCTTAATCTTCTGCGTGTCGTAAGCGGTCAGACCTACGAAGACCAGCACGCCTACGTAGCTGATGATGAGGTCAAGACCAGAGCTTCCTACGAAGATGTTCACCACCGAGGCGATGATAATGCCGATGAGCGCCATAAACAGCAGCTTGCCCATAGAGGTCAGGTCAGTCTTCGTGGTGTAGCCCACGAGCGCCATCGCACCGAACGTGCCCGCCGTAATAAAGAACGTCTTGGCTATTACCGTGGTGGAGTAAGCGAGGAATATCACTGACAAAGTTGCACCGTTCACCACCGAATAGAGGATGAAGAGCAGGGTGGCTGTGGCAAGCGAGAGACGATTGATGGCTCCGCTGATAGCCATTACGAGTCCGAATTCAGCGATGATGAGTCCCCAGAACATCACTTTGCTGGAGAATATCATTCCCACCAGAGCTGGCGAAGAAGCCACGCCGTAGGCAGTAATGCCAGTTATGGCGAGAGCCAATGTCATCCATACGAACACCTTACGCATCAGAATGGGGAAGGCATTGGAGAGCGAGAAGTCGCCACCACGGGCGGTGTCGACGTCATACCAGTTTTCTTGTTTCATAGTTGTCTTGTTGTTTTAATTTTTACCAATACAAAATTATCATATATGGTAGTATTGTGCAAACAAGGTGCCATATTTTTACGTATTATTAAATCGGACGCTTTAAAGGTTAACATTTGTAAATAAAGTGCCATTGTGTATAGTAAAATAAGTATATTTGCAGTCAAATGACCGAGAATCTATCAACTTGTAAGGAATCAGAATTTATTAATGTAATCATATGAACGTAAAAGCTCTTATTTTCGCGCTATCTCTGACAGCAACTATGTCAGCAAGCGCACAAGGCACAGCGGGCATCGACCGTGCCAACATGAATTTATCCGTTAAGCCGGGTAACGACTTCTACGAGTATGCCATCGGTGGCTGGCGCAAGGCCCATCCGCTTGATGCAGAGCATGCACGCAATGGTTCTTTCACCGACCTCGATGAGATGAACCAGAAGCGCATCCTCGAACTCATTCAGGAGTATTCGTCCAAGCCTCAGGCACAGGGCACACTGGGTCAGAAGATCGGTTCGCTCTACAATCTCGCTATGGACAGCGTACGCCGCAACCGTGAGGGAGCAGCTCCTATACAGCCCGTCCTCAAGAAGATTGCTGACATCCAGAACCGTCGCGACTATCAGCTCGTAACCTCACAGCTCGACGCACGCGGCATCTCTTGCATGATGTTCGGCATGGGCGTAGGCGCAGACCAGAAGGACGCTGCCAACAACCTCGTAGGAATTGGTCAGGGTGGTCTTGGTCTTGGCGAACGCGACTACTATCTCTCTGACGACGCTCAGGTGAAGGGTGTGCGTGACGCTTACGTTAAGTTCCTCACCGCCATCCTCACACTTGCTGGCAACGACGCTGCTACAGCACAGAAGAAGGCTGAGGCAACAATGCGCATCGAGACACGCATCGCCAAGGCAAGCTACTCTCAGGTGCAGCTCCGTGACGTACAGGCCAACTATCATAAGATCACATACAACCAGCTGGTAAATGATTATCCCGGCATCGACTGGGGCAACCTCTTCCTCGCACAGGGCTTCCCTCCGTTCTCACACATCGACGTAGGCCAGCCTGAGCCTATCCGCGAGGTGGAGAAGATTCTCGCAGAGGAGTCGCTCGACGACCTCAAGGCTTACGCTGAGGCTCACGCCGTAAGCAGCGCTGCCGGCAAGCTCGACGACAAGTTCCGCGCTGCAGAGTTCGAGTTCGGCAGCGTTCTCTCTGGTGCACAGCAGGACCGTCCCCGCTGGAAGCGTGCCACAGCTCTTGTGAGCGGCGTGCTCGGCGAGCCTATCGGCAAGCTCTACGTAGAGAAGTACTTCCCCGAGTCGTCTAAGCAGCACATGCTTCGCCTCGTAAAGAACCTACAGACAGCTCTTGCACAGCGCATCGACGAGGCCACATGGATGTCTCCCGCAACAAAGGAGCAGGCAAAGGACAAGCTCTCTAACTTCATCGTAAAGGTGGGCTATCCTGACACATGGCGCGACTTCAGCGGTCTGCAGATTGACGAGAAGCTCTCTCTCTTCGAGAACATGTGCAACGTGGCTGAGTTCCTCTCACACGACTATATCAACCGCAAGGTGAACAAGCCGGTGGACAAGGCAGAATGGCAGATGACTCCGCAGACTGTCAATGCTTACTATAACCCCACCACCAATGAGATCTGCTTCCCGGCAGCCATCCTGCAGCCGCCGTTCTTCGACCCCAACGTCGATGAGGCTGTCAACTATGGTGGCATTGGTGGCGTAATCGGCCATGAGATGTCGCACGGATTTGACGACCAGGGCTCACAGTTCGACAAGTACGGCAACCAGAAGAACTGGTGGACCGAAGCCGACAAGAAGAACTTCGATGCACGCACAAAGGTATTGGTCGCCTTCCTTCAAAACCTCCCAGTCGCCGTTCTCTACGGCTGCAGCATTGCGGGCACGCTCTTTCTGCTTCTTCATCTCCTCGTCGAAGCCTGCAGCATCTACGGTGTAACCATTCTCACGGCAGATGAGCTCAGTCAGGTCGAGAGGGAAACCGTATGTATCGAAGAGGCGGAATGCGCTTACGCCATCAAGCTGAGTTTCGCCATGAGCCTTGAGCTCGTCCATATCGCCATTGAGGAGGTTGATACCCTTTTCCAAGGTGCGGAGGAATGAATCCTCTTCCTCTTTCATCACGCGGGTGATGAGCTCCTGCTGAGCTGGCAACTCTGGGAAGGCTGCACCCATCTGCTCTACCAATACATTGACGAGCTTGTACATGAATGCCTGCTTCTGGCCGAGGAATGTGTAAGCGTAACGTACGGCACGGCGCAAGATGCG
>ENA-UEOO01000671-UEOO01000671.1-human-gut-metagenome-genome-assembly--contig:-NODE-671-length-11018-cov-2.931725_pt1 | contig 11018 bp, 9 predicted proteins | sample MGYA00242888_ERZ507892 | MGnify/ENA primary metagenome ERZ507892 (study PRJEB26167, sample SAMN06115415) | human gut metagenome | host: Homo sapiens | place: China:Sichuan | collected 2015-02-04...
GTATGGGGTTGTCTTTCAATGTAAGCGGGCAGCCACTCCATCATTGCGAGGAATGGCTGCCCTTGTTATGTTTGCATATACATGCAGAATGATTAGTCCTTCGTTACGTCGTTGAACGTAGCAACACGGTTGAACTCCACCTGCTCGAAGAGTTTGTCTGTGGCACCCATACCCTTTGCTGTAAGACGGTCAGCAGAAATCTTATATCTCTTTATGAGAATGTTTCTTACGGCGTCAGCACGAGCCTGTGAAAGGCGAGCGTTGAGTTCGGCAGAACCTTCAGGAGAAGCATAGCCTCTGATCTCCACCTTAGCGTCCTTATGGTTCTTCATATAGTTGGCGATAAGCTCGATGGGAGCATACTGCGCAGCGTCAACGGCCGACTTGCCCTGACGGAAGATAACTGTAGGCTGGAGGTTAGTCGCTGTAGCTGGCTTCTCATACTTAGGCTTGCTGTTGCACTCGTCGAGAGCTTTCTGGAGGTCAGCAATCTGACGGTTCTTAGCAGCGAGCTCAGAATCCTTACCGTTCAAGTCGTTGCGCAGATCGTTGATCTTAGCGTTCAAACCGTCGATCTCAGCCTGGTCGCGAACCTGTGCGATAGTGAAGTTGTGTGTACCGTTAGAGTTCTTAAACTTATAAACCAAGCCCACGTTCAGCTGAAAAGCAGAACGATTGATGTTGTATTCCACACCCTCATAGCCGTTGCCGTTGAGAGCATAGTTAAGGGACGGCTCGAAGTAGAGCTGCCAAGCCTTCTGTTTACCGAGATTGAATGCGAAGTCGAGTCCTACCTTAGATGTAAGGAAGTTGGCTGTGCTGAGGTCCTTGCGATTGGTGAAGCGATGTCCCCATCCCAGTCCGTAGAGAGCCGAAACCTCGAATGTGCGCGGAGCACCAGGATAACCGCCGAACCAGTTGATAAGGTTAACTGTTCCGAGGAGTGATGTATTGATGTAGTTTACGATCGTACCTGTTGTGTAGCCGCTTGTCTCCTTGAAGTAGACGTTGCTCTCTGCAGCCAGACCGAAGACTGGTGTGAAGTTGCGACCTATGCGTAAGCCTACGTTAGGAACAAGATCCTCAAGCCATGATGCGTGTCCTGTAGTTTTTGTTGCAACACCAGCGTTGATACCAACATAGACATTGTCGAATGTTTTGCTCTCAGCTACAGTCTGTGCCGAAGCCGAAACTGCCATCACGGCAGCAGCAAAAAGTGTAGTAATCTTTTTCATAGTCTTATTGTTTTATAATTACTTGGTCTAAGAGTTGTATTTCTCTCGATGTTATGTTGCAAAATAACCGAAAAAAAATGTAACTTCCAAACAAAAACAATAATATTTACATTTTGGAATACAAAAAGCATAATTACATCTGTTCGATATCCTGCCTTACGTTATTTCGGATTTTCGTCAAGTAAGCTTTCATGCGGTCAGCATCTTTCTCGTCTATGATGCTGATTAGCTCATTGAGTTCGTCGCGTATCTGCTCCACCTGTGCGCTGGTATAGGGATTGAAGAGTATTTCCTGCAGCAGGTAGTCGTCTTCGCCCAACACGCCTTTGGCAATGCGCAGATGGCGCTTGAAGGTTGTTCCAGGCGCATCCTGATGCTTCATAACCGCCGAGAACACAAAGGTGCTGACGAACGGCGTGCTCAATGAGTAAGCCACTGTCTTGTCATGCTCTTCAAAGGTGTATTCATAAATGTTGAGTCCGAGACGTGCGTAGAGGTCCTTGAAGAAAATCCGTCCCATATAGTCGCCCTCGCTAATGATGATGGCGTTCTCCTCGGAGAGTTGTCCGAGGTTGGCGAACGTGGGGCCGAACATCGGGTGAGTGGAGACATACGAATGACCCGACTGCTCATAATAGTCCTTCAGCCCAGTCTTTACTGATGAAATGTCGCTGATGATGCAGTCAGCGGGAATGACGGGCATCACCTCCTCGAAGGCAGTTATGGTGTACTTTAGGGTAACGGCGTTGATGACGAGCTGCGGCTGGAAGGCTCGTATCTCGTCCAGCGTGGTGAAGCGCTGGCAGTTGTATGTGAAGCGCATGCGCTTAGGGTCTTTCTCGTACACCGCTGTCTCATGATCAAAACTGAGGACGTCGAGGAAGAAGCTGCCCATCTTCCCCGCGCCAAGAACAAGTATCTTCATTTTCTTTTACTTCTGATTAACTATCTCCATCTGCTGTCTTACTGACTCCTCGTGGATATGCTCGAATATCTCCTTCACGAACTCTGAATCCATTCCGGCAAGCGAGCCTTGCGCTCCGCGCTTGTCCAGAATCTCGTTGTAACGAACGGTCTGGAGCACAGTCATATTGTGTTCCTTCTTGTATCTGCCTATCTCACGGCAGACGCTCATTCGCTTGGCAAGGAGTTCCATGATGCCATTGTCTATTTCGTCTATCTGCTTGCGTAGCATATGTATGCCTTCCGTCACCACCTTCTCGTCACGGATAACAAGGAGGCTGAGGATATAGTTGAGCACGTCCGGCGTCACCTGCTGCTTGGCGTCGCTCCATGCTGCGTCCGGCGCACAATGACTCTCCACCATAAGTCCGTCGAAACCGAGGTCCATCGCCTGCTGGCAAAGAGGAGCTATGAGCTCGCGGCGTCCACCGATATGACTGGGGTCGCAGATGACGGGCAGGTCCGGCATGCGTCGTCGCAGCTCTATGGGAATCTGCCACATGGGAAGGTTGCGATAAATCTTCTTCTCGTAGCTGGAGAAGCCGCGGTGTATGGCAGCCAGACGCTTTACGCCTGCCTGATTGATGCGCTCCATAGCTCCTATCCACAACTCCAAGTCGGGATTTACCGGATTCTTCACAAAGACGGGGATGTCCACTCCCTTCAGACTGTCGGCTATCGCCTGCATGGCAAAGGGATTGGCAGAGGTACGCGCTCCAATCCAAAGGATGTCAACGTCGTACTTAAGGACAAGCTCTACATGCTCCGGCGTTGCCACCTCTGTGGAGATGAGCATGCCCGTCTCCTCCTTCACGCGCTTCAGCCACGGCAGCGCTGTCTCGCCGTTGCCCTCGAAGCCACCCGGCTTGGTGCGCGGCTTCCACACTCCCGCACGAAACATTCTGAATCCGTGCGAAGCCAACTGGCGTGCTGTTGTCATCACCTGTTCCTCGGTTTCAGCCGAGCAAGGTCCTGCTATAACGAACGGGCGGTCATCGCTGCCCGGTAAGTTCAATGGTTTGAGTTCTATATCCATAGTTATGTTTATTTTCTGTATTCGTAGTTCTGTTTACTTTCAGTGTGTCCATCTTATGCGCCTCATTCTCTCCAGCGCCTCGTCCATCTTCTCGTCCTTGGCACAAAGGCTGATGCGCACATATCTGTTGCCGTTCGACCCGAAGATAAATCCCGGCGTGATGAAGACACGAGCCTCATTGAGCACACGCTCCGTAAGTTGCTCGCATCCGTCGTAGGCGTCGGGAATGCGTCCCCAAAGGAACATGCCCACCTGCTGCGGATCGTATGTGCATCCGAGCGTTGTCATCATCCACTCTGCCTTGTCGCGGCGTCGGCGATATGTGGTGATGTTGGCTTCGCGGTGCCATTCCGGTGTGTTCCCGTTCAGAGCGGCAGCTGCGGCGAGCTGTATGCCACGGAATGTTCCTGAGTCGACATTGCTCTTAATCTTCAATATCCACGACGTGAATGTGGGATTGGCGATGCACATTCCGACACGCCATCCGGGCATGTTATGACTCTTCGACATCGAGTTGAACTCAATGCAGCATTCCCTCGCTCCCTCCACTTGCATGATGGACATCGGATGTTCGTTGAGGATGAAGGAGTAAGGATTGTCGTTCACCACCACGATGTTGTGGCGTAGTGCGAAATCGACAAGTCGTTCGTATGTCTCGCGCTGTGCGTTTCCTCCTGTCGGCATATTGGGATAGTTGGTCCACATCAGCTTCACATTAGAGAGGTCCATGCTCTCCAGTTCGTCGAAGTCGGGCTGCCACGCGTTGTCCTCTCTGAGGTCATAGCTGACCACCTTCGCTCCAAGAATCTTGCTTAGCGACGTGTATGTGGGGTAACCCGGATTTGGTACGAGCACTTCCTCGCCGGGATTGACGAAGGCAAGCGTAACGTGGAGGATGCCCTCCTTCGATCCAATGAGCGGCAGCACTTCCGTCTGCGCATCCACGTCTACTCCGTACCAGCGTGCATAAAAGTCTGCCATAGCCTGGCGCAGTTCGGGCGTACCCATCGTGGGCTGATAGCCATGCGCCTCCGGCTGCGACGCCACCTCACAGAGGCGTTCCACCGTACGCTGTGACGGTGGCATGTCAGGAGAACCTATAGCCAGCGAGATGATGTCGCGTCCCTCTGCATTAAGGCGTGCCACCTCCTTCAGCTTCCGCGAAAAATAATACTCCTGTACGTTGGAAAGGCGTGTTGCGGGGTGTACGGCTGTTGTTAATGTAGCAAGGTTCTCCATAAGCATGTGTGTTTTTTTAATGATACATTATATATTTACTTGCCCACGTATTCGCCGAGAATCTTCAGCGATCGTGTCAGCGGTATGATGGCGTCGATACTCTGTCGGTATCGCGTCAGGCTGTTGAATGTCAGGTCCACATAGAAGAGATATTCCCATTCGCATCCTATCACGGGCAGCGACTGTATCTTCGTGAGGTTGATGCCGTAGAAGGAGAGGATGGTCAGAACCTTCGAGAGGCTTCCCTCCTCATGCGCCACGTGGAAGACTATGCTCGCCTTGTCTGCCTTCTCAAGCGGACGAAGGAAGTCTGCCTTGTTGGGATTGGCAATGACAAGGAAGCGCGTGAAGTTGTGCTTGTTGTCATGTATGTTATCCTCGAGCACCTTCAGCCCGTACATCCTCGCCGCCGAAGCATTGCAGATGGCTGCCCATCCGTGACATTTATGCTTGGCAATGTATTCAGCCGCGCCTGCCGTGTCGTCCGCCTCCACCGCCTTCATGTCAGGATGACGAGAGAGAAAGGCGTTGCATTGTGCAAGCGCCACCGGGTGCGAATGCACCTCCTTAAGCGTGTCCCAATCGTCCTCGGGCAGACAACAGATGCAATGTTCGATGTGCAACTTATGCTCTCCCACCACCGTAGCACCAGAGGCGCGGAGCAGTTCGTAATTGTGGAGCAGGCTTCCGGCTATGGTGTTCTCTATGGCTGTCATGCCAATCACCGTCGGGTCGCGGCGCATATTGTCGAACACCTGCTCGAAGGTGGCGCAGCATATCAGCTGTATCTGCTCGCCCTGAAAATACTGGTGGGCGGCAATGTCGTGGAAGGAGCCTTGAAAGCCCTGTATGGCTATTCTCTTCATATTGGATTTCTCGATGTTTCTTCGCGCCCTGAAACGCGAAAGCCCCGCTTTCACTGTCAACGTGAAGCGGGGCCCGGATTATAGGATATATTAAATATTTTCCCTTTCTGTCATAAGTTGAATTCACACGCAACTTCCCGCTTCACAATTCCTTGCAAAGTAAAAGTAAAATCGGTAAATGTATGCGAAAACGTTACTCATAACTAATTATTGTTTTAATTCAACGCAAAAGTAAGACATTTATTTGTTTTACGCAAATAATTTACGATAAAATGTCATTAATCTTCACATTTTTGCAACACATGCCTCATCACTCCTGCCTTTTCCTTACCTATTCGTTATTGAATATCTTGTAAGGATCCATCGATTTCATGCGGTCTTTCACCTTCTCTCCGATGTCCTCACTCGGCTGCTGCTGCGACGCACGAAGCTCTTCAGCCGAAGCCTCGTCCTCTGCCGCTCCTGCCTCATTGCCAAGCTGACGGCGGACTTCTGCACGTTCCGCAAAGGCGTCCACCGAGAACGGATTAACGTCCAGCACAGCGTCGTAAGTCTGTTCTGCCTTCTCCATGTCGCCCATAGCCTTTGCCACACGCGCATTGAGCATCAGCACGTCTTCGTTGGCCCCGATGCGCTTCAGGAGTTCGTCAGCGTCCTTGCCGGCTTCCTCCACATCACCGTTGGCAAGCAGCGTCTCGCCACGCAGAAGTCTTGCCGCCTCGAAGTCGTCATACTTGTCGAGCGCCTTTGTCAGCATAGCCACGGCATTTGGCACGTCGCCGAGTCCACAATAAGCCTTAGCGTAAAGATAGAGAGCCTGCGGGTCTGCCTCGTCCACTTCTATCGCCTTCGCGCAAGCATCAGCCATGGCGGCATAATCCTCCATCATGTACGCCACATCTGCCAGGCGCGTCAGCACAGCCACATTGTCAGGACAAGCCGTGGAGATGCTCTGCAACTGCTCGTACGCCTTCTCCATGTCGCCCATGGCGATGTATGCCTGCGACAGATAGTCGCGACACTCGAGGTCGGTGGAGTTAAGCTCCAAAGCATGCAGGAAGCATTGCACGGCATAGCCGAACTGCTGCATCTTGAGAGCACGCACACCATCGTATTTGAGTACTTCGAAATTCTTCTCTTCCTTCTTCTCTTCGGCTTGACTGCTACGTCCGCCGAACAAAGCCTTGAATATGTTCATTGGTATTATTCTGTATGTAAATTTAAACGACTATTTAAAACAGCGGTAAAGGTAACAAATATTTTTCAATTTACGGCTACTTACGTTTTCAGACAATTATAGATTAAGCATAAATTATAGTTAAAGTGTATGAAAAGCCTTTCGGTTTACGTCCATAATGGCTAATTTTGCTGTTGATAACGCAGATTTTACAGTTATGGACAATACAAGAAGGTTTTTCATATTAGCAGCTTTTGCCTTTCTCTTCACCGTCACGTGTAAAGCGCAGGACGTAAGCCTGAACGCCAAGGACATGCCTGCACGCTTCGACGAGTCGGCTCTTCAAAGGATCATGCCCACACGTTACGGCGGACGTTCACGCCAGTGGCGCGAGGAGGCTATGGCGGAAGCCGAGAGGCAGAGCCAGCATCAGGACTCGCTCATGCTTCCTCCACTTAACGCTCAGGGTCAGGTGGACACCACCTGCCGTTATCCTTTGGTTTTCGGAGGATGGAACAGTTGGGGACTGCATCGCGGACTCAACGTACAGATTGGCGCATCGGTCTTTGCCGAATTCGGTAAAGGGGCGCACAGCGGAGCCGGTTTTCAGCAGAACATAGCCCTCATGTATGCCATGCCAATCAACGACAAGCTGTCCGTAGCCGTCGGAGGATATCTTAACAACGTCAACTATGCCGGAGGCAACTGGCACGACGCCGGACTGTCCGCCGTGGTGGGCTACCGATTCAACGAGCACCTGGAAGCCTACATTTGGGGACAGAAGTCGATCACCAACAACATAGGCAACCGCTTCCGCTACAGCATGTACGACGGATATTACGGAGGATACGGTTTCGGAGGATATGGCTTCGGAGGTTTCAGCCGCAACTTCTACGGCTTCCCCTCCTACTCTGCCTACGACCTCTCCGGCATCGGCGACCGCATCGGAGCCACCCTCCGCTACAACTTCAACAACAATATGAGCATCGAAGTGACAGTGGAGAACAGATGGATGCCAAGCAGATAAAGAGTTAAGCGACGTAAAAGTAGTAAAATTTTCAATAGAAAACCAAATAAAAGTTTGTTTTCTATTGAAAATTTTACTACTTTCGCAATGTAATGAGAAATATTCTAACCATATTAGGCAACATTCCAGTAACCTCCTCGGTCATTGCCTCGCTATTTCCCGAGGTAAAGACCAAGTCAGCAAAAATAGCCCAACTGGAAAAGGCAGGTGAAATCATCCGCCTTAGACGAAACTTGTTCGTTGTAAACCCGGAAGAAACCAACCAGCCTCTCTCCTCAGGGCTTATAGCTAACCATTTGTTGGCACCATCTTATGTTTCTATGCAGACAGCATTAAGATATTACGGATTGATACCGGAGGCGGTATATACTATCCAGTCTATGACATTTAAGGCTGCAAAGAAATTCCACACTCCGATAGGAAATTTCTGCTATTATCATATTTCAAGAGAAACTTACCCTATAGGAATCACTCAAATAAAAGAAGGGAACGGCGTTTATATAATGGCTACTCCGGAAAAGGCGTTATGTGATTTGATTGCCAATCTGCCTGGTATCAATCTGAGATATCAAAAGGAAGCTTTAGAATTTCTGGAAGAAAACTTAAGATTTGACATGGATAGGGTCAGTCAACTCAATCCTGAAATATTCTCGGAATATGCAAAAAAGGGGAAAAAGTCAACATCCATACTAACCATTCTAAAACTCCTACAACATGAATGATATCTACCAAAACATGTTATCGGCTTATGATTTATCCACAGATCAGGCTAAAAGGAATGCTACATTCGAGGTTAATCAGCAAATTATTCTTGCTGGTTTATACCAAGGCGGCTTCTTTGATAAAGCTGCATTTTATGGAGGAACTTGCTTGCGCATCTTCCATGGATTAGAGCGTTTCAGCGAAGATATGGACTTCTCGCTATTAAATAAAGATGACAGTTTTGACTTCACACAATACTTCCAACCCATCATTGATGAATTTGAAGCCATAGGAAGAAAAGTGGACATTAAAAAGAAAGACAAGAAGAACTTCGGAAAGGTGGAATCCGCTTTCTTGAAAGACACTACAGATGTTTATGATATTTCCTTCCAAACCGAAAAAGCCATCAAAATAAAGATAGAGGTGGACACCAATCCTCCACTCCTTTTCGCAACAGAACAAAAACTTTTGATGGAACCTCGCTCTTTCATGACAAGATGTTTTACCCTTCCTAACTTATTTGCAGGCAAAATGCACGCTCTGGTTTATCGAGCATGGAAAAACCGAGTGAAGGGACGTGACTGGTATGACTTCGAATGGTATATTCGGAATAGAATACCTCTGAACTTTAAGCATCTACAAGAAAGAACAAAAGAATTTAATGGTTGTGAGAAATCGCAAGAAGAATTCGTAAAGGACCTGGAACAGAGGTTAGGGTCGGCGGACATCAAGCAGGTGAAAGCTGATGTTATGCCATTCCTAAGAAATTCCAAAGAAATGTCCATCTGGTCAAACGAATACTTCTTGCAATTAGCTAAAATGATTAAGTTTGAATAGTCAGAACCCTTTCTACTTCTTATACTTCAGCCTGAGACTGTTCGTAACTACGCTCACGCTCGACATTGCCATCAGGGCACTTGCCCACATGGGCGTTATCTGGATGTTGAAGCCGAAGACGTGGGGCAATCCGGCTGCGAGCGGGATGCACACAATATTATATATAAAAGCCCAGAAGAGATTCTGACGTATCATGCCCACTGTGCGTTGCGACAACTGGCAAGCCTCGGGGATGCGTCGCAGGTCGTCGCCCATCAGCGTCACCTGCGCCACGTCCATCGCCACATCCGTGCCGCGACCCATGGCTATGCTCACATCTGCGAGAGCAAGAGCCTGCGAGTCGTTGATGCCGTCGCCAACCATAGCCACGCACTTGCCTTCCGTCTGGAGGCTGCGCACCATATTCTCCTTGTCCTGCGGCATACAACGGCTCTTCCAGTGCTTTATGCCCGTCTTGCCAGCCCAGTAAGCGGCAGCCTCTTCCTTGTCGCCACTCATCATCCATACTTCCACACCACGCTCCTGCAGCAACGCCACAGCATCGGCAGCATGCGGCTTCAGACGCTCACGCTGACCGATGGCTACGTCGTCAGCCAGCTTAAAGTTGATGTCCTTATTGGGAACGGTCAGCGTTCCTGTCTTGTCAATGACCACGGCGTTCACGCGGCAGAGCTGCTCCACAGCCGTGGCGTCCTTAACGAGGATGCCCCTCTGCGCCGCCTTTCCGATGCCAACCATAAGGGCTGTGGGCGTGGCAAGTCCCATGGCGCAGGGACAGGCAATGACCAGAACGGACACCGCTGACAGCAATGCCTGCGGCAACATGGCCTCACCGCCGACTACCATCCATACCACAAACGTAAGCACAGCCAACAACAGCACGCACGGCACGAACACCAAGGCTGCCTTGTCCACAAAGCGCTGGACGGGAGCCTTCGAGCCTTGCGCCTCCTCCACCATGCGAATGATGTTGGCAAGGACGGTCTCTGAGCCCACCTGCTCGGCACGGAAGCGGAGACAGCCCTCGCGCACTATGGTTCCGGCAAGCAGACGGTCGCCGGCATGCTTGCCGACAAGCAGCGGTTCGCCGGATATCATCGACTCGTCCACACCGCCTTCTCCTTCGCTTACCACTCCGTCCACCGGCACTTTCTCGCCCTGACGCACCTCCACGATGTCGCCCTTTGCCACGGCAGCGAGGGGCACGTCACACACTTCGCCCATGCTGACGACATGCGCTTGCTTCGGCACGAGTCCCATAAGCGAGCGTATGGCAGAAGCCGTGGATTTCTTCGCACGCTCCTCAAGACAACGTCCCGTCAGCACGAAGGTAATGATCATTACCGATGCGTCGTAATAAGTGTGCCACTCTATGCCACGTGCTCCCCAGAACTGTTCGCCCCAGAAAGTATTGAAGACGCTGAAGAGGAACGAGATGGCTGTGGACATCGCCACAAGCGTGTCCATATTGGCTGAGCTATGAACCAGCAGTCGCCAGGCATTGGCATAAAACTGCCGTCCGCAATAAGCCATATTCGCGAGTGCGATTATCAGCATCGTCTGATTGGCAGCGTCACGTCCGCCCACCGCCAGCCATCCCATCGAGACAGCCATCGTCAGCAACGCCAACACCCACGACACAGCCATGCGCCTCAGCTGCAGATGATAGCTGTTCTTCTCTATCGTGTCCACACGGGTCTCCTCGTCGATGATAAGTTCAAAGCCAGCCGCGTCCACCACCTTCTTCATGTCGGCAGGCGTAACCTTGCTTTCGTCATACTCCACCATCGCCGTGCGTCCCGGCAGCGACACTGCCACACTCTTCATTCCGTCCATAGCCTTCAGCCTGCGCTCCACATTGGCGCTACATCCGGCACATGCCATACCCAATACGGGCAATATCTTCTTTTCCATACATGCAAAGTTACGAAGTTTT
>ENA-UEOO01000676-UEOO01000676.1-human-gut-metagenome-genome-assembly--contig:-NODE-676-length-10992-cov-222.388181_pt1 | contig 10992 bp, 9 predicted proteins | sample MGYA00242888_ERZ507892 | MGnify/ENA primary metagenome ERZ507892 (study PRJEB26167, sample SAMN06115415) | human gut metagenome | host: Homo sapiens | place: China:Sichuan | collected 2015-02-04...
AATACGAAGTGAGCGCGGCTGTAATCCTCTTCGCCTACCTCAGCGCGAACCTCTTCCAACTGCTCCCATGTGCAATCACGGAGAGTTTCGAACTTAGCTTCTGGGTGCTTTGCTGCAATGTGCTTAACAACATTTTCACAAGAGTTGCGGCGGTCGTTGTATGGAGAACCTGCCAACTCGTGCTTTACCTTAGAGTTTACCAGGCAGAGTTTATAGCCCTTAGGCTCGAATGGGAAGTATTCAAATTCGCGGCTGTTGCAATCGAGGCGCATCAACTTACCTTCCTTGCCGAAAACAGAAGCAAACTGGTCCATGATACCGCAGTTAACACCTACATACTTGTGCTCTGTAGCCTGACCAGCGAGAACGAGATCCCATTTAGAAACCTTGTTGTCACCAAAGAGGTCGTTCAAAGCAAAAGCAAAACAGCTTTCAAGAGCAGCAGAAGAAGACATACCTGCACCGAGAGGCACATCACCATAGAATGCTGCATTGAAACCCTTTACGTCAACGCCCAATGCCTTCATCTCCTGGCAAACACCATAGATGTAACGCGCCCATGAAGCGCGAGGACCTTCAGGATCATTAACCTTGAATTCTACACGGTCCTTCAAGTCGATAGAGTAGAGCATGACGGTATCTGTTCCGTTAGGACGGATTTCTGCCATAATACCCTTATCTACTGCACCTGGGAAAACAAATCCACCATTATAGTCGGTATGCTCGCCAATCAAGTTTATACGACCTGGTGACATGTAGATGTTACCTGTTTTACCATCGAAATGCTTGATGAAGCGGCTTCTTACTTTTTCAATATCCATAATTAGTTAAGTTTTTGTTGTGTTGTTACTAAAGATTTGATTATATGATTTAGCCCTAAGACTATATATGCCTTAGGGCTAATTTATTTCGTGTTATTAATCAACAGGAATATCCTTGTTGATGTTCTTGCAACCAGCTACAGCATAGAAGAACATGTATGCCATACAGATGAGAGGCACAATGTAACTAGCCATATAGCCAGCGTTGTCAGCGATGAAGTTCTGAACCAATGGCATCAATCCGCCACCTACTACCATCATCATGAAGATACCTGATGCTTGGGCTGTATATTTACCAAGACCCTCAGTAGCAAGGTTGAAGATAGAAGACCACATGATAGAAGTGCAGAGACCGCAGAGTACCAGGAACATGGCAGCAATAGGCACTGTTACCATCTGGAATGATGTACCTGTAAATACAGGCATTTCTACTGTTGTTGACTTGCCGAGAAGTACAGCGAGGACGATAAAGATCATACCTGCACCATTGGCAATCATCATCATCATGCGGCTAGATACCTTGTCAGCAATAAAACTGGAGCAAAGACGACCAACCAGCATCAGAAGCCAGTATGTACCTGCAACGAAACCACCGATAGCTGCTGCATTTGCCAAGGCTGTACCATTGATGAAACCACCACCATTTGCTGTTGTATCAGAAATGTAGAAGTTCAATGTTCCAGGAATGCCTACCTCAACACCTACATAAACGAAGATTGCGATAACGCCAAGGTTGAAGTGGCGGAAAGCCCATGGTGAATGCTCGAATACAGTCTTGTCTGTAGTCTTACCCATCTCTGGATCCTGGATAGGGATGAAGTTCAAGATAACGAATGCTGCTGCGAATACGGCAAGGGCAATGTAAAGCACGAGGTTCACATCTACCATTTTGGTATTAGCAGTAACAGTACCGATAAGGGCACCTACGAGCATTGGGGTTAAAGTTCCGGATAAACTGTTCAATGTACCACCGATGAGGTTCAACTGGTTACCGCGGTTACCACCACCACCGATGAGGTTCAACATTGGGTTTACAACAGTATTCAAAATACAAACTGCGAAACCTGAGATGAACGCACCGAAGAGGTAAACGGCGAAGCCTGAGATGTCGGCACCGAACTTACCTGAAAGGAACTGGATGAGCACGCCTACGAATCCGGTAGCGATACCGGTGAGGGCTGTCTTCTTGTAACCGATCTTGGTGAGCAACTTACCTGCAGGGATACCCATGAAGAGGTAAGCCAAGAAGTTCATGGCGTTACCCAACATACCGATCATGTTAGCACTTCCGCTGTCAGCGAATACATTTTTCCAAATAACTCCGATAGGAGCAGCCAAATTCGTTACGAACGAAATCATGGCGTAGAGGAACATCATCGTGATAATGGCGATGATATTGCCATTTTTACTTTGGTTTTCCATTTTTTTTGATAGTTGATATTGTTATTTGTTATTAATATTTGCGAAAAGCTTGTTTATACTCTTTTTGAAGAGGTTATTAATTCTCTTTTATGGTAAAGAGGTTGCTACTCTTTTCTTCTAAGAGGTTGTTTCTTCTTTAAAGACGTTAAGACTTCTCTTTAAGATTGTTGTCGCGCTGGATGAGTTTTGTCATTCAAGCGCGAAAATGGAGCAAGTGCTGTTTAGAGAGTACCTGCCCCATGATTTATTCTGATTTATTTGTCAATTCCAAACTTATAGATTGTCTTCTGGGTGTATGTTTCACCCGGATTTAATCTGCAACTTGGGAAATAGGTGTGATTTGGAGTGTCTGGGAACTTCTGTGCCTCGAAGCAGACTGCACTGCGACGTGGGAATGTTGCACCAAACTGTCCTGAGATACCTGCAAGGAAATTACCTGTGTACATCTGCAAACCTGGTTCTGTGGTATAAACCTCCATGGTACGGCAGCTTACAGGGTCTTTTATGCGGGCAGCGAAACTCAACTCACCTTCTTCTGTCTTGTTCAATACATAGTTGTGGTCATAGCCCTGACCATTCTTGATCTGCTCGTTGTCTGCATTGATGTCCTGACCAATTGGCTTTGGTGTACGGAAATCGAATGGTGTGCCCTCAACCTTCAAAATCTCACCTGTAGGGATAGAATACTCATCGATAGGGAGATAGTAGTTTGCGTTTACCTCACAGATGATATTGTCAACTGTTGGGGTAGGATTAGCAATACCCTGGATTGAGAAGAAAGCGTGATGTGTCAGGTTGCAGATGGTTGTCTTGTTGGTTGTAGCCTGATACTTGATAACGAACTCATTGTCGTCGGTCAATGTGTAAGCTACCCAAACTGTCAACTCACCAGTGAAGCCTTCTTCACCATAAGGGCTTGTGTATTTCAATACGACAGCGCTATCACTCATGCGGGTTGCATCCCAAACTTTGGTGTGGAAACCTGTAGGTCCACCATGCAGGTGGTTGGGACCATCGTTGCATGCCAAGTGATACTCCTTGCCGTGAAGTATGAACTTGCCTTCTTTAATACGGTTGCCATAACGACCGATGAGCACACTCAAGAATGGCTCTGGTGAGTTGATGACGTCCTGTATGTTGTCATGGCCTTGGATGAGGTTGGCATAGTTGCCATCCTTGTCTGGCATCATGATGGCTACGACTGCTCCACCATAGTTAGTCACTGCAACTTCGTTGCCTTGCTTGTTTCTCAACACGAAGAGATCAGTCTTCTTGCCATTCACTGTGGTCTGAAAATCTTCTCTTTTCAAACCACACTTATTTGCTGGTTCTGTATTCATAATATCTCACTTTTTTTAGTTACCTTACTCTGGTTTAAGTAATGTACTGCAAAGTAACTAAAAAAAAATGAGTATTACAAATATTTTATGAACTTTTTGATTTAAAAAATCCTAAAACGATTCTGATAGCAAATCGGCAACGACGTAACTTGATCCGCCAATAAAGATAAAATCATCTTTTTTTGCGTTTGATTTTGCTTTGTTAAATGCCTGTGCGATAGTTTGATAGCATGTTCCGTTTAAGCTGTGCTTTTGCGCGTATCCGTATAATTTGTCTACAGGAATCGCTCTTTTGGTTGATGGCTGTGTCCAATAGAAAATCGTGCTTTCTTTTGGCAACTTTTCTAATAGTCCCATTACATGCTCTACATCTTTGTCGTCAACCATTCCGAAGACAATATGTTTCGTATCGGCTTTGACGGATGCAATCTGAGGTTCCAGATATTCCCATCCGGCAAGGTTATGTCCTGTATCACAGATGGTGAGAGGGTACTCGTTGAGTTTTTCCCATCTGCCACGTAAGCCTGTCAGCTCGCATACATGTTCGAAGCCGTTCTTTATGCTTTCATCTTTGATTTCTATTCCTTCTTCCTTCAGGCATTCTACGGCTGCGGATATGGTGCAGAAGTTCTTTTTCTGATAGTTGCCTTTCAGTTCGAAGTTCGTGTCTGCGTCAGTTGCATGTGCAAAATGGATAGGAGAATTCTGCTCATGGGCTTTCTTGATGAATACAGGTTGGGTCTCTTCGTTCCATTCGCCAATAACGACAGGAATCTGTGGCTTGATGATACCCGCCTTTTCGCCTGCAATCTCGCCGAGTGTATTCCCGAGGAATTGGGTGTGGTCAAAACTGATGTTCGTGATAACGGATAGGATAGGAGTGATGATGTTGGTACTATCCAGTCTTCCTCCCAATCCAACTTCGATGACGGCAAAGTCTACCTTTTGTTCTGCAAAATACTGAAATGCCATCATGGTGGTCAGTTCAAAGAACGAAGGATGTAGCGGTTCGAAGAATTTCCGGTTGTTTTCTACAAAGTCGATTACATACTCTTCGCTTACCATTTCGCCATTTACGCGAATGCGTTCTCTGAAATCTACAAGATGTGGAGATGTGAACAGGCCGACCTTATAGCCCTGGCTCTGCAGGATTGCAGCAAGGGTATGGGATGATGAACCTTTTCCGTTGGTTCCTGCAATGTGGATACATTTATATTGGTTATGAGGATGTCCGAAGTGTTCATCCATTTTATACATCGTATCAAGCCCAGGTTTGTATGCCTTGGCTCCAATCTTTTCAAAAACCGGCGTGCTGGTGAAAAGATATTCAACAGTTTCTTGATAATTCATGTTATATGTTATACCTTATTATATATACAGATAATCCCCGAAAAGAGCGAACCGTTCTTTCGAAGATAGTTCGCCCTCTTCGGGGATTGCTCTTTACTGTTTATTTTTTAAAGAGATTCTTGAAACTTTCAAAGAGAGATTTCTTCTCTGCATTATCTGCTTTGAAATTATCGCATTCCTTGAATTTCACAACAAGATCCTTTTCTTCTTTGGTCAGAGAGGTAGGGATGAAAACGGTAATATTGACGATAATATCACCACGGCCATAACCATATCCCTGAATAGCCGGCATACCTTTGCCACGCAAACGAATCTGTTTGCCAGGTTGTGTGCCAGGTTCTATTTTGATTTTTGTCTTGCCATCCAAGGTAGGGACTTCTACCTCGCCACCCAAAGTGGCAGTTGCAAAGTCAAGAACAAGATTATGGTATAAGTCCTGACCAACACGCTCGAAATCATCGTTCTTTTCTACGCTTACCATTACCTGTAGGTTTCCGTAGAGACCATTGTGCTTGCCTTGGTTACCCTTTCCTTCAACGGTAACAACCATATCGTTGTCGACACCTGCAGGAATATTGATTTCTACGAGTTCCTCGCCCTTCACGATTCCGTCGCCACCGCATTCTTTACATTTGTTCTTGATGATAGTTCCCTCACCGCCACACTTTGTACAGGCAGCCTGAGTTTGCATCATGCCGAACATACTGCGCACCGTTTTTAAGACATAGCCGCTTCCGTGACATTCCGGACATGTTTCTGGCTGGGCACCACCTTCGCAACCTGTTCCGTGACATGCAGAGCAAGTTACATCCTTGCGAATCTTGAAGCGCTTGGTAACACCTGTTGCTGCTTCCTGAAGAGTCAGTTTTACTCTTACGCGAAGGTCGCCACCCTGGTAAACCCGCTTCTGTGAGCCGCCACCGAATCCGCCGCCACCAAAGCCGCTGAAACCGCCGTGTCCGCCAAAGATATCTCCAAACATAGAGAAGATGTCGTTCATGTCCATGCTGGCACCACCGCCAAATCCGCCGAATCCACCTTGTGGACCGTCGAAACCAAACTGGTCATACTGCTGGCGCTTCTGGGCATCGTGGAGAACTTCGTAAGCTTCGGCAGCTTCCTTGAATTTCTCTTCCGCCTCTTTGTTGCCAGGGTTGCGGTCTGGATGATACTTGATGGCAATCTTTCGATACGCCTTCTTTATTTCGTCTTCTGATGCCGACTTGTCTACGCCCAGCACCTCATAATAGTCTCTCTTAGCCATTTGCTTATTTCAAATATTGAATTTTCTTACAGAATTCTAATAGAATGTTCTGGATTTTGAAAAATAATTCTTGATATTTCTTTCTTACTGACCTACAGCTACCTTGGCATGGCGAATCACCTTGTCGTTCATCGTATAACCTGTCTGGACGCAGTCAATAATCTTTCCCTTCTTGTCATCGCCCATTCCCGGAACCATAGCAATAGCCTCGTGGAAATCTACATCGAAATCCTTGTCGTTGGTTTCAATCTTCTTTACGCCAAGACCTTCGAGTGTCTTTACGAACTTGTTGAAAATCATCTGAACACCTTCCTTGATAGCCTTAGGGTCTTCGCTCTTGTCAGCGATGGCACGCTCAAAGTCGTCGAGAATAGGCAGAATAGCAGCTACAGTCTTCTCGCCGCCATTCAAAATCAGTTCTGCTTTCTCTTTGAGGGTACGCTTGCGGTAATTCTCAAACTCAGCAGTCTTATAGAGTAACTGTTTCTTGAGTTCCTCTACCTCGTGCTGTGCTTTTGTTAAAGGATCAATCTCTTCTGCCTTCTTGTCAGCAGCGTCTGTATTGTTGTCACCTTCTTCTGCCTTGTTGTCAGTATTCTGATTTTCCTCAGTATTTTCATTTTGAGTTGTCTGCTCATTATTTTCGTTCTGAACAGTCTCCTGAACGTTTCCGTCCTCTATATTGATTTCTTTTTCTTTTGACATAGTCTTAAATTTTTTAAACATGATAATTCTTATTATTGGTTGCTTGACAAAAAGCGTGCCAACCCGATTCTCATCGAATTGGCACTATTAATTATAAGATAATTTGTGGTTGCTGTTTAAAACAGCAGAATAACTTTCTGTTTAGAATCCGTACATCTTAGCCTTCTGCTCCTTGATAGCTTCATCGTAGATATACTCATCATAAGACATGAGCTTGTCGATGGTTCCTGATGGAGTGAGCTCGATGATGCGGTTTGCCACGGTGTTGATGAATTCGTGGTCGTGGCTAGAGAAGAGGATGTTGCCCTTGAAACCTACCAGGTTGTTGTTGAATGCCTGAATACTCTCCAGGTCCAAGTGGTTGGTTGGTGTATCAAGAATCAGGCAGTTGGCGTTTTGCAACTGCATGCGTGCAATCATACATCTCATCTTCTCACCTCCGGAGAGGACATTTACCTTCTTCAGTACTTCTTCGCCGCTAAAGAGCATTCTTCCGAGGTAGCCCTTCATGGCAACTTCGTTACCTGGACCATACTGGCTCAACCAGTCTACCAGGTTCTTGTCGCTCTGGAAAAACTCTGTATTATCGAGTGGGAGATAAGCTGTTGTGATAGTAACACCCCACTTGTAGTCACCTGCGTCAGCCTTTCGGTTGCCGTTGATGATTTCGAAGAGTGCGGTCATCGCCTTAGGGTTGTGAGAAAGGAATACTACCTTCTCGCCCTTTTCTATGTTGAAGTTTACATTGTCGAAGAGCACTGTTCCGTCTTCGTCGCATGCTTTCAGTCCCTCTACCTCCAGAATCTGGTTACCTGGCTCACGGTCCATCTGGAAGATGATGCCTGGGTATTTACGGCTTGATGGACGGATTTCTTCAACGTTCAGTTTCTCCAGCATCTTCTTGCGGGATGTAGTCTGCTTACTCTTGGCAACGTTAGCTGAGAATCGGCGGATGAATTCTTCCAACTGCTTCTTCTTCTCTTCAGCCTTCATCTTCTGGTTCTGAGCCTGGCGGAGAGCCAACTGAGAACTCTCGTACCAGAAAGAGTAGTTACCTGCAAACATCGTAATCTTACCGAAGTCGATATCTACGGTCTGGGTACTTACTGCATCGAGGAAGTGACGGTCGTGAGATACTACGAGTACGGTCTGTTCAATGTTGCTGAGATAGTCTTCCAACCACTCAACTGTGTCCAGGTCGAGGTCGTTGGTAGGCTCATCGAGAAGGAGGTTGTCTGGGTTGCCGAAGAGTGCCTTTGCCAGCATCACGCGCACCTTCTCTGTATTAGAGAGTTCACCTACGAGTTTGTCGTGGCGGTCTTCCTTTACGCCGAGGTTCTGCAGAAGTTGTGCGGCATTGCTTTCAGCCTCCCAACCATTCATTTCTGCAAACTTGAGCTCCAGCTCAGCAGCGAGGTTACCATCTTCTTCTGTCATCTCTGGCTTAGCATAGAGGCGCTCGCGCTCCTTCATGTTTTCCCATAATGGCTGATGGCCCATCAGAACGGTATCCATCACGCGGAAATCGTCATATTTGAAGTGGTCCTGTTCCAAGACAGAAAGTCGCTCGCCTGGTCCCATTTCTACTGTACCCTTGTTTGGTTCAAGGTCGCCGCTGATAGCGCGGAGGAAAGTAGATTTTCCGGCGCCGTTAGCACCGATGATACCATAAATATTACCATGAGTGAACTTGAGGTTTACATCCTTGTAAAGCACTCTCTTTCCGAATTGGATCGCAAGATTTTGTACTGTAATCATTCCTTTTTATTATTCTGTACTTTTATTTTTGTTTTTTTTACTACTATTAATGCCTTGAAAGAATCGAGTTGTTAGTCTAGACTTTTCAAGAAACGCTCACCCTGCGGAGTACGAAGCCAAATGGCAAACCCCAGTGCAGGTACCAATATAATGGAAAATATAATTGTTAAACCTTCTCCCATGATTCTACTTTTTAATTAATACCTTATTAGCAATATATGCAAAAAGCCAAGTAAGGAATAAACCAATAATTATACTGGTAATATTGAAGATTTTTAATTCGCCATCAGAATATATCGTGACGGCATTACCTGCAACCATGACCAATATAAAGCATAAGCTTCATAAAATTAGCAGATTCATTAAAACCAAAAACATTGGTAATAGAAGAAATATTAGACGTAGAACCAGAAGGACTAACATAATGATCAAAAATAGAGTCCAATGATAAAAGTGCAGAGGAAGAAATTAAAGGAGCATACAACAAATCTCCAATAGCAGACTTAGCAGATGAAATACTCTGAGCAGTAATCGGATTACTTTGCATACCTACAATCGCCTGAGGCAAATTCTTATTGATCTGACGAAGAGGTACAAAAAACCAATCAAAATACTCACGAAGACGAACATAGGCAGCAGTATTTACTGGCCGAGTACGAGTAAAATTTTGGTGAGAAAGTGAATACTTATCACCGGGCAAACAGATATCCCAATAAACAGGTAAAAGCTCTCCGGCTTTAGCCGTGAAAGCTTTCTTTTGGGATAAGTCGAAACCTGAGCGTCGGGGATGATTCTTGACATCACCAAACGAAAAAAGTCCTCCTTTTTGTTCCATAAAATAAAATTTAAGTTAAACATTAAAAATCAAACGGTATTCCATTGTCAAATAAAGGAATATGTTGAAAATCCTTACGACAAACAATACACGGGGGTTTATCACTTACATAAAATTGAGTATCAGATTTATGATTTAAAAACTTAGAGAGTGAAGTAATCCGATCCTGAAATTCACGAGGCGTCAACCGAATGTAATGAAGTTCAAGGACACATTCCATATCCAACGAAATACAATCTGTATATCTATAGCGACGATACACGTAAATAGTTACATCACGTGTGATATTATACCGCTTCGGTTTTATAATTGCCATAGTCAACAACAAATTTAATATTATGATCATTAATCTCACGATGCTTCACACTATCGTCTAAACGAGATCGAGATTTATTCAAAATGAAAGTCCCGTAAGACGTTTTAGAAAATCGCTTAACCGATTCTTCGGAGGGATGCATTGAGACATCAAGAAATACGGGATCCAAAAATTCTTCATATTGAAGTATCTTTTTAAGATTATACATATCACGAGAAACATAAAAATCCTGAGAGATTTTAACAGCATTTCTTAGTTCAGGAGTGACATACCCAAAATGAGGTATATGCCACTCCTTACTAAAATTTCGTACCGTGGATATTAGACGGTACAATTGACCAAGGATAGTATCGACATCATACTGAGAAAACGGATGCGCATCTAAGTTGATTCTGGCAAAAAATAATAGGTTACTAAAATGAGGATGCGAACGATAAAACTCGTTTCGATCTATCGGATCAATATCTTTAAAAACTAATTTGTAGATATGATATGCCGCTTTCGTGGAACTAAGTGACGATTGGTCCCTGAATCCATATCTTGTGCATACTTGCGAAATTGCTCGTTGTACATCGACAACAAGACGGCAAAGTTCATCGCCAGTGCGTCGGGTATTAGCTGCATAGGGGAGAAAGCAGGAATTGATAATCGACCGCCAGGGACGCACATCAAGCACTCGACCATTAATCGTGATAGACTCTCCATTAAGGAATGTAGAGAATTGTCCTTCATGGGCAAAACGTTTAGCGATCGTAAAAAATTTTTCGCCGAAGTGATTTGAGAATCTACTCTTTGCTCTGATCTGAGGCAACTCGCTAAGGAAATCGGGAATTCGTGAAGAGCTATTAGTATATCCCGCAACGTAGCTACTAGCGTCTTTTCGCGCGGCAGACCAATCTGCACGACCATAGGGCCAACATGCAGAAACAAACTCTCCAACGTGCGGGGCGAGTTCTTCCGCATCAAAGAATAATAAGAAATGGAAATGCGGACGGAAATGGATCGGTGAGTACTCACCTGTAACGTATGTATGTATCTTTTCATAACAACCTAAAAGTTTAAAAATTTTAAAACGAAAACGCTTCATAAACAATTGAAAATCCTTCCATGACAAATAACCTACATAATCATTTAAATAAGGATACTTTCCATCACAGGAAAGAGAGCCTTTAATCCGATAT
>ENA-UEOO01000677-UEOO01000677.1-human-gut-metagenome-genome-assembly--contig:-NODE-677-length-10976-cov-5.019543_pt1 | contig 10976 bp, 8 predicted proteins | sample MGYA00242888_ERZ507892 | MGnify/ENA primary metagenome ERZ507892 (study PRJEB26167, sample SAMN06115415) | human gut metagenome | host: Homo sapiens | place: China:Sichuan | collected 2015-02-04...
AGAAACAAGTTCATTGCCCTGATCAACAACGAAATTAAAAACAAGAAGGCAGGAAAGGATGCCTATATCAAAATAAAAATAAACCATATTACCGATCCCTTTATGGTAAACAAGCTGTATGAAGCTTCTCAGGCAGGAGTCGATATTCAGCTGGTAGTACGAGGCAACTGCTCACTGATAACAGGCATAGAGGGAGTAAGTGAAAATATCCGGATAAACGGTATCATCGACCGATATCTGGAACATTCCCGTATATTTGTATTTGCATCGGGGGGAGAAGAGAAAGTCTTCATCGGTTCGGCAGACTGGATGCCACGCAACCTGAACAACCGCATAGAAGTCATTACACCTGTATACGATCCGGTAATAAAGAAAGAAATGAAACACATCGTAGAGGATGGATTTAAAGATACCATGCAGGGACGTATTGTAGATGGAAGCGGAAAGAATCTGTTCAGGGAGGAAGAAACTCCTTTCCGTTCACAGGAAGCATTATACAATCACTACCTAAATGAAAACATATAAATATGAATGAAAACGAAACTCGAAAAACAAACTATGCTGCCATCGATATAGGTTCGAACGCGGTACGGTTGCTGATTAAGGAAATAAAGGAAGAGCAAGGCAATGCTCATTTCTCTAAAGTACTGATGTTGCGTGTTCCACTCCGTCTGGGATTTGACGTATTCGATATCGGAAAAATCTCAGAAAAAAAGGAGAAAAATATGATCCGGCTGATGAAGGCTTTCCGCCATCTGATGAAGATTTACGATGTAAAACACTGCCGTGCATGTGCTACCTCGGCTATGCGTGATGCCAAGAACGGTATGGATATCATCAAACAGATAGAAAAAAAGACCGGTGTGCATATCGATATTATCGACGGACAGGAAGAGGCTAAGATTATATATAACAATCATGTGGAGCACATGGAAGACCAGAAGGGCAACTACATGTATGTGGACGTAGGAGGAGGAAGTACGGAAATCAACCTGCTGTCGGAAGGCCAGCTGGTTTGCAGCCGGTCGTACAACATCGGTACGGTACGTATGCTGAACAATGCCGTGAAGGACAGTGAATGGGAGCGTCTGAAAAATGATCTGGCCGAACTAGCTAAGTCGTACCCGCAGACCAATATCATCGGTTCGGGAGGTAACATCAATAAGCTATACCGTCTTGCCGACAAGAAGAACAAGAAGAAAATGACCATGCAGGTTTCCGTCTTACAGGAGTTGCACACACGCCTGAAAGCGCTTTCTCTGGAAGAACGTATGGAACAGTTCGGCATGAAACCCGACCGCGCGGATGTAATCATTCCGGCTGGTGAAATTTTCCTGACCATCGCCAATATTATCGGAGCCTCTTATATCCATGTTCCGGTTATCGGCTTGTCGGACGGAATCATCGACGAACTTTACTTGCAAAACAAAAACAATCAACCTGCCTGAAGCAGACAGACATAAAAAAATGCGGTGTAATCCACCGCATTTTTTTATTGACCATAGTCTGATATCATTTCTTATCTATTTCCTTCAGCAATTCGTCTACCGCAGCCTTCAGCTGTGTATCTTCTCCCTTGACAATTGTTTCAGGGGCATTCAGCACGTAGATATCAGGATCGAGTTCTGCATTCTCCAGGTAGCTTCCATCCGGCAAACGGTAACCTACTACAGGAATACCGAACACCAGTGTCGGATCTTGCATTCTCACCCAATTGACACTAGTCATTGTTCCCGGAACAGGAGCTCCGACCAACTTGCCTAAACCGCGATGCTTATATACCCACGGAGTACCATGTGCATTCGAGTAGTTTGCCTCACACTGCACCATAATAGAAGGCTTGTTCCAGCGGCGGCTCGGCATATCGCAGGCTTCGCGTCCACGGACTACCTGAGTAAAGTATTTCTTTCCGCTGAATAATATCTCGATATCTTCGTGCAGACGTCCGCCTCCGTTAAAGCGTGTATCGATGACGATACCTTCACAATTATTGTACTTGCCCAGAATATCGGAATAAACCGTACGGAAACTTCCATCGTCCATCGATTCGATATGCACATAGCCCAAACGACCGTTTGACCACTTTTCTACATCGGCTGCACGCTGTTTTACCCAACGCTGATACAATAAATCACTGAGCACTCCCTTGCTTACAGGACGTACAACTTCATCCCAGTGTTCTTTGGTCTGTGGATCGTACAATGAAACCAAAATTTTCTTTCCGACCTTATCATTCAGCAACGATGTATAGTCCTGATCTGCCTGAATGGATTCACCGTCAATCTTCTCGATGATGGTTCCAACTTTCGCACGAGTCGTTTTACGGTCGAACGGTCCTTTTTCTATCACTTCAGCAATGCGAAGACCATCACCGGTATAATCCCAGTCGTACAACAGTCCCAGTTCGGCAGTTGCTTCCGTTTTCATATCCGGATAATATCGTCCTCCCGTATGAGAAACATTCAGTTCGCCCAGCAGTTCACTCAGCATTTCAGCATAGTCATAGTTATTGTTGATATGTGGCAGGAACCTACGGTAAGTAGCAGTCATGGCATCCCAGTCTACTCCATGCATATTTACGTTATAGAAACGTGCCTTTTCCTCACGGTATACATTGTCGAACATATATTCGCGTTCGGCAGAAGGCAACATTTTCATGCGGGCATTGAATGTAACCGGCTTCAGTCCTTCGGATGAAGCATCCATTTTCTGCATAGTACCTCCGCCCAGGATAAAGATATTCTTACCTTCCTTATCCATTTCCATGTCAGCCCAGCTGGCATTCATCTTATGCAGAAACTTGGTTTCACGCTTGCGAAGATCCATCTTCCACATATCAAACCCGTCTTCGAATGCTGACAGGTAATACAATTTCTCCCCATCTTTCGAGATAATGGCCGAAGCTAAGTCAGAAGAATTCGGAGTCAGACGGATGATACGGTCTTCGATACCTTCCGTTTCTACCACAATATCCTTCACCTTCTTTTCTTCCTTGGCATCCTTATCGTCCGATTTTTTGTCTTTCTTAGAAGCCTTATCATCCTTTTGGGCAGCTTTTTCCTGCTCCTTTTCCAGTTCCTTCTGCAATTCGTAATCCTCCTTGCTCAGGCGGAACTTATCGTATGCATCCTGATTGAGGAAAGCTATCATCACATCGTTCAGCGAACCCCATGAAGCATGATTACGCATACCGTAACGCTCGGTAATGAACAAGATGGCATTTCCACCCATCACCCAGCGTGGAGAACCACTTGTATAGCCGCTGTTTGTCAGGTTAATGATCTGTCCCTTTCCGTCGGCACTGACCAAACCTATATCCGAATACGGATCGTGCTTGTTTCCGATAAACTCAAGTGTAAACCATTTGCCGTCGGGCGACCAGGAATAATCGAATCCTCCGGAACGGGTATACCAGGTAGACCCGTCTGTCACCTGACGAACCTTCTTCGTATCCAGATTAACGACCATCAAGCGATTACGGTCCTCTATAAAGGCAACTTCCTTACCATCGGGAGAGAACTGCGGATAATCACGTTCCAGCTTCTTATCATGTATCAGTGGCTCTTCCTCTATCAGAGTAGCATTAGGGAAGTTCAGATCTTCCTTCCGGCTGATTTTGGCAATATACAAATCACGCTTACCGTTTCTTTCGCTGGAATATACCAACGAACGGTTGTCTGCTCCGAAAGAAAGTCCACGCTCTGCTTCCGGAGTATGAGTAACCTGTTTGGTAGTTCCATATTCAACAGAAGTCACAAATACCTCTCCACGTACAATAAACGCTACTTGCTTGCCATCGGGAGAAACAACCGCTTCCGAAGCTCCACGAGTGAAACTATAAGAAACAGGCAATTCCTCATCATCACGAACCAGCGAAACAGCTACCTTTTTCGGTTTTCCATCCACCGGCTGTGTATAGATTTCCCCATCGTATGTATAACAAAGCGTTCCGTCATTTCCCATCGAGAGGAATCTCACCGGATTAGTCTTAAACGAGGTGACAGGCTGTATTTCTTTCGGATTATCCAACGGGAAACGATAGACATTAAACGATCCGTCATTACGTTCACTCAAGAAATAAACCTGTTTGCCGTCAGGACTCAGTACCGGATTACGGTCCTCACCAGCTACTTCAGTCAGGTTAGTATGCTTGCCGGTCTTTGTATCGTACATCCATACATCGCGAGTAATGGACGATGTATGATGCTTACGCCATTCACTTTCTACTCCTTTCTGATCCTGATACAAGAAGAAATCGCCCGACGGAGCATAGCAAACCATTTCAGCCGGTGTACCAAGCATCTGTTGCGTACGTCCACCCGCTACCGGTACTTTATAAAGCTCAGTCATTCCCGATTTCGGGAAAAGCGCACTCGAAGCCGGGTCCTGAATAGAAGCCGAGAACACAACGTATTTTCCGTCAGGAGTAAAAGTCGACGGTATTTCAGAAGCTGAATTCATAGTCAGTCGCTTGGCTGTGCCTCCGTCGGCAGGCATTATGAACAGATCAAAATTTCCGAAGCGGTCGCTGGCAAAAGCAATCTGCTTACCATCGGGTGACCACACAGGGTTCGACTCATACGAATCTTGAGAAGTAAGGCGCACAGCTTCCCCTCCGGCGGCTTTTACTTTATAAATATCCCCCTTATAACAAAAGACAATTTCTTTACCATCGGGAGAAATATTTACATCACGCAGCCAAAGCGGAGTGATTGCAAATGATGAAAAAGAGCTAGCTCCCAAAGCTAAAGTTACTAACAGTTTTTTCATGAACATATATTTTATGGTTTTCGCAAAGATAAGGATTAAAGCATGAAGAGAAAAAAAAGTGAAAAATAATTTGGAATATATTAGATAAATCACTTATCTTTGCAGCGTTTTCGAGAGAAAACAAAGAAAGTTTGGACTATGGTGTAATGGTAGCACAACAGGTTTTGGTTCTGTTTGTCCAGGTTCGAATCCTGGTAGTCCAACGGAAAACAGCCACGAGGAGTCCCTGGAAGATTATTCTTTCGGGGATTTTCTTTTATATACCTCCCTTAAAAATATTTACGTATCTTTGCACCGATTTTACAACGTGATTATAAACAATAACTAAGAAGAAAGGATTAACCGTGGCTAAGGACAATGACGTGGTATTAACCCCCATGATGAAACAATATTTCGACTTAAAGGCAAAACATCCCGATGCAGTTATGCTGTTCAGGTGTGGCGACTTTTATGAAACGTATTCGGAAGATGCCGTAACAGCTTCCGAAATCCTGGGAATCACGCTGACCAAACGTGCCAACGGACAGGGTAAGACGGTGGAGATGGCAGGATTTCCGCACCATGCGCTCGATACATACCTGCCGAAACTGATTCGCGCCGGCCGACGTGTAGCTATCTGCGACCAGCTGGAAGATCCGAAAACAACAAAAAAGCTGGTAAAAAGAGGTATCACCGAACTGGTCACTCCGGGTGTTGCCATCAGCGATAATGTGTTATCGTATAAGGAAAACAACTTCCTGGCTGCCGTACACTTCGGCAAGACAGCTTGCGGCGTCGCTTTCCTGGATATTTCGACGGGAGAGTTTCTTACCGCTGAAGGGTCTTTCGACTATATCGACAAGTTACTGAATAATTTTGCCCCGAAAGAAGTCTTGTTCGAACGGGGAAAGAAACCGATGTTCGAAGGTAACTTCGGCAGTAAGTTCTTTACCTTCGAGCTGGACGACTGGGTATTTACCGAAGCGTCTGCCCGTGAAAAGCTGCTGAAACATTTCGAAACCAAGAACCTGAAAGGTTTCGGAGTGGAACATCTGAAGAATGGTATCATTGCTTCCGGAGCCATTCTGCAATATCTGGATATGACGCAGCATTACCAGATCGGGCACATCACTTCACTGGCGCGCATCGAAGAAGACAAGTATGTACGCCTCGACAAGTTTACGGTACGCAGCCTGGAGCTGATAGGCAGTATGAATGAAGGCGGAACCAGCCTGCTCGACGTCATCGACCATACCATCAGTCCAATGGGAGCCCGCCTGCTGAAGCGGTGGATTGTCTTCCCGCTGAAAGACGTGAAGCCCATCAACGAACGACTGGATGTAGTGGAATATTTCTTCCGCGAACCGGATTTCAAGGATTTTATCGAAGAGAAATTACATCTGATAGGCGATTTGGAACGTATTGTTTCGAAAGCTGCCGTAGGACGTATCTCTCCGCGTGAAGTCGTTCAGTTGAAAGTAGCCTTACAGGCGATAGAGCCGATCAAGAATGCCTGTCTGAATGCCGACAACGAAAGCCTGCGAAAAATAGGAGAACAGTTGAACCTCTGCGCTTCCATCCGCGACAAGATTGCCAAAGAAATAAACAATGATCCTCCGTTGCTGGTCAACAAGGGAGGAGTGATTGCTGACGGAGTCAATCAGGAACTGGACGAACTGCGTCACATTGCTTACTCGGGCAAGGATTACCTGCTGCAAGTACAACAGCGCGAAAGCGAACTGACAGGCATCCCCAGCCTGAAAATAGCCTACAACAACGTGTTCGGCTATTACATCGAGGTAAGAAATACACATAAAGACAAGGTTCCGGCCGACTGGATACGCAAGCAGACACTGGTCAATGCAGAACGATACATCACGCAAGAACTGAAGGAATACGAAGAAAAGATTCTGGGAGCGGAAGACAAGATTCTGATTCTGGAAACCCGTCTGTACAACGAACTGGTGGCAGAGCTTGCCGATTTCATCCCCGCCATCCAGATCAATGCCACGCAAATAGCCCGTCTGGACTGCCTGCTGTCGTTTGCCAATGCAGCCCGGGCCAACAAATATATCCGTCCGGTGGTAGCCGACGACGATATCCTCGATATCAAGCAAGGACGTCACCCGGTCATCGAAAAACAGCTTCCGGCAGGAGAAAAATACATTGCCAACGATGTGTATCTCGATACGGAAACGCAGCAGATCATTATCATCACCGGACCGAACATGGCAGGTAAGTCTGCCTTGCTCCGACAGACGGCACTTATCACCCTCATGGCGCAGATAGGTTGCTTTGTTCCTGCCGAAAGTGCGCATATCGGACTGGTGGATAAGATTTTTACCCGTGTGGGAGCCAGCGACAATATCTCGGTGGGCGAATCAACCTTCATGGTAGAAATGAACGAGGCGGCAGATATCCTGAACAACCTTTCGCCACGCAGTCTGGTATTGTTCGACGAGCTGGGACGCGGTACATCTACTTACGACGGTATTTCCATCGCCTGGGCTATCGTAGAACATATACACGAGCACAAGCGCGCCCGTGCCCGTACGCTCTTTGCCACACATTATCACGAGCTGAACGATATGGAAGAGAGCTTCCCACGTATCAAGAATTACAACGTTTCGGTGAAGGAAGTAGACAACAAGGTCATCTTCCTGCGCAAGCTGGAACGTGGAGGAAGCGAACACTCGTTCGGTATTCACGTAGCAAAGATGGCAGGTATGCCCAAGACCATCGTGAAGCGTGCCGACGAGATTCTGCACCAGCTGGAAAAAGAAAACCGACAGGAAGGCATGTCATCGCATCATAAGGTAGAACCTAAAACAGTTCATCAGGACGGAGTACAGCTGAGTTTCTTCCAGCTCGACGACCCTGTACTGTGCCAGATACGTGACGAAATACTGAATCTGGACGTAAACAACCTGACTCCACTGGAGGCGCTGAACAAGCTGAACGATATAAAGAAGATAGTAAGGGGGAAATAATACCCTCTACCTGCATATTATGATTCCCTGTGCTGCCGGAAAATGATACTCCGGCAACACAGGGAATGTTTATTTGTCACACCTGAACTTAAAAAGTAAACCCGGCTCATTACCTGTTTCTTTCTCCCTGCAATTTCCATTTCTTTATCTGGAATACAACAAACAGCAGCAAAGTCAATACACACTGCACACACAAAACAGCAGACATCCACCCTAAACTATACCCAAGTTGCATTGACAGCGCTACAGCTAAAGTCGGAACAAGCGGCAATAATATCCAATACACTACCATACAAAATCGAAGAATCTGTCTTAAACCGCGATTCATACCGCACAACGCCGGAAAATAACGTTCAATAGAATCGATGAAAAACAGTTTCTCCCATGTGTACGTCTTTCTCTTTATGAGAAAAATAAGATGTATCAGCAATACCAGTTCGACAACCCAATAAAAGAATTCAAATTCAGGATAGTAGTCGCCAATGAAAGAAGTGACATAAACTACATCCACCAACAGCAAAAGAAGTAAAGCTATAAACCACATAAATGTATAAAACATAAATTATTAACATATAACCAGGAGAATATACTTGGTGAATTCTTAGAACTCATGTTAAGACTCGCATTTACATTTCTTACTGATTATTTCCACCAAAGTATATTCATCATAACCCAAAGCATCAGGACAATTCTTACAGTCAGGAGAAATATGTCTAACAAAAACCTTAATCATATATTCAAAACCTTCCTCGTATTGTTCATCGAAACCTTCTATATTAGAGATATGAAAGCGATTTCCTTCAGAATCGGTCACAACATATCCGTAGTCTTGTGCCCCTCCAAAAGGAAGCAGATAAAATAATTCCTTATAGGCTTCTACATTTAAAACCTCAATCTTTATCGAATTTTCTTTACTACAAGAAAAGAGTAAGCTTAGAAACAATAATACCACTCCCAATCCATTTATAATAAATCTAATTTTCATATTTTAGATAGAAATAAACGTTTCACTTCTAACATCTGCCGGATATTCAAATCCATTAGGAATTTTAATTTTCAAATTATTAATAAAAAGTTATTCCAAATCTAGAATAATAAGTAGTCGCCAATGAAAGAAGTGACATAAACTACATCCATCAACAGCAAAAGAAGTAAAACTATAGACCACATAAATTTATCGTATTTGTTAATTATCAATTGAACTTACCCTTTCCATAGATCAAAAATCCAATATAACCTTGTATCAATCCAATCGAAACAGCAGATATTATTACATTCCAATCTCTACTTAAATTCAAAAAAGATAAACCTATAGATACAACCACATAAAGAAATGTACCGCATAAAACAAAAATCAGAAACTTTTTCATCGAAAGGTAATTTAGAATTAGGGTAGAATTTATTAATAATAACCTTATATACTGTTCCTTTCAAAACATCCTAAGGAATGCAGCTGAATTTTTTCAGCCGGACAACCCTGTGCTGCCGGAAAACAATACTCCGGCAACACAGGGAATGCTTATTTACTACACTTAAACTCAAAACGGAACCCGTATGCCCGCCATCAGTCCGATGCTCTTGAAACTCAGCTTATACGGGTCGTGCATCTCCTCTTCGGTAGTTGTACCTTGCGATTCCACCTTACTCTTCTTGATATCAGTCGTTCCAAAGCAACCGATATTGGCAAACACATCCAAATGAGACAACACACGGTAAGAAACACCGCAATTTATATTTACTCCCCAGGAGTGTGCAGTCACCTTATATTCCGTTTCGTCCTGCCAACCTTTATTGGTATACCACAGATAACCGCCTCCGTAACTGACAGACAAGATGCAGCGGTCGGATATATCACAACTAAATTTCATCTGGGGACCCACGTAGTTAACCTGAATATCTTCGGATACCAGTGCAGGACCTACCGAATAATTGCCAGAAGTAGAGAAGTTGGTGTACAAGGCTCCTATACCAAACCTTTTGGAAAACTTGTAAAAGGCATCCACACTGCCCTGAATGCCTCCATCATAATTACCCCGATAATGCAATCCGTACGGAGATAGATTCGAATTGAGCAACCAGCCATAACCTATTCCTGCGGAAACTTCTACCTTTTCAGCGTGGGATGATTTAACTTGGGCATGCAAGGAGCATGCAAGAAAAGTAAACAGAACTACTAGATAAACGTTTTTCATATGTATAATGATTTGATTTAATATGCCGGAGCAATATATCGCTGTCATATAAACAGTTTCTGATTACCACTGTTCGTTATCACAAAAATACCATATTAATAAACATCATACAAGGAAAAGAGGGTGACAAAAGGTAGACATCGACAAAGAACCAATATATTGATAATCAAAACAATAAATAATTTTTCAAAGAAAAAGGTAGACACAATGAAAAGAACGAGTGCGCGTACTGCTTTTTAAGGTGTATTTTAAGCAATTTTCAAGCAATTCACCAATAAAACAATCAAATTATTTATATTTGTAATAGTCTTACAAACATTCAGTATGAAAAATAAAACACTCATCATCATTGTCATCATAACAGCAACCGCAGCCGCCCTTTCACTCGGCATTTACCAGAAAAGGACACACCAGATAAATGCTTCACTACTGCAAATTGAGCAACTGATGTATGAAAGACCCGACAGTGCCTGGAAGATACTACAACACATGCCACCCATTTCGCAGGTACGTAAAGAGGAACAGGCACTCCATGCACTGCTATTCACGCAGGCACAATATAAAAACCACATTCCGGTGAAAAGCGATTCACTGCTCCGGATAGCGGAAGCATACTATCGGACAAGCAGCGACTCCCTGCACAAGGCATGGACACTTTTCTATTTGGCACAGTATTACAGGGATTCGGATGAAAAGGAAAAAGCACTCTCATATTTTCAGCAGGCGAATATAGCAAGCCGGAATATAGAAAACAATCAATTCAAGTTCCTGCTCAATTTACACTGGGCAGGTCTATTAACTAACGAAGATGCCTACGAAAAGGGAATCGAAAAATATCAAACGGCAAACAGATACGCTATTTTACTGAAAGATACCTTAAAACAAATAAACCTATATGGAAAATGGGGATGGTGTTGTTTGCTAAAAGAAGAGGATGAACGTGCAGACAGCCTATTTAATGTCGGATTAACAAGATTTACCATCGCCTCGACACTCTCCATGCTGAGCAGAAGAAGGGAAGAAAGGTGATTCTCGGCGTATTGGG